>Ga0207675_100007196_pt1 | contig 10514 bp, 12 predicted proteins | sample KBSSwiS42_FD_184305 | JGI IMG/M metagenome (GOLD analysis project Ga0207675, IMG submission 184305) | Switchgrass rhizosphere microbial communities from Kellogg Biological Station, Michigan, USA - KBS Switchgrass S4-2 (SPAdes) (version 2) | ecosystem: Host-associated > Plants > Roots >...
CTTGCGGCTACAGGCTACTGAGGACCTGGGCTTCTAACTCCGATCGATCGAAATCCCTGCTGAAAAGGTCTGCAACGCTGAGCTTCTCGGTCTCCAGCAGATAGCGAACCAGCATGTAGTACTTGAAATACTGATAACCGGTGTCGCTCTGCGGATTGGCTTTCCACATCTTCACGCCCGTCGCGTAATCAAGTCCGGACCCACCCGCGACGTATTCGCAATAGCCTTCCTTCTTCCATGCGGGCGCCATGACGTTCTTGAAGTAACCGAACTTTTGCCTGATTAAAAAGTGGGTGACTTCGTGAGTCATCACACCGCTCAGACTGCGCGAGTTGTGTGTTGCCGCCCGACGGAACACCAGGTCCTTTTGCACGTCAGAGCGGTTGATGAAGATGTTGTTCGTGGGCAAGAGCGGGAGACCTTTGCCGTAGGAGTTGCCGCCGATGCTGAAGGTGAGGCCTGAGTAGAACCGGTGACTGTTCGTCAAAAAGATCTTCGGTTTGAGCTGGGTGTTGTTTATTTCCGACGTCGCTAAGCCGGCTTCAACTTTATCGAGCAGCGTGTAGATGTTCTGGTCCAACGGTTCGCGTGAGTAGACGGTGAAGTTCTTGTAAGAGATCTCGTGCGCGAATAGGACCTGCGGATAACACAGCAGCAACACATACGCGGCTACCGCTGAGAAAACGATGTAACGAAAGGTGCGGTAGAGTTTGCTGTTTGCTCTTGCGGTGCGATAACGGCGATAAGCGTCAAGGGCGTTTGTCATGGCGGAGGAGCGTGCGTTGGTCATGGCGATCATACGGGCCAGCCGCCACCACGGTTTCACCGTGGATGCACGCGCGGTTTTGTATCGAGAGCGCCGAAGGCGCGGCAAGAAGGTGGCCAGGGGCGAGCGCGAAGCGCGCTGCCCCTGGGATCGTCAGAAATAAGAACAATCGAGGCCCGAAGCGCCGACAGAAATGTCCGCCGCAACCTGCGTCACCCCAACCATTGCAACACGTCTTCTTCACCGCTGCTGCGAGTACCGCCGACGACGTGAATAAAATATTCCTCCAGCGAGACTGGTCCCTGACCGTCACCTTCAACGCGTATCCCCTTGCGCAATTCGTTCAACGATCCCGAAGCCAGCAGCTTACCCTGCGCGATGATCGCGATGTCGCTGCAAAGACGCTCGACGATCTCCAAAACGTGCGATGTAAGAAAAACAGTCAAACCACGCATGGTGAGACGCGATAACAGGTCTTTCAACGTCCGCGACGCAATTGCATCAACACCTTCGAACGGTTCGTCAAGAAAAAGCATTTCAGGACGATGAATGAGCGCCGACGCGAGTGAAAGCTTCTTCTTCATGCCGTGCGAATACTCAATGATCAACTTCTTCGGCTCGTCCTGAAGTTCCATCAACTCGAGCAGCTCTTTCGACCGTTGCGCAATCTCTTCGCTGCGCAGTCCGTACATTCGCCCCGTAAACGAAAGCATCTCCGCGCCGGTCAAACGTTCAAAGAGGTTAAGGTCTTCCGGCACAACGCCGATCCTTCGTTTCACTTCCATCGGCTGCTCGACGACGTCAAAACCCAACACACTCAACCGCCCACTCGTCGGCGCGAGCAATCCGGTCAGCATTTTGATCGTCGTTGATTTACCGGCGCCGTTTGGACCAAGGAATCCAAAAAAGCTGCCGCGGTTGACCTGTAGGTCGAGGTGATCTACGGCGACGAAATCGCCAAATTGTTTGACGAGAGAAAAGGTTTCGACTGCGAGCGAAGTCATTTAAGTATTGTACTTTGGCCTCGCAAACGACGCGAGATCCGCTTGCGGTGGGCCGGTTTAGGAGAAGGGATTTAAAGCCGATTGAGAAGCGGATTTAAGCGGTCCGACGCCTAACCTCGCAGGAGGCTGCACGCGTCGTCAGCGCGCACAAACTCCGGAAACTGCCGGTGGGTACTCATCAGGAAAGCGTTCGAGCTCGATTGAAGTGCGTTGCCGTGCGTGGCGGCGAGATTCACCAAGCGGCCGAACGGCGACCAGCCGTAGTAATAACCGTCTTTGAGACTGATTAGGATGTCGGCTGTGTGCTTCACACGCGCAGTGAAAAGCGACTTGTAAATGTTCGGCACAGCATCCGGGTATTTATGTGACGCCGTTAACTCGAACCACGCTTTATCCGTCTTTTTATCTGCCTTAAATTCCCCTCCCAAACGGCCTAACTCCAGCGGATCCCCCGTCTCCGTGACATAACTTAAACCTTCACTCCACGACTCAATTCTTGCCTGTCCGCGCTCACTCTCAATCACAACCGCATCGCTATCCTTGTACACGGCGAAGTCCACTCCCTCAACCTCAACCACGGCACGCGCCACGTCGGGAATCACCTGGTCTTCACAATAGATCGCCAGATAACTGCACAACCCAAACGCGGGAATTACCACTTGAAACCCCCGTCGCAATAGCGCCGACTTAAGCGGCACGCGCTTGTTCTGTTCAAGGTTCATGCCGTGATCTGAAAACATCACGATCTCAGTTTCCGCGCCACAGTAACTACGAATCTCTTTCAAAATCTCATCCAGCGATTCCAGCGCAACCCCAAGCCGCGCAGGCCCCTGACTGTGCAGCAAACCATCCGTGGCTTTCAAAAACGCGAAGTAGTCTCGATCTTGCGACGCGCTGCGAAAACGTTCGCGAAACTTTTGCATGTCCGCGCGCCAAATCGACTCCGGCGCCACGTAGATCAAAAACTCAAACGGCAACGGCTCCTGGTAATCGAGATCATCCATGTAAGACGAAGGAATCTTGTCCGGCGTGCGACGCCCGAGATACTTCCTAATCCCGCCGCGAAGTTCTCCTGCGTTGCGATCGAAGTAGAGACTCTCGTAGCCTGCCGGCGGCGTTGCGCCAAACATCGCTGAGAGCGCCACGTTGGTCATCGTGGGAAAAGGTGAGAGTAGATGTGTAGGTGGTCCAAACGAGTCGAAGAGTCCCCGGTGGCGAGCGGCTTCAATCAGTTTGTGAGGTACGCCGTCAAGGCACAGCAGCAGGCGGCGCGGACGCGATTCACGAGAACGACCATTACCACCTTGCTTAGCCACGGATTTAATCAATTACTACTCACGTCCGGAGGCCGCGTTACCGCCTCAGCTTTGTATACCTGCTTCAGACCACGTTTCGCTTCTTCGTGTGCGTCGTAAACATTAGGACGCGAAAGCACTTCCTTGTACTGTGCCAACGCCTCATCACGCTTACCGGCCACATCAAACGCACGCGCCGCATAAAGGTGGGCCATCGTCACGAGTCCGGGTTCGGCGCGATCGACTCGAGTCGTGGCGAGAAACTCCTTCGCCGCGCGATCGTTGTAACCCGCTATCAGCAACGCCTCGCCGTACTTGAAATGGACCAGATCGAGCGCGCGTCCGGCAGTTTCGCGGACGTTGCGATCGCGAAGCATTTCATCGAAAGTCGTAAACGCTTCTTTCTCCGCTTGAACAGCCCCGGCAAGATCCTTCTCTTTTCGCTTCTGCGCGGCGAGTGAAACGAGCGCATCGGCGGTTTCCAAGCGCAGCAAGTAGTTTCGCGGATACTTTGCGCTCAATTCACGCGTCAACTTTACGACCTCGGCAAATCGCTTCTCACGCGTGTACAGCAGGATAAGAACCGACTTCGCGTCATCCTGTGCCCAACGCCCGTTCTGCGCCACCTGCTCGAGCATTTTCAGACCGCGTTTCTTCGAGCCGCGATAGCCGGTTGCGCCGGCGAGGATCTTGATCGGCAGAGGTAAGGAACCTACTACATATTCGTAGAGCCCGATCGTGATCTGCGCGTCGATGTATTCCGGATCGAGCTTCAACACCTCGCGATGATGATTGACGGCATCGTTTCCGTCGCGGAGCGCGGCGAAGTGACGCCGTTCGACCGCTTCCTCAAACGAGGCTTTTAGACCTTCAGTGTTCGCGAGGAAATCGAGCGCTTCGACGTTCTTTGGTTCCTGTTTGAGCTTTGCTTCCGCGAGCCGCCGCGCGTCGCGCGTCAAATTGCGAAACTCGGTGACGATCTTCGGATCGACTTTGTCGTCGCCGTTTGTATAGAACGATTCACCGCTGTAGAGCGACGCTTGCAAACGTCGCGATTCGTAGAGTGTTTTGATCCAGAGACGCGCAGCGAGTAACTGATAACCGCCGGGATGATTCGGATAGAGCTGAACAATCTCTTTGAAGTCGCGCTGTGCTTTGTCGTAGTCGATGTTGTAAAGCGCGTCGAGCCCGCTGCGACGCAACTCTTCGAAACGAGCGCGCTCTGCGTCGGTGAGCCACGGTTGTTGGGCACAAACAAGGGGAGCACACAGCAGCAGAACCAGCAAACAGCCAAGATACTTCACGTTGTCACCTTTCCCAAAAAGATTACACGGACGAAAACGACTCCATGTACTTCACACCCGAACCGGTATTGAATAACACCACGCGATCGTTTTCACTCACTTGACCGGCATCCATCAACTTCCTCAGCGCCGGTAAACACGCAGCGCCTTCCGGCGCACAGAATACTCCTTCCGCCGAACCGATCTCTTTCGTTGCCGCAATCAACTCTTCGTCAGTGACGGCCACTGCGGTACCACCCGAATTGCGCAACGCGTCGAGAATCAGAAAGTCGCCAATCGCCTTCGGCACGCGCAACCCGGACGCTGTCGTCGCCGCGTTGGGAAACTCGTCAGCGAAACGTTTACCTTCTTCAAACGCACGCACGATCGGCGCACAACCCGCTGCCTGCACGGTCACCATTCGCGGACGTTGGCTGCCAATCCAACCCATCTGTTCCATCTCGTCGAACGCTTTCCACATCCCGATTAATCCCGTACCGCCACCCGTCGGATAGATGATCACGTCCGGCAGTTCCCAGTTGAGTTGTTCCGCCAATTCGTAACCAAGCGTCTTCTTGCCCTCGACGCGATACGGTTCTTTCAAAGTGGAAACGTCGAACCAGCCTTCCGCTTCTTTTCGCCGGCCGACTTCCGCGCCGCAGTCTGTGATGAGTCCGTCCATCAACGTTACGTGCGCGCCCGTCAGTTCACACTCAACTACGTTCGCGCGCGGCGTGTCTCGAGGCATAAAGATGAAACACTCGAGTCCGGCGCGAGCCGCGTAGGCAGCGAGGGCGCCCGCCGCGTTTCCGGCTGAGGGGACAGCGAGTTTGTTGGCGCCGAGTTCTTTGGCCATCGAAACTGCCGCCGCCATGCCGCGGGCCTTAAAACTTTGTGTCGGATTCTGCGACTCATCTTTGATGTAGAGTTCCTTGATACCAACTCGCTCGCCCAACCTCGCGGCGTGGAGCAAAGGCGTCCAACCTTCACCGAGCGAAACGATGTTCGCGTCGTTTTCGACCGGCAAAACTTCGCGATAGCGCCAGAGATCTGCGCGACGCGCCGCCAGAGATTCCTTAGTTAACGTTTGCGCCGCTCGCTCCAGGTCGTACCGGACCAGCAGCGGTTTACCGCATTCGCGACAGAGATTGAGCAACCGACGTGCCTCGTGCTTCAGCCCGCACAGGCCGCACTCAAGATGGGTAATGTTCATGGGTTTTTAGGATAGGCAGGATTACAGAATGTGCAAGGGGCCGGCGCCAGGCGCAGTAAACCCCGGTAATTATCCCCTTGACACAAGGTACGGCGGAATAGTATACTTCCGCCTATGTTGAACGGATTCACTCGGTTTCGTCAGGCTGACAGGGTTCGGGTTCTTCGATCTTGCCAGCTTCGCGCCTCAGTTCGTCCGCTATTTCAGTCCCAAACACATAATCCAAAGCCTCGTCAGTCGTCATTTCGATTGGAGGCTTTTTGTCTTGTTCGTCATCCTTTTGCTGCATAGGAGTTCTCCGATGCCACGCCCGATCAATCGCCACTCTGCGACTAACCTTATCGAACTTTTCGAGAAGTTTGGCAACGACGAAAAGTGTCGCATGTACCTCGAAAACTTACGCTGGCCGGATGGCGTCAAATGCATCCGTTGCCAGTCAGAAAAGATCTCGCGCATCTACAAGCGCAACCAGTTTCATTGTGACGCCTGTCAGTATCAATTCTCTGTTACTGCCGGAACCATTTTCCACGATTCACACTTAGCATTGCGTAAATGGTTCGCTGCTATCTATCTCCTGTCAGAAGCCAAAAAGGGAATGTCTGCGCTCCAGTTAAAACGCACCTTGCGAGTGTCCTATAAGACTGCATGGTTTCTCTGTCATCGTATCAGAGAAGCGGTCAAGGATGATGCTTGCGAACTTCTTAACGGCATCATTGAGTGCGACGAAACCTACATCGGCGGCAAAGCCAAGTTTATGCACGAATCGCGCAAAGCCACACTGAAACGAGGTAAGGCCGGACTTGCTAACAAGACCGTAGTGCTCGGAGCAATTCAGCGCGGCGGCAAGGTGCGACTAGAAAAAGGCGCGTTCGGAACCGCAGCCACGCGAGACGAGCTACACGCTTTCATTAAGTCAAAGATCGCGGAAGAGGCAAAGGCAATCTTCACGGATGAAAACTCCGGCTATCAGGGGATTGCCGACGACGATACGCTGCATATCACAGTAGACCACGGCGATAAACAATGGGTGCGCGGCATCGCTCACACCAACACACTTGAGAACGTCTGGAGCCTTTTCAAGCGGTCAATCGTTGGCTCTTATCATCAAGTATCTGTCAAACATCTGGATCGTTATCTCGATGAGTTTGAGTTCAGGTTCAACAACCGACATAACCCATACTTGTTTCGGGATACGTTGCTCCGATTATTAGCGTCAACAAACATCGAATACAAAAACCTCATTGCAGATGAAGATGCCGCATAAGAAAGGGACTCCCACAATGGCTAACGAACAAGACAAGCCGCAACCACAATCAGACTCGACGCCAAACCGATCACCTCAACCCGCGCCAGATCAACCGCGACGATTGCCGGAGCGTGATCCGCAACCATATCGAAAGTCAGAGGACTATGATCGCGTACCCCAGAGACGCGACGATGCTTATCGCGGCGATGAGTAATGCGAATTGTGCTTTTGCGATCCACGAAGCCTTCTTTTCTGTAACGACTTCATGAGAGGCAAAAACACCCCACATAGTCAGAACGTGAAACCTGCGAAGTGTCTCTCGATCATCGAGCACGTCTTTTTGAAACCACTCGGTTTGGCTGATTCCGTCGAAACGTTCTAGCTTTAGGCTCAAGACACAAAAGACAACTGCCGTCAGTGCGGCCAACACGGTTATCAACACACCGAGCGAAATGCCTCGATTGATCCAGTTCGCATATGTTGACGCCAGCAACGTTATGATCCCAATCGAGTAGGCGGCTATCGTTGCCGCCTTGCCTTCCAAACGGTTGTGTCGCTCTACGATCTCGGAGACAAGCGTTTTTCCGAAGTCGTATAATTCGTCTGTAACGCCAGTGTCAGTGCAGGACTCAAGGCGTTTCCTTACATCTTCTTCGTTCAGCTTTCGCATTGCTGGCCTATCTCCTGTGGTAGAATTCGTCCAGCATTGTGACAATACAAGATCGGGCGGCGAGGTTCTTAGCGGGACTCGTCGCCTGTTTGGTTATAGCTTCAACTTGTCATCTACCAATACTTCCATCGGTACCTTAGCCAACCTGGCATACGCGAGGACTAACATCATCGTCGGTTCGCGCTGATTGTTTTCGTATTGCGAAATCTGCGAAGCTCGCAACGGCGTTGCCGTGTAGTTCAAGGCGGTAACGATCTCGCGTTGGCTCATTCCCAACTGTTCCCTGATCTGCCGCAGTTTCTTTCCTAGCTTCTTTGGCATCGCTCGCCTCTGCATCAGGAGTTCCCTCCCTTAACAGACTTGCGCGGTGCGCTACCTAGTGGTAGCATCACGAGGCTTGGCTTATTGCTTTGTTTTTCCGCCCAGAATGTCTGGGCGAATCTCAAGTGACCTTATCCTCCAGAGAAGCCATGAAAACTATCTACACCTTTCGCAAGCGAGCTTTTCTTAATCCGGTCTCAACCAATCAAACCTCTTACGTCCTTGCTCACGTTGAATCATCACATGATGGCGCTTATCCGTGGGGCGATAATCTTGTCTACATCGCTGACTGTCGGCGCATTATCAAACTCGAATTTTTCATCGGCACGGCAAAGGCCAGACGCGCCTCGCTGGCAAAACTCAATCTGTTAATCAACGTTCTAAGCTCATTCCGCGATGCGCTCTCAAAAGAGATCGCGCTAGTTGAAAAGGTCAAATAGCAATGGGCCACAAAGCGTATCCACCGCCTAAGCGTCTCGCTAAAAAGCTACTCGCCATTCGTCGGCAACTCGGTCTTAGTCAAACTCAAATGGCGAAACGGATTAACTTCTACACTCACTATAATCGCCTCTCGGAATACGAAACAGGGCGACGGCAGCCTTGCGTGCAAGTGCTCTTAGCGTATGCTCGCGCCGCAAATATCCCAATGGAAAATATCGTCGATGACGACATTGAACTCACTCCGAATCGGTAACATGGTTGCTGGCATCGTTTTCGCTTGGATCTACCTCTTCAACGGGACGTAGACTGACCCTGAACTTTGGAACCTCGCTTACCTCCAGTACCAACTGCTTTTCAAAATGCAGCAATCCTTCTTTCTCCGAAATGACGCGCACTCTTATATCGTAAACATCCTCAGATAACACGACGCCGACTTTATCGAAGCCCTGGTCGTTTTGATACTCCTTATGTATCGCATAGACGAAACGCCCGTCACCCTCACCCATGACCGTAGCGATCACTAAATCGTGAACATCGTTAACGTCAAAACTTACTCGGTTCGCGCTTCCTAACCATGCCCCTCGATTTAGCTGAAACGGATCTGCCTTTTTGGGGCGATAGAAAACTTGGGCGGTAACGTCCCGAACCGGAATCGGTTTGAAGGCATTGGTAAATTCATTTTCAACCCTGACCGTTAAAGCTATCACCTGATACGCACTATTACTGTTCGGATCAGGGCTGTGGCCTTCCTCAAGCGGATACCCGTGCAGCGAATAGGCATGAAGTCGCCCTATGCCCTTGAATACCAGGTTGGCTTTTTCGATCTCCCTCGGCGTATCGGCTGCCAGCGTAGCCAGAGCTTGCGATTCACCTGATGAGAGTAAGGCCCATTGTTCCTCGGTGTATCCGAAAATGAAATCCAGATTGTTCCAGTCCCGCCAAATTCGTTTCTGTGTTCCAAGATAATGAGCTGTATTTATCCGCGTCCGCCCTATCTCTGGGAATGGTTCGGTTCCACGAAAATGAATTTCCAGATCGTGAAACCAAACCAAAACATTTCCCACATCCGGGAATCGTGGTATCTCTTCCGCCCGCACTGGTTGACGTATCACAAAATACGCACCGTCCCTACTTTGGCACACAATAGGCTCTTTGCTAAAAAACTTGGGCGGGTAGTCAAACGCTTCGTTATCCTCACCATAGTGGATCTCCCCGCTTACAGAGTTCTCAATCACCACGTCAAAAAGCGAGTTATTGAATACGCTAAATCCGAAGTCGATATAAGCCTTATCAAAGTAAGGTTGATAGATGATGCCGGGAAACCTGACCAAGCGGGAGATGCCCGCCTTATCTTTTTCCGCAAGCGCGTGTAATCGTTTGTCTGGACATCTCTCTTTTCTCTCACGCGTAAAAGCCAAAACGATAACACTCGCGACACTAACGATCAGCCCGCCGATAAGAATGCGGCGAAAGGGCAAAGACGTAAGCCATGTAATCCATGGCATATACGACCATAGCCAAGTTAAAAAATCGGGTCTAGGCTCTGGGATTTCATTGTTAAAAACCCAAAACCAACAAATAATCCATAGCAACAGCGACGCTGACACCGCGAGTACGGAGCCAATGGTCCTTGATATTGCGCCGTCAAATTTCCGTGTTTCGGATACCGCCTTCAACGCGAGAAAGACGCATGAAGCCGTAAATAAAATGCGCGCCACTGGAAAGTTTTTCCCTTGTAGAAACCCCCAACCTAACGAGAACAGAACAGCGGCTAAACCGCCGTCCCAATTCACTAATCTTCCAACATGCTTTGCCGCTGGAGACATCCTTTTAATGAATTCCCAACGGGCAAACTTTGCGGTAGCTTTTTGCAGCGGAGCGGATAGGCGCGAGAGGATAGACAAAAGTAATTACCCACCTTCGGCAAGGATAAAAATAAAACTGTCGCAGGATCACCATTCCGACAGGTGTCAGAATTATGGGCGGTGAACCGCGCGACAGTTTGGGATTTCCTATGTCCTTGTGTCAAGGGGATAATTACCTAAACCCCTTACACTCGGAGCAAAAACTTCTTTCGGGATGCGGTTTAGTGGTTATGGCTGCTGTTGCCGTCGATCTGGCTTCGGATTTCGCCGCCGGGCCACTTGCTGCTGTGAACATTCGCGTATGTAGCTCCAGCACGAATCGCGTCGATCAGTTCATCCAGTTCGCCGGCGCTAATTCCCCGCGCATCCGCCCCGTTAGTGACTTCGGCTGCCGTGATGGTGCCCGATAT
>Ga0207675_100007199_pt1 | contig 10506 bp, 9 predicted proteins | sample KBSSwiS42_FD_184305 | JGI IMG/M metagenome (GOLD analysis project Ga0207675, IMG submission 184305) | Switchgrass rhizosphere microbial communities from Kellogg Biological Station, Michigan, USA - KBS Switchgrass S4-2 (SPAdes) (version 2) | ecosystem: Host-associated > Plants > Roots >...
GGTATCTGTCGGCGCTGCAGCACGTTGCCCGATTGGTGCCAGGAGAGAAGCTCCGGGTTGACGAAGCCGAACTGCAGCGCCGACAGATACCCGGCGAGGCCCGCTAGCGCGCCGGCGAGCGCGAAGCTCGCGAGCTTGTAGCGATAGACCGGAAAGCCGAGCGAGCGCATCCGGTGCTCGTTGCTGCGGATTCCCTGCAGCGCGCGCCCGAACGAAGAGCGCAGCACGACATGCAGGAAGACGAAAACGGCGAAGTCATGCGCACCCTCGCGCGTGTCCTCGATACGCAGGGCCTACGCGCCAAAGCCAATCAAGCGGTGTTTCGCCGGCTTGGCCCCGACTCGATGCTGGCATACGCTGAGTCCTTGCTCGCCGAGATCATGAAAAGCGAAGGTCTCCAGCACCTCGGTCTGGGGATCGAGGGTGACCCCGAAGCGCTTGCGGTACCAGTCGGCCACCGCGGTGCGGAAGGACAGCAGGCCCTCGTAGTCGGGGTAGCGGTGGTTGGCCGGCGTCTCGGCCGACCGCTTGATCGCCTCGATGATGTGGGGCGGGGTCGGCAGGTCGGGATCCCCGATGCCCATGTCGATGAGGTCGACGCCGCGGGCGCGCGCCTCGCGCTTCTGCTTGTCGATCTCGGCGAAGAGGTAGGGGGGCAGCTTGGCCAGCCGGGCGGCCAGCGGTACGGGCGAAGGCGATGGGCTCACGCGCGAGTCTCCTGGATCTTGATGACGGGGTTCTTCAGGCTGCCGATGGATTCGATGCGCACCTCGACCTTGTCCCCCGGCCGCAGCGGCCCGATCCCGCCGGGGGTCCCGGTGGCGATGAGGTCGCCGGGCAGGAGGGTCATGACCGCGGACACGCGCGCCACGAGGTCCTCCACCGGATAGATCAGGTGCTTGGTGTTCGAGGCCTGGCGCCGCTCGCCGTTGACGAACGTCTCGAGGTCGACGCCGTGGGGATCGATGTCGGTGGCGATGCACGGGCCCACCGGGCAGAAGCTGTCGAAGGCCTTGGCCCGGGTGGGCTGGCCGTCGCGGGTGTGCAGGTCGCGGGCGGTGACGTCGTTGAGGCACGTGTAGCCGAGCACGTACTCGCGCGCGCGCTCCGCGGTGACCCCGTGGCAGCGCTTCTTCATGACCACCGCGAGCTCGCCCTCGTAGTCGACGCGCCGCGACTGGGGCGGGAACACGATCGGGTCGTCTGGCCCGCACAGGGCCGAGAGCGGCTTGAGGAACATCGGGGGCTCGGTGGGCACCTGCACGTTCATCTCGTCGGCGTGCTCGCGGTAGTTGAGCCCGACCGCCACGATCTTGGAGGGCACCACCGGAGCCAGCAGCACCGCCTGGCTCAGCAGGTACTTCTTGCGGGCCTTCTTGAACGTGCCGTAGGGGGTGCCCGCGTACTCCACGATGTGGGTGCCCTCGAGGACCCCGTAGCGGGTCTTGCCGCCGGCCCGGAAGCGGACGATCCTCATGTGAGCCCGAGCACGTCCTGCATGGAGTAGAGGCCGGGCCGCGCGGTGGCGATGAAGCGCGCCCCCCGCAGGGCGCCGCGCGCGAAGTTGTCGCGGCTGTGGGCGCGATGGGTGAGCTCGATCCGCTCCCCGAGCGAGCCGAAGACCACGGTGTGCTCGCCCACCACGTCGCCCGAGCGCAGGGCGGCCATGCCGATTTCTTTGCGGGCGCGCTCCGCCAGCTTGTCGTGCCGGTCGTACACCGCGGTCTTGGCCAGGTCGCGGCCGAGGGCCGTGGCCACCACCTCCGCCATGCGCAGCGCGGTGCCGCTGGGCGCGTCCTTCTTGAAGCGGTGGTGCGTCTCCACGATCTCCACGTCGTACTCGTCGCCCAGCATGCGGGCCATGTCGGCCAGCACCTTGAAGGCCACGTTCACGCCCACGCTCATGTTGGGGGAGACCAGCAGCGGGATCGAGGTCGCGATCCGGGCCAGCTCCTCGCGCTGGGTGGCGGTGAAGCCGGTGGTGCCGATGACCGCGCGCCCCCCGTGCCGGGCCACCTCGCGAACGTGGGCCAGGCTCGCGTCCGGCACCGAGAACTCGATGAGGATGCGATCCCTGCCGAGGGCCGCGTCGACGTCCGCGCCGATCGGGATCCCAAGCTGCCCCACGCCGGCCGACTCCCCCGCGTCGCGCCCGAGCGCGGCGTGACCGGGCGCCTCCAGCGCCGCGACCAGGCGCAGCTCGCTCTCCGGCTGGAGGAGCGCGACGAGACGGCTTCCCATCCGGCCGGCGGCGCCGGCGACGACCACATCCGCCATCGGAGGCCGGGGCGTCAGCCCTTGACGAGGCCGAGCGAGGCCAGGACCGCCTTCAGGCGGGGGCGGTTGGCCTCCGACAGGCCGCACATCGGGAGCCGGTACTCGGCCTCCGCGATCTTGCCCATCATGGCCAGAGCCTCCTTCACCGGGATCGGATTGGTCTCGAGGAACATCGCCCGCGAGAGCGGGAAGAGCTTGAGGTGCAGCTCGCGCGCCTGCTTCCAGTCGCCCGCGAGCGCGGCGTGGGTCATCTCCGCGGTCTCGCGCGGGACCAGGTTCGCGATGACCGAGACGACCCCGCGGCCGCCCACCGCCATGAGAGGCAGCGTGATGTTGTCGTCGCCCGAGAGGACCGAGAACTCGGGGCCGCAGGCCAGGATGACCTGGGTCATCTGGTCGAGCGAGCCGGAGGCCTCCTTGACCCCCACGATGTTTCCGCAGTCGCGGACCAGGCGGGCCAGGGTGTCGGTCTCCACGTTCACCGCGGTGCGCCCCGCGATGTTGTAGACCACGATCGGGATGTCGACCGCGTCCGCGATGGCGCGGAAGTGGCGGTAGAGACCCTCCTGGGTGGGCTTGTTGTAGTAGGGATTCACCACCAGCGCGCCGGTGGCGCCCGCCCGCTTGGCGTGGGTGGTGAGGTCGATGGCCTCCGCGGTGGAGTTCGACCCGGTGCCCGCGATCACCGCGAGGCGCCCGCGCGCGGTCTCGATCACGAGCTCGACCACGCGCTTGTGCTCGTCGTGGGTCAGGGTGGGGGACTCCCCGGTGGTGCCGCACGGCACGATGCCGTCGGTGCCGCTGGCGACGTGCCACTCGACCAGCTCGCGCAGCTTGGCCTCGTCGACCTTGCCGGCGCGGAACGGGGTCACGAGAGCGACGATCGAGCCTTGGAATGTCGGGCGCATGGTTGAGTCCCTCCGTTGCTCATCCCTATGTGGGCCTATGTGGGCCTATGTGGGCCTATGCGGGCCTATGCGGGCCTGTGCGGGCCTCTGTGAGCCAGTGCGGGACGAAGAGTTGTTTGACTCTAACACCACCGCAGGAAGCTCTTCAAGCGGGTGGCGCGATGCGGTAGACTCCGGCGGATGGAGAGCCACGCTGCGCCCGTCTCACGGGCCCAGATCACCGCCGACGTCGCGGCGGAGGTGCGCCGGCGCTTCGGCACGCCGTGCTACGTCTACGATCGCGCCGCGCTGGAGGGCGCCGCGCGCGCCGCGCTCGCGTTCCCGGCTCCCTTCGGGCTCACCGTGCGCTACGCGATGAAGGCCAACCCGAGCCGGGGCATCCTCACCCTGTTCCGCGACCTCGGCCTGCACGTCGACGCCTCCAGCGACTACGAGGTGGAGCGCGCCCTGCGCGCCGGCTTTGCCCCCGACCGCGTCCAGCTCACCTCCCAGATGCCCTCGCGCGTCCTGCGCGAGCACGTGGCGCGCGGGGTGCTCTTCAACGCTTGCTCCCTCCATCAGCTGGAGGAGTTCGGTCGCCTCGCTCCCGGTGGCGAGGTGTCGGTGCGCATGAATCCCGGCCTCGGCACCGGGTCCACCAAGCGCACCAACACCGGCGGCCCCGCCTCGAGCTTCGGGATCTGGCACGAGGCGATGGGCGAGGTGGCGGCGATCGCCCGGCGCCATCGCCTCCGGGTCCGGCGCCTGCATTCCCACGTGGGCTCCGGCACCGACCCCGAGGTGTGGAAGCGCTGCGCGCGCATGACCCTCGACCTGGTACCGGCGCTCCCGGAGGTCGCCATCGTGAACCTGGGCGGCGGCTTCAAGGTGGGCCGCATGCCGGAGGAGCCGTCGGTGGACCTGGTCGACGTGGGCGCGCACGTGCGACGCGAGATCGAGGAGTTTCGCGTCCGCGACGGCCGACCGCTCCACCTCGAGATCGAGCCCGGCACGTTCCTGGTCGCCAACGCAGGCGCCATCGTGGCTTCCTGCGTGGACGTGGTCGACACCGGTGCGGAGGGCTACCTCTTCGCCAAGCTCGACGCGGGCATGCCCGAGATCACGCGCCCGTCGCTCTACGGCGCCCAGCACCCCATCGACGTGCTGGCCCGCGGGCGCGAGCAGGCCGCGGTGGTGTTCGTGGGGCCGTGCTGCGAGTCCGGCGACATCCTCACGCCCGCCCCCGGCGATCCGGAGGCGCTCGCGCCGCGCTGGGTGCCCCGGCCCGAGATCGGCGATCTGGTGGTGGTGGGTGGGGCGGGGGCCTACTGCGCGGGGATGGCGACCATCAACTACAACTCCTATCCCCAGGCGCCGGAGGCCATGCTCGGCTCCGACGGCCGCCTCACCCTGCTGCGCCGACGGCAGGCGCCGGAGCAGGTCTGGCAAAACGACGTGTAGGCGCTACGGCGCGCGCACCGAGACACTGTCCGAGCGCGCGCTCTCGTTGGGACGCCGCGCGCGACCGATCGCGGTGACCGCGTAGCGGTAGGTCGTTCCCGGCTGCACGTCGCGATCCGTGTACACGGTGGCGGGCGGGACGGTGGTGGCGATCCGCACGAAGTCCCCGCCCGCGGCCGCGCGGTACACCGCGTAGGCCGCCACGTCCGCCTGCGGGCTCGCGTTCCACGCCAGCCGGATCGCCCCGCCCGAGGGCACCGCCACCAGCCCGGCGGGCGCGGGGGGCGGAGTGGTGTCGGCGGGGGCGACCGCCACCGTCGCGCTGGTCTCCCCCGTCGCGCTCACCGACGGCTCCACTCGCACCGCGCGCACCGCGTAGCGGTAGTCGGCGTCGTTCTCGACCGCGGTGTCGGTGAAGGTGGTGGAGTCGAGCGGCTGCGCGGTGATCGCGGCGAGCGGCGCCCCGCTCGCCCCCGTGCCGCGCAGGACCACGTAGCGGATGTCGCCGGTCGGGGCCGAGCCGTCCTGCAGCGCCTCCGGGGGCTGCCAGGTCAGGGTCACGCGCCGATCGCCCGGCGTGGCGGTGAGCCCGCGCGGGGCCTTCGGCGCGGAGACGAACGGCACCACCAGGCGCTCGGAGGGCGCGCTCGAGCGGCCCAGCTCGTCCTCCGCGGTCACCACGTAGACGTAGCGGCGGCCGGGGGCGAGCGCGCGGTGGTCGACCCAGATCACGCTCGATCCCTGCACGGTCGCGGGGGCGGGTGCGTCGGTCCGGATGGTCGCGACCTCGTCGTAGCCGACCACCCGCCCGGACGAGAGCATCGCGGACTTGGGCGGCCCGGCCGCGTCCTCCTCGCGGCGGAAGACGCGGTACCGGGCGACGCGCCGCAGGCGGGTGCCGTCCATCCGGGTGGCGGGCGCGGTCCAGCTCACCACGACCGCCTGCTCGTCGATGGAGCCGTGCACCGCGGCGGGCATCGCGGGCAGGCGCACCTCGGGCGGGACCGGGGGGCCCTTCTTGCCGCAGGCGGTCAGGACGAGGGCGGCGACCGCCAGCGCGAGCAGCCGGCGCCGCGCGGCGGGGCTCACGCGCCGAGCCAGCCCTTGACGTGCGCGAGCTGGCGGCGCACCGCCTCCGGCGCGGTGCCGCCGACGACGGCGCGCGCGCGCAGCGAGGCCTCCACGGTCAGCGCGGGGTAGACGTCGTCGGCGATGAGCGGCGAGAAGCGCCGCAGCTCCTCCAGAGACAGGCCGCCCAGCTCGCACCCGCGCGCGATCGCGTGGCGCACCGCCTGGCCCACCACCTCGTGCGCCTCGCGGAACGGCAGCCCCCGGCGGACCAGGTAGTCCGCGAGGTCGGTGGCGGTGGAGTAGTGCGCCCCCGCCGCCTCGCGCATCCGATCCACCTGAAACGTCAGCGAGCCGAGCATCGGGGGCAGCACGCGGAAGATCGCCTCCAGGGTGTCGACGGTGTCGAACAGCGGCTCCTTGTCCTCCTGCATGTCGGAGTTGTAGGTGAGGGGGAGACCCTTCATGATGGTCAGCGCGGCGGTGAGGTTGCCGTAGAGCCGCCCGGTCTTGCCGCGGATCAGCTCCGCCACGTCGGGGTTCTTCTTCTGGGGCATGATCGACGAGCCGGTCGCGAAAGCGTCCGAGAACTCCACGAAGCGGAACTCGGAGGTCGCCCACAGGGTGAGGTCGGCGGCGAGCCGGGAGCCGTGCATCCCCAGGATCGCGGCGTGGGAGAGGAACTCGACCACGTAGTCGCGGTCGGCCACCGCGTCCATGCTGTTGGGGCTGGGTCCGCTCATGCCGAGGTCGCGGGCGAGGGCCTCGCGGTCGATCGCGAAGGCGCTGCCCGCGAGCGCGGCCGCGCCGAGGGGCAGCACGTTGACTCGCGCCCGGCACTCCCCGAACCGCTGCCGGTCGCGCTCCAGCATGAACACGTAGGCCAGGAGGTGGTGCGCGAGCAGCACCGGCTGGGCCCGCTGCAGGTGGGTATAGCCCGGCATCGGGGCGTCGACGTGCTTCTCGGCCTGGGCCACCAGCGCGCGCTGGACGTCGCGCAGCCCCGCGTCGACGTGATCGAGGATCTCGCGCAGGTAGAGGCGCTCGTCCAGCGCGATCTGGTCGTTGCGCGAGCGCCCGGTGTGGAGCTTGCCGCCCACCGGGCCGGCCAGCTCCATCAGCCGGCGCTCCACGTTCATGTGGATGTCCTCCAGCTCGCGCCGGAAGGGGAACCGGCCCGACGAGAGCTCGGCCCGCACCGCGTCGAGGCCGGCGAGCAGACCCTCCTGCTCCGCGGGCGTGATCAGCTTGGCCCGCCCGAGCGCGCGCGCCCACGCCGCGCTGCCCGCCAGGTCGTGCGGCCAGAGGCGCCGATCGAACGACAGGGACGAGGTGAAGGCCTCCGCGGTCGGATCGGCGCCCTCGGCGAAGCGCCCGGACCAGGCCTTGCCCGCGGGCGTGCCGGCGGCGGTCACGAAGCGTCCGCGCGGCCGGCGACCACCGCAGGCTCGGCGACCGGCCGGAGCAGTCCGGCGATCTCCGACATGATGCGGCGGGTGACCTCCGCGCGCTCGGCGCGCGCGATGGGCCGGTGGCGCGGATGATCGAAGACGAGGGGCGCGCCGAAGCGCACCGAGAGCGGAGCGCGGCGCGGCACGTAGAAGCGGCGGCCGCGAAGGGCCTCGAAGGTGCCCGCGATCGCGGCGGGCACGATGGGGACGCCGGCGCGCAGCGCGATGAGGGCCGCGCCGGGCTGGCCGGGCACGAGGCGCCCTTCCTGGCTGAACGGCCCTTCCGGGAAGATGCCGACGATGCGGCCCGCCTCGAGCACGCGGAGCACGCGCTTGATCGCGCCGGGGTCCGGCCGCTCCAGGTTCACCGGAATCGAGCCGATGCGCCGGTGGAGATGCGGATGCAGCGGGGTCGCCCGGTACACGCGCGGCATCACCAGGAACGCGATGGGCCGCGCCACCGCCACCCCCAGCACCACCCCGTCCAGGTAGTTGTGGTGGTTCGCGGCCAGGATGAACGAGCCGGTGACGGGCAGGTGCTCGGCCCCCTCCACACGCAGGCCGAACAGGCGGCGCAGCACCGGCGTGCAGGCACGCCGGACCGCACGATAGAGCGGCGGAAACGCCTCGGGCCGCGCCGCCGCGGGCGCCGGGGCCGCAGCCATCACGGACACGGAGCTCTCCTCCCCCAGCGCCATAGCGCCCCTTATAGCATCCACCCCCCCACCTGACAACCGAACGAAGAGGGCCGCAGAAGCGGGGAATCGACGACAGAACATGGTTCAAGCGAGGGATCGATTGGCCGGAATGCCGACGTTCTTCGGGCTCGCGAATCGACCAGCGCGAGTCGGGCGGCGGCGGGGCGGGGGGCCCTCGGGGAGCCGTGGCTTCTGCGGGTCAGCGGAGCGAGACAGGGCCCATCTCGTGGTCCGATCGAGACGGGGATTCAGGGGAGCGACTCAGCGTGCTCCCGGAGGGCCCCCCGCCCCACCCTCGCCCGGCCGTTGATGAACCGAGCGCGGAAGCGCGGGGAAGCTAGCGCGCCCGCGCGAGCCGGTAGCGAGCAACCGCCGCGTTGTGGTCGGCCAGGTTCGTCGAGAACTGGTGGTGCCGGTCGTCCATCGCCACGAAGTACAGATACTTCACGTCGGCCGGCCGCACCGCGGCCCGGATGGCCGCGCGTCCGGGGCTCGCGATGGGACCCGGCGGCAGGCCCTGGCGACGATACGTGTTGTAGGGCGAGTCCACCTGCAGATCCTCGCGGGTGAGGCGGCGCCGGTCCTTGCCGACCGCGTACTGCACGGTGGGATCGGCCTGCAGCGGCATGAACTTGTGGATGCGGTTCCAGAACACCGCCGAGATCAGCGGCATCTCGCTGGGCTCCACCGCTTCTTTCTCGATGATCGAGGCCAGGGTCAGCATCTGATGCACGGTGAGGTCGTGGGCCCGCGCCTCGGTGACGAGCTCGGGCGAGAGCTTCTCGCGCATGCGGGCGACCATGCGGGCCAGGATCTCCTCCGCGGTCATGCCCTTCACGAACTGGTAGGTGTCGGGGAAGAGGTAGCCCTCGACGGAGTCCGCCTGGATGTCGAGGGTCTTCAGGAAGAGAGCGTCGCGCGCCACCCGCAGGATGTCGGCCGCGGGGACGAGCCGCTCCGACTCCATCTGCCGGGCCAGCTCGGCGAGCGTGCCGCCCTCCTGGAACACGACCATGTGCTGCATCACCTGGCCGCCCTCGAGCCGCTCCAGCACCCGCACCGTGTTGGTGCCTTCCGGGATCTGGTACTCACCCGCCTTCAGGCTGCGGAAGCTGCCGCGCGCCACCGCCAGCATCACGAAGCCGACGCGGCTGCGGATCACGCCCGCGTCGTCGAGGATCTCGGCCACCTCGATCACACCCTTGTGGGCCGGGATCTCGACCACCCGGGCGGTGGCGCGCAGCCCCTCCGGGACGGTCAGGATCCACCAGCCCTCGAGCATGAGGGCGAGGACGGCGACGAGCACCACCAGGCTCGCCACGGTGCGCCAGGTTGGTCCGGAGGCGCCGGGGGTGCCGCCCCACGGCTTCAGGGATCGGGGACGCTCCATCATCGGCCCCCTCATTCTGGACGTGCTTCTTTAATGAGTCAAACCACCGGTAAACTGACGAAATGTCGCCGACGGCCCTGCTGCTGGTCCTGCTTGCCGCGCTGTGCCATAGCGGCTGGAATCTGATCGTGAAGACCGACCCCCGGCGACTCGAGATCCAGTCGGGCGCCCTCTGGGTCGGAGCCCTGATCTGCGCTCCGGTGCTGTACTTCCACTCTCCCTGGGAGCTGCCGCCGCAGGCGTGGGTGGCGGTCGTCGTCTCGGCGGCACTGGAGTCGGCCTACGTGCTGGCGCTCTCGTCCGCCTATGCGGCCGGAGACATGTCGCTGGTCTATCCGGTGGCCCGCGGGAGCGGCTCGGTGCTGGTGCCGCCGCTGGCGGTGCTGTTGCTCGGCGAGCGCCTGTCCTGGCAGGGAATCGTCGGCATCGGTCTGGTCGTGCTCGGCATCTTCCTGAGCCACGGAGCGCTCACCGGCTGGGCGGCAGCGCGGGCCCACCGGCCCGCCCTCGGCTGGGCCCTCCTGACCGGGGTCCTCATCGCCAGCTACTCCCTGGTCAACAAGGTCGGGGTCTCCCTGGTCCCGGTCCCCCTCTATGCTTTCCTGGTGTTTCTCGCCGACGCGATGATCGTGCGGCTGGTGCGGTGGCGGCTGGGCGCGGCGCCGGTCTTTCGCCGGGAGGCGCCCTGGGGGCCCATGGTCGCGGTCGGCGTCCTGATGATGGGTGCCTACCTGGCGGTGCTCGCGGCGATGGCCCACGCCCCGGTCAGCTACGTGGTGGCCGCGCGCGAGGTGAGCGTGGTGGTGGCCGCGCTCATCGGGGTGCTGCTGCTCCGCGAGCGGCACTCGCTCGTGCGGGTGGCGGGGGCGGTGGTCATCTTCGGCGGCCTCTGCGCGATCGCCCTGGCCCGGTGAGGCCCCCGGGGGTGGTTTAGGGCCGCTTTGCGCGTTCTGGTATACTCATCGGCCTGGGGGCGACCCCCCCTGACACCCCGAGGAGGAGATCGAATGCAGGAGCTGGTGCTTCCAGTCCGTCACGAATGGCTCGCCCGTGAGCGTGCCTACGGGAAGATCGCCATCGAGCCCTTCGAGCCGGGCTTCGCCCTGACCGCGGGCAACGCCTACCGGCGCGTGCTGCTGTCCTCGATCGCCGGCTCCGCCCCCACCTGGGTCAAGATCGAGGGGGTGCTGCACGAGTTCTCGCACCTGGTCGGCGTGCGCGAGGACACCCTCGACATCATCCTGAACCTGCGCAAGCTGGTCTTCAGCCTGCAC
>Ga0207675_100007205_pt1 | contig 10502 bp, 15 predicted proteins | sample KBSSwiS42_FD_184305 | JGI IMG/M metagenome (GOLD analysis project Ga0207675, IMG submission 184305) | Switchgrass rhizosphere microbial communities from Kellogg Biological Station, Michigan, USA - KBS Switchgrass S4-2 (SPAdes) (version 2) | ecosystem: Host-associated > Plants > Roots >...
GCGTCGGTCCTCGCGCAGATGCGCGGTGATTCCGTCCGCGCCCGCGGCCTCGCACACCGCGGCCGCTTCTACCGGGTCCGGCTGAGCTCCGCGCCTCGCCTGCCGCAGCGTTGCGACGTGATCGATATTGATGTAGAGCCGTTGTTGCTTTGCCGTCATGTTCGCCGTCCCTAGATCGCAGCTCTAAATCTCTGGAGAGTTATATCGTGAATCTTAGAAAGATCGCCGGTTTGGTTTTGCTCGCGGCTTGCTCCAGCGCCACGCAACGCGGTGGCGGCCCCACGACAGGAGCGGCTGCGCCCCAGCTCGCGACGCAACAATTCCTTCTCGCCGCAAACGCCGGCGACATTCAGGCAATGTCCGCCGAATGGGGAACGAAGGATGGACCAGCGCGCGACGCGATGGACCACACCCAGCTCGAGAAGCGCCTCGCCATTCTCGCCTGCTACTTCAAGCATGATAGCGCGCGCATCGTTGGCGAAGCGGCGGGTCAGGGCGGCCGCCGCGATGTCCGTGTCGAGCTGAAGAAAGGCAATCTGACTCGACAAACCACTTTCTACACGATCAAAGGACCAGCCGACCGCTGGTACGTCGAGAACATGGACATCGCCGCTGTGCGCGACTTCTGCGGCAACGGCGGTTCGACAGGTCGCTAACGCCCCGCGCTTAGTGATCTGAGAGCTCGACGAGCACCCCGCCAGTAGACCGGGGGTGCAGAAAGGCGATTCTTTTTCCTTCCGCTCCGACGCGCGGCCGCTCATCGATAAGCTCGATGCCCGCGCGCCGGCACCGCTCGAGCGTCGCATCGAGATCGTCGACCGAAAAGCAAATGTGATGGATCCCAGCTCCCCGTTTCGCGACGAACTTCGCGATCGGTGAGCCGGGGTCGTCTGCCTCGAGCAGCTCCACCAGTGGCTCCCCCGCGCTCAGCCCGACGATCTTAGCGCCGTCGGCATCGTCGAGCTCCACCTCGCGCAACTGGAGCACATCCCGAAAAAATGGAATCGTCTCGGAAAGGGCCTTGACGGCGATCCCGATATGCGAGACCCGAGTTCCGCGCGGGGTTGATGGGGGCATTAGGTTTAATGAAGAGGGCCGCGTGTGCCGCTCCAGCCGGAACGGGGTCGGCAAATCCCCCAAAAACTAACAGACGTAGACGCACGGTGTATCCCGTGGCGTGGAGACCAAGAAATGTCGAATGCTGTTGAAGTGAACGATGCCGATTTCGAGACCCAGATCGAGCAGCACAAGGGACTCGCAGTCGTCGATTTCTGGGCGACCTGGTGCGCGCCGTGCCGGATGGTTGCTCCCGTTCTCGATCAGCTTGCAGTTGAATACGAAGGGAAGGCAAAGGTTGCGAAAGTCGATGTCGACGTGAACATCAAGACCTCGACCAAATTCAACGTTCGCTCGATCCCCGCCATTCTGTTCTTCAAGGATGGCAAGCTGGTGGATCAGGTGATCGGTTTCGTCGGAAAGCCCGCGCTGGCGGAGAAGTTCAAGCAGCACGCGGCGTAACGGCCGGGTCGAACTCAGCCGGCCGGTGAAGCCGGGTTTTCTCTATCTTGTAAGCACTCCCATCGGCAATCTGGGAGACATGTCATATCGCGCGGTCGAGGTCCTCTCCTCGACCGCGCTTGTCGTTGCGGAAGACACACGTCACTCGCGGCGTCTGCTCGATCACTACCGCATCACGACGCCGCTCAGCTCATACCACGAGCACAACGAAGCGAGGGAGACGCCGCGTCTCGTCGCCCGCCTCGTCGCCGGTGATTCGATCGCGTTGATCTCGGATGCCGGCACTCCCGCCATTGCGGATCCCGGTTATCGACTGGTTCGCCTATGCCGGCAGCGAGGAATTCCAGTCGTCCCGATTCCCGGACCCAACGCGGCGATTAGCGCGCTCTCCGCGTCGGGCCTTCCGTCAGACGAATTCCTGTTCGTGGGATTCCTGCCGTCGAAGAAAACCGCTCGGCGCGATAAGTTGGCGGCACTCGCGAACTTCACCTGTACGTTGATTTTCTACGAAGCGCCGCATCGCATCGAAGAGGCGCTGGAGGACATGCAGGACATCCTGGGCGATCGCGAAGTGTGTGTAGCCAGAGAACTGACGAAGATTCACGAAGAATTTCAATTTGGAAAACTGACCGAAGTCCGACCGCATGTGAAAGCTCTTGGTGAATTCGTGGTGCTCGTCAGCGGCGCGACAGAAGTCCGGGAAGCTGCGCCTGCCACGCGTGAGGACGTCTTAAAGAAACTCGGAATGACGCGCAATCAGTTGTACGACTTGTTCTTCAAGAAAAAGGATTCGAGATAGGACCTCTCACAACAAGGTTTCGTCAAGGACGGACGCGGCGGCCGGTTCATGGACGATGCGAGGCAAAACATCGCCAGATCCGGTTTCTAAGAACTCTTTCAACTTGTCCTTGGATCCAAAAAAACTCTCAACCAGCCTTTGCACGGCTTCGTCGCGGACCTTAATGAAGTCGATCGCAGGTTCGTACAGATATGTTCGCGCCTGCAGCGTCCGCTTCAGTGATCCTTTGTGGTAGAGGCGATCCATGATGGTCATGACGGTCGTATAGGCGAGATGCCGCCCAGGACGAATCGATTCTTGAACGTCCCTGACGGTAATCGGGGGCTTCCGCCAGACGGCCTTCATGATGTCGAGTTCGAGCGGAGTAAGCATTACTCGGGCCCAAGCAGTTCGATCATATCGTGCGCCTCTGCTTTACTCGGAGCGTGAGACGGAACCGAACGAACGCGAAATCGAAGTTGCCGCCTCGGCAACCGAACGGAAATGATGTCGCCCACTCGAATTTCGTGGCCGGCCTTTGCATCTTTTCCATTCACCGTCACCCGATCGGCATCGCACGTGTCTTTGGCCAGCGTGCGACGCAGAATCACGCGGCTCCACTTTAAAAAGAGGTCCAGACGCATTGGGTCCACTTGGGTGAATTCTGGGGACAGACACCGAATTCTGTAGTGCAAGAATTCGGTGTCTGTCCCCAGAATTCACCCCACAACTCACTGTTTGGCGACGGTCTTATCCGTTTTCTGCGCAGCGCCGGTATCCGGCAGATCGACACCTTGATGGTGAGCCATGGCGATCTGGATCACGCCGGCGGCATGCCGTCTCTATTGCGGGGGATGACGACGCGGCTGGTGTCGGCCGGGCCTTCAGTCGTGCTCGCGCAGGCCGCCGCTGAATCCATTCGTTGCCAGGCCGGCCAACACTGGTTATGGGACGGCGTCAGTTTCGAGGTGCTGCATCCGACGGACGCGCCTGCGGACAGCGACAATAATTCTTCCTGCGTGCTGCGGATTGCGGGGCCTGCCGGCAGCGTCCTGCTCACAGGCGATATCGAGAAGCAGGCGGAGAACTCGCTGGTCGCACGCGGCTTGCCCCAGACGGATGTCGTGGTGGTCGCTCATCATGGCAGCCGCAGTTCCTCGACCGTCGACCTGGTTGCCAGGGTGCGGGCGCGGGTCGCCATTTTTTCGGCGGGCTATCGGAATCGCTGGGATTTCCCGAAGGCCGACGTGGTGGAACGCTGGCGCTCTGCCGGCGCCCGGACTGTGTCTACCATCGACAGCGGCGCGATCAGCGTCCGTGTCGACACCGCAACGGGTGTGCAGATCGAGCAATATCGGCAGGAGCACCGCCATTATTGGTCGGCCCGCTAGGCGATGGTCCATTGTCGGCCGGCCGGAGGGCGAAGCCCTTTCGGTTGGCCGCAGGGCCGAGCGAAACTGCGGGAGCCGTCGCAAAGTCGCCCCGGATGAATCCTGCTAGTATTCGCGCCCACCACAGCCTGACCTACCGCATCGAAGCCAATGTTCGAAATCGTGAAAGCCGGCGGCATCGTCATGGTGCCGATCATTCTCGCTTCGATCGTCGCCGCGGCCATTTTTCTCGAACGCATCTGGACGCTCCAGTCGCGCCGCGTGGTTCCCGCGGAGCTGACCGAGAAAGTCTGGAAGTGGGTGGAGCAGCGCCAGATCACCGACAAGCACATCCATGCCCTGCAGCAGAATTCGCCGCTGGGAAAGATCCTGGCCGCGGGCCTCGCCAACCGGCATCGCGAGCGCGCGGTGATCAACCAGATCATCGAAGACACCGGCCGGCACGTAGTGCATGAGCTGGAGCGATTCATCAACGCGCTGGGCACCATCGCGTCGATCGCACCGCTCATGGGACTCCTCGGTACCGTGATGGGCATGATCCGCACCTTCAACGTGATCCGCACCGAAGGCATCGGCGATCCGGCTGCGATGGCTGGCGGTATCGCCGAAGCGCTGATCACCACTGCTGCCGGCCTGACGGTCGCGATTCCGGCGCTGCTGGGCTACAAATTCCTGCGCGGACGCGTGGAGACCCTCGTCGTGCAAATGGAAAAGGAAGCCATGAAGCTGGTGAACGCCATCGAGGAGAACGGTCCCGACGATTCTTATACCGGGTAACGGTCTGCCATGAAGCTCAAGCAACGCCCGCGGGAAGAGCCCGACCTGAACCTGACATCGCTGATCGATGTGGTGCTGCTGCTGCTGATCTTTTTCATGGTATCGACCACGTTCGTCGACGAGGCGCGCATCAAGATCCGCTTGCCCCAGACGAGCGACAAGACCGCGCCGACGCCGGCCAACGATCCGATCGAGATCACGGTAGGTGTGTCCGGCGAGTACCTGGTCAACGGTCGCGCGCTGTTGAATACGAGCCCGGCAACACTGTCGGCCGCCGTCGTCAAGATCGCCGGCGACAAGCGCGATTCGGCAATCACCATCCGTGCCGATGCCCGCGCTACGCACCAGTCGGTTGTCACGGCAATGGATGTAGTGGGCCGCTTGGGATTCCGCGCCATCAATATCGCAACTCTCAACGAGCCCGCGAAGACGCGCTGATCCGATGCCGCCGAGTCCTGTCCAGCCCCGAACCGCGTTGTCGCCAAGTGCCTGGCGGACGTATCGGCGGCTGCTGCAGTACCTGCGGCCTCACATCGGCATGTTCGTCCTGGGAACCCTCGGCGCGGTGCTGTTCTCGGCGAGCATGATCAGCTTCAGCCTGTTCGCCAAGGAGTTCGGCGACGGTGCATTCGCCGAACGCGACCCCAAATCCATCGTGATGCTGCCGCTGCTGCTGGTGGGTTTGTTCGTCGTGCGCGGCGTCGGCGACTTCACCCAGACGTATTGCATGGGCGCGATTTCGCGGAGCATCGTCAAGCGGCTCCGGGACGAAGTCTTCGATCGGCTGGTCCAGCTGCCCGTCGGCTACTACGATCGCAGCTCGAGTTCCGCCCTGTTGTCGCGGCTGACGTATAACACCGAAGAAATCGGCCGTGGTTCGACCGAGTCCGTCACGGTGTCCCTGCGTGAGACGCTCACCATCATCGGCGCCGTCATCTACCTCGTCTATCTCAATGCCCACCTGGCATTGATAGCGCTGACGATGGGACCGCTGCTCGCCTGGCTGGTGTCCATCATCAATCGCAAGTTCCGCCGCTATAGCCGGCGCATCCAGGATTCGATGGGCGACATCACGCGCGTAGCCAAGGAGACGCTGGAATCGCCACGCGTCATCAAGGTCTACAACGCGGAGGAGTACAAGAAAGGGCAGTTCGACGTCGTGAACGAGCACAACCGGCGCTCGCACATGAAGCTGATCCTGACGCGAGGACTGTCCAATCCGGTGGTGCAGCTGGTCACCTCGATCGGCTCCGCCGTCGTGCTGTCGATTGCCATTTCGGAAGCGATCAATCGCAGCATGTCGATGGGCGAGTTGCTCGCATTCCTGGTGGCGCTCGTGAACATAGCGCAGCCGTTGCGCAGCCTGGTCGGCGTCGCGGGCCCAATCCAGCAAGGCATCGCCGCGGGCGAAAGCATTTTCGAATTGCTGGATCAACCGCTGGAACAGAAGGGCGGGTCGCTGCAGCCGGAGCGCGTCGCTGGCACCATTCAGTTCGACGATGTGTCGTTCGACTACGCCGGCAAGTCCGGCACGCTGGGACACATCGACATCGACGTTGCCGCGGGTGAGATGATCGCCATCGTCGGACGATCAGGCAGCGGCAAATCCACGCTGGTGAACCTGTTGCCGCGGTTCTACGACGTCAGCGCCGGTTCCGTTCGCGTCGACGGGCACGATGTCCGCGAGTTCGATCTCAAGGCGCTGCGAGAACAGATCGCGATGGTCAGCCAGGACGTCGTGCTGTTCAACGACAGCATTCGCGCGAATATCGCCCTCGGGCGCGCAGTCGCTCCTGGAGAAGTGGAAGCGGCAGCGCAGGCGGCGCATGTCATGGAATTCGTCAAAGACTTGCCGGCGGGGCTGGATGCCATCGTGGGCGACCGTGGCATCCTGCTGTCAGGCGGTCAACGTCAGCGAGTCGCTATCGCTCGTGCCTTGCTCAAGAACGCGCCCATCCTGATTCTCGACGAAGCGACCTCGGCGCTCGACACCGAATCGGAGCGCGTCATCCAGGCCGAACTCGAGGAATTGATGACGAATCGCACTACGCTGGTCATCGCGCATCGCCTGTCGACCGTGGAGAAGGCCAATCGCATCGTGGTGCTCGAAGCGGGCCGTATCGTCGAGATCGGCTCGCATGCAGAACTGCTGTCTCGCAACGGCCAGTACGCGACGCTGCATCGCCTGCAGTTCAGCGTCTGACGTCCCGCTCGTGAACCGCCGGCCGTGAACCTCGACGCGACCCTGCAACGGCTCTGGTACGACCGGCGGCCAGGTTGGCTACTGGTGCTGCTGCTCCCTTTGAGCCTGTTGTTCGCCGCGATTGCCGCAGGTCGGCGGGCGGGATATCGCATCGGCCTGTTCCCGGTGAAACGCGTCAGTCGGCCCGTGATCGTGGTCGGCAACATTTCCGTCGGTGGCACGGGCAAGACTCCCTTGGTCATGTGGATTGCACAGCTGCTGCAAGCACGCGGACGGAAAGTAGGCATCGTCACTCGCGGTTATGGCGGCAGTTCGAATCGCTGGCCGCTCGAAGTGACAGCAGACGTCACAGCAGCTGAAGTCGGTGACGAGCCGGCAATGATGGCCGCTCGCACTGGCGCTATCGTCGTCGCGGGCCCGGATCGGGTTGCCGCTGCCGAACTCGCGATCGGCAGGGGGGCTGACGTGATCCTTTCCGATGACGGCTTGCAGCACTATCGCCTGCATCGCGACGGCGAGATCGCCGTGATCGATGCGCAGCGAGGATTGGGCAACGGATGGCTGCTGCCCGCTGGACCGTTGCGTGAACCGGCATCGCGACTGGATCGAGTCGACGTGCTGGTAAGCACGCAGCGAGTCGAGGGTGCGGCACCGGAATCCACCGACGGGTCCTCATCGGGATGGCCGGCGAAGCTCGAGAGCGTCGTCGCAACGATGCGATTGCGCGAAGCCATTTCGCTGGCCGATGGCGAACATCGAGAGCTGACGGCGTTCAGGGGTCAGCCGCTGCATGCAGTCGCTGCAATAGGCAATCCCAATGCTTTCTTCACGGCGTTGCAGCGGCTGAGCCTTCAGGTCATCGCGCACCCGTTGCCCGATCACGCGAAACTGACGTTGGCCGACATTGTTTTCGACGACGCGGCACCGGTACTCATGACCGAGAAAGACGCTGTAAAATGCCGTGGTTTCGCGCAGAGCCGCCATTGGGCGGTGCGCATGGATCTCGACCTGAATGACGCCGCTGTAGCGAAGATGACCGCCGTGGTGGAACAATCGCTGCAACGGTTCGCCCAGCATGTTTCCTAGCAGGCTCCCATCTCATGGACAGCAAACTCCTCGACATTCTCGCGTGTCCCATATGCAAAGGGCCGCTGCAGTATTCCCGAGCACAGCAGGTGCTGGTGTGCCGCGCGGACCGGCTGGCTTATCCGATACGCGATGGCATTCCGGTGATGCTGGAAGAAGACGCGCGACGCCTCGATCCCATGGATCCGCTGCTGCAGAACCGATGAGCTTCAAGGTCGTCATTCCGGCGCGTTACGGCTCGACGCGCTTGCCGGCCAAGGCCCTGCTCGACATCGCGGGCCGGCCGATGATCCAGTGGGTCATCGATACCGCTTTGCGCAGTTCCGCCGACGAGGTGTTCGTTGCGACAGACGACGAGCGCGTGGCCCAGGCAGCCGTGCATCATCGCCATCCGCAACGATCGTTTGCGGTAATGACGTCGCCTGCGCATCAGTCGGGAACGGATCGAATCGCCGAAGTCGCGCAGCTGCGGGACTGGGATCCGACGACTATCGTCGTCAACGTGCAGGGCGATGAGCCGCAGCTGCCGCCGTCGCTGATCGACCAGGTCGCTGCGTTGCTCGCCGATCATCCCGAAGCTACCGTTGCCACGCTGTCGACTCCTATCCTGTCGCTCGCGGAGTTTCTCGATCCGAACGTTGTGAAGGTCGTGCGCGATGCGAATGGCCTGGCGCTCTACTTCAGCCGCGCTCCGATTCCATGGAGCCGGGATACAGTCGACAAGGTGACTGGCCAGACGAGCTTCACCATCGCGCAGCGCCACCTGGGCATCTATGCATATCGGGTGGGCGCGTTGCAGACGTTGACCGCCTTGCCGCCGAGCGAATTGGAATCGATCGAAAAGCTGGAACAGTTACGCGCACTGCAGTCGGGAATGCGGATCGCAGTGGCGACCGCTGCGATCGTTCCTGGCGTGGGCGTGGATACCGATCACGATCTCGCGCGAGTGCGTGCTGCGATGGCGGCCTGCAGCGGGCAATAGTCCCGAGCAGTAACGCAGAGCAATAGCATCCAGCAATAGATCGCGCTCATAGAAACGATCAGGGAGGGCTGCGCTCCTTCATGAGCTGCCGATGATAGGCAGTCTCCAGCACGTCTCCATCCCATTTCACCAGCAGATAGTCGCCGTCCATGACGCGGACGACCGTGCCGATAGGAAAGCCGGGACGGAAAATGGCGCGCACGCGATCGCCTTCCTCGAAGGCGTGAGGGGGCATTGAGTCCATGCTAACCCGACACGAAATCGGCGGCAGTGTGGGACGAGACAGGCGAGCGCAACAGTGGCTGGCACTCCATCATGAATTTCTATTCCTTCTTTGCATGATTCGAGGCGCTGCGTTTTGTACGCGAACGTCCTGCGGTAGCGTATCGGCATTTGTGTTTAAGGCGGCAGCTCATGTGACGCTGCTCCGTCGGCTGATCGGTTCTCCCTGTTGGGATCGCATCACGAGTTACTGCCGTGGATAACTGGGTTACGCAGTGCAGCGAAGGATTTTGTGTGTGAAAGTCTTACGAATGCGTGCCTGCGCATCGCATGCAGTCGGCACAGTCGTGACGCGCGTCGAACTCCTGCGCGAGGGCCAGGTTTTGCCTCGTCTCCTTGTGCGAGGATCGCTGCTTACCGAGTCAGGGGGTCCATGAATGCGCAAGGAACGACAGGCGTCCGTTCTCGATCGATTGCTGTCGCGCTTGCGTGGCGGTGAGCCGACGCCGCCGCCTGCGATTCGTCCGCCGCCGCGGCCTTTTCAAGCGATTTCCATTTATCGCGGCGTCGACTCCTGCGCTCCGGCCCGGCGGTTCAGTGAGCACCGCATTCTTGCAAAGGATGCGCCGAAGTTGCCGTTGCCTGGCTGCACGATGTCCGAGACCTGCGAATGCCGTTACATCAAACATGGCGATCGCCGTTCCGAGTCGCGCCGACTCATCGACTTCGGCGCCTCGCCCGACCTCACCTTGTTCGACGGTAAGGAACGCCGCAGCAACACGAACGGTCGCCGCTCCCGCGACTGATCCGCCGCAGTTGTCCGCTGTCGCCCGTATGGCAGCGTGATCGCGCCGTCACTATGATGTGTCCTCATGGGCGTGCGCGAGCTCGCGCCTGTGGCTTCAGTTCACTGCTGGTGAGTGTCGAACGTGCGAATCCTGTTCGTCTGCATGGGCAACATCTGTCGGTCGCCTTCCGCTGAAGGGGTCTTTCGGCGTGTGCTGCAAACCCAGGCGCCCGGCCTCAACGTGGAGATAGATTCCGCAGGCACTCATGGTTACCACGTCGGCGAACCGCCGGATCGGCGAGCCGTCGCCGCAGCGTCGAGGCGCGGCATCGATTTGAGTGGTCAACGGGCGCGGCAGGTAGTGACCGATGACTTCACCGCGTTCGATCTCATCGTCGCCATGGACGAACAGAACGCCGAGGCACGGCTCGACGTCCCCGGTCGCGAGGGACGGCGCGAGGATGTCCGGATGCTCGGGCTCGGGCGCGGGCGCAGGAACGGGAGTGGCCTCGCCGGTCATGTCGACGAACAGTAGGGATTGACCATCGCGTGGCCGTCTCGGTTCCTGGTGTCAGCCTCGTCGCGCGGCACGAACGCCGAGTCCAACGACGGCCGCGAGCGCGAGGGCGACCAGCACGATCAGGCCGCCTAGGACGCCGGAGCCGCCGGTGTCCGCCGCAGGCGCCGTCGGCGGTGCGGTCGCGGAGTCCGCCCCGTGTGGAACGCTGGCGCCGGGCTCGGCAACGGCCACCTTGCCG
>Ga0207675_100007208_pt1 | contig 10501 bp, 7 predicted proteins | sample KBSSwiS42_FD_184305 | JGI IMG/M metagenome (GOLD analysis project Ga0207675, IMG submission 184305) | Switchgrass rhizosphere microbial communities from Kellogg Biological Station, Michigan, USA - KBS Switchgrass S4-2 (SPAdes) (version 2) | ecosystem: Host-associated > Plants > Roots >...
GCTGCTGCGCGAGATCGGCCTGACGTCGTACATCTGCGTGCCGCTCCTGATGCGCGGCCGGGCGTTCGGGGCGCTGACGTTCGTGTCCGCCGAGTCGGGGCGAGCTTACGGCGACGCCGATCTCCGCTTCGCCCAGGACGTGGCGGCTCGTGCCGCGCTCGCCGTCGAAAACGCCCGCGCCTACCAGCAAGCCAACGAAGCCAACCGGCTCAAAGACCAGTTTCTGGGCACGTTGTCCCACGAGCTCAGGACGCCGCTGAATGCGATTCTCGGCTACGCCCGCATGCTGCGCCGCGGCATTTTTTCCGACAGCGCCAAGCAGGCGCGCGCGATCGAAATCCTGGAGCGCAACGCCCAGTCGCTGGCCCAGATTGTCGAGGACGTCCTCGACGTCTCGCGGATCATCTCCGGCAAGCTGCAACTGAACATCCAGCAGGTCGATCTGGCGGCGGTGATCGACGATGCCGCCGCCACGGTGGTGCCGGCGGCGGAGGCCAGGGGCGTGCGCCTCGACGTCGCAGCCGACCGCGGCGCCCCGCGCGTCCCGGGCGATGCCGAACGGTTGCAGCAAGTGATCTGGAATCTGCTGGCCAATGCCGTGAAGTTCACGCCGCAAGGGGGCACGGTGTACGTCCGCCTGGAGCATGGCAACGGACACGCGCGGGTCATCGTCTCGGACACGGGTCGTGGCATCGCGCCCGGTTTTCTGCCGCACCTGTTCGAGCGGTTCCGCCAGGCCGACAGCCGGTTTTCGCGCGAGCACGGCGGGCTCGGCCTCGGGCTGGCGATCGCCCACGAGATCGTGCAGTCGCACGGCGGGTCGATTCAGGCCGCGAGCGGCGGCGAAGGGAAGGGCGCGACCTTCACGGTGACCTTGCCGATCGTCGCGGCGATCGCGGTGGCGCCGTCGGCCGCTGCCGCCGCCGACACCGAGGCGGGCGAGATGCTGATCTCGATCCGCGGCCGGCTGACCGGGGTCCGCGTGCTGGTGGTCGACGACGATGACGACGCGCGGGCGCTGGTCCAGGCGATCGTCGAAGAGGCGGGCGGCATCGCGACCACCGCCGCCTCGGGGTCGCACGCGCTGCAACGGCTGGATGCCGAGCTGCCCGACGTGATTGTGGCCGACCTGGGGATGCCCGGCATGGACGGCCTCGCTCTCATCGAAGCGGTGCGCCGCAGGCTCGACGCGGCGCGGACGGTCCCGGCGATTGCGCTGACCGCGTACGCCCGCTCCCAGGATCGCCTGACGGCGTTGAGCAGCGGCTATCAGCGGCACCTGCCCAAGCCGATCGATCACTCCCAGCTGGTTGCCACGATCCGGGCGATCACCACGTCGAGTCCGATCCGCGGAGACCAGCAACGATGACGTGGATCGCGGTCGCGATCGGCGGGGCGCTCGGCTCCGTGGCGCGCCACGGCGTCAACGTGCTGGTTGGCCGCCTCGTCCACCGGCCGGTGCCCTACGCGACAGCGGCGGTCAACCTCGCCGGCTGCGTCGTCATCGGCGTGCTGGCCGGGCTGCTCGCGTCCGGCCGCCTGCAGATGTCGACGACGGTGCGAGCCTTCGTGTTCGTCGGCGTCCTGGGCGGCTTCACGACGTTTTCGAGCTTCGGCCTCGATGCGTTCACCCTCAGCCGCGAAGGCAATCACACGCTGGCGTTCTGGAACGTGGCGGTGCAGGTGGGGCTCGGCCTGCTGGGCGTCGCGGCCGGCTTTCGAGCGGGATCGGCATGAGGCACCGCTTCAGCGGTGCCGATGGGTGGGCGCGGGCGTCGTCGTCGCGTCATCGATCTCCGCGTAGGCGGCGCTGAGGCACGGCGGGCAGATGCCGTGGCTGAACTGCGCGTTCGAGTGCTCCGAGATGTAGCTTTCGAGCTGCTCCCAGTCGTTGCCCTCCGACCGGATCCGTTTGCAGTAGCTGCAGATCGGGATGAGGCCTTGCAGCCGCTTCACGGTCGACACGGCGGTTTCGAGCGCGGTGACGCGCTCGGCGAGCCGCTCCTGCAGCGTCACGACGCGCACGCCCACGCGCAGCCGCGCGAGGAGCTCCTCGTGGTCGAACGGCTTGACGAGATAGTCGTCGGCGCCGGCGTTCAAGCCCGCGACCAGGTCTTCGCGGCTGTCGCGCGAGGTCAGCAGGATGACGTAGAGGTGCGCGGTCGCCGCGTCGTGCCGGATCCGCCGGCACAGATCGGGGCCGTCGAGCACCGGCATCATCCAGTCGACGATCGCCACTTGCGGCGCATGGTTCTTCACTTCCGCCCACGCCGCCTCGCCGTCGTGCGCGACGCGCACGTCGAAGTTCCAGCTGGCCATCGTCCGCGAGAGCACGGTCGTGCCGACGCGGTCGTCGTCCGCGATCAGCGCGCGGATCATGCGGCCACCGCGGACAGGCGGCGGAAGACCGCGTTGACGCGCGACAGGAGGACCTGGGCGTCGAAGGGCTTGATGACGTAGTCGTCGGCGCCGAGGTCGAGCACGCGCCGCTCCACGCCGGGGCCGTCTTCCGAGGTCAGCACGACGATCGGCATGGTCGCCAGGGTGAGCTCGCGGCGGACCTGCGCGATCGCCTGGTAGCCGTCCATCTCCGGCATGTTGAGGTCGATGAGCAGCAGGTCGGGGCGCTCCCGTTTCGCGATATCGACCGCCTGCCGGCCGGTGCTGGCTTCGAGCACCTCGTACTTCTCCTTCTCGAGCAGCAGCTTCACCAGCATGCGGGTAATCGGCTCGTCGTCGGTGATGAGCACACGACGGCCGGAGGCCGCCTGCGGCGTTTCCTCGTCGGCGGCGAGCACCCGGTCGATCTCTTCGAGCGAAGTGATGCCCGCGGCCACGAGCGCGAGCGCCTGCTGCCGCATGGTCGGCATGCCCGCCGCGCGCATCGCGGCGCGAATTTCGTGCGTCGTGGCGCCGCGCGCGATCGTGGCGCGGAGCTCCTCGGAGGGCGTCAGCAGCTCGGCGATGGGCGCGCGCCCGTAGTAGCCGGTCTGCTTGCAGAGATCGCATCCGGGGCCGGCGGAGGCGGGAATCAGCCGCACGTTGTGCATCTGGCCGAGGCGGAGCGCATCGAAGTCGGGATGCATGCGGCGGCAGTTCTGGCACAGGCAGCGGACCAGCCGCTGCGCCAGGACCGCCGTCAGGCTCTCGGCGATCTTGAACGGCTCGAGGCCGAGGTTCTGCAGGCGCGTCACGGCGCTCGCCGCGTCGGTCGTGTGCAGCGAGGTCAGCACCAGGTGCCCCGTGTAGGCGGCCTGCCCGACGATCTGGGCGACCTCGGCATCGCGCACCTCCCCGACCATGATCACATTCGGATCCTGGCGTAGGAGGGACCGCAGGATCTGGGGAAACGTGTTGCCCGCCTTGCCGTTGACCGGAATCTGCGTCACGCCGGGCACCAGGCGCTCGACCGGATCCTCGACGCTGACGATGTTGGATTGTCCCGTCCGGAGGTGGCCCAGGGCGGCATAAAGCGCGGTCGTCTTGCCCGATCCCGTGGGACCGGTCACGAGCACCAGGCCGTCGGGACGCGTGAGGCTCTTGCGCAGCCGCGCGGTCGTGTCCGCGTCGTAGCCGAGCTGTTCGAGGGTCTGCAGCCCGCTCTGGCTGTCGATGACGCGCATCACGATCTTCTCGCCGTCGACAGTCGGCAACGTCGACAAGCGGATGTCGATCGGGCGCTCATTGAGGTTGACGCGGAACGAACCGTCCTGCGGCTTGAAGCGCACCGAAATGTCGGCCTTCGCCATGATCTTGAACCGGTTGCGCACCGGATGCGAGGCGGACGCCGGCAGCGTCATGATCGGCTCGAGCACGCCGCAGATCCGGAAGCGCACGCTCGCGCCTTCGCTGGTGCAGTCGATGTGGATGTCGCTCGCGCCGACGTCAACCGCACGGCCGATCAACTGATTGCAGAGATCGACCACCGCCGACGCCCCCGGCACTGCCTCGGCGGTCAGGCGCGCGCGGCTCTCGACCTTGGCGCCTTCCGCGCGCAGGCGGCCGGCGATCCGTTCCAGTTCCTGCAGCTTCGGGTACAGCCGCTCCAGTGACGCCAGGACCGACGCGCGCGTTGCGAACACGCTGACCGCCTGCCGGCCGGCGGCAAACGAGAGATCGCGCTCCGCCTCGCCGTCGAACGGCTGAAACGTCCCGTAGGTCAGCGTGCGATTGTCGAGGCGAATCGGCACGACGAGATGCCGCCGCGCGAGCCGTTCGGGCACGAGCCGCACGGCGAGCTCGCTGATTTCCATTTTTTCGAGATTCACCGCCGCTGTCGGCTCGGCCGCAGGCGGGACGACGTGGAGGGTGGAGTTGCCGTCAGAGCCGTGGTCGATCGAGCCGACACTTGTGGATCGCATGCAGCCGGGAGGAGCAAGTGCGCTGCCACGCCAACAGGCCGAAACTGGCGCAAATGAGCGATCGGGAGTGGGCGCAGTGTGCGGTTCCGGGCCTACAGGTGTGCGGCCGCACGGTCGCCTCGCACAAATGCCCCTGAAAGGTGCCGCGACGGGTGGCCGCCTTGTTGCTCAACCCTTTCGCATGAGCCTTACTGCCACTGAGTCGTCCGTGCTCGATCCGTCCGTGATGGTCGCCATTCGATCCCTTGGCGAACCCGGCGAGGACGTGTTCGCTGAGGTGGCGGCGTTGTTTCTCGCCGACGTGCCGATCCATCTCACGGCGCTCGGCGCGGCCATCGCGGCGAAGAATATCGACGCGGTCTATCAGATCGCGCACCGCCTGCGGGGCAGCTCGCTCGAGATGGGGGCCATCGGCATGGCGCCGGTCTGCGCCGCCCTCGAGCAGGGCGCGCGTGCCGGGTCGCTGGTGCAGGCGGACGCGCAGTTCGAGCGCCTCGATCGCGAGTTCGCGGCCACGCGCCGCGCGCTGGAGCAGGCGATCGCGTGAGCATCGCCCCGCTCCCGGTGAGGGTGTGGGTCGGCGCCGGCTTCGCGGCCTGGATCCTGACGGTAGGAACCGGGCTGACGATGCTGTGGGCGTATGCCGGGACGCCAGGACCGCCGGCGGCGGCGCTGCCGGCGTGGCCGGCCGCGGCCTTCGCGCGCGACGCCGGAAAGCCGGCGCTCGTGCTGTTCCTTCACCCGCAGTGCCCCTGCTCGAGGGCGACCGTCTCCGAGCTCGCCCGCCTGCTTGCCGAGGTCCACGCGTCGCCCGCGGTGTACGCGCTCATCTACCGGCCGTCCGACGCCAAGGCCGGCTGGGAGCACACCGACCTGTGGGACTCGGCCGCCGCCATTCCAGGCGTCCACGTCATGACCGACGACGGCGGTACGCAGGCGCACGCGTTCGGCGCGATCGTCTCCGGCCAGGCCTTGCTCTATGACGCCGCCGGGGCGTTGCAGTTCCGCGGCGGGATCACCGGCGCGCGCGGGCACGAGGGGGACAACCCCGGCCGCTCCGCCGTGCGCGAGTTTCTGAACGGCGGCCATCCGTCCACGGCGAGCACACCCTCGTTCGGGTGCCTGCTGCACTCGGAGCCGGATTCGCGCCCCGCCGCCGCGCTCGACCAGGCGCCGCGATGACGCCCACGTTGGCTGTCCCCAGCTTGTGCCGGCGCCGGACCGACGAGGTGTTCGCCGAGCGGCAGCAGGTGATCTTCAGGCAGACGGACCGGATGTTCGCCGTGCTGATGGCGCTGCAATGGGTCTTCGGCATCGCCGTCGCCTTCTGGCTGTCGCCGAAGACATGGGCCGGCCCGGTGAGCACCATCCATCCGCATATCTTCGCCGCGGTGTTTCTCGGCGGGGCGATCAGCGCGTTCCCGATTCTGCTCGCGCTCACGCGTCCGGGGCGGCCGACGACCCGCTACGCGATTGCCTGCGGCCAGATGTGCACCTCGGCGCTGCTGATCCACTTGACCGGCGGACGCATCGAAACCCATTTTCACGTGTTCGGATCGCTCGCGTTCCTCGCGTTCTACCGCGACTGGCGAGTGCTGGTGCCCGCGACGCTCGTCGTCGTCGCCGATCATTTCGTGCGTGGCGCGTTCTGGCCGCAGTCGGTCTACGGCGTCGCGACCGTCAGCGCGTGGCGCTGGGCCGAGCACGCCGGCTGGGTGGTCTTCGAAGACATCGTCCTGGTGTCCTCGTGCGTGCGTGGCACGCGCGAGCTGCGGGCGAGCGCGGAGCGGACCGTCGAACTGGAAAGCAGCGAAGGCGACCTGGCCGGCAACTTTCTCACCTCGGTCGACGGGCGCATGCTCGCCTGCAACGAGGCGTTCGCGAAAATTCTCGGGTTCGCCTCGAAGGAGGACGCGCTGGCCGCGAACGCCACCTCCTTCTACGAGGATGCGGCGGCACGACGGGAGTACCTGGACCAGCTGCAGTCGAGCAAACGCCTCACCCACTACGAGTCGACCATCGTCCGCCGCGACGGCACCCGGATCGCCGTGCTCGAAAACGCCATCGGCGCCTTCGACGAACAGGGCCAACTCGTCGAAATCCGCGGGTTCATCCTCGATATCACCGCGCGCACCCGCCACGAGGCGGAGCTGGGGCGGGCGCGTGACGCGGCGCTCGAGTCGGCGCGGCTCAAATCGGAGTTTCTCGCGAACATGAGCCACGAGATCCGGACGCCGATGAACGGCGTCGTCGGCATGGCGGGCCTGCTGCTGGACACCGAGCTGACCGCGGAACAGCGCGAGTTCGCCGGCACCATCTCGACGAGCGCGGATTCGCTCTTGACGATCATCAACGACATCCTCGACTTCTCGAAGGTGGAAGCGGGGAAGCTGACCTTCGAGATCCTCGACTTCGAGCCGGGCCCGACGATCGAAAGCGCCGTGGATCTGCTCGCCGATCGCGCCACGAGCAAGCACGTCGAGCTGGTCGTGCTCGTCGAGCGCGACGTGCCGACGGCGCTGCGCGGCGACGCGGGCCGGTTGCGGCAGATCGTCGTCAACCTCGTCGGCAACGCCGTGAAGTTCACCGAGGTCGGCGAGGTCGCGGTGCACGTCTCACTCGAGCGAGAGACGGCGTCCGACGCCGTCGTCCGCGTCGAGGTGCGGGACACCGGGATCGGGGTGCCCGCGGGCGTGCAGGCGCTCCTGTTCGACGCCTTCACCCAGGCCGACGGGTCGACGACGCGAAAGTTCGGCGGGACCGGCCTGGGCCTCGCCATCGCGCGGCGGCTCGTCGAGCTGATGGACGGTGAAATCGGCGTGCGCAGCATCGAGGGACAGGGATCGACGTTCTGGTTCACGGCACGGTTCGAAAAGGGGGCCGCCGTCGTCCAGACGCTCCTGGCCGCCGCGCCGTCGCTGGCCGGGCGCCGCGTGCTCGTCGTGGACGACAACGCGACCAACCGCAGCATCCTCCGCTACCAGCTGGCCTCCTGGGGAGTGCAGGCGGTCTGCGTCAGCGGAGGCGATGAGGCGCTCGCGGCGCTGCACGCCGCCGCCGATCTGGAGCTCCGGTACGACCTTGCGATCCTCGATTGCCAGATGCCCGGGATCGACGGCGTGATGCTGGCCCGGGCGATCAAGGCCGAGCCGGCGCTCGCCCGCATCCCGCTCGTCATGATGACGTCGCTCGGCCTCCAGGACGACAACGAGCTGCGCGCGGCGGGGATCGTGATGCGGCTCACGAAGCCGGTCAAGCAGGCGCAGCTGCACGACCTGCTCACCCGTGTGCTCGCGGCGACGGGCGAGCCTGGCGCTCTTCCGGTTGGCGCCGCGGACGTCGGTCCCGTCGTGCGGCGGCGCGCTCGCGTGCTTGTCGCCGAAGACAACGTCATCAACCAGAAGGTCGTCCTGCTGCAGTTGCGCCGCCTCGGATACTCCGCCGATTCGGTCGCCAACGGCGCGGAAGCGGTCGAGGCGCTGGCGCTCATCGCCTACGACATCGTGCTGATGGACTGCCAGATGCCTCAGCTCGACGGCTACGAGGCGTCGCGGTTGATTCGACGCGGGGAATCGGGTGGCACGCGCCGTGTGCCGATCGTCGCGATGACCGCTCACGCGCTGGCGGGCGACCGGGACAAGTGCCTCGAGGCGGGGATGGACGACTACCTCAGCAAACCCGTGAAAGCGGCCGATCTGGACCTGGTCCTCGCACGGTGGGATGCCACGCGATCGACTCCGCCCGTGCTCGCGGCGGCGGCCAGCTGAACGACGGCGCGCTCGCGGCTCGGTGCTTGGCAGGATTATGGCAACTGCTGAGAGCGTGCCCAGAGCATCGTCCCCGGCAACGGGAGCGCCGGCGAGGCGGAGACAGAAGCCCGAGGTCGAGCTCGGGGATCCGGCGCTCTATCTCAATCGTGAGATGAGCTGGCTGGCGTTCAACGAACGCGTCATCGACCAGGCCCGCTCCGACAGCCATCCGCTGCTCGAACGCGTCAAATTCCTCGCCATCGCCGCGAACAATCTCGACGAGTTCTTCATGGTGCGTGTCGCGGCGCTGGCGCGGGATCATCGGGCCGGCGTGATCGAGACGTCACCGGATGGGCTGGCGATCGGACAGCAGCTGTCGCTCGTGCGCGCCCGAGCCACTGCGATGCTGGACGATCTCCAGGAATGCTGGACTGAGACGCTACGCCCGCTGCTGTCGTCCGAGCGCATCGCGATCGTCGAGCCGGCCGACTACACGGACGCCGACCAGGCCCACCTGGAGAAGTACTTCAGCGTCGAGGTCTGTCCGGTGCTGACGCCGCTGGGCTTCGACCCCGGCCATCCGTTCCCCTACATTTCCAACCGCAGCAACAACCTCGCGGTGGTGGTCGAGCATCGCGGGCGCACCAAGTTCGCCCGCGTCAAGGTGCCCGACACGCTGCCGCGCTTCGTGGCGCTTCCGTCGGAGCGCGATCAAGGCGACCGCTTCGCGCTGCTCGAGGATGTGGTCCGGCTCCACCTGGGCCAGCTGTTTCCCGGGGTCACGGTGACGAGCGCGCACCTGTTCCGCGTGCTCAGGGATACGGCGGTCGTGGTCACGCAGGACGAGAGCGAAGACCTCATGGCGATGGTCGACCGCAGCCTGAAGCAGCAGCGCCACGGCGTGCTCTCGCTCCTCGAAGTCGAGGACGGGATTCCGAGCCGGGTGCTGGACACCCTGATCGAGAATTTCGAGATCGGCCGCCGCGTGGTCGTCAGGGCGGCGGGGCGGATGGGGCTGGCCGACTGGATCGCGCTCGCGCGGCTGCGGCGGCCGGGCCTCAAGGACCGCGCGTTCGCGCCGACGGTGTTGTGGCGCAACGGCGACCCGGAGATCTTCGAAGAAATCAAGTATCGCGATCAGCTGGTGCACCACCCCTTCGACTCCTTCGTCTCGGTCGAAGCGTTCGTCGACGCGGCGGTCGACGACCCGGGCGTCGTCGCGATCAAGATGACGCTCTATCGCATCGGCGCCAACTCGCCGCTCGTCGATCGGCTGATCACGGCGGCGCACCGCGGCAAGCAGGTGGCGGTCCTCGTCGAGCTGAAGGCGCGGTTCGACGAGCGCAGCAACATGGAATGGGCGTCGCGCCTCGAGGAAGCGGGCGTGCACGTCGTCCACGGCGTGCAGGATCTGAAAACGCACTGCAAGATCTGCCTGGTGGTGCGCCAGGAAGAGGAAGGGATTCGCCGCTACGTCCACGTGGCGACCGGCAACTACAACCGGGCCACGGCGCACGTCTACACCGATCTCGGGCTGTTCACGGCGAACCCGCGGATCGTCGCGGACGTGTCGGAGCTGTTCAACTACCTGACCGGCTACTCGAACCAGACCGACTACCGGGAGCTGCTGGTCGCGCCGATCGCGCTGCGGCGGCGGTTTGCGAAGCTGGTGGCGCGCGAAATCACGCACGCGCGCCAGGGGCGGCCGGCGCGGATCATCGTCAAGTGCAACTCGCTCAGCGACGTCGGCATCATCCGGATGCTGTATCGCGCGTCACAGGCCGGCGTGTCGATCGACCTGATCGTCCGCGGCATCTGCGCGCTGCGCCCGGGCGTGCCCGGCGTCAGCGAGAACATCCGCGTCCGCTCGATCGTCGGCCGCCTGCTCGAGCACTCGCGCATCTGGTTTTTCGAGAACGGCGGCAAGCCCGAAACCTACATCGGCAGCGCCGACCTGATGGAGCGCAACCTCAACACGAGGGTCGAGGTCGTCTGTCCGGTGCTCGATCCGGGCCTCGGCGAGTACATCCGCCACGTCATTCTCGAGGCGTATCTGCGCGACACGGTGAGGGCGACCGGCTTGAACGCCGACGGCAGCTACGAGCCGATCGAGCCGGGCGACCGGCCGCCGCTCGACGCGCAGACGTTGCTGATGAGCCGTCTACAGCGCGAGCGCCTGGCCGCGTCGGCCTCGTCGTAAAACATTCGTCTCGACGTACGTTGAACGCGAAGCCCGCGAAGGCCGCAAAGACGAATCTCGGGAATTTTTAGCGGGCTTTGCGAGCTTTGCGTTCGACGGTCTTCTTGTCACGCAGGCCGGCTTGCAAGTACCGCGAACCCAGCACGGCGAGATCCTCGAACGTCGTCCCGGTCCGCTCGAGATGCCTGGCC
>Ga0207675_100007210_pt1 | contig 10500 bp, 8 predicted proteins | sample KBSSwiS42_FD_184305 | JGI IMG/M metagenome (GOLD analysis project Ga0207675, IMG submission 184305) | Switchgrass rhizosphere microbial communities from Kellogg Biological Station, Michigan, USA - KBS Switchgrass S4-2 (SPAdes) (version 2) | ecosystem: Host-associated > Plants > Roots >...
TTCTCCCGCTCGGACAGGACCTTCCAGCCGAGCGCCTGCGTCCAGAACCCGGCCAGGCCGGGCAGATCGTGAGCGTCAACGACGATGTGGTGGAGTCGGACAGGCATGCCGACAGTATGCTCCGCAGCCAGCGGGCTAGGAGTAGAGCGGACCGGTGAGGTACTTCAGGCCGCTGTCGACCTGGAGGGTGACCACGCGGTGGCCGGGACCGAGTCGGCCGGCGATATCCAGCGCGGCGGCGAGGTTCGCGCCGGTGGACGGCCCGGAGAAGATGCCCTCGCCGCGGGCGGCCTGGCGGGCCGTGACGAACGCCCTGGCCTCGGGGATGACGATGACCTCGTCGTAGTCGGCGGGATGCAGCTGAGGCGGCCGCTGGCCGATGCCGCCGCCCTCGATGTGGTGGGTGCCGGGCGGACCGCCCGAGAGCACGGCCGATTCGGCGGGCTCGACAACGGCCCGGTGGAGCCCGGGCAGCGCGGCGGCCAGCGCGCGGCTGACACCGAGGAAGCAGCCTGCGGTGCCGACGTAGCTGCAGAACGCGCCGATCGGCGGCGGCCCGGGCAGTTGGACGAGCAGTTCCTCGCCGAGCCGCCGGTAGCCCTCGATCATGTCGGCGTTATTGAACTGATCGGTGGCGAACGCGCCCGTCTGCGCGGCGATCTCGGCTGCCCTGCTCATCATCGACGGGATCAGACCGGGCGTGATGCCGTCCGGACTCGGTATCAGCTCGACCTCGGCGCCGAACGCCCGCATCGTCCGGATCTTCTCCTCGGCGAACGCGTCGGATGACACGATCCGCAGCGGATAGCCCTTCACCGCGCACACGAACGCCAGGGACGAGCCGGTGCTCCCGCCGGTGTACTCGACGACCGGCTGGCCTGGTCGCAGGCGGCCGTCGGCCTCGGCCGCCTCGATCATCGCCAGCGCCATCCGGTCCTTGTACGAGCCGGTCGGGTTGGCCGCCTCCATCTTCACCCAGACCTCGGCGCAGCCGTCACCGGCCATGTGCGCCAGCCGGACCACGGGCGTGTTGCCGATAGCGGAGAGCCCGCCCGTTCGGTCCATCCCGACCTCCAGTGCCAAGGGAGCAGGCTCCAGCCTATGGTGAGGAGCGTGACTACCGATGGCGCCCGGCCGGGCGGAGTCGTGATCGAGGAGCTCGCCCGGCAGCGGCTCGGCTTCGAGCAGCTGCGGCCGGGACAGCTGCGCGCGGCGGAGGCGCTGGCCGGCGGCCGCGACGTCCTGGCCGTGCTGCCGACCGGCGGCGGGAAGTCGGCGATCTACGAGCTGGCCGGGATGCTCCGGACGGGCCCGACGGTCGTCGTCTCGCCGCTGATCGCGCTGCAGGACGACCAGCTCGCGCACGTGCAGGCGGCCGGCCTGACGGCCATCGTGCTCAACTCGCAGCAATCGGCGGGGCGCGCGCAGCGGCGCTGCTCGCCTCGTGCGACCCGGGCACGTTCGTCTTCCTGTCTCCGGAGCAGCTCACCAACGCCGAGACCCGGCAGGCGCTGCAGCGCGCGCGGCCGGGGCTGTTCGCCGTCGACGAGGCCCACCTGATCAGCCAGTGGGGCCACGACTTCCGGCCCGACTACATGCTGCTCGGCGCGCAGGCGGGAGCGGTCGGCGCGCCGGTCCGGCTGGCGCTGACCGCGACGGCTGCGCCGCCGGTGCGGCAGGAGGTGGTGCGGCGGCTCGGCCTGCGTGATCCCGTGGTGGTGATCGGCGACTTCGACCGGCCGCACATCCGCCTGTCGGTGCACCGCTCGCGCACGGCCTCCGACAAGCGGCAGGAGCTTGTCCGCGCGGCGGCCGGGTTCGCCGGCCCGGGGATCGTCTACGCGGCGACGCACGCCAGCGCGCAGGCGGCGCGCGACGCGCTCGCCGAAGCGGGCGAGCAGGTGACGCTCTACCATGCCGGGCTGTCCGGGCGCGAGCGCCGCGACGCGATGACCGCGTTCCTCGGCGGCTCGGCCCGCGTCATCGTGGCCACGGTCGCGTTCGGCATGGGGATCGACAAGCCGGACGTGCGCTGGGTGCTGCACGCCGATCCGCCGCCCTCACTGGACGCGTACTACCAGGAGTTCGGGCGGGCCGGCCGGGACGGCGCGCCCGCGCAGGCCCGGCTGCTGTACCGCTACGAGGACTTCGAGACCGCGCGCTACCTGACCGCGCGCAGTGTCTCCGCCGCGGCCGTCGCCGACGTCGCGGCCGCGCTCGCGGCCGGCCAGCAGGCGGTCCAGCCGGGCGAGCACGGCACGCGGCAGCATACGGCCGCGCTGGTCCGCCTGACCGACCTGGGCGCCGCGACCTGGCAGGCGGACGGCGAGGTCCGCTGGGCCGGGACGATGAGCGTCGCACAGGCGCTGGCGGCCTCGGAGGCGGAGACAGAACGCGAGAACGAGATCGAGCGCACCCGGCTGACGATGATGCGCCGCTACGCCGAACACGACGGCTGCCGGCGGTCGTTCCTGCTCTCGTACTTCGGGCAGGACTACCCGGGCCCCTGCGGGAACTGCGACAACGACACCGAGGCCCTGTCGTCCAGAACCGGGCCGTCCGGAACCGGGCCATCCGAAGCCCCGCCGGCCGAGGTGCCGTTCGCGGTGGGCGCGCGCGTGCTGAGCGAGCGCTGGGGTCAGGGCACGGTGCAGCGCTACGACGGCGACCACGTCACGGTGCTGTTCGACGAGCACGGCTACCGCGAGCTGTTCGTGCCCGTGGTCCTCCAGCGCGCCCTACTGCGCCCCGCGTAGCCGCGCCCAGTCGCTGGCTAGCAGTCCGAGGATCACCTCGTCGACGAACTCCCCGTTCACCCAGTCCGCCCCGCGCAGCGTGCCCTCCTGCGCGAACCCGGCCCGGACGGCAGCGGAGATCATCGCCGCGTTGCTGGCCAGCGTGTCGACCTGCAGCCGGTGCAGGCCGCGGACGGCGAAGCCGTACTCGCACAGCGCCAGGACCACGTCCGTGCCCAGGCCGCGCCCGCGGAACGACGGCCGCAGCGACAAACCGAGATGAGCGCTGCGGTTGTGCGAGTCGATGGCCCACAGCAGGGCCGCGCCGGCCAGTTCGCCGCCGGCCAGCTCCACCACGGAGAACCGCGGGGGATCATCACGGGGCTCGCCGATCGCGTAGGGCGACGCGGACGAGTCGGCCGGGATCGGGCGCCACGGCCGCGAATCGGCGATCGTGTAGGTCGCGATGTCCTCGTACAGCTCGGCGTGCAGGACCGCGATGTCTGCCTCATCCCGGGCCCGCAGCCCGACCTTGCCCGCGCGCAGCATAGGACGTTCCTACCCGGCCCCGGCCTCATGTTCAACCCCTGGACGGCGCCCGATCCGGACCAGGAACAGGGTGACCAGGCACACCGCCGTCAGCAGCAGGTAGGGAACCAGGTCCGACGTGACCTGGGCCAGTGCCCCGCTGCCCGCGGCGGCGATCGCCTGGCCCGCGGCCCAGGCCAGGTTGCCCAGGCCGAACGCCAGCCCCTGGTCCAGCCGCTGATGCTGGGCGCCCTCGCTGACCAGCGTCATGGCCGGGGTGAACAGCGTGCCGAAGGACGGCATGCCCACGATCAGCACCGGGATGAGCACCGCCGCGGACGCGAGCGTGGGAGCCAGCAGGCTGATCGCGACCGCGCCAGCCAGCGAGCACCGGATCGGCACGATGGCGCCCCGCCGGTCGGCCGCCCGCCCGGCGAGCGGTGACAGGGCCGCCTCCACCGCAGCCGAGGCCAGGAACGTCCCCGCGATGACCAGGGCGGTGACCCCGAGGCTGGCCATCCGCAGCGGCGCGAGCGTATCCAGCACGCCGAGGGCCAGTCCCGCCAGCATCGTCAGCCACAGCCCGACCCTCAGCCGGTGGTCGCCGATCGCGGTGAACGCCTCCCGCAGGCCCTGCGGGATGGCCGTGCGCGGCGCCGGCACGGCGAACGCCACCGCCATCAGCAGCCCGGCCGCCACCGCGGCGCTGGAGAACGCGGGCCCGGTGCCGACCTGGTCGGCGATCGCGCCCACGACCGGGCCGAACAGGGCCCCGCCCACGGCCGCGCCCATGGCCGTCCCGATCAGCTCCCCGCGCCGCTCCGGCGGCGCCTCGGTCGCCAGCCAGGCCATCCCGCCGGCCCAGGTGCACGCCCCGCCCACGCCCTGCACGAACCGGGCCGAAACCAGCACCACGTCCATCGAGGCCCACCCGAAGACCAGCGTGGACACCCCCATCAGCGCCAGCCCGAGCAGGACGGTATTCCGGTAGCCCAGGTGCCCGGTGAGCAGCCCGCCCGGCAGCGCCCCGATCAGGGTGCCCGCCGGGTAGCTCGCGACCAGGATCCCCGCCCCGGCCTTGGACAGGTGCGCCACCTGCGTGTAGTGCGGCAGCAGCGGCGTCAGCGCCGTGAAGAACATCGTGTCGACCAGCACGAGCACGCAGATGAACAGCAGCAGCGCCCGCAGCGACCGGGTCAGCGGCAACCCCCGGCTACCCTGCCGCGGGCTGCAGCGCCCGCACCTGGGCGACGAACGCGTCGGTGTCCTGGACCGCCGCGAACAGGTAGGCCATGCGCGAGATCGCCGCCTCGTGCGCCGCCTCCGCCGACAGCGTGCCGATGGCCTGCGACGCGCACGCGTCGGCCAGCACGATGACCTTCAGGCCGGTCATGCTGAGCCCGTCGACCGTCGTCTGCACGCAGATCGGCGTGGTCAGGCCGCCGGTCACCACGGTGTCGACACCCCGGGCGCGCAGCCGATCGACCAGGTCGCTGGATAGCACGGCCGAGAACGTCGTCTTGTACACCACCAGGTCGCCGTCCTGGACCAGGTCCGGGTAGGCCTCCACGGCCCGCGTCCCGGCCGCCAGCGCCTCGGCGATGCCCGGCTCGAAGTCGGTGATCCGGCCGGACGGCGCGCGCTCCGGCGTGTACACCGTCTGCACGTGCACCACCTCGCCGCCGTACTCCCGCCACGCCAGCGCTGCCCGCCGCAGGTTCTCCACGGCGGCGTCGGCGTGCGGTACCTGCTCCCAGCTGCCCGCCCCGAAGCCGAACTGGCAGTCGATGGTGAGCAGCACCGTCGTGCCGGGCGCGACCGGGTAGGAGACGTTGCTGACAGCTTCCCTGGACATGGACGATCCGACCTCCCGGCTCAGAACGTGATCAATGAACACTCTCGCACGCCCGCCCCGGCCGCGCACTAGCCGGGCGCCGGGGCACGCGCCCGGACCGTTCGGACCCTTTTGTACCGAACGGTCCGGGGAAACACCCGCCTGCGCGACGCCGCTAGCGGTTCTGCAGGCGTTCGGCCAGGGTGGCGGCGATCCTGGCCTTGACCGCCGGCTGGCTGTCCGTCAGCCACGCCAGGTCCTCGGTGGTGAGCTTCAGCAGCCGGCCCGGTTCGGCGCAGCGAACGGTGGCGAGCCGGGCGTAGCCGTAGCCGCCGCCCCAGTCGCGCGCGGCGAGCTCGCCGAAGTGGTCGCCGGGGCCGTGGCTGCGGATGAGCCTGGTGTCGATGAAGACGTCGTAGCGCCCGGTCAGCACGATGTAGAAAAACCGGTCCGCGTCCCAGCGGCGGATGACCTTCTCCCCGGCGGCGACGTCGCGGTAGACGCCGCGGGCCTGGACGGCCCGCCGGGTCGAGGCGGGCACGCCGGACAGCAGCGGGATCGCGCCTAGCACGTCAGGGCCGGAAACCCTGATGTCCGCCGCTACCGCGGCCGCCGGCGCGTTCGCCGGGGCCTGGGCACCGGCGAAGTGCTCGATGACCTTCCGCACGTGCTCCGCCGAGCTGGTCGGGTTCAGGATGCACAGGCGGATGGCGTGCCGCCCGGCCAGCCGGGTGGCCGAGACCAGCGCGGTTCCGCCGCGTTCCAGGTCCGCGGCGAGCGCCGTGCCGCGGCGTTCGGTCTCGGCCTCGTCGCAGCCCGGCCATTCCCGGCGGAAGCAGACGATCCCGAGCGTGGCCGGCGCCATCAGGGTGAGCGCGGGGTGACCGCGGATCAGGGCCTCGGCGTACTCGGCCAGCTCGAGGTTGCGCTGGACGCAGGCGCGGAACGCGGCCAGGCCGTATGTCTGTATGGTCATCCACACCTTGAGCGCCCGGAAGCCGCGGGACAGCTGCAGGCCCCGGTCGGCGAAGTTCACCTCACCCGTGCCCTGGGTGGCGTCGCCGTCGAGGTAGTCGGGATGGATGGCGAACGTCCGTTCCAGCCGGGCCCCGTCGCGGATCAGCACGCAGCCGCACTCCATCGGCTGGTACAGCCACTTGTGCGGGTCGAGCGTCACCGAGTCGGCGCGCTCAAGGCCGGCCAGCACCGCTTTCCCCTTGGCGGTCAGCGCGGCGAAGCCGCCGTAGGCCGCGTCGACGTGCAGCCACAGCCCCTCGGCCGCGCAGACGTCGGCCAGGCCGGCCAGCGGGTCGACGGCGCCGGTGTTGGTCGATCCGGCGCTGGCGCACAGGGCGAAGGGGATGCGGCCCGCGCCGCGGTCGGCCCGGACGGCCGCGGCCACCGTGTCCGGCGCGAGGCGCCAGCGGCCGTCCGTCGGCAGCACCCGCACCTGCTCCGGCCGCAGTCCCATCGCCCGCGCGGTCCGGGCCAGCGACGAGTGCGCCTGGTCCGACACGTACACCACGGAGCCGGGCGACGGCCCGCCGGCCGCCTCGCGCGCGACGAGCAGCGCGGTCAGGTTGGCGGCCGAGCCGCCGTTGACCAGCACGCCCGCGGTGCCGGCGGGCAGCCCGAGCCAGCCGCGGAACCAGTCGATGACCTCCAGCTCGACCTGGGCCGGGCCGGCCGATTCCAGCCACGCGCCGCAGTACGGGTTGGCCGCGGCCGCGGTCAGCTCGGCCAGCGCGGCCGGCCAGGTGGTGAAGCTCGGGATGAAGGCCAGGTAGCCGGGATGGTCGGTCCGCGCCGCAAACGGCAATACGTCGGCCAGCACCCGGGCTAGCACCGCGCCGTAGTCCCCGGGCTGCTCCGGCGGCGGGCCGCCGAGCCGCGCGCGCATGTCCGCGGCGCCGGCCCGGCGCAGCACCGGGTCGGCCTCGGGGTCGGCCAGCCGGGCCACCAGGGCGTCCACGGTCGCGTACCCGGCGCGCCGCATCGCCTCGGCGTCCATCGCCAGCGGATGCTCCATCGCGGTTCTCCTCCCTATCGGTCCGTGGCCAGCCGCGCCGCGGCGATATCTTCGGCCTGCCGCCGGGTCGGGGCGTGCCCGAGCACCGCGGTCAGGAAGAGGTCCCGGTCCAGCTGGTACACGGTCGCGGCCGTGTGCGCGGTCACGGTCGCGGTGCGGGGCACGGCGCGCAGCAGCGCGATCTCGCCCACGCCGTCGCCGCGGCCGTACCGGCCCAGGAAGTGGCCGTCTTGTTCGGCGTCGAGCTCGCCCGCGGCGATCGCGAAGTAGGCGTCGCCCGGATCGCCCTGCCGGATCAGCACGGCTCCGGCCTCCAGCCGGACCGGCCGCAGCGCCGCCGCCAGGCCCTCGATCGCCGGGGCGGGCAGTTCGGCGAACAACGGGAGCGAGCGGAGCAGCGCGATCTCCACCACCGGCACCGCGGTGCCCGCGTCCAGGCGGAACACGGCGCGCCCGCCGGCCACGGCCGCCAGCGGCAGCACGGCCGCGACCCCGAGCACGGCCAGCCGGTTCCCGCCCAGGTGCGCCAGCGCGGGCACGAGCAGCGCGCCGACGGCCAGCCCGGCCATGGTGAACCCCTCCAGCACGCCGAAGATCCGCCCGATCAGCCGCGGCGGGACCGAGCGCTGCAGCAGCGTGCGGGTGGCCACCTCCAGCAGCAGGTGGCCCGCCCCGGCCACCGCCAGCAGGATCACGGTCCCCGCCAGCCCCGGGCCGAACGCGACCACGGCCAGCGCCCCGCTGAAGCCCAGCGCGGCGGCCAGGATCGGCCCGCCCAGGCGCCGTCCGACCAGGAGCGCGCTCACCGTGGCGGCCAGCACCGCCCCCGCGCCGAAGGCGAACTCCAGGTAGCCGGCCCAGCTCGGCGGGCGGCCGAGCACGGTCAGGGCCAGGATCACGACCAGCAGGTCCAGCGCGCCCACCACGACCGCATCGGCGGTCAGCAGGGCCAGCATGAGCCGCAGCCGCGGCTGCCGGACCGCCAGCCGCAGGCCTTCGGCGACCCCGGCCGTGCTGGCGTCCGCCTCCGCCTCCGCCGCCAGCGACGGCGCCCGCAGGCCGGCCACGAGCAGCGCCGCCGCCAGGCCCAGCCCCGCGCACACCGCGAACACGCTGCCCACCCCGGCCAGCGAGATCAGCACCCCGACCAGCAGCCCGGCCGCCGCGGCCCCGGCGGCTTCCAGCCAGCCCGCGACCACGTTGGCCGCGGTCAGCTGATCCGGGGTGGTGGCCAGCGACGGGATCAGCGCGGACTGGGCCGGCCGGGTGGTGGTCACCGCGGTGGACGCGAACACCGCGGCCGCGTACGCCGCCAGCGGCGTACCCGCGCCGATCGCCGCGGCCGTGCCCGCCATGCCCGCCACCTGCGCCAGGTACCCGCCGACCAGCATGACCACCGGTGACCGCCGGTCGGCGAGCGAGGCCGCCACCGGGGCCACCACCGCGGCCGGCGCCAGCTGCGCCACCGCGACCAGCCCGGCGACCGCGGTCCCGCCCCGGTTGTAGGCGAACACCAGCATCGCGATCCACACCGCGTACTCGGTCAGGATGAACAGCAGGTACGCCGCCAGCACGCGCAGCAGGGCCGTGTTGCCCGCCAGTGAGCTGAAGGCACGCCGACGACGGCCACTGCGGTCACCCCCCATGCGCGTCCCCTCCCCGGTGTCTCACTCGGTCCGGAGCAGCTGACCGGGCCGGGACCTGGCCGTGCTCATCGCGGGCATGGCGGCGAGCGCGTTGGCGGCGAGCAGGGCGCCGGCCGCGAGCGCCACGATGAGCCAGGCCTGCACCACCGGGACCGGCACCACCCCGAGGCTGATCGCGAACGCGCGCCAGATGGCCCGCCCGGCCGCGATGCCGAGCGGGATCCCGGCCGCGATCGCGATGACCGCGACGGTGGTGGCCTGCCAGAACACGATCGTCGCCAGCTGGCGCCTGACCATGCCGAGGGCCCTCAGCAGCCCGGTCTCGGTGCGCCGCCGCATCACGCTGACGACCAGCAGGTGGGCCAGCGCGGCCAGGCCGCACACAGCCACGACGCCGCCGAGCAGCAGCGGGAACGCGGCCGACGCGCCGAAGTTCACCAGGGCCGCGGGCACGGTGGGCGGGGAGGCGTTGTCCCGGTGCCTGGCGATGTGGCGGGCCAGCGCGGCGGCGCCCGCCGGACCCGGTGCGGCGCGCACCAGCACGAGCTGGCCCGCGTGCTCAACGGTCGCGCGGCACTGGGCCTGCCTGGGCGAGGGCGGGCACACCAGGCTGATATAGCCCGCGGTGGTCAGCGCCGCGCCCGTGCCGATCCCCCCGGTGCCGAAGTCGGTCGGAAGGGGGATCAGCCCCGCCACCCGGAACCGTCCGGCGTGCACCGCCCCGTTGGCGTCGGTCGCGGTCACGCGGACCACGGAGCCGATCCGGGCCCCGGCCGTGCGCATGGTGGAGGCGCCCAGGGCTATCTGGCCTTCCCCGGCGGGTAGCCGTCCCTCGGCGGCCGACAGCAGCATCGGGCCCCGGCCGGGCGCGGCGGCCGCGGCGATGGCGGTGACATCGACCCGGTTGACCGTGATCGGCGCCACCATGACGAGGGTGATCCGGCGGATCGCCCGGTCGCCTTCGAGCTCGGTGATCACGGGGTCCTGACCGGCGTCGCCGGGCCCTCCGCCGAGGAAAATGTCCTGGAAGGGGGCGCCGTAGAGGGCGGGCGTGCTGGTCAGATGGGCCAGGCTGCTGCCGAAGACCGCGGTCGCGCACAGGGCCGCCACCCCGGCTACCGAACCGACCAGCGCCGTGCCCACCGGGACTGCGCGGGGCCCGCGGCCCCGTTCCAAGGCGTGCTGAATGCCGATGACCGCCCCGGGCGGCGCCCCCGCGGCCGCGGCGGCCCCCGCGACCACCGACGCGCGGGTGGCCGGTGCGCGGTCGTCCCCACCGCGCACCCGGGCCGCGCGCACGGCAGGCCGCACGCCCAGCGCGATCACCACGGCCACCGTGGCCAGCGCGCCCAGGCTCAGCACGGGCGCGTCGAACGACAGTCCCGGGGCGGGTTCGGCCAGGCGCGCCTCACCCAGCGGGGCCAACGGCGACAGCAGCGTGGCCACCGCGATCCCTCCGGCGGCGCCCGCCACCGCCACGACCAGGGTGCGCAGCATGATCCGCGCGGCGAACTGTCGCGGGCTCAGGCCCAGCGCGGCCAGCACCGGGTGCTCGGCGCCCTCCGCGCTGGCCTGCCGGGCCAGCGCCTGGCCCACCACCGCGATGCCCGCCAGCGCGGCCAGCGCGGCCAGCACCCGCCAGCCGACCGCCTGCGGGTGGATCGAGGTCGTGATCGTGGCCTCGGGCCGGTCGAGGTCCTGGACCCCGGTCCCTTCCACACGGCCGGT
>Ga0207675_100007211_pt1 | contig 10500 bp, 10 predicted proteins | sample KBSSwiS42_FD_184305 | JGI IMG/M metagenome (GOLD analysis project Ga0207675, IMG submission 184305) | Switchgrass rhizosphere microbial communities from Kellogg Biological Station, Michigan, USA - KBS Switchgrass S4-2 (SPAdes) (version 2) | ecosystem: Host-associated > Plants > Roots >...
TGCCCACTTGGGTCTAGCTGGAAACTCTCAGGATGCGACGGCAACCGCACTCGAGATGTCTTCCGCATTTGGCGCGGATCGATGATGGCCAGCCCGCCTTCACCAAATCCCACCACAAGCCGGTTCAGATTGGGATCCCAACGGATATTGTCGGCATCCCGGCCCACCTCGACGTGGCCCACATTCTTGAAACTTCCGGCATCATAAAAATCCACGTAACCGTCTCCCCCATTCGTGACCACGATGTAATCCGAATACGGCACGTAAGCCACGCCTTGAGGCTCTTTGAGGTCTTTGATGTGATCGATGTACTTGCGATTCTGGAGATCCACGATCTCGATCGAATTGTTTCCCAGCGCAGCCACATAGATGCGCTGCCGTTTTGGATCGAACGCCATGTGATCGATGCGGCCATTGACGTGAGCCAAAGGAATGGTGGCGTCCAGGGTCAGGAGCGAATCCCCCGCCGCGGGGCCGGTCGATAGAAGCAGCAATCCTAAGAGGAAGGTCATACGCGGAGACTCCATCCTGCCGGGATCAGGGTCTATGATCGTGGACCCAGCTCGGTAATTATAGGCGCTATTTGACGATTGAACCCTACGAGTCTAGTTGCACGTACATCGACTCCCCGCTCTGATGTAGGGAGTCAGGAAGGTGGCGTCGGACAAGCCCACGGGACCGTCGAATGGTGCGGTGAATTTGCTACATCGCTCAAGAAGACCACTCTTGACCATCGCAGTATGAAACACCGCGTCCGAGAGGCCAGCTTGAGCGATTTCCGTGCCGGCGACCAGGTCACAGCTATTATCACGAGGATCGCAGCGGGGAGGAAAACCGGAGGAATTGACGGCGTCGGGAGAGCTGATGTGGTAAACGTAAACTGTGAATACCAGCACGGAGGAGGGATAGTAGACCTCCACGTAAGCCGGGGCGACCACTCCTGGATTTGAGGCACAGGATTGACTCAAGCTCCATGGTCCAGGATCCGGATGGATACAGCCTCCTCCAAAGAGGTGAAATGTTGCTGTCCCGGCGGCATCGGTGGTCAATAGAACATTATTGCCGGCACATAAACTGATCATTCCCACCGCGTCCGCGAAGGTGATACGAACCCTGGCCCCCTGCACCGGCAATCCGGCGGCGTCCTTGATCACGATCTCGTTCGTGCCGATGGGGTTATTTGGGAACTGTGGCCCGCATGACAGCGTCAGTTGGTCGGGGATCAGGCTCATAGCCTGATCCGGGGTTCCCGCAATTGCGACTTCACTGGACGTGGCGATACACGTTGCGAGCAACATCGCGATTCCAAAGCGGCCCATGGGTTGCCTTTCCGGAAGGAGTAGCACAGCGTGTTCTGGGGAAGGAACGCGTCTATCTGCGGCGAAGAGCGCAGTCTAACCGATACGTTGCTTGAAACAAACAAGCAAATGAAACATCATATGCGCAATCCACCTGCTCGAAAGACGAAATAAACGGCCCCGCAAAGGCAGAGTCCTGCCCACAGGTAATCGAGCTTGATCGGCTCACGCAGATACAACATCGAAAATGGGACAAACACGCTGAGGGTGATCACTTCCTGAATGATCTTGAGCTGGCCCACCGACATTTGCGTGTGGCCGATGCGATTGGCGGGCACCTGAAGCATGTACTCGAAGAACGCAATGCCCCAGCTGACCAGGGCGGCGATGTACCAGGGTTTCTGACTCAACTCTTTGAGGTGCGCATACCAGGCGAACGTCATGAAGATGTTGGACAGGCTCAAGAGCAGGATCGTCCGCCCCAGGACCGGCATGTCGTGCACCTCCCTTAACCTAGGATCTACCGATTTCCGGCCAACAGCGAATCGCGCGCGAAAATCCAATCGTCGATCTCTTCCCCGCCTGGTTTTACCGGCGACCGCTCCTCCCCCACTACCACAAAACCGCATTTCTCCAGCACCCGCCGGGACGCGATATTCGTCTTGGCAACTCGGGCTAACAGAGGACGCCAGTCCATCTTCAGAAACTCCATGAGAGCTTTGGTGGCAATTCCCCTTCCCCAAAAGGGTTGTCCTAGCCAGTAGCCGACGTAACGCTGACCTTCGAAGTCCCAGCTCCCCACATTCCCGGCGACGTTCCCCTCGTGCTCGATGGTTCGAATGAGCACGGCCGGGTCGGCCAGTATCTTCGCCCAGTGCGCGTCGAACGCGTCCTTGTCGCGAGAAAAGAACGCAGCCATGCGCACAGCGTCCGGATCGCGTTGCTGCTCGAAAAACACGGCGAGGTCGCTTGGACGCACTTCCCGAATCCTCACCACTGCCATGCCCGCTCTCAAGTTTCTCAGTTCCCTAAAGGCTTACGTTCGAAAATCCATTCCTCAACCGGTTCCCCACCCGGTTCAAACGGCGGCGGCGCGTCTTCGCCGATCATTCTGAACCCGCATTTCTCGAGCACCCGGATCGAGGCGACATTGCTCTTGGCCACATGGGCTTGGAGAGGACGCGGGTCGAACTCCAAGAACTGCATCAGGGCTCGCGTAGCAATTCCCTTTCCCCAAAAGGATTTCCCGAGCCAGTAGCCTAAAAGTCGATGGTCCCCATCCGCCCAGGTTCCGAGGTTACCGGCCACTTCTCCATTGTGTTCAATCGTCTGGACGACACAGTCCGGGTTGGTGAGGATCTTTTTCCAATGGGCGTCGAAGGCCTCGCGATTCCGCGAGAAAAACACGGCCATGCGCACAGCATCTGGATCGAGCTGCTGCTCGAAAAAGATCGGCAGGTCGCTAGGACGCACGTCCCGAATCGTGACCGCATCCATCCTAAGTGACCAGGTTGAGGAGCTTCCCGGGGACGTAAATGGCCCGCCGCAAGCTCTTGCCTTCCAGGTGCCGCAGCACATTCTCATCCGCGAGGGCCAGGTCCTTGACTTGAGATTCAGTTGCGGACGCGGGCACTTCGAGGCGCGCCCGAACTTTCCCGCTCACCTGCACAATCACGGTGACCGTATCGGCACGAATGGCTTCCGGATCGTACTTCGGGATCGACGCATGGAAGATGCTGCCCGAATGACTCGTACGTTCCCACAGTTCCTCGGTAATGAAGGGCGCCATGGGAGCCAGAAGCACCAGTAATGCATCGATGGCCTCGCGGAGCACGGCCCCAGACGCGTTGGTCTTGTTTGGCGCAAACGAGGGGTCCTGTACGGCCAACGACAGCACGTTTACCAGCTCCATCATCGCGGAGATGGCGGTGTTCATCTGAAAGCGCTCGAGATCTGAATTTACGCGCTGAATGGTGACATGGGTCTTCCGATGTAGATCGACGGCTGCACCTTCGAGCTTGGTTGCATCTACCGCACTCCCCACCGGTGCCATGACCGGCACCGCAGCGTTGGTAAGGCGCCACACCCGGCTCAAAAACCGGTAGGCGCCTTCAACCGAGCGATCGTCCCACTCAGCATCTTTCTCTGGCGGACCAATGAAGAGCGTATACACGCGCACCGTGTCCGCGCCGTACTTACGGATGAGATCGCGCGGCGCAACGACGTTGCCCTTGGACTTGGACATTTTTTCGAGGCGCCCGGTGATCGAGCTCACCTTAGTGATCATGCCTTGGGTGAAGAGACGCGCGAACGGCTCACGGAAGGACACGAGTCCTTCATCGGCCAGGAACTTCACCAGGAACCGCGAATACATGAGGTGGAGGATGGCGTGCTCCACGCCGCCAATGTATTGATCGACGGGAAGCCAGCGATTGGCGAGTTTCGTGTCGAACGCCTTCGTCTCGTCCCGAGGGGTTAGATACCTTAGGAAGTACCAGGACGAATCGACGAACGTGTCCATGGTGTCGGTTTCCCGCGTTGCCGGGCCACCGCACTTGGGACAGGTGGTGAACTTAAACGATGGATGTCGGGCGAGCGGACTGTCCCCTTTCGGCTGGAAATCCGCGTCGAGAGGCAACAGGACCGGAAGGTCCTGGTCCGGAACGGGAACGGTGCCGTCCTTCTCGCAATACACGATGGGGATCGGCGCACCCCAGTAGCGCTGGCGTGAGATGAGCCAGTCGCGAAGACGATACGTGGTGGTGAAGTCACCTTCTCCGCGCGAGCGTAGCCATTCGCCAATGCGTTGCTTGGCCGATTCGTTATCCAATCCGTCGAAGGGCCCGGAGTGAATGAGCCGTCCTGATTCCACGTAAGCCTGAGTTAGGTCTTCGGCGCGGCCGCTCGCCGTTTCCGGTGCCGATTCCGGATTCTGGATGACCACGCGAATGGGCAGTTTGAACTTCTTGGCGAACTCGAAGTCACGCTCATCGTGGGCCGGTACCGCCATCACCGCACCGGTGCCGTACTCCATGAGCACGTAGTTCGCCACCCACACCGGAACGGCCTCTCCCGAGATCGGATTCACCACCCGCGCGCCGGCATCGAAACCTTCTTTCTCGAGATCGGGATTGTCACGCCGAGCCATGCGCTGGTCGCGCATCTTGGTGACGCGCTCCATGAGCTCGGCCCGCTTGGGATGTGACGCAAGGAACTGCTCGACCAGCGGATGTTCAGGAGCCAACACGACGTAGGTGACGCCGCCCAGCGTGTCGATGCGAGTGGTGAAGCACTCGATTCCCGCTCCCCCGTCCGCTCCGGCAAACCGAATCGTCACCCCTTCACTCCGGCCGATCCAGTTCCGCTGCATGGTGCGCACGCGCTCCGGCCATTGGTCGAGCTGGTTCAAATCATCGAGCAAGGCCTGGGCATACGCGGTGGTCTTGAAGAACCACTGCGAGAGCTCGCGCTGGGTCACCGGCGTGCCGCAACGCTCGCACGCGCCATCCACCACCTGCTCGTTCGCGAGCACGGTGGCACAGGAGGGGCACCAGTTCACCGGGGCATAGCGTTTTTCGGCCAAGCCCTTGTTGAAGAGCTGAAGGAAAAGCCACTGCGTCCATTTGTAGTAGCCGGGATGACACGCGGCAATTTCCCGCGTCCAATCGAGCCCAATCCCCCACTCCCGGAACTGTTCCTTGAAGCTCTTGATGTTGCGTCGCGTCCACTCACCAGGGTGGATCTTCTTCTCGATCGCGGCGTTTTCCGCGGGAAGGCCGAAGGCGTCCCATCCCATGGGAGCCAGGACCGCGTATCCTTCCATGAGCTTCCGGCGTACCACGACGTCGCCCAGGATGTAATTCCGGCCATGGCCCACATGGAGGTCGCCGGACGGGTACGGGAACATATTGAGGCAGTAATACTTCTTGCGCGACGAGTTCAGATCCACCTGGAAGAGCTTCTCGCTCTCCCAGCGCACGCGCGCTTTTTCTTCGAATTCGGTGAATGGAAATCCGCGCTCGTCATCCACCAGACGGGAACGGGTTTCGGATGCCATGCAAATCCTCCGCTACTCCGATAACCAAGTACGCTGAAAGGCCGATAATAATACCAGAAGCAGCGCTTGACGCCCTTGATCCCCCTGCCTACGCTGTTTCCCCGGCGATGGAGTTCGCCATGAACCGCATCCTCGAGATGCTGATGACTCCTGCGTTAACGCGCGGGAGTTTTCTTTTTTTAGGGAGGACATCCCATGAACATTCCGGAAGAAGCCACCCTGCTTCGGGTCTTCCTGGGCGAAAGCGATCGGCACGAAGGTAAACCCCTCTACGAAGCGATCGTCATGAAGGCCCGCGAGCTGCATTTGGCCGGAGCTACGGTGCTGAGAGGCGTGATGGGGTTCGGGCGAAGCTCGCGCCTTCACACCGCCAAGGTGCTTCGACTATCCGAGGACCTGCCGATCGTGGTCGAGATTGCCGACAGCGAGGCGAAGATTCAAACCCTGCTCCCCTGGCTGGAACAATCCGTGACCGGCGGCTTGATCACCCTGGAGCGGGCCCACGTGATCCGGTACGCGGGTCATGGCGGGTCTCAAACATGAGAGCGAGCGTTTGGCTCTTCGTTGCCCTCGCGGGTGGGGTTGGAAGCCTCTTACGCTACGTGTTGGGTGGATGGTTGGCCCGAAGCACGGGCGGCGTGTTTCCGTGGGAAACCTTGTGCATCAACGTGGCCGGCTGCCTTGCCATTGGAAGCTTGGCGGCCCTGGTTGATCGGGGCGCCTTGCTCTCTCCCGCCGCGCGGATGGCGCTCATGGCCGGACTCCTGGGCGGGTTCACCACGTTTTCGTCCTTCGCCCTGGAAACCTTCCGCCTGGCCGAGGACGCGCAATGGTTGCGCGCGGGATTCTACGTGTTGGCGACGAACACGATCGGCTTGCTGGCGGTCTGGGCGGGCTACCGAGCGCTACAGGCTCATTAATTCCGATCGGACTTGCGTTCCGCGATCACGCGCAAGAGCGCGGTTTCCAGAACGAGGCGGCTCGATTTGCCGGACGACTTCAAATCCAAGTCGGCCTTGGCGAGAATTTCGAGGCCTTTGCGCAATCCTTCGCTCGTCCACCCGCGCGCGGCGCGTTCGATCTCTTCGAACATGCTGGGCCACACTCCCGACAGCCGCGCCAGCTCACCACCTTTCACGCCTCGATCCATCAACGCCCGAATGCGCATCAAGGCGATCATGCGGTGGGTTAAGTTGGCGAGCACGCGCACTTCGTCGTAGCCCTTGAACAGCAAGATGCCATCCAAAGCCCGAAGCACAGCGGCGGCGTTTCCATTCGCTAACCCCGAGGTCATCTCGCGTAGCTGCTCTTCGTCGATGCGGCGCCCGATGCCGTTCAGATCGTCTTCGGTGACTTGCGCGCGCTTCCCCATCCCCAGAGCGACTTTTTCGATCTCGGGCGCCAGCTCGGAAAGCGCCACCTTCTCCCGACCTGGCGCCGCGCCACAAGCCTGCATCAACTCCTGCGCCATGCGCGCATCACACTGCTTACCAAGGTCAGCAAAGCGTTGGCGAATCCAAGCCAGCGTGTCGCGCTCGAATGGAATCCAAAATACGATCGGCTCGGCACCCGCATCGGCAAGGCGTTTGTACTTCGCTTCACCGGGTGATCGCGACCCGGCCAGCACCAGCACCGCTTCGGGGGCAGGGTGCCGGATGTACTCGACCAGTACATCTTCCTCGCTCTTCGACATCGCTTCGATATCCATCAGCAACACCGCGCGCCGCGGCGCCAGCATGGGCAAGGTCCGGCAAAGCGCCACCACCGCCGCTACATCATCGTCTTTGGCGCGATAGCGCGCCGCGTTCATTGCCTCCAGACCGGCCGGTACGATCGTCTCCACCACCTTCTGCCAGAGCTCTTCTTTCTGAAATTCTTCGGGCCCCGTCCATAGCCACACCGGTGGCATTTGATCCTTCTCGATCGCGCGGCGGACTTCAGCGGGACTCCCCGACTTGCCTTTGGTTGCGCTCGGCATCACCAACCCTCCACGGTGCGTGAGATCGCAAAGTCCACCACTTGCTTGATTGCCAAAGCACGCGCGTCCGTTTCTGAATTCACGCCGCCCGCGGCGCTCTCGAGAAAATACGACGAGCGCCCCACCACCGCGTCCGAGCTCCAGATTTCCTTGTTCTTGGTGCGGTCACGCAAGGCGAGTTTCATGGTCAAGATGACCAGATACTCGTTGGCCTGACGGCTGGAATTGAACCCGATCACGCGATCCTGGTACCCGGTCACCTCGCCCTCCAGGACCGCATCCGCGTTCTTCTGGACCACCTTGAGCGTGTTGTCGGAGATAAACCGGTCACTGAGGGCCTTGGTCACCTGTTCGGACAACGCCGGCTCGAGGGTGCGGTTCGTCACCACAGGAATCTCGAGCGTGTGGATGTTGCCGGGGACGGCCTTGGGGTTGAAGGTGTAGCAGCCGGCCAAGATGACCGCGGCCAGCAAAACGAAGAGCGTTCGCATCGCACTAAGGCTAGTGCAATCGAACGCTCTATCTCAAGCCGCAGGAAAGGCCGCCGCTTACGCCACCTGGCGGTCGCGCGGACGGGTCAGGTCGTAGAGCTTCATCCGGTACCGGAGCTTGTCGCGCTTGAGCTGCAACAGCTCGGCAGTACGGCTCTGGTTCCAGTTCGAGAACTCCGACGCCTTCATGATCAAGGCGCGCTCGATCTCGCCCAGAATTTCCTCGAACGGAATACCGGCTGACGGAAGGCCCGGCTCCTCGAGAATGTGCTCCAGGCGCGCCGCCGGCGAATCGATCTCGCGCGTGGTGCGGCCCGAACCGAGCTTCAGCATCTCCATCTCGACCCGGTTTCCGGTCTCCAAGAGTACCGTCCGCTCCATGAGGTTCTTGAGCTCACGGATGTTGCCCGGCCAGGGATACGACAAGAGCGACTTTTCCGCTTCCGAGCTGAAGCCTTGGAAACTCTTGTTGAACAGCTTGGAGAATGTGTACAGGAAGTGTTTGGCCAAGGGTAGGATGTCCTCGCGCCGCTCGCGCAAGGGCGGCACGCGCACCGGCACCACTTTCAACCGGAAGTAGAGATCTTCGCGGAAGCGACCTTCATCGCACATCCGCTGCAGGTCCTGGTTCGTGGCGCTAATGATGCGAACCGAGACGTTGATGTCCTTGGTTCCACCCACGCGCTTGAACGTCATGCGTTCCAACACACGCAAGAGCTTCACCTGGATCTGGAGGCTCATCTCGCCGACTTCGTCCAGGAACAGCGTTCCGCCGTCTGCCATTTCCAGGAGCCCTTGCTTCTGGGCTCGGGCATCGGTGAACGCGCCCTTCTCGTGCCCGAAGAGCTCGCTTTCCAGAAGCTCCTTGGGAATGGCCGCGCAGTTGATCTCCAGGAACGGTTTATCCCGCCGGGCCGAGTACTCGTGAATCATGTGGGCCAGGTGTTCCTTGCCCGTGCCACTCTCTCCCTGAATCAACGCGCTGGTCGTGCCCGACTGCGCCACTTGCTCCACGGTGCGGTAGATCTCCTGCATCGCCTTGGCGCCGGTCTGCACCACATCGTGGGAGAAGCGGTCGGTATTCTGCCGGCGCAAATGCTTGAGCTCGCGCCACAGGGTGCGATTCTCGAGCGCCTTCTGAATGGTCAGAAAGAGCTGCTCGAGATTGATCGGCTTGTTGATGTAGTCGTGGGCGCCGAGCTTCATCGCCCGTACGGCTGACTCAACGTCGCCGAACGCGGTCATGATGATGACCGGTAAGTCGGCATCCTGCTCCTTCACCCGTTTCAGCACGTCCAGTCCGTGCATGTCGGGAAGTCGCAGGTCCAAGAGCACGAGATCCGGTAATTCCTCGGTGGCCTTCCGGAGCGCGGTCTTGCCCTCTCCGGCCGAAGAGACCTCGTACCCTTCCTCCGTCATCGCTTTTTCGATGAAATGACGGATGGATTCTTGATCGTCCACGATGAGGATATGCGCGTTCTTCATCAGAGCGTCTCCACGTTATCTGTGCCGTCCAGAGGCAGCTTCAGAGTGAAGATGGCGCCCCCGGTGGATCCATGGTTGGATGCCAGGAGCTCCCCCCCGTGGCGTTCTACGATCCCATGGCTCACGTAGAGCCCGAGACCCGTTCCCTTCGGCTTTCCCATGGTGAAAAACGGTTCGAATAGGTGCGTCATGGCCTCGGGATCGATCCCGGGGCCGTTGTCCCGCACCTGCACGATCATGTGCGGGCGCGCTTCGCCGGATGCCGTGTACGCGTGCACTTCCACTTTCCCCCCTCGCGGCGAGGCTTCCACAGCGTTCTTGAGCAAATTCAAGAGCACTTGTTGAATTTGATCTGGATCGACCGGCACCGGAGGCAAGGGCGTGGTGAATCGCGTTTCGATGGTCACCTCCGCTACGTCGGGTAAATCACCCAGCGAGCGGATCGCGCGTTCCAGTAACTCGGCCGTCGGTTCCTGGGTCTTCCGAAGCGGGTGCGGATGGGTGACGCGGAAGAGGTCTTCCACGATGCGATCCAACCGCGCGATCTCGCTCTGGATGAAGTTGAGGTTTTGTTTTTGCGATGCGTCGCTGTCCAGATGACGGGCGAGGTACTGCACCCCGGTGCCGATTCCGGTCAGCGGATTCCGGATCTCGTGCGCGATGCCGGCGGTGAACCGGCCCAACGCGGCCAGGCGATCCAGGGCGCGAATGCGCGCCTCCATGGATTTCTGCTCGCTGAGATCTTCGAACGTCACCACCGCGCCGTACACTTCCCCATTCGGGTTACGCAGCACCGCGGTCGTGCAGGTGGCCGGAAACGCGGTGCCATCCGAGCGGCGCACCACGCGTTCGGCCCCGATCACGGGACGGCGAACACGCAACGTCTTCTTGAGTAACTCGGCAATACCGCCCCCGGGCGGATCAAAGCCTTCCAGCGGACGGCCGCGCAGAGTCTCCGGACGAAATCCGGTTAGCTTCACCGCGCTGGCGTTCATGGCCAGAAGCCGGCTCTCGACATCCACCGCCACCAAACCCGACGGCATGTTGCGCATGATGTCGCGACGGAACGCTTCTTCGCGCCGCACGTCTTCTTGCAGGAACACGTTTTCCAATGCGGTGCCTACGGCATGAACGACCGACTCGAGCGTGCCGGTTTCGAACTCGAGCGCGTCTTCGGCGCAATTGCCGACC
>Ga0207675_100007212_pt1 | contig 10500 bp, 4 predicted proteins | sample KBSSwiS42_FD_184305 | JGI IMG/M metagenome (GOLD analysis project Ga0207675, IMG submission 184305) | Switchgrass rhizosphere microbial communities from Kellogg Biological Station, Michigan, USA - KBS Switchgrass S4-2 (SPAdes) (version 2) | ecosystem: Host-associated > Plants > Roots >...
CGAGGGCGAACGCCGCGGGGCGATCGGGATAGTCCCGTCCCGCCTCGGGGCGGCCGAACTGCGGCGTACTCATCAGTCCACCGTATACAGCGCGTCGTAGGGGTCCACCCGCCCGCTGAGGATGTCGGCGGTGAGGACCGGCTTCCAGCCGATCATTTCGCGAGGGCTGTCGCGCCAGGCCATCAGGATGAGGTCGCGCAGCTCCGACGCGCTCCGCGCAAGCTGGACGGCCGCGAAACGCGCGCCGCGAAGGTCTCCGCCCTCCAGCCCGCCGGCCTTCTCCAGTTCGTAAAGCGGGACGACCCGCCGGTTGGTCTCAGCCAGATAGGCCCCGACGCCGACCTCCACCGCGCAATCGCAGGGCGCGGGCGGCGTCATCCTGGCGGCCACGTTCTTGGGCTGGACGAAGGTGTAGACCAAGGCGCCTTCGAACGGTCCATGTATCCGCGCCTGGGTATAGCCCGCCGGATTGGGATAGTTACCCCAGCCGTTGTAGTGGACGGTCACATGCAGCGGCTGGCCGCCGTCTCCCACGAAGTGGGAAAGTTCGCCCAGCGTGTGCAGGATCAGACCCTCGCGCCGCTTGCGGTCGGCGACGAACCAGGCGCGGCGCCCCGCCCAGGCGGGATTGCGCTCGGCCGCGTCGAGCGCGCGCCAATAGGCGAAGTCGAGCCTCAGCTGCTGCCAACGATCGACGATGGCGTAGGGCAGATAGCCGACCTTCCAGCTCGTCGTCCCCTGCGCACGCAGCGCCGTGTCGTAGTCTTCGCGGGTCTGATCATTCCAGGTGATCGCCACGTCATCCGGTCCCCGGCTGGCGTAATAGAGGTTGTAGTCGAGCGTGTTCGTCTGACCCGCATCAGAGAAGATCAGCACCCGATTGCTCGTGGCGAAGAAGATGTTGTTCGTGACCACGTTGTCCATCACCACATTGTCCGTCGAGATGGTGCCCGACCCGGTAGGACGGATCATGAACCCTCGCGACGTGTTCTGCCACGCGGTGTTGTGCTTGATGGTGTTGCCGCTCGCTCCGGCGAGGAACACGCCTTCGCGGTTCTGCGTGAATCCGTTGTCCTTGATCACCACATCGGTCGACGTCGCGACCATCACACCCGTCAGGAAGTTCTGAATGGTGCCGCCGAAGATGGACACGTCGTGATGCCCCCTGACGGTGATCCCCACGCCGACGCCAGCTCCGGTGATGGTGTGGCCCTGCAGATTGATCTTGATTCCGTCCCCATCCACGAACAGGCCATCTCCGGGGCAGGTTAGATCCCCATCCAGCTTGAGATCGGCCACAACCGACGCGCCACACGCCACGGCTACGGACGCGTCCGGGCGTGCGCCACGGTAACTCGGGTCACCGGCGCGTGCCTGATCAGGGATCGGCTCCGTGGCGGCCTGGTCATCGGCGCATGCCATGGCAGCCAGGGGCAACATGGCGAGCAGGAAGGTGGTCGTTAGGCGCATCCGGTCCTCCTCGAGGGTGATCGACGACGGGCCTTTCGGGGACGGGTTTTCGAGCCCGACGCCAGGACGGGTGTCCGATCGGCATTCCTCGCCTACGAGATGGATGTGGGGGTCCGCCTCGTTGCCGACCATTCCGCCGCCACGTACTTTCGATCCGACTCTGTCCGGACGCCCGCACCTGGAACTCCCCTGGCCGTGACCTGGGAGGTCATTGCATCCGGTCGGACCCCGCTCCGCTCGCATGATCCGGCTTCGAACGCTCGGCACACTCGACCTGACGCACCCTCATGGTCTCGAGCTGCGTGCCGTTCTGGCGCAACCGAGGCGGGTGGCGCTCCTCGCGTACCTCGCGGTCGCTCAACCGCGCGGCTTTCACCGGCGCGACCATGTGCTGACGCTCTTCTGGCCCGAGCACGACACGGAGCGTGCACGGTCGTCGCTCAACCGGGCGATCTACTTCCTTCGCCGGGAGCTGGGGGACGGAGTGATCCTCAGTCGCGGTGCGGAGGAGCTGGGGCTGGATAGCGAGAAATTCTGGTGCGACGCGGCTGCCTTCGAGGAAGCGCTCGATGGGACGGAGCTGAACCGCGCACTCGAGTTGTACCGCGGCGACCTATTGCCCGGGTTCTTTACCTCGAGGGCAGAGGGCTTCGAGCGATGGCTCGAGGCCACGCGCTCGCGGCTGCGTGACAGGGCAGCAAGTGCCGCGTGGCGTTGCGTGTCGGAAAACGAATCGCGTGGTGAGCTGGCACTTGCTGCGGTCTACGCCCGGAGAGCGGTCGAGCTGGCGCCTTTCGATGAAGTCGGTGTGCGCCGTCTCCTGACGTTGCTGGACCGGGCAGGTGACCGCGCCGGAGCCACGCGCATCTACAAGGAATTCGCGGAGCGCATGGCGCACGAGCTGGATCTCGCCCCCTCGCCCGAGACGCGCGCGCACATTGAGGACATTCAGTCGCGCGAGCTCGCGAACGGCGCCAGCGGCGATGTCGACACTGTGGCGAGTGCCGCCCAACCAGTGTCGGCCATCGATGTCCCGGCATCGGCGACAACCTCGCAGGGGTTCCATCGCTCGCCGCGCCGAGCCTGGACTGCGGCAGGAGCAGTCGCGGCGATAGCGGGGCTGACGTGGGCCCTGGGACTACCGGCGCTTGCGAAGAGACCCACCGATCCGCGGACGGTCTTTGTCATTCCGTTCGCGAATCGAACGCCCGATCATGCGATGGATGATCTTGGTCGTGTTGCCGCCGGCCAGATAATCCAGTCGCTGTCGGCTACGGGATTGGTGAACGCGGTTCCGCCCGACGCACGCGGCTCGGCGGTCCGATCGACTGTCGGCGCGTCGCTGCCCGGCGACGCACCGGATCTCGCAGCGGGCTCATACGCTGGAACGATCGTATCCGGTGCGTTTCATCTGGAAGCCGGGCGCGTCGTGTTTCAGGCGTGGATCACGGATGCCCGTCGCAACCGTATTGCCTGGGCTGTCCGCACGCCGTCCGCACCGGTGGATTCCGCCGCCCGGGCGATCGACGAGCTGAGTCGCCGCATTACGGGCGCCGTCGCCGCACTCGGCACGCCAAGCCTCACGCCGTGGTTCCCGATCGCAACGTCATCGCCTCCCGCATTCGACGCGTTTCAGGAATTCGCGGAAGCGAGTGAGCTCCAGTCGCGGGGCTTTGACCAGGACGCCGTCCCGCACCTCCGGCGAGCAGTGGCGCTCGACACGACGTTCACATGGGCGCGACTGCAGCTCGCGTCCGCGTACTACAATCTGTTCGAACAGGCGGCTGCGGATTCCATAGCCGACGCGTTGAACGGTGATCGCGAGAGTCTCAATCCGCTGCAACGACTTTGGCTGACCTGGATGCTCACGGTCCGGACGGAGGACAAGCTCGCCGGCTATCGCGCAATGCGCGCCGCGGCCGAGTTGGCGCCCGAGCGGTTCCTGTTCAACGTTGCGCAGCGGGCGATGGCGCTCAATAGACCGCACGAAGCGATCGACGTGCTCGAGCGACTGGGGCCGGACAGTCCTCACGCTGGTGGACCTGGTGCGTATTGGAGTCTCCTGGCCCGTTCGTACCATGCGGTGGGCGATGCGCAGCGAGAGCTCAGAGTGGCGCGTGCCGCGCGCCACTCGAACATCGAGCCGATGATCGCGCTGTCGCTCCAGGTCAGGGCGCTAGCTTCGTTAGGCAGGACGACTGACGTTCAGGCGCTGTTGGATACGGCTCTTACTCTTCCCATGGAGCACGGCCCAACACCGCTCCAACTCATGGTCGGTATCGCCCGCGTCTCGTCACCGGGACAGCTCATGGTGTCGGCCGCAAAGGAGCTTCGCGCGCACGGCCACGAGGACGACGCCCAGACGGTGCTCGCGCGCGCGCTCGATTGGTATCGCGCTCAATCTGTGCACGGCGTGACGAGCGAGGCGCGCCGATTCGAGATCGCGAGCGCCCTGTATCTGGCGCGCGATTGGGCTGCAGCCGACACCGCGTTTCAGGCGTTGGCGGCGGCGGACACTGCCAACGTCATCTACCTCGGCTTCCTCGGAACGATCGCGGCGCGCCGCAACGATGAGGCGACCGCACGCCGGATCATCGCAAAGTTCGACTCGCTCCGGCCGTCACTCCCGCAACCGCGAGCGATCGCCGGCTACTGGCAGGCGAAGATCAGCTCCATTCTCGGGGATGAACGGGACGCGCTGCTTCTGATGTCCGAGGTGTGGCCACAGGGAGACTCCGGCCCACACATGGATTTCGACCACGAGCGGATGTGGAGCTCCGAAGAGTTCCGCCGCTTCATTCGACCCAGGGGGTGAGCTTCCGGGCATCGACGCCTAGAAACCTGAACGGGTGCCAGGCTGTAGGGAGGACAGCCTCAAACCGTCCTCGAAACGCCCTCCCATCGCAGGCGACCATGCACACGCTGGTAGACGACCTCCGCTACGCCGTACGCCTGTTGCTCAAGAACCCTGTCTTCACCGGCGTCGTCGTTCTCACGCTCGCGCTCGGCATCGGGCTCAACACGGCGGTCTTCTCGGTCATCGACGGACTCCTGCTCCGGCCGTTACCCGGCGCCCGGGCGGCGAACGAGCTCGTACAGGTGTACCGCACCTATCGCGGGGACATGCTGTTCGGGTCGAACTCCATCCCGCATTACCGCGATCTGCGCGAGCGGTCGGGGGACACGTTCTCGGGCGTGTCGCTCTGGACGTTCGAAACCATGAACCTCGGCGCCGGCGGTCGCAACGAGCGCGTGCTCGGCGTCATCGCAAGCGCCAACCACTTCTCGGTGTTCGGGGTCAACGCTGCACTCGGCCGCACCTTCGTACCCGCGGAGGACACAGGACGTGGTGCCCATCCGGTGGCGGTGCTGAGCTGGTCCACGTGGAAGGGTGCGTTTGGCGGAGATCCCGGGATCGTCGGCAGGACCTTCGTCCTGAACGGGCGGAGCTATAGCGTGGTGGGCGTTGCCCCGCAGGAGTTTCGCGGGGCGCTGCCGCTCGTCATCCCGGCGCTTTGGGTTCCCCTCACTCAATTCGACGACGTGAGACCGGGCTCCCGCGAGCAATACACGGCGCGCGGCAGCAACTCGTTCAGCGTCATCGCGCGGCTCAAGCCCGGTGTGACTCTCGCCCAGGCGAACGAGCATATGAAAGCGCTCATCGCGGGGCTCAGGGCCGAGCATCCGCAGGACTACGACCAGAGCGGCATCAATCTCGTGCTGCAGTCGGAGGCGGGAATCCACCCCATGTTCAGGAGCGCGCAGGTCGCGCTGTCATCGGTCGTGATGGCGGTCGTCGGCATGTTGCTGCTCATCGCGTGCGTGAACGTGGCCAACCTGTTTCTCGCCCGTGCGCGCGACCGTGCGCGCGAGATGGCGATCCGGCTCAGTCTCGGCGCGCGGCGGTCGCGCCTCGTGCAGCAGCTGCTGACCGAGAGTCTCCTCTTCGCCGGAGCGTCCGGACTCGCCGGCATCGGCCTCGCGTGGTGGGTGATCCGGCTCGCCAACAGGATCCGTCTCCCGATGAGCGTGGACTTCAGCGCCGATCTCCATCTGAGCCCATTGGTCATTGCGTTTGCGTTCAGCATCTCGTTGGTGACCGGCCTGCTGTTCGGCCTCGCCCCCGCCCTTCAAGCAACTAAGCCCTCACTGATCCCGGCTCTCAAGGGTGAGGCCCCCGCCGGGCAATCGCGCTCGCGCGCCAGCAAGGGACTGGTCGTCGCGCAGATGGCGCTGTCCATCGTGTTGCTCGTAAGTGCCGGGCTTTTTCTGCGCGACCTGCAGAACGCCACCACGGTAGACAAGGGATTCGTCGCCGAGAATCTGCTGATTGCCGATCTTGCGCCCGGGTTGCAGGGCTACAATCGCGCGCGGAGCGAAGAGCTCTATCGCCGGCTTCGCGAGACGCTGATGAGCAGACCCAACGTAAAGGCGGTGGGATACACGGCCATCGTCCCGCTTGGCCTGAACGAGAGCGACTCGGACGTGGAGATCACCGGCTATACGCCCGCCAGGAACGAGAACATGTCGCTCCAGGTCAACTGGGTGACGCCGGGCTACTTCGAGGCGATGGGAATCCCGATGAAGGAGGGTCGCGGCTTCACCGATCGGGACGACAGCACGTCGGTTCGCGTGATGGTGGTGAACGAGCAGATGGCGACGAAGTACTGGGCGGGCGCGAGTCCGATAGGGCGCACGGTGAAGTATGGCGGAAAGGAGCACACCGTCGTGGGCGTCGTGCCGACGGGCAAGTACCAGCGGCTCGGAGAGCCGCCGACTCCCTTCTACTACCTTGCGCAGGCCCAGCACTGGAATGAGGCGATGTCCGTTGTCATTCGGACGACCGGCGATCCACTGGCAGTGGCACCGGCGCTGCGCTCGGCTGCGGCGGCGTTCGACGAGACGCTGCCGGTCAGCGACATCCGCACCATGACCAGGCACCTTGGCATCGCGCTCATGCCGGCGCGGTTGGCGGGAGCGGCGCTCGGCGTGTTCGGCTTGTTAGGCCTCGTGCTGGCGAGCATCGGGATGTACGGCGTGATGGCGTACACCGTGAGCCAGCGGCGGCGCGAGATCGGGATTCGCATGGCGATCGGCGCCGCGGGCCGAGACGTGGTCGGGATGATCATGCGGCAGGGGCTCACGCTGGTGCTCATCGGCGCCGCGATCGGCATTGCCGGAGCGCTCGGTGCAAGTCGGCTGCTTCGCGGGATCCTCTACAGTCCGAGCGTGATCGATCCGCTGACGTTCGCGGGGGTTCCGCTCCTGCTCACGGCCGTGGCGGCGCTGGCCAGCTGGATGCCGGCCAGACGGGCGTCGGCCGTGGATCCGTTGGAGGCGCTGCGACAGGAGTAGCCAACGACGTTGATGCCTAACGTGTTATGCGGGTGTCGAGCCGCCGGCATCAGACGGGGCGCTCGCACGCCCCGACGGCGTCGGGCTTTCGCCCACCGATGTGCGGGGCTCCGGACGACGCGTCGTACGCGCTACCCGGAGCCCTCGTTTCCTGCGACAACGGACGAATTACGGCGTCTGGTAGAAGAGGTAGTCAGCCGTGTACGGCACTTCCGCCGGCTGACCGACGACAGTGCCCGGCGCGGAAGGGGCGTTGCCGCCTACGGTGTTCAGCCGCTGGATGAACTTCACGTCCTGGAACACGCCGGGACCATCGGCCACCGCGGTGAGCGAAAGCCACGCGATCGACGCCGCATCCGGGGTGCAGCGATCGGCGACGGTCCCGACCACACTGCCACCACTGTTGCTCTTCCACGTCGGACCGCCGAAGTGATCCGCGACCTTCGCGTGGGCTCCCGCGTCGGCGTACAACGTCGCCGACGGATTTACGAAGATCCAACTCGCGCCGTCCCAGCGGTAGATCTGGACGCCGATGCCGAGTGCGCGAAACACGAGCGTACTGCCCACCGGCGCCGCCAGCTTTTCGCAGCCGGCCGGCAGATCGGGCAGCCGATTGCCACTACTCACCTCCGCACCCACCGCCATGCGTCGCGCACTCGTCGCGCCGGCCGGTGCGACAGGCGCGTCGTCGGTGCATGCGCTCGCGAGCGCTGCTGCGACGACGAGCAATGAACGCCCGAACCATCGTGCTGTACTGGTCTTCACTTTCCTTTCTCCTTGTGCGCGGCGTTAGGCCGCACGTCAATCGTGGTTCGCCGTACTACGTCCTGCACTTTCGAGTAGTACGTGAACGGCCCAACAAAAAGGACAGCCGGCGCGGCGCGCCTGACGCTCGCGCGCGGCAGTGCACCACCCCACCGCTCACTCTCGCCGCCATGGGTCGACACTCGGCGTAACTTCGCCGCCCAACGCTGCCGTTCGCCGTGCAATTCTTGCCCTTCGCCGCCTAACGGCGCAGTGCTGACCGCGCACTGCTCAGGGATAGCGTTAGGCGCCGGCAGGAGCCTTTGCCGGGAGGGTGCAAGCCGGCAGTTCGGCGAGCAGTGTCGACTTGCCACGCGGCGCGCCCCGGCACGCGCGAGATCGCGCTGACGACGAAGGCGTCTGCTCTGCGGGCTATTGACTACAAACAGGTAACGTTCTACCTTCCTATTGAGCGGCAATAGGAGCGCGAGTGCTCCACCGTACCGTGATCCGCCTGCGCGCCCTTCTTCGGCGCGCCACCACCGATCGCGAGCTCGACGAGGAGTTGCGGCTCCACATCGAGCGCACGATCCAGCGCAACATCGCGCGCGGCATGCCCCAGCCGCAGGCGCGCTACGCCGCGCACCGCGAGTTCGGCAACCTCACGGCGATCACCGAGGACGCACGCGAAGCGTGGCGGTGGCAGTGGGTGGAGCAGATACGGCAGGATGGTCGCTACGCCTTGCGTGCCATGCGTAAGCGCCCGGTGTTCACCGCCGTGGCCGTCGGCTCGATCGCGTTGGGGAGCGGGGCGGCCATTGCGCTGTTCGCCGTGCTCGACTCGACGCTGCTTCGCCCGTTGCCCGTCCGCGACCCGGCGCACCTGATCGAATCACACGGCGGGAGCTATCCGCTCTACCAGAAGTTCCACGATCTCCAACAGGTATTTTCCGACGTCGCCGCGGCGTCGCTTCTCGATCGCTCCAACGTGACCGCGGGCGGTGACGCGTCGGACATCGACCGCGGGATCGTCCGCGTCCAGCTCGTTTCCGGCAACTACTTCGCGATGCTCGGCGTCCGTGCAGCCGTGGGTCGCACGCTCACGCCCGACGACGACCGTGTACCAGGCGGACACCCGGTTGCCGTCATCAGCGATGGCTACTGGCGCCGCCGCTTCGGCAGCTCACCTGACATCATCGGACGATCGTTAGGCCTGTCCGGTACGACGTACACGGTCATCGGCGTCGCCCCACGCGAATTTACAGGCGAAACCACCGGGCGCCCCATCGACATCTGGCTCCCGATGATGATGCAGTCGCAGGTCATGCTCGAGATGCCCGGGCTCCTCGAGCGGAACAACGGGTGGCTTCACATCCTCGCTCGCATGAAACCCGGCGTGACCGTCGGTCAGGCGCAAGCTGCCGTTCAGCCTACCTACCGAGAGAACGAGATCGCCTTCGCCGGCACCGGAGCGACTCCGCAATTCATCGAGAACCTGCGCGCGGCTCCGTTCCTCCTCGTCCCGATCGAGCATGGCTACTCCCGGGACCGCGACACAATGGAGCGATCGATGGCGATCCTCGTCGTGATCGTTGGTGGCGTGCTGGTCATCGCGTGCGCGAACGTCGCCGGCCTGCAACTCGCGCGAGCCGAAGGCCGCGGACGCGAGATGGCGATCCGCCTCGCCATCGGTGCCGCGCGTGCGCGAGTCCTCCGTCAGCTCCTCACCGAGAGCGTTGTCCTGGCGACGATTGGCGGCGTGCTGGGCGTCGCCATCGCCCTGGCGCTGACCGCCCTCCTTTCTACAACTGTGTCCGTCGGTCCCGTGCAGATGGACGCCCGCGCTCCGTCGTCCTTCATATCGCTCGACGTCTACCCGCACGCGCGCACATACGTCGTCGCCGCCGGGATCTCACTCGCCACAGGCATCCTGTTCGGCCTCGCTCCGGCCTTTCGCGGCTCCCGCGTGTCGCTCGCGCCGTCGTTGATGGGACGAGGAAGCGGGTCGAGCTCGAGCGCTGGAGGCGCGCGCCTCGGACGCCTGTTCGTCATCACGCAGGTCGCGCTCACGCTCGTGCTCGTGGTCGTCACGAGCCTGTTCGTCCGAACTCTGCTCGAGCTGCGATCACAGCCGTTAGGCATCGAACGTGCACATTTGCTTCTCGTGTGGACGGCGCCCGGCCAGGCGGGACGCTCCGGGGAGCGACTCCCCGATTTCATCCACACGGTGCTCGACTCGGTGTCACGCATTCCCGGCGTGATTTCGGCAACCGGCACCAACCATGGCCTGCTCGAGGGTGAGGACGGTGGCGGAGCGAGCGAGCTGCTCAACGTCTCGGGTCTGCCTCCGAAAGCCGGTCTCACAGTCATGCGCGCTGGTGTGACGCCGGACTTCTTCGAGACGGCAGGTATGCCGCTCATCGACGGGCGCGACCTCAATGAACGCGATACACAAGGGACTCCACGCGTTGCCGTGATCAACGAGACGATGAGTCGGTTCTTCTTCGGCAGCGCGAGCCCGATCGGCCGGCGACTTGGGAGTGGGGACGCAGAGGTCGAGATCGTGGGCGTCGTGAAGGACGCGAAGCACGGCACGCCGCGCGACCGGCGCGGCATCTGGTACGTCAGCTACCGGCAGTATCCCGGCCTGATGCGGAACCTGTGCATCGTGATCCGGACAAGCGGAGAGCCGAGAGGCGTTGTCGGCCCGGTGCGGCAGGCACTTCACGAGATCGATCCGCTGCTGCCGATCCTGCGCGTGGATACGATCGACGAGCAACTCGGTGATGCACTCGCACACGAACGAGCGATCGCGACGCTCTCGCTTGGCTTCGGGAGCTTCGCGGTGCTGCTCGCCTGCATCGGCCTGTATGGAGTGGTGGCGAATGCCGTCACCCGCCGCACCAACGAGATCGGCGTCCGCATGGCCCT
>Ga0207675_100007222_pt1 | contig 10495 bp, 7 predicted proteins | sample KBSSwiS42_FD_184305 | JGI IMG/M metagenome (GOLD analysis project Ga0207675, IMG submission 184305) | Switchgrass rhizosphere microbial communities from Kellogg Biological Station, Michigan, USA - KBS Switchgrass S4-2 (SPAdes) (version 2) | ecosystem: Host-associated > Plants > Roots >...
GGCGCCGACATCTGCCTGGCCAAGGACCACCGCCTGCTCGGCAAGACGAAGCTCGAGTGGAACACCGACAAGAGCTCGCGCCCGACGCGGCTGCTGATCCGCAAGCGCGGCTTCCGCGGTCAGGAGATCGCCGTCGACACCGACCGCGACGCCCAGAAGCAGATCACGCTGCACAAGCTCGGGCCCGACGACCTCGACGACACCGACAACTGCGAACGCCGCTAGCGGCGCCCGCCATCATTCAGTACTCGCTGAGGTCTGCGAACGAAAAGCTAACGTTCGGCGTCGCGGCCGCGCCGCCCGCTACCGCCAGCTGGATCGAGGAGATCGGCTGCTTCATGTAGTACGAACCGCTGTTGTCGTAGCACGCCGTGTTGAACATCGCCCATGGAATGACGGCGGGGCTGGCGCCGGTGAGCGTGTAGCACCACAACGTCTGCGCATCACTGATCTGCACGCGCAGCGGAAGTCCACCCGTGCTGGCAACGAAGGGAACGACCAGGCCCGTACCCATGGGCGACAGTGCAGTCGACCCCGTGCCTCCGTAATCCTGCGCGATGTTGAAGCCCATGTAGGCAAAGCCGGCATAGTTATTGGCCATCGTCGACGCGCCGACGGTTCCTGTCGCGCGCAACACGCAGTTGGCGCCGCACGCCGCGAAGCTTGTCGGCGAGACCGAGCTGGTCGAATCGGATCCGGCGAACGAGTAACCGTGCCAGCAGCGATTGACGGCGGGAAGCGTGACGAAGCCGTTTGAGCTGACATTCCACGCCGCGCCGCAGGTGTTGGGCGAGCTGCCGCCGCTGCCGCTGCTGCCCGCCGTGCCGCCGGTGCCGGCCGTTCCCGTCGTGCCGCCGCGGCCGGCACTGCCCGTCGTCCCTGCTGCGCCCGTCGTCCCTGCGGTGCCCGTCGTCCCGCCGGTGCCGGTCGTCCCGGCGGTGCCGTAGAAACGGACGTCGTCGATGGTGAAGCTGCCGTTGCAGGCGTTGGTGCCAGAAGACTGGAACTGAAATTGGATGTCGGTGAGCTTCGTGGGATCGATTATTCCGGGCGGGTTGCCCGCGAACGACGGCATCGTGCTGAACGGAATCTGGACGACGCCTGCGGCGACGGGGAACGACCCCGCGAAGCAGCTCCCCGTGCAGGCGCCGCGATCGGAATCGCTCGCGAAGTCGGTGTGGGCGGAGTCGGTGAACTTGAACAGCGTCATCGGGCACATGCCGGTCAGGTTGCTCAGCGTGAACTGCACACCCTGGTAGGCGCTGGCGTTCACGCAGGCTGGACCGTCGATGTAGATGACGAAGCCGTTGTACGGAAACATCATCGCGGCGGTCGGCGCTTCCACGCTTGCGGAGAACGTCAGCGCGCCACCGCTCACGGTGAGCGTCCCCTTCGTTCCGCTGGCAAATCGGGCCGTCCCGCCGTGAACCGGACGGCTTGCGCCGTACCGGATCTCCCCGGGCTTCTGGCTATCGGCGGTGGCGTCCGCGAAATCGGTGATCAAGGCGGCGCCGGGAGGAACGCTCAAGCCCATCAAGCAGTTCGTCGGACCAGTTCCGCCCGCGCCGCCGCGTCCAGCGGCGCCGGTCGTTCCACCGCGCCCGCCGGTGCTGCCGCCCGTTCCGCCCCGGCCTGCGGTGCTGCCGCCCACGCCCGTCGTTCCGCCCCGGCCCGCGGTGCCGCCGCCGGTGCCACCCGCCCCGCCCGTGCCCGTCGCACCACCGCCGAGCGGGATCGTCAGCGTGGTGCAGCCGGCGGGCAACGACGTCACGGTGCCCGTGTTCGAATCGATCTGCGTGCCGTTCGCGAACGCGGTGACCAGCACGTCGACCTTCTTGCCGGCCGGGTACCCGTGGGGGAAGTTGAGCTCGAACGTTCCGTCGCCGGTGCCGTTGCGATCGCGGATGGCGGTCGCGTTCATCGTCATCACGCCGTCGACCCGCACGTCGACGGCCACCTGATCGGCGGCCGCGGCCGACCCGCCGAACTTGACCGTGACGAACAGCGTCCCGTCCTTGCACGCGCGCGTACCGCCGCCGCACCCGGCGAACGCAGCGATCAGCAGCGGCACGGCGGCGATCAGCAGCGGCGCCCGCGCGCGCATCAATTTCCGTCCACGGGTGTGATCGTCGACGTCGGATCGGTCGGGTCGCGGCGGCCCGCGACCAGGATGCTGGTGACGACGGCGGCGGCCACCACGCCCCCGACCGCGATCCAGAACCACGGCTTGCTCACGACGGAGCTCTGGTCCGACGCGGGCGCGGGCTGCGCGACCAGCACCGGCGCCGGCTGCGCGGGCGGCGGCGCGCCGGGCACGGACGGCGGCGGCGCGGCGACCATCGTGCTGCCCGCCGCGGGCGGCGGCGGCGCGGCGACCATCGTGCTGCCCGCCGCGGGCGGCGGCGGCGCGACCATCGTGCTGCCCGCCGCTGCGCCGCTGCCCGCCGGCGCGACGCCCACAGGCGCGGTGCCCGTCGGCGGCGACGTCGCCACCGCGTGATCCTTCTCGATCGCCTGCTTCAGGTTCTGGATGTGCTTCTCGATCTCGGCGCGCTTGTCGTCGCCGTACATACGCAGGTAGCTCTGGTAGAGATCGAGCGCGCGTTCCTTGTTGCCCGCCAGGCGATACGCCTGCGCGGCGTTGTAAAGGACAGCCGCGTCCGGCTTCAGCTCGAAAGACTTCTCGTAGTTCTCGGCCGCCACGGCGTACCGGTTCAGCGCGAACGCGGCCGTCGCCTTGTCGAGGTACTCGCGCGCCTCCTCGGCCTTCTCCGTGCGCGCCTTGCCGGCCGCGTGGGCGCCGCCCGCGAACAGCAAGCTCGCCGCGACGCCGACGAGCACAGCGACCCGCAGTCCCCTCATGGCGCCAACCGGGCGAGGATCATCTTCGCGATGGCGTCCAGCGCCGGTCCGAAGTTATCGGAGCAGATCGACTGCGTCAGCCCGAACGCGCCGAACTCGCCGACGAACTGGTTCACGCGCACGGCCGGATCCGCGAAGCTGCCGTCAGTGGCGGTGCACGAATGCGCGATGAAGGGCCACGGGCAGTTGGCCGTGGTGCCGCATGACGTGTCGGCCGTGGACGGACTTCTCCAGTTGATGGTGTAGGGCGTCGCCGGACCGGTCAGCGCCGCGACGAGGACCATGCTGGGATCGGCCTTGAGGCCTTTGAGCATGTTCGCGGTATCGACGACGGGCATCAGGAAGGCTTCCGCGTCGTTCGATACGCACCCGTTCAAGGTGACCACCGCCGACATGTTGTTGTTCGGCGCGTTGCGCGTCGGGTGAATCAAGGACCCCGAGCCGTTGTTGCAGAGATGGCCGAACTCGTTGCAGCGGAAGTTCGCCGGCGGCCCGAGCTGCGACGCGATGTTCGTGTTCGCCGACGTATCGTAGAGCGGAATGCGTCCGTTCGGGCCGTTGCCCGGCGCGGCGGAGCAGTCGTCCTCGTTGGTCAGCATGACGATCGCCAGCAACGCGTCGGCGCGCAGGAAGGTCTGGTTCTCGGCCGGCGGCAGGCGCCCGTCGGCACCCAGCGCGCGTGCGATCGCGGCGAACTGGTGCTCGAAGCCGCAACCCTGCTCGCCGAGGGCGGCGATGCACGAGAAGACGGTCTCGAGGTTGCCGGTGTAGTTCTTCTGGGGGGCGATGTCGGAGATGAACGTCGCACCCGTGTTCAACCCGCTGGACGTGCAGGTGCCGCGCGGGATGAACTGGAAGATGCCGTTCCTGCCGCCGGTCGAATCGCAGCTGGCGATCGAGCCGTCGCCGGCGCCCATGTCGGACGAGATGACGGCGAGGTGCAGGTTGGGAAGCCCCTGGGGGCTGTTCCTCAGCGAAGTGACGAAGGTGGCGAAGTTCCGGTTCAGGTTGTCCTGCGACAGCCGCATCGACGACGAATCGTCGATCAGGAAAAGGATGTCGACGTTGCGGTTCGCGATCACGACGCCCGTGCCGCCGGCGCCGCCCCGCCCCAGGGCGTTACCGGTGCCGCCGCGTCCCGCGACGCCCGTGGTCCCGCCGCGTCCCGCCGCGCCAGCCGCGCCGCCGCCGGTGCCGCCCAGCCCCGCGGTGCCGCCCGCGCCGCCCGTGCCGCCCGTGCCCGGTCCGGCGCCGCCGAGAGTGACCGTTAACGTCCCGCATCCCGCTGGCAGCGCGGCGACGGTGCCTGTCGCCGCCATCCCGATCGGCGACCCGTTCTCGAGCGCGGTGATCGTCACGTCGACGCGCGAGCCGACCGGATAGCCGTTGGGGAAATCCACCTCGATGGTCTCCGCCGTCCCGCGGCCGGTGCGCGACCGCAGGCTGTTCTTGGGCGTCTTCTGGTCGATCGACACGTCGATCGAAAACCGGTCGGCGACGCGCGTCGTGCCGTCCAGCGTGACGGTCACGAACAGGGTTCCGTCCTTGCACGCGCGCGTCCCGCCGCCACATCCGGCCAGCAGCCCGGACGCCGCGACCAGCAACGCGACGCTGTATGCGATGGAGCGCATGCGCCTCAATTTCCCGCCACCGGATCTCCGAGGTTGCCGACCGGATCGGACGGACCGGGGCGTGTCACCACCACGGCGGTGACGACGGCGCCGACGACGACGGCGCCGACCGCGATCCAGAACCACGGCTTGCTCACGACCGAACCACCCTCCGCGGGCGGCGACGCCTGCGCCACCAGGACGGGCGCCGGCTGCGCGGCTGGCGGCGGCGCCGCGGGAACGACCGCCGCGGCGGGAGCGGGCTCGGGCTTGGGCGGCGGCGTCGGCTCCGCGGGCGCGGGAGGCGGCGGCGCCTCGGCGGTCGCGCCGCCGACGGGCGCGGGCGAAGTCGGCGGCGACGTCGCGACCGCTCGGTCCTTCTCGATCGCCTGCTTCAGATTCTCGACGTGCTTCTCGATCTCCGCGCGCTTGTCGCTGCCGTAGAGGCGCAGGTAGCTCTGATAAAGCTCCAGCGCGCGCTCCTTGTTGTTGGCGAGCCGGTGGGCCTGCGCCGCGTTGTACAGCACCGCCGCGTCGGGCTTCAGCGCGAACGCCTTCTCGTAGTTCTCGGCCGCGTCGGCGAAGTGATTCAGCGCGAACGCCGCCGTCGCCTTGTCGAGGTACTCGCGGATCTCCTCCGCCTTGCCCGCCTTCGACTTGGCGGCGTGCGCGCCACCGGCCGCCAGCAGGGCGGCGACGAACGCGACGACGGCCCAGGAACCGGTCGACGAAGCACAACGCCCGCGCGAGATCACGTGACGACCAGACACTAGATCCGGCGGTGGCGGGTTGTCCAGGTCGCGACCGGCCGCCATCTGTTTATGGCGTCAGACGGGCGACGATCGCCTGCGCGATGGTTTGCAAGGGCGCCGCCAGGCTGTTGGTGCAGATCGACGCCACGATGCCGTTGCTGCCGAACTGGTTGGCGAGCTGGGTGATGCGGACGGCGGGGTCCGCGAAGCTGGTGTCGGCGGCGGTGCACGAATGGGCGATCACCGGCCACGGGCAGGATGCGGCGCCGCACGAACTGTCGGAGGTGCTGGGTGCTTTCCACGTCACCACGTAGGGCGCGGCCGGCCCCGTGATGGCGGCGACGATGACCTTGTTCGGATCGGTCTTGAGCGTCTTGAGCCTGTTCGCGGTGTCGACGACGCTCAGCAGGTACAGGTTGTCGTTCGACGTGCAGGACGCGTAGCTGACCATCGCGTTCACATCGTTCAGAGGCGCGGAGCGGGCCGGAGCGGCCGCGGGCGTGATGTCGTCGTTGCGGCAAAGGTGGCCGAACTCGTTGCAGCGGAAGTTCGCCGGTGGACCCAGCTGCGACGCCATGTCCGTGTTCGAGGTGGTGTCGAACAGAGGAACGCGTCCGTTCGGACCATCGCCGAACGAGGCGGTGGGTACCGCTGAACAGTCGTCTTCGTTCGTCACCAGCACGATCGCCAGATCGGCGCCCGGCCGCAGGAACCCCTGGTTCTCGGCCGGGGCGGACCCGCGACCGTCGACACCCAGGGCGCGCGTGATCGCCGCGAACTGGTGCTCGAATCCGCATCCCATCTCGCCCAGCGGGGCGATGCACCCGAAGACAGACTCGAGGGTGCCGGTGTAGTTCTTCACGCCGCCGGAGTCGGAGATGAACGTCGCGCCCGTGTTGAGCCCCGACGCCGTGCAGGTGCCTCGCGGCGTGTACTGGAAGATGCCGTTCTTGCCGTTGTTCGAATCACAGCTGGCGACCGAGCCGTCGCCCGCGCCCATGTCGGACGAGACGATCGCGAGGTGAAGGTTCGGCATCCCCGATTGCGCCGCCTTCAGCGCGGTCACGAACGCCGGGAAGCTTTGCACCAGGTTCGTCTGCGTCAGCCGCATCGACGACGAATCGTCGACCAGGAACAGCACGTCGACGTCGCGGTTCGCGAACGACGTACCGCCCGTGCCCGCGCCACCGCCGGCGCCGCCCGTGCCCGCATTGCCAGCGACGCCGCCCGTGCCCGCGCCACCGCCGGTGCCGCCCGTGCCCGCGCCAGCGACGCCGCCCGTGCCCGCGCTACCGCCGGTGCCCGCGCTTCCGGTGGTGCCCGCCGCGGCGCCGCCCGCGCCCGCGCTCCCGGTGGTGCCGCCGCGGCCTGCGACGCCCGTCGTTCCGCCCGCGCCGGCGGCGCCCGTCGTGCCGCCGCGCCCCGCGGCTCCGCCGGTGCCGGCGCCGCCCGCCGCGCCCGTGTTTCCCGCGGCGCCTCCGCTCCCCGTCGTGCCGCCACGTCCGCCGGCGCCCGTCGTTCCGCCCGCGCCGGTTGTTCCGCCTGCGCCAGTCGTTCCACCTGCGCCTACGGTTCCACCCGCGCCCGCGCTTCCCGCAGCACCCGTGGTGCCGCCGGTGCTGCTGCCTGCGGCGCCCGCGCTTCCGCCCGTGCCCGCGACGTTGCTTGCGCCACCCGCGCCCGCCGTGTCGGCGAAGCCGGCCGTCCCGCCGCCCCCGCCGCGTCCGCCCGTCGCGCCTCCATGTCCGCCCATTCCACCGTCGGTCTTCGAAGTCGACGGCCCGCACCCCGCGCCCGCCGCGATGATCGCAAGGGCAACAACACTAAGTGATCCTCGCCACACGACCTTCATATTGCCGTTCGCAGCGTAACGCCGGCCGCGACGGCTTGTCCACCGGCACACCGAGCAAAAGCTCGCCGGCGCGGCGCGCGAACGTTAGCCGAGCACGGAGCGCGCGGCGTCGGCGACGTGCGCGGGCGTGAAGCCGTACTCGCGCAGCACCGTGTCGCCGGGCGCCGACGCGCCGAACCGATCGACGCCGACGATCGTACCGTCGCGTCCCACGAAGCGATCCCACCCGAACGATGCGCCCGCCTCGACGGCGACGCGCGCGGTGACCGCCGGCGGCAGCACGGCGTCGCGGTACGCGCGGCTCTGCTCCTCGAACAGCCGCCAGCACGGCATCGACACCACGCGCACGCGGATGCGGCCGTCGGCGCGCAACCTGTCCGCGGCCGCGACGGCCACCGCCAGCTCGGATCCGCTGGCGATCAAGATGACGTCGGGCGGAGGCGCCCCCGCCGGTTCGCGATCCAAGACGTACGCGCCACGACGCAGGCCCTCGGGATCCGCGAACCGATCGCGATCCAGCGTCGGGACCGCCTGGCGCGTGAGCACAAGCGCCGTCGGGCGATCGCGCGTCTCGATCGCGACGTGCCAGGCGATGCGCGTCTCGTTGGCGTCGCCCGGTCGGATCACCAGCAGATCCGGAATCGCGCGCAGCGCCGCCAGCTGCTCGACCGCCTGGTGCGTCGGCCCGTCCTCGCCCAGGCCGATGCTGTCGTGCGTGAACACGAAGATCGAACCGAGTCGCGACAGCGCGGCCAGACGGATCGCCGGCCGCATGTAATCGGAGAACACCAGGAACGTCGCGCCGAACGGGATGAAGCCGGCGTGGTACGCGAGCCCGTTGACCGCCGCGCCCATCGCGTGCTCGCGCACGCCGAAGTGGACGTTCCGCCCCGCGTAGCTCCACGCGCCGCCGACCCTCCCCTGGGAACCGTTCGGATCCGTCGCCTCCGCCTCGAAGTCGCCGGTCCTCTTCAACCAGCTGAACGTCGACGGATCCAGATCGCCCGACCCGCCGATCAGCTCGGGAATCGTTCCCGCCATCTCCTGCAGCACGCCCTCGGAAGCCTTGCGCGTCGCCATCCCCTTGTCGTCGGACGCGAAGACCGGCAGCGCCTTCTCCCAGTGGGCCGGCAAGCGTCCCGCGAACCGCCGCACGATCTCGGCGGCCAGCTCGGGAAACTCGAACGCGTACTCGGCGAAGCGCTTCCGCCACGCGTCCACCTCCGAACGCGCGCGCGCCAGAGAATCGTGCACGTGCGCCGTCGCGTCGGGCGGCACGAAGAACGTGGGCTGCAGCGGCCAGCCGAGATTCTCCTTGGTTCGCGCGGTCTCGTCGGCGCCCAGCGGCGAGCCGTGCGCCTCGAAGGTGCCGCTCTTGTTCGGCGCGCCGTATCCGATGACGGTGTCGACCACGATCAGCGACGGGCGCTCGGTCTCGGCGATCGCGCTGCGCAGCGCGCGGTCGATCGCCGCCAGGTCGTTGCCGTCGGCGACGCGCGCGACATGCCACCCGTAGGCGGCGAAGCGGGCGCCGACGTCCTCCGTGAAGGTGATCGACGTGGTGCCCGACAGGGTGACGTGGTTGTTGTCGTAAAGGACGTTCAGGCGCCCCAGCTGCAGGTGACCGGCGAGCGACGCCGCCTCGGCGCCCACGCCTTCCATCACGTCGCCGTCGCTGGCCAGCACGAAGGTGCGATGGGTGAAGATGTCGTGGCCGGGGCGGTTGAAGCGCGCCGCCAGATGCGCCTCGCCGATCGCCATCCCCAGCGCGTTGCCCAGGCCCTGACCGAGCGGGCCGGTGCTCGCCTCCACGCCGGGCGTCAGGTGCGACTCCGGGTGACCGGGCGTGCGGCTACCCCATTGCCGGAAGCGGCGCAGCTCCTCGAGCGGCATCTCGTGCCCGAAAAGGTGCAGCAGCGCGTACAGCAGCGCCGACCCGTGCCCCGCCGACAGGACGAAACGATCGCGGTCCCACCAGTGCGGGTCGCGCGGATCGTGGCGCAGGAACCGGCTCCACAGGACGTAGGCCATCGGCGCCGCCCCCAGCGGCAAACCGGGATGGCCGGAGTGCGCCTGCTCGACCGCGTCGACGGCCAGGAACCGAAGCGTGTTGACGCACAGCTGATCTAGCTGGTCCTTCGTCATGCGCCGCCTCCCCTTCCCCCCTTCCATCCCCATAATCATCGATCATGACGACCTCACTGCAGGGCTACGGGCAGTCGATCTGGCTGGACTTCATCAGCCGCAAAATGATTGCGAACGGGCAGCTCGCCCGCCTGGTCGCAGAGGCGGACGTGGTCGGGGTGACGTCGAACCCGACCATCTTCGAGAAAGCGATCAGCGGCAGCGCCGAGTACGCGTCGCAGATCGAGGACATCCGGCGCGAGACGCCCGAGCTGCCGGCTCGGCAGGTGTACGAACGGCTGATCACCAAGGACATCCAGGACACGGCGGACGTCCTGCGGCCCACCTTCGATCGAACCCGCGGCGGCGACGGCTACGTCAGCGTCGAGGTCTCGCCGGAGGTCGCCAACGACACCAACGCGACCGTGGCGGAGGCGCGCCACCTGTGGGAGGTGATCGCGCGCCCCAACCTGATGATCAAGGTGCCGGGCACGGGCGCGGGCGTCCCCGCGGTCCGGTCGCTGACGGCCGAGGGCATCAACGTGAACATCACGCTGCTGTTCGGGCGCGAGATGTACGAGGCGGTCGCGGGCGCGTACATCGAGGGGCTGGAGGATCGCGTGGGCCGGCCTGGCGGCGAGGCCGAGATCGATCAGATCGCCAGCGTCGCCAGCTTCTTCGTCAGCCGCATCGACACCAGCGTCGACAAGCTGCTGGACGAGAAGGTGAAGCGGACGACGGGCGGCGAGCGCCAGCGGCTGGAACGGCTGTACGGCAAGACGGCGATCGCGAACGCGCGGCTGGCGTACCAGAGCTACAAGCGCATCTTCGCGGGGCCGCGCTGGGAGGCGCTGGCGGCGCAGGGCGCGCGCAAGCAGCGCCTGCTGTGGGCGAGCACCAGCGTGAAGAACCCGCGCTACCGCGACGTGATGTACGTCGAGGAGTTGATCGGCGCCGAGACCATCGACACGATGCCGGTCGAGACGCTGACCGCGTTCCGCGACCACGGCAAGGCGCGCGCCAGCCTGGAGAGCGACCTTGATCAGGCGAAGACGACGCTGGCGGAGCTGGAATCAGCGGGGATTTCCCTGCGCACCGTCACCGACGACCTGATCGTCGAAGGCATCAAGAAGTTCCAGGAGCCGTACGACAAGCTGATCGCGACGCTGGCGATTCGTTAGTCGCTCCGCGCCGCAGGCGCGGTGTGCGACTATTGTTTTTTCAGGTAGCCGCGATCCCGCGCTTCGCGCGGGGGCGGCTAGAGATCGGGAATCGACGTCCGGGTGGCGCCGGCG
>Ga0207675_100007223_pt1 | contig 10493 bp, 7 predicted proteins | sample KBSSwiS42_FD_184305 | JGI IMG/M metagenome (GOLD analysis project Ga0207675, IMG submission 184305) | Switchgrass rhizosphere microbial communities from Kellogg Biological Station, Michigan, USA - KBS Switchgrass S4-2 (SPAdes) (version 2) | ecosystem: Host-associated > Plants > Roots >...
CGTCCAGGGCGTCGTAGTCCAGATCACGACGGAGGCGCCGTGCAAGTTCAATCCCGAAGAATCTACCTGGATCGGAAAATTTACCCAAGCCATGTCGCTCAGATGGTCGTGATATTCGATTTCGGCTTCCGCTAGAGCTGTTCGCTCCACGACGGACCACATGACCGGCTTTGAGCCTCGATATAGCGTTCCATTCTCCGCGAACTTCATCAATTCGCGAGCGATACACCGGTTCGAACTCCTGAAAGTATTGACGTTGTCCAGGAGTGACTCCAGTGTTTCCATCGAGGGCAAAAAAGAGTTCGCCGATGTCATCGTTCACTTGAGACCGGCCCGAGAACCCTAAACCTTCGCTGCGTGATGTCAAACGGTCCTGAAGCGTGTCGATCGCTTTAATGTAATCCTCGAGACCCTTTGTGAGATCTTTGTTGGGTTCCTTGTCTAACCCCTTGACGATTGTTTGAGAGTTCTTTAGTTGCTCTTTCAAACTGTCGAGGAAACGCAAGGCCAGGTTCGTCGTCGATTGCATGTCGCGCAATTTGATCTGCAAATCCTGAGTTGTTTTTAGATCAGCCTCGGAAACAGTAACGGTCGGATCGAGTTTTACATCGACTCGCTCTTCGATTGTCTTCGTACCCAGCGTGACTTTAACCGTGTATTGACCGGGCAACGCCAATGGACCACGCGGCCCGCCACCAAACGGATTCACGTCGTCCGACGAGAGACGTCGAACTTCCGGACCTCCAAGGCGGAGATTCCACGTTATCCGATTTAATCCCTTTTCCTTCGCAGGCTTCTCGATGTTCTGAACCAGTTTGCCGTTCCGATCGAACACTTCGACTTTGAATGCGGTCTTTTCATCGGGCTTTTCTTTGAGGTAATAGGTAATCAGCGCACCGCTCGGCGGGTTTGGTCCGGTGAATTGCTTGTCGCCGATTCCATATCGCGTAAACCGGCTCGCGAATCGCAACCCTGGCCGAACCGGGAACAGGTGAAGATCACTATCTACGATCTGCTGATTTAATTGCTGAATCGGCGTCGCATCGTCGAAGACCCAGATACTTCGTCCGTGGGTGGCGAGTATCAAATCGTTCTCACGCGGATGGATCAAAATGTCGTGTACGGAAACATTTGGCAGGTTCTTGAGGTTCAAAGGCGTCCATTGCTGCCCGCCGTTATAAGAGACGAACAGGCCTAGTTCCGTGCCCGCATAAAGCAAGTTCGTATTCTTAGGATCTTCGCGAATGATCTGCACGTACGCCTTCGCCGGCAGGTTGCCGGAAATGTTGGCCCATGTTTTCCCGCCGTCCACCGTCTTGAAGATGTAAGGGCGAAAATCATCAAGCATGTGCCGATCGAATGCTACATAAGCAAGGCTCGCGCTCTTGCGTGATGGCTCAACGTGCGAAACAGAAGAGTTGGCACCAAGACCGGAAACGTTACGAGTCAGGTTCTGCCAGTTCTTGCCTCCATCCGATGTCATCTGGAGATTGCCGTCGTCAGTGCCAACCCATATCTGACCTTTCGCCATTGGTGATTCAGCGATACTGATAATTGTGCCGTGATACTCGGCGCCCGTGTTTTCTACGGCGATAGGGCCGCCCGCGTCTTTCAGTTTCGCGGGATCGTTCGTCGTGAGATCCGGACTGATCTGTTCCCACGTTCTACCAAAGTCCGGCGATTTGAAAACAACGTTTCCAGTGAAGTAGACGGTGAGCTTATCGTGCGGCGAGAAAACAATGGGTGAATTCCAGTTAAAGCGAAACTTCTGTCCTTCTGCTGGACCACCGCCGCTGCCGCGTCCCCACGGATTAACTGCCTGTTGCTCTCGATTGCGAAAATCCGTAAGAAGGATATTTCCGCCCTGCGACTCTGAAAGATACTCGTCAGGTTGATCAGGGTTATTGATCATGTAGAAGCCGTCGCCGAAGCTCACCATTCGCCAGTCGTCGTTCATTATTCCGGCTGGCTCACGAGTTCGACTTGGACCAGTCCAACTACCGTTATCCTGTAGTCCACCCATGATGTTGTAAAAGGGAAGTCGATTATCGGCATGAATCTGATAGAACTGGCCGATGGGCATATTGTAGACAGCCTCCCACGTTTCGCCGCCATCGTAACTGACCCCCACGCCACCATCTTGTCCGTGCCATATCCGTTTTGGGTTCTTTGGGTCTTGCCAGAACGCGTGATAGTCGATGTGGGTTCTGCCGGTGATTGAGCGAAATGTCTTGCCGCCATCAACTGATGTAAACAAAGTCGACGCTACTCCATACACGTGGTTCTCATCAGTCGGGTGAACGCGCACTCGGGTGTAATAAAAGCCGCGCGAGACGATCTGTTCATTCTTCGAAACCATTTTGAATGTTTCGCCCTGATCGTCTGACCGGTAGAGCATGCCTTTCTTTGCTTCGACCATTGCGTAAACAACATTCGTATTGCTCGGCGCAACGCGCACACCGATTCGACCGATCAACTTCGGCAGACCGTTGGTCAATTTCTTCCATGTGCGTCCACCGTCAATTGATTTATACAGTCCACCTTTTTCACTGCCGCTGCGATGCGTCCAAGGTTTGCGATCGAAGCTCCACATACCAGCGTAAAGAATATTTGGATTTGACGGATCGATTTCGAGATCTGAAACCCCATGTTGATTGTCGATAAAGAGGGTCTTGGCCCACGTCTTCCCACCGTCAGTGGTCATAAACACACCGCGCTCGTCATTTGGACCAAACGCGTGACCAAGCGCACCGACGTAAACAATGTCCGGGTTGTTGGGATTGATTACGATTGCCGAGACGTGCTCGCTTTCCTTGAGGCCCATGTGCTGCCAGGTTGTTCCGCCGTCAGTTGATTTGTAAACGCCATCTCCGAAAGAGACGCTGTTTCTGACGTTTGATTCACCTGTGCCCACCCAGATCACACTTGGGTTTCCAGGTGCGAGCGCGATGTCGCCGATTGAGATCGTTCCCTGGCGCTCGAAGATGGGCTTCCAGGTTGTGCCACCGTTCGTTGTTTTCCAGAGTCCGCCTGAAGCTGTCGCTACATAAACCACGTTTGGATCGCCTGGCACGCCTTCGACGTCAGCAACACGTCCGCCCATGTTGGCCGGTCCAATGCTGCGCCATTCGAGTGCTGAGAGTGCTGTTTCAATCGCCGACTTGGTTTGGGTTTGACCGTTCTGGGCGAAGCATTCGAAGGCGGTCAGGAGAGAGACAAGAAGCACACAAAACACGAGCAGGGAACGTCGAGATCGCATAATTTCATCCTCAGGGTTTGGTGTGAACGAAGAGAACCGTTTCGGGTTGCAGAGTCTAACATGCTAATGGAATTGGAAGTACAGCAGGATTTCGACGTGCAAGAAATCAGTGGTCAAGCTTCACTGAAAAAACTCAAGTCAGATAAATGCAGTGAGGAAGGGTGGCTTGCCCCCGCTCGAGTTCCCATTGATCCAACGTTGAGGGCAGTGCAACTTGAGCGGGGGCAAGCCACCCTTCCTCACTGCATTTATCTGGCTTGAGTTTTTTCAATGGAGCTCGAGTGTGCGTTTTGTACCTCGCCGGATATCTACGAAGCCTGCGTGTTATTGACCGTAGCCGGGACTAAACATTCACGATTTCACTATTCACGATTCACCATTTACTATTCACGACATGACATTCCCTCAAACTGATCGCACAAAACTGAAGCGTCTCCCAAAGCGCGGTCACTACGATCGCGAAACTGTGAATAGCATTCTCGACGAAGGTTTCATCTGTCACGTTGGTTTCGTGGTCAACGGTCAGCCGTTCGTGATCCCGACTGGCTATGCTCGCGTCGACGACAAACTGTACATTCACGGGTCACAGGCGAGTCGAATGTTAAAGACGCTTGCGCAGGGAATGGATGTTTGTGTGACGATTACTTTGGTTGACGGTCTGGTACTCGCCCGGTCGGCGTTTCATCATTCGATTAACTATCGATCTGTAGTGGTGTTTGGAAATGCGAAGCTGGTTGACGATCGAGCGGAGAAGAACGAGGCATTACTGGCATTGTCGGAACACTTTATTAAAGGTCGATGGGATGATGTACGTGAGACTCATGAGCAGGAGTTGAGAGCTACAACAGTGCTCTCGCTGCGACTCGAAGAAGTGTCGGCAAAGATTCGTACCGGCCCGCCGTTGGATGATGAGGAAGATTACTCGCTTCCAATTTGGGCCGGAGTGATTCCACTGAAGATGGTTGCTGGTGAACCGATCAGCGATCCGCGCTTGCCAGAGAGAATTGCTGCTCCCTCCTACGCGAAAACATATACCCGCGATTAACGAGGCCAGAGGCGGAGACGGGGAGAAGCGGGGACGGGGAGATCGCCGTGTCTCCCCGTCCCCGCTTCTCCCCGTCTCCCATCTCCGCCTACTCACGCAATCGTTGTCGCCAAATACCACATGTTGTCGAACGGATCTCTCACCCATGCGTTGCGATCTCCGTACGGTTGGTCTGTTGGCGGCAACACTGAAACAGCACCCGCCTTCAACGCTCTCTCATACAGCGCATCAACATCTTCCACGTACATGTAAACCGCTGGCGGCATCGGCAGCGATGGTCCGCGCGACTCGCCGAGTTCAATTATTGAATCGCCCATGCGCATCTTTGCGTGAAGAATCATTCCATCCGGAGACTGGTGGCGCATAACTTCTTCACTTCCAAATGCGTTTTGTAAGAAGTCGATTAGACCTTGCGCTCCAATCGGGTGGAAATAAAGCGTGATCGTGTGAAGTCCTTCAGCAATTTCACTCAACGGAACGAAAGGTGTTGCGATGTACCAGCGATTGCCAGTCGGATCCTGGACAGCTCCGGCGCGTTCGCCGTAGGGCATATCAGCAACTTCGAAAAGCGAGGTCGCGCCTGCTTCGATACTTCGTCGGTAAGCTTCGTCAACGTCAGGCACATAAAGATGGATAGCTGTGGGTCTCTGCTCGAGCCCAACACCGCCTCCAATCATCAACATCGAATCGCCAATCTTGGTTTCAGCATGCATGCCGCCCGCGGAACCCGTCGTGCGAAATACTTCAGTTGCCAGAAATGCTTTCCGCGTGAATTCCAACAACTCTGCCGGCTGCTCAACAGTTAAGTAAGGCGTGATGGAGTGGAATCCTTCGCGCTTAAAACCTGGCTTTGAGCTGGCTGGCGTTTCTTTCGTCTCACCTTTTTCCGTGAACTCATCGAATTGTTTTTGTAGCTCGTCAACCGGAACGTCCTTTTGATGTGTGGCGATGACCCATGTGTAGCCAAATGGATCTTTTATGTGACCTGACCTGTCACCGTAAAATTGATCTTCAACTGGACGCACAAGATTCGCTCCCAACCTGACAGCCTTGGCAACAAACGAGTCAACGTCAGGAACAGACAGGTGCAACTTCATCGGTGATCCACCAATCGTTTGCGGACTCAGTGCTCCGTACTCGGGATACTCATCAGACATCATGATCACTGCTTCACCAATTTTTATTTCAGCGTGCCCGATCTTGCCGCTCGGTTCGTCCAGCCTCATCAACTCTTCAGCACCGAACGCTTCTTTGTAATACTCAATAGCTCCGGCGGCGTTATTGAAGCAGAGATAGACGCGTAGCGAAGGCAATGCGGGTTCCGCTTTCATCACAGGACTACTCATTTCGTTACTCCTTATAAGTGTGTCTTTCAAATGTTTCTTAAACTCGTCGCGTGGCAAGCCGCGCAGTTGCTGAGCAACCGCAACCAGGTGAACCACAGACGGATCAATTGCCGCGCTATCGCTTTCGCGATCCGCCAGTAAGGCGCTCACAGCGTCGTCAAGTTGATCGAAAAGTGATCGTTTAGCCATTAGTAATACTCAGTTGGCCTGTTTATGGCCCAGGCGATTCCTTAAGTTCTCAAGACCACGAAACTGAAGTTGCTTGATTGCACCTTCAGTCCGTTCAAGTTCCGAAGCGATGTCGCGAATGGATTTTTCTTCCGCAAAGCGCATGATTATGACGCGCCGCTGATCTTCCGGCAGCGAGTCGACCGCCTTGAATAGAAGGGCGCGTTGTTCGATCTCTTCCAAGTCCACTTCGGAAACACTTTCGCCATTCGGCAAATCGTCGCTACTAACTTCTCGCGAGCGACGTTTTCGCTGATCCGATAACGCGTTTGAAGCAATGCGATAGAGCCAGGTGATGAACGGTGCGCCGCGCCATTTGAATTTCCCCAGATTGGCCAGCGCCTGCTGAAAAACGTGCGCCGTCAGATCCTGGATTTCATTTCGATCAGTAACGCGTCGCCCGATGTAGGCATAAACTCGGTGGAAGTGCTGCTCGTACAGCTCGGCAAAGCGGCCCGGGTCTTTCTGGGCAGCTTCTATAAGCGACCGTTCATCGGAGGCACTACCGAGAGTCATTCTGTTGTCCGCACTGTTCGAATACGCCTAAAACCATATTGAATGCGATACGGTTCTAGTGAATAAAACTGCGTAGCTGAAGAAAAGTTACGGCGTTAAAGCGTAGCGAGCATTTATTTGCGCAACGCCTCAATCAAGACACGACCGACGCTATTGCTTGGCGGGGTCATTCTCAGTAAAGCGGACATTGTGGGCGCGATATCAGCCGGAGAGGCGCGATCAAAGTAACGTCCGGGGGTCAATCCAGGGGCCATGATTACGACCGGCACATGAGTGTCATAAGAATACGGCGACCCGTGCGTAGCGGGAATGCTGTCGCCCAGATACTTGAAGGGTTCGGCGATGATCACTATGTCGCCACTTCGCGTTGAATAGAACCCATGCACAACCCGTCGTTCAATTGGATCGCTGACCGAGATCTCACCTTGCTGCAACTGCGCACGCGTATAAAATCTCGAAGTACCACGAACAGAGAGAGCCGCTTCACCCGCCACGCGTGAAATCTCATCGAGATTAATCTGATCGCGCTTTAGAGCCGCGTAGTTAAAATAAATATTGCCGTTGATGAAGGCCGGCGTAGGCCGCCCAAAGTACTCGTAGCTAAAAATGTAATCGACGGTTGGATCAGGCGTTGAGTTTTTCGGGTTGTAACGCGCACTGATGCCGTTACGAACGGCTGCAATGATGTCTTCATTTCGCAGTCGCGCGCCGTCAAGACCCAATGCCGCGGCGTGTTCTGGAATCGGCGCAACACCGTGATCGGCTGTGAGAGCTACGATTGTGTTTCGCAAACCAACTTTCGCATCGACAAAGTCCAACAGAGTTCCGATTTGTCGATCAACGCGCAGTGCTATGTCCATCGCTTCCTGACTGTATGGTCCATACCTATGTCCGACGTAATCGTTCGCGGAGAAGCTGACCGTCAGGACGTCAGTGTCATCATCCTGTCCGAGTTTCTCGTTTACAAGTGCTTCCTCCGCAAACTGCACCAGCAGATCATTGGAAAAAGGCGTGTAGTCGAGTGCAGCGTAGAATTGTGGTCCAACCGCAGTCGCGCCACCGGTGATGGTATGGGGGAAGGCGTTCGTATCTCCTCTTACCTGACCAATGTTTTCCCAGGGCGGGGAATCAGCGCCGGCTCGCTTCAGGTATTCGCCTTCCGGTAACAAACGGTCCCAGACCTTCTTGAAGAATTGATCGGGCAGTTTCTTGCTGTTGAATTGAGTTACCCAAGCCGGTAGCTCTGAAAAGTAGTAGGTTGAAGAAACCATGTTGCCCGATGCGCTACTAAACCAGTACGCAGCGTTTGCATGACGACCGGCGGGAAGAATTGCAGAACGATCCTTTACCGAGATACCGATCACTTTTGCACGATCGTTAGTTGCGAGTCGCAGTTCATCGCCAACTGTTGAGGCCATCAGTCGACGCGGACTGGCCGCGGGCTCGTTTTGATTGCCTCCCAGAAGTTTCACAGTCGTGTCTGAAACGCTCGTGACTCGCCGACCAGTTTCGCGTTCGATCCATTCATTGCCGACGATTCCCGTCTCAGAAGGATAAGCACCTGTCATCATTGTGGCGTGACCACAGGCTGTATAAGTAGGCACGTGATCGTAATTTGCTTCTTCCCACGAAGCGCCATCACGCAGCAACCGTCTGAAGCCGTTATTCACAAACAGGTCGCCAAAGCGCTCGAGATAATCGCGACGAAATTGATCCACCGCGATTAGCAAGACCAACCTGGGTCGTCGATTTACCTGCGCAGGTGTAGTTGGTTGTGTGCGCTGAGCGACAAGGGGCAGTGCCGCAAGAATGATCAGAAGGTAAACGATTGCGAGGCGTGGTCGACGCGATGGACGTGTTTTCATAGCGCGGCATAGTAACCGAACTCGTCGGCTCACGACGAGATCGAAATAACTGTTGACAGATTAGATCCGCAAGCCTACTATATCGCGCGTCGATATAGTTTGCGGTTGGTACAGACAACGATAATCAGAACGTTGTTAAGGAGATCAAGTTTGGCGAAGGAGCGTAATCCAAGCGATTTCTTACCGTTGACGCCTGCGATGTTTCATATCCTGCTGGCGCTTGCGGATAGTGAACGGCATGGTTACGACATCATGCGCGAAGTCGACGAGCGTACCGACGGGAGCGTGAAACTTGGGCCGGGCACGCTCTACGGATCTATCAAGCGGATGCTCAGCGACGGGTTGATTGAAGAATCAGATGAACGACCCGATCCCGACATGGATGACGAACGACGTCGCTACTACCGATTGTCGACATTTGGTCATCGAGTTGCAGTCGCTGAAGCGGAACGTTTAGCGCAACTGGTGAAAGCGGCGAGGAGTAAGAAACTGCTATCAGCTCACAATGTTTAAGTGATGAGAATTAACGAACACGTATCTTCTCGAATCTATACCGTGCTTCTCAACGCGTATCCGTCTGACTTTCGTGAGGAGTATGGTTGGCTGATGGCTCAAGCCTTCCGTGATCGGTATCGCGACGAAGCGAGTCGGCGGCACAAGTCAGCGATTATTACTTACTGGTTTGCAGTTCTTTGTGATCTTGCCGTCACAGCCACGAAGGAGCACGGACAAAACATTAGAAAGGGCGATCATTTCATGAATAATCTCCGAAGAGATCTAGTCGCAGTCGTAGGTACGGTAGTCATCATCATTGCTGCATTTGCACTGCTGAGTTACGGCAGATCGCATGAAGTCGCCTCAATTCTAGTTTTTGGGAGAATACTCGATGCGGTTGTGACAACCGGTGTTATCGGAAACTTGATTGTTTTTCTGTTACTGAAACTCACGAAATGGAACCCTCTGCGCGTGGCATTGTGGACATTTTTAATTGTGCACGCCGTGCCGGCGATTCTACTTGCTCTTGTCGGCAGCAGACTTGACCCACAGTTCCGGTTAGCCTCGACAATGCTTGCGTACGTTGTGAGTCTCCTTTTTTGGATCGGTTTGCATTGGGCCTGGCAATCAACGCGACCGGAAGTCGCGAGTTCGTAATCACCTAAACATCCCTCAGGTCTCGGAAGTAATCATTCGCCGAGGTGGTCGCGACTTCAGAGCAAAGCGAATCCGCCAATAGTAGTGTCTCTTTGGAGTGCGGTGACTTGTCACAGCTTTTAGGTACCGGCTGTCCGGGAGTTCACTGCGATAAGTTGCAGCAAAGACTGCGGTGACAAGTCACCGTTTTTGTACCGGTGTCACGTGGGGATTTGGCTACGAACCATCGCAGCCGAGGAGAGCCGTGACAAGTCACCGCACCCCAAAGAGGTTACTCGTACCTTAAAGCTTCTATCGGATCCAACGCCGCGGCCTTGCGCGCCGGGTAGTAGCCGAAAAAGATCCCGACTGCCGCGGAGAAAACCACTGATCCGATGATAGCGGTGGTAGAAACAAGCGTGGGCCAGCCCAACATCATGGGAATTGCAAGGCTTGCAGCTATTCCGAGAAGTATTCCAATGGTCCCGCCTGTCAAACTAAGAACAATTGATTCGATCAAAAACTGCTTTTTAACCGCAGACGAGCGCGCGCCAATAGCCAGTCGCACTCCGATTTCTCTAGTACGCTCAGTTACCGACACGAGCATGATGTTCATGATTCCGATGCCGCCAACTAGAAGCGAGACACCTGCGATACTACCGAGAAGCCACGTCATTATGCTGTTTGTTTCATTTGCAGCTTCCGCGATGTCCGACATGTTTCGGACCGTAAAGTCATCCGGCTGATTGCCGCTGAGTTTGTGACGCTGGCGGAGCAGGTCGCTGATTTGCACTTGAGCTGTATACGTCGCATCGGCTGAAACCGCTGAAACGTATGCGACTTGAATGCGAGTGGTACCGAGTAGTTTCTTTTGGACAGTCGAGTAAGGTGCAAAAGCGATGTCATCCTGATCGCGGCCCTGTGGATCCTGACCTTTGCGGCCAAGCACGCCTACCACGCGAAAGGGAAGATTCATTACGCGAACACTCTGTCCCACCGGATCCATGCCGCTGAAGAGGTTATCTACAACAGTTTGTCCCAGTACAATTACACGTGCGCCGGAACGAACATCCGCTTCAGTAAAGAACTCACCGCTGTCGATG
>Ga0207675_100007224_pt1 | contig 10493 bp, 8 predicted proteins | sample KBSSwiS42_FD_184305 | JGI IMG/M metagenome (GOLD analysis project Ga0207675, IMG submission 184305) | Switchgrass rhizosphere microbial communities from Kellogg Biological Station, Michigan, USA - KBS Switchgrass S4-2 (SPAdes) (version 2) | ecosystem: Host-associated > Plants > Roots >...
CGGATTTCGAACTTCAACGACGCGGCCATGGCGGGTCTCGACTTCGGCCGTTACGAGAGCGTCACCTACAAGGGCGCGAAGAACGACGACATCCAGATGTGGGTGTTCTATCCACCGGGCTTCGACGCCACGAAGAAATACCCGGTGCTCATGCTGCTGCACGGCGGCCCGCACAACGCCATCACCGACGCGGTGCAATGGCGCTGGAACGCGCAGGTGTTCGCGGCCTGGGGCTACGTGGTGACCTGGCACAACTTCCACGGCTCGAGCGGTTTCGGCAACGACTTCGCGGATTCGATCAACCCGGACTGGGTCACGCTGCCGTACGAGGACACGATCCGCGCCGCCGACTGGCTGAAGGCGAAGCCGTTCGTCGACGGCGACCGCATGGTGGCCGCGGGCGCGAGTTACGGCGGCTTCCTTGCGACCACCCTGTTGGGCCGGCCGCATCCTTTCAAGGCGCTGGTCGCGCATGCCGCGGTCTACGACCAGTTCACCCAGGTCGGCGCGGACTACGGTGCCGAGACCGAGCGCTTCTACAACTACTGGGACAAGCCGGAGGAGTTCGCGAAGAACTCGCCGCACACGATGGCCGGCAACTTCAATACGCCGACGCTCATCATCCACAACCAGCAGGATCTGCGCGTGCCGGTCAACCATGGCATCGAGCTGTTCAACACGCTGCAGAAACGCGGCGTGCCGTCGAAGCTGGTGTATTTCCCGGACGAGAACCACTGGGTGCTGAAGCCGCAGAATTCACTGTTCTGGTACCAGACGGTGCGCGACTGGGTTGCAACCTACGCGCCGCCGGGCGCGAAGTAACAGCAGAGGAGACAGACATGAAACGACGCACACTGCTCGGGATGGCCGCGGCCGGCGTGGCCACCGCCGCCCTGCCCGTGTTCGCGCGCAAGATCCGGCCCCTGAACATATTGATCCTTGGCGGCACGCGCTTCATCGGCCTGCACATGACGTCGCTGGCGCTGGAGCGCGGCCACAAGGTCACCTTCTTCAATCGCGGCAAGACGCACACCGACCGCTTCCCGGAGATCGAGCGCATCACCGGCGATCGCAATGGCCAGGTGGACGGTCTCAAGGGCCGCAAGTTCGACGTGGTCATCGACAATTCGGGTTACGTGCCGCGGCACGTCAAACTATCGGCCGACACGCTGGCGCCGAACATCCGCCAGTACGTGTTCATCTCGTCCGTTTCCGTGTACCCGGATTTCAGCGTGCCGCGCGACGAGAATTCGCCGGTGGGCAAGCTCGCCGACGAGACCATCGAGAAGGTGGACGGTGAGACCTACGGACCGCTGAAGGCGCTGTGCGAGCAGGCCGCGCTCAAGGCCCTGCCGGGACGCGCCGCCGTGATCCGTCCGGGACTCATCGTCGGACCCGACGACAATACTGACCGCTTCACCTGGTGGCCGGCGCGCGCGGCGCGCGGCGGCGAGTTCATCGCGCCCGGCGCGCCCGAAGATCCGTTGCAGGTCATCGACGTGCGCGATCTCGCCGCGTTCACAATGGCCGTCATCGAGAAGAACGTCACCGGCACGTACAACTGCGTGTCCAACCCCAACGAGTTCAAGTTCGGCGACATGATCCTCGACTGCGTTCACGCCGTGCACCGGATTCCGGACCAGATCATCCATCCCTGGCCGGTGTGGATTCCCGCGGATTTCCTCGAAGCGCAGAAGGTCGAGCCGTGGAGCGAAATGCCGGCATGGGTGCCCGCCAAGGGCGAGGAGGCGGCATTCGCCTCGACCAGCAACGCGGCCGCCGTCGCCAAGGGCCTGACGATCACGCCGATCGGGAAAACCGTGCAAGACACGCTGGCCTGGCATCTGGCCCGGCCCACCGAGGAGCGCGAAAAGCTCAAGGCCGGGATCGCGCCGGAGAAGGAAGCCGCCGTCATCGCCGCGTGGAAGGCGCGCCCGGCTGCCTAGGCCCTTTGCGGCTTCATTGCCGGCGAAATTTTCTAAATGCCAACACAACAAGGGGGGGGCAAAGAGGCACCGAATAAAGCAGTGAGAAACCCCGCCAGTCCCATCACAGGTCGACCAAACACGTGGATGGAGGGATAACCCATGAGCGAAGCTATCCCGCACAAGACGATCATGACACTCATGAGACAGGCTGCTCTCATAAAACGACTCCATGTCGAACGCCTGGATAACTCAAACCAGCTCTTGCATCCGACAATCACTCACCACACGTGCCGTTACCAAACACGCTCATCAATCTTTGGCGGCCTGTACAACTTAGATTGGCAAGCGCATGGCCAATGTCGGTGAAGTAACGTCACAGCGCACCGAAAGTCTTCGCGTCTTCGACATCGTAGATGTCCACCTGCTCGCCCATGCGCACCATGCGTTTGCCGAGCTGCGGAAACTCGGCGACTTCGAATTCGCGGTGCTCGCCGCCGGCCAGGTAGACGAGATCGTCCTTGCCCGTATTGCGCAGCAGGTGCGCCACCGAAGGCGTCGGAAAGCCGATGAAGTCGCCGGGACCGATGGGAAATTCGCCGCCGTCGACGAGCGCGATGCCCGAGCCCGACAGGATGTACATCCACTCCTCTTCATAACGATGCGAGTGGTAGACGTAGGATTCACGGCCGGCGGGCACGCGCATGAAATTCACGCCGGTGCGCTTGAGCCCGACGCTGCGCGCCAGCTGCGTGCCGCGCATCAGCGATTGCGGGTTCCACGGATGCGAGAATTCCTGGGCATGCGCGGCGATGTCGGCGGCGCGAACGATGTTCAGGCTGGGCTTTTCCATGCCCCAACCTTACGCCATTCGCAAGTCCGCGCGTCAGCCCTCGCGCTTCGCGGGCGAGTTGGTGCGGACCAGCGAACGCGACACGCCGCCCCGGCAGCCGTCGAAGATGTCGTGGCCGGATGCATACACACCGGTGCGCACGTCCATGAGGCCGAGCACCGAGTGGAACAGGTTGTCATGTGACAGCGGCAGATCCGCTTTCTCGCGCAGGCAGCGGTCGTCGACGTCGCCGCTGGCGGTGAGCTCGCGCGACAGCCACACCAGCATGGGCACATGTGTCTGGGTCTCGGGCGCGATGGCGTACGGAATGCCGTGCAGGTACAAACCATGTTCGCCCAACGACTCGCCGTGGTCCGACACGTAGATCATGGCGCTGTCCAGCTGGCGCGGATTGTGAGCCAGGGTGCCGACGACGCTGGCGAGCACGTGATCCGTGTAGAGGATGGCGTTGTCGTACGCGTTCACCACCTGCTCGCGGCTGCATTCGCGCAGCTCGGCCGTTGGGCAGTCGGGAACGAAGCGCCGGAAAGCCGCCGGATAACGGTGAAAATACGCCGGGCCGTGATTGCCCATCATGTGCAGAACGATGACGGTGTTGCCCCTGACCTGGTCGAGCTCCTGCTCGAGCCGGCGCGCGAGAATGGCGTCGTGACACTCGGTGTCGTCGCACAGATCCGGCGCCAGTTTCGCATCCAGCTTTTCGTATTCGATGCCTTCGCCCTTGCACACGCCCTTGCAGCCCGACTGGTTGTCCAGCCACTTCACCGTGTACCCGGCATGCGCAAGCACGTTCAGCAGGCTCTCGGAGTGTTTGATGCGGCTCTCGTCGTAGTGCTCGCGCCCATAAGGCGAGAACATGCAGGGCAGTGACACCTCCGTGGAGGTGCCGCAGGACTTCACGTTGCTGAACGCCGTGACGTCGAGTTTCGCGAGCTCGGGGTTGGTTTCGCGCGGATAGCCGAGCAGGGAGAAGTTGGCGGCCCGCGCCGTCTCACCCACCACCAGCACCAGCACGCGCGGCCGGCCGTCCCAGGCGACCTCGATGCGCGCATCCGAGCCGACGGTCTCACGCCGTGCCTTCACGTCGCGCGCGCGCTGCGCCGATTGCACTGCGAAGCCGTACAGGACGTTGCCCGGCGTGATCAGGTAACGCGCTTCGCGATCGTTGCGCATCAGGGAAGTCAGGTCCCGCGAGACCGACAGCAGCGCGACCAGCGCGATGAGCAACGCGCCGAGCACAGTGCCGGCGCGCACCAGTACGGCCCGTAACGCGGACTGCGGCTGCAGTCTCACTACCCAGATGAAGGCGACGGGCAGCGCCGACCACGCCAGCACCCACAGGAACAGGTCGAGGTTGACGAGCTCGCGCACCTCGTGCGTGTCGGTGTGCAGCACGTTCTGGATCATGGTGGGATCCATGATCACCGCGAAGTTGTGCATGAAATACGTGACGCCAGCCGACACCACGACGAGCGCGGTGAGCAGCGGGCGCGTGAACCAGCGGATTGCGAACGGCGCCACCAGGACGAAATGCAACGCCACCAGCAGGACGAAGCAGCAGCCGACGAACAGCCAGTTGGACGGCTGCGTCCAGTCGCGGCCCGCGCCGACGGTCGACCACCAGGCGCCGTTCGCGGTGGCCACCAGCCAGGCCAGCACGACCAGGACCAGCGTCTCGACGCGGATCATCGGGCGCAGACGATTGCGGACACCCAGCATCAGAAACTCTTCTTTGTCTCAACCAGGAACTGCATGCTGCGGATCGAGGAATCCCCGTCGAGCGGGAACGCCACGTCGATGTGCAGCACGTTGCCGAGCGCCGAGCGGCTGTTGCCGAGGCGCAGGCCGAATCCGACGTCGCGCAGCAGGCCCTGCGACGGTGTCCCCAGGGGATCTCGTCCCCAGGTGGCGCCCATGTCGTAGAACACCGCAGCGCCGACGTTGAACAACTGGAACGGAAACCAGTTGGTGAAAAACCGCTGTTCCGCCGTGAACAACCACCGGCCCTCGCCGGCCTGGTAGCGCAGTGGATAACCGCGCAGCCCGCTGTCGCCGCCCAGCAGAATCTGCTGGTCGGTGTCGAGGTTTTTCCCTACCTCAGTGGATAGATCCATAAAAAAGAGTCGCCGGGGAGACTGCCGGAAGTAGTACCGGCCACCGATACCCAGCGTTGCACCTTCGAGCACCCCGCCTTCGACGCGCCCGTGCGCGTCGGCGTCGAAAAGGATCGACTGCCGTTCGCTGAGCGAAGTTCCCTTCGATACCCGGGAATCGATTACGAATGCGTCGCGGTCCGACCCGGCGGCGGTACTGGCGAAGCCCAGCTGCGCCCGTGCGCGCCAGCCGAGCGAGTAATCCTCGGTCTTCTCGATCTGGTCGCGATTGCGCGTGGTGAGGAAACTGTCCTGCACCCATTCGACCGCGGCCCACGGATACACCAGGCGGCGATCCGCGGGCAGCAGCCGGGTCGTCACGTCGCCGGTGAGCGGCTCGAACGCATCGTCCTCGAAGGTGGCGCCGAACGTATAGCGACGCGACCAGCCGTTGACCAGGCCCTCCGAGCGGCCCCAGTAGATAGACGAAAATTTCGAATGCGCCTGATACTGGTCGATCACCTCTCCAAGGTCGTAGCGCGAATCGATTCGCTGATTGTCCTGGAGTGCGATACCCGCCGCCCAGCGCGTGTCGAGTGCATAGAACGGGTGGCACAGCAGGAACTCCGCGAGCCGGCCGTCGCTGTTGTCCGAGTAGCTGGTGTCCAGACTCCACCACGATGACCCGAGCTGCCGGTCGCGGTAAACGATGGTCTTCGAATCGCGATCGATTTCGCGGGTGAAGCCGAGGCTGATCTCCGTGCCCTGGCCGAGGAAATTCAGTTCCTCGATTTCGACGCCGCCGGTGTTCTTGCCGCCCTTGCGTCCGAAGCTGAGGCCCGGGTTCAGTGTCCACACGTCCTGCGTGGTCACTTCGACGTCGACCACGCCGTCGTGATACGCGACCGGCCGCACCTGTGCGTCGCGCAGGTAACGCGTGTCGCGCAGGATGCGTGCCGACTCCTGCAGCAGCGTCGCGCGGTACACCTCGCCGGACTTGAACAGCAGCTGGTCTTCGATGGTGCTTTCGCGCGTCGAGATGTGCAGACGATTGGCGACGCGCGCCATCGACGTGTCTTCGTCTTCGTGTTCGGTGTCGAACAGCTGCCGCGCGTTCAGGCGAATCTCGCCGATGCGCGCGCCGCTCTTCTCGAGCTCCGCGTCGCTCGGCAGTCCCGGTGGTCGCGGCGGCTCCGGCGGCGGCGTGCGCGCATCGACGCTGGGCAACACGCGCGCTTCCGTGATCCCGGTCACGGACCAGGCCGAGAGCATCAGGGAAACACCGATCAGGGGCGCAAGGGCGCCGAGGGTTGAGCGAACGGCAACCATGGCGTCTTAGACGTCACGGTTTTCCGCAATCCGTCGGTTGAACGGGCCTCAGTCCCTGCTGCGCCAGCGATAGCTGAAGCCCAGATTCACGATTGCGGGCAACCAGTGGCTGGTCTTTGCGAAGAAGCTGCCGTCGTCCGCGGCATGCAGCGTCGCACAACACGGGTTCTCGCGATTCGTCGTGTTGGTGACTTCGAGCACCGTGGTGAAATCGGCGTACGCCAGCGGCCAGGTGTAACTGGCGCGCAGATCGAGCGTGTAGAAATCACCCCAGCGTTCGGAGTTGCGATCGCCGATGAACACCGCGGCTGGCGCGCCGCCGGCGGGTGGAATCAACGCGAAGGGATTGCGTGGCCAGCCGCGATGCCAGCCGCCGAGCGCCGACACGTTCAGCCGTGGTCCCTGCCAGGCCACGCCGGCCGTCAACGCGAAGGGCTGGTCCCAGCTGCGCAGCACGTCGCCCTCCGGCATGTCGTCGGCGACGCGCGACCAGCTGAAGCTCCCCGTTCCCGACAATCGCTCCGAGAAATCGTGGCGGACATTCAGCTCGAAACCCGAAGCCTCCGACTTGCCCGGATCGAGACGGATGCGATCCGGCGCCAGATCCGGCGAGAGCGCGAGTGGATCCAGGCGGTTGTCGAAATACGGCGCGACCGTGGTCCAGCGCTTGCTGTACAGCTCCAGACCCCAGCGCGTTGCCAGCGTTGGTTGATACGTGAGACCGAGGATGGTGTGGATTGAAACCTGCGCCGGATCGGCGTTGGTCTGTGCTTCCTCGACGCGCCACTCCTCGACGTGCTGCGCCTGCGTGAACCGGCCGATCGATGCGTAGAAGCGCAACTGGTTGCTGCGGTCGTAACGCAGGTTGAGCCGCGGACTGAACTGCGTGTGATCGCCGCCGAGATTGTAGTGCTGGCCGTCGAGCCGCAGGCCGAGCTCGGCTTCGAAGGACTTGTATTCGCGCCGGCCGGCCGCGTACAGCGCATAGGAAAACGCCTTCGGAACCACGGCGAAGTCGAGATCGTTGGTCGTGCCGCGATCGAAAGCCGCCGCGATCGCCGGGTCGTAGCTCGCGGTGCGCGTGTAGTCATATTCGGCCGAGGTCACCGCCAGTTCACCGCCGAAGGTATAGATGGTGTCGCGCCGCGGCTGCCAGTTCCAGTTGTTGTTGAGCTCGATGCGGTCGTACTCCGTATCCGAGTCGACCGCGCCCACGGCAACGCCGGGCTCGTTCAGCGTGCCGATGCGATGCCGGTGCGAGCTGGTGATGATCGCGGTGGCGCGCGTGCTCAGCTCCGGGCTGAAGTCGTGATCGCGCGCCAGCCACACGTACTCGTCGCGGTAGCGCGCGGTCGCATCTTCTTCCTTGTCGGACGCGCCGAGCTCGAGCCGGTCGTCGAGCAGCAGCCAGCCGACGGTCCAGGCGCCGTCGGCGTCGGACCATCGCAGGCGGCCGAGCGAATCGCTGAATTGCGGCCGTCCGAAGTCGTCCTTGACGGGATCCAGCAGATCGAGCGTGCTGCGGCGAATCGCGAGCAACCAGTCGAGCGGCAGGTTGTCAGCCGAGCCGACGGACGACAGGCCGCCGGAGACCAGGCTCAACGATGCGCGATTCTCGTAGCCCGGATTGTGCGACGGCGCCGTGATGTCGATGACGCCGCCGGAGCGCGTGCCGTAGCGCACCGGGAACCCGCCGCTGAATACTTCGATGCGTTCGACCGCGGCCGGGTCGATGGCACTGATGAGGCTCTGGAAATTTTTGAAGTGGTACGGATCGAGCAGCGTGATGCCGTCGTAGCGCACCAGGATGTCGTCGGCCAGCGAGCCACGGATGTACGGCCGGCCGGAGGCATTGCTCGCCAGTCCCGGCAGCGACTTCAGCGCGCGCAACGCATCGTCGTGCGTGCCGGGTACCCCACCGATGTCGCGCGCGCTGAGCTCGCGCGGCTGCTCGGGAACCCGCCCTTCGAAGGAATAGCGGCTGGCGTACACCGTGATCTCCTCGATCGCCGACTGGGAGGATTGCGCCCGCTCCGGTGAATCCTTCCGGCGTACCACGACGTACTTGTCAGGTGCCAGCTCCTCCAGGGTCAGGCCATGCGCGGCGAGAGCCGCGCGCGCCTCCTGCAGCGGCAGGGTCTGGCTCGACGGCGGCGCCAGCATGTCGGGCGGCACGAGATCGGAACTGAAGATGACGTCGATACCGGACGATTTCAGCTTCCGCAGCAGCGATTCGACGGTGCGGGGCGCGGCAGCGTCCGCCGCGGGCGCGGGTTCTGCCGCGGGCGCCTGGAAAGGCGCGAGGCAAATCAGCAGGCAGAGGCTAGCGAGTCGACGCGGGCGAGGCACCCGCGAAGCTTACCCGGATCGCGCCGGGGGGTAGATCCAGCTGCAGCGAAGTCGAGGCCACGACGGCCTTGAGCGCCTGCAGCGGCTGCAGGCCGTGAATGTCGCCGTGCATGCGGATGGCCGCGAGCTGCCGGCGCGTGTCGTCGTCCGCGATGATGAGTTTGCGGCCGGTTTCGCGCGACACCCAGTCCAGGAATTCCGACAGCGGGCGACCTTCGATGTCCACGGCCGGCGCCATCGACTCGGTCCACGCCCAGTACTCGCCCGTGCTCTCGATGACGCGCCGGGTGACTCTCTGGTCCTGGCCGATCAGCACTTCGGTGCCGGCTTCCACGGTCGACTGGTTGTCGGCCGCTTGCCACTGCACGCTGCCTTCGCGGACGCGCAGCCGCGTCTCGCCATCGATGACCGCGAGCGCGAATTGTGTTCCGAGGTGACGGAATTCGCCGGCGGCGGTGATGGCGACGAACCCTGTCCCACGCGAACCCGGCGGGATGTCGACGTACATCTCGCCGCGCTCCAGCCGCACCGTGTTGCCGGCGATGACCTGGAATTCGGCGCCGGGCGCGAAGCGCAGGTTGCCGCCGCCGTTCAGCGCGAACAACGTGGCGCCGCGCGACGCGAATTCATGTCCGCCGCGGATCTCCTGTCCGACGTTCAACCGGGCGTCGCGCCACAATCGCAATTCCTCGACGACGCCCGGCGAATCGGCGCGCTCCAGGCGCGCGATCGAAGCGCCGGCCACCGCCGCCGGTCCGCGACCCAGAAACAACCAGGTTCCGGCCAATGCAACGAGCACGGCCGACGCCGCAGCGGCGTACGGAATCCAGCGGCGGCGCGCGGGTTCGACGTTGGCGCGCCATTCCGCTTCGGTGGCACGCCGGATACGCTGCAGCGCCTCGGGAGACAACGCACGCACGCTGAGATTTTCTCGCAGCACGCGTTCTTCTTCGGATTCGGTTGATTGGCGCTCGTTCATCGGGCGGCGTCCATTTCCTGCCACGCGACGCGGAATGCCTGGCGCGCGCGCACCAGTTGCGATTCAGCGGCGCTCTCGGAAATCTGCAGTACCCGCGCGATCTCGGGCACGGTGAGTTCATCGCCATAACGCAACTCGAGTATCCGCGCGTAGTGCGACGGCAGCCCGTTGATGGCGTGGCGCACCGCGCCCCGTTCGGCATCGGTGGCGCATTCATCGAGCGGATCGCGGTAGTCCGTCAGCTGGATGATCTGGGCCAGCGGTTTTTCCTCGGTCAGATCCTCGAGGCTTTGCATCTGCGGCTGGCGCGCGCTCTTGCGGCGGATATCAGCGAGCTGGTTGCGGCAGATCTGGCACAACCAGGTGAACAGCGATGAGCTGCCGCGAAACGTGCCTAGACCGCGCATGGCATTGATCATGGTCATCTGCACCACGTCTTCGATCGCGGCCGCGTCGAGCGCGCTGCGGCGCGCGGCGAAAGCCCCGAGCCGCGCCGCGTACGCGTCGAAAAACTGATCGAAGGCTCGTTGCTCGCCACGCCTCATCCTCTGGACCAGGTCCTGTTCGTCCATGCTGTCAACGTTCGTTGGCATTAGACGTCGCAACCCGGGGAACCCCTGCGTGCCGCAGCGCAGGATTTGGCGCGGTCCGCACGTCTAACGCGCGCAGATGTCACCGCAGTCCGGCTTATCGTCAATCGGCGCGCAGCACCTTGGTTTTCTTGAGGACGCGCGCCAGCAGCCACAGTCCGAAGGTCACGGCCAGCACGCCCAGCAGGCTCTGCACCCGGACGTCGTGCACGTTCCAGTTTCCGTTCGCCCACACGTTGTAGAGAGTCACACCACACAGTGCCGCTATCCAACCTGCCGGAGTGCCGTATTCCTTGACGATGACGCGACGCCAGTGAAACGTCGTACGCTGGAAGGTACTCCAAAGTTTGCCCCAATTTCCGAAAGACAGGGGCA
>Ga0207675_100007225_pt1 | contig 10493 bp, 9 predicted proteins | sample KBSSwiS42_FD_184305 | JGI IMG/M metagenome (GOLD analysis project Ga0207675, IMG submission 184305) | Switchgrass rhizosphere microbial communities from Kellogg Biological Station, Michigan, USA - KBS Switchgrass S4-2 (SPAdes) (version 2) | ecosystem: Host-associated > Plants > Roots >...
AGCAGCAGCCTTGCTTCTGCTTGCCGGTCGGTGCCGTCTCGCACGATTCGCCGCCCTGCGCGTCGCCCTCGACGCCTTTCGGCGAGCCGAGCCGCATGAAGCAGCCGACGACTTTTCTTTACAACCAGGACCAACACGGCGTTGCGACGATCACTTTGAATCGTCCGGATCGTCTGAACGCTCTGACGTTCGAAGTCTATCGCGAACTGACAGATACATTCGCGGCATTGCGTGAGGAACGAAGCGTTCGCGTTGTGATCATTACAGGCGCCGGCCGAGCCTTTTGTTCGGGCGGTGACGTGCACGACATCATCGGTGAACTCTTCAACCGCGATATGGAAGGTTTGCTCGAGTTCACTCGCATGACTTGCGAACTCATACAAAACATTCGCGCTCTGCCGAAGCCGGTGATTGCCAGTTTGAACGGAACAACCGCGGGCGCGGGCGCCTGTATCGCACTCGCCGCCGACCTGCGGATTGCGAGCGAGGACGCGCGCATTGCGTTCCTGTTTGTGAAGGTTGGGCTGGCAGGCACCGACATGGCCGCGTCTTACTTGCTGCCTCGCGTCGTCGGGTTGTCGAAAGCGACTGAGATGCTTTACACGGGAGACTTCGTTACGGCAGCGGAGGCAGAGCGAATTGGACTTTACAATCGTGTCGTACCGGCAAATGAGTTGGTCACGACTACGCGGGAGATTGCAGAACGACTCGCGCGTGGTCCGGCGTTCGCGCTTGGCAAAACGAAAGAGATGCTCAACCGCGAGTTTCACATGAACCTCGAAACCGCGCTCGAGAGTGAAGCGCAGGCACAGGCGATCTGCATGCAGCATCCCGACTATCGTGAAGCATACGAAGCGTTCGTCGCCAAGCGCGAAGCGAAGTTTAAATGATCGATCTTCCCTTCTTTACTACCGAACATCGCAACCTCGCTGATGGCGTGGCCCAGTTTGTCGCACAGGAGATCGAACCACACGCGGGCGTCGAAGAGGATGTCGACGGACTGGCGCGGCACTTCGTCAACCTGCTCGCCGCAGGCGGAATCCTCAACTACGCCGTTTCAGAATCAAAGCTCGATATTCGTGCTCTCTGTTTGATTCGGGAAGCTCTCGCGTACTCTTCTGCACTCGCCGACCTTGCGTTCGTCATGCAGGGACTCGGCACCTACGCGATTGCGCGTGCAGCTCCCGATCATGTTCGAGAATTTTGGTTGTCGCGTGCCGCGAGTGGCAAAGCCATCGCCGCGTTCGCGTTGACCGAACCTGACGCAGGATCGGATGTAGCAGCGATTAAAACGACTGCGCGTCGTGACGGTGAAACATACGTCATCAACGGACGAAAGCGGTTTATTTCAAACGCCGGCATCGCAGACTTCTACACTGTCTTTGCCAGAACCGGTACGCGCGACGACGGGCGTCCTGCCCTTTCGGCGTTCGTTGTCGGCGCGAAGATGCAGGGCTTCAGTGTCGTTGAACGAACGCCCCTGATGGCGCCTCATCCGATTGGCGAGATTGCCTTCAACGAATGCCGCGTGCCTGCCGAAGACATGGTCGGAAACGAAGGTGACGGCTTTCGCCTGGCGATGGAAACGCTTGATACGTTTCGCGCCAGCGTCGGCGCGGCAGCGTGTGGCATGGCGCGTCGCGCACTCGACGAGGCGCTTGGTTATGCGTCTGCGCGGAGCCAGTTTGGTCGTCTGCTTGTTGAGCATCAATTGATCCAGGAAAAACTGGCCGACATGGTCACCGAACTCGACGCCGCGCGCCTGCTGGTTTATCGCGCGGCCTTCGCCCGAGACACAGCTCCCGCGCGAGTGACAAGAGAAGCGAGCGAAGCGAAACTGTTTGCGACGGAGGCCGCTGGAAGAATTATCGATAACGCTGTGCAGATCCACGGCGGCGCCGGACTGGTCCGCGGCAGCGTTGTTGAGCGGCTGTATCGCGACGTTCGCGCTCTTCGCATCTACGAAGGAACGTCTGAAATACAGAAGCTGGTGATCGCCGGTCAGTTGCTGAAGGAGCGTTAGTCGAGAACGGATGAAGATTGAGATCATCGGGGGTGGGCCGGCGGGGTTGTACTTCGCGATCCTCATGAAGCAGGCCGACCCTTCACACCAGATTCACATCTACGAGCGAAATGGCCCAGACGACACATTCGGTTGGGGTGTGGTGTTCTCCGGCAAGACGCTGGCTAATTTGCACGCGGCTGATGAACAGTCGCATGCAGAGATAACGCGACAGTTTGAAGCGTGGGACAACGTCGATGTGGTCCATCGAGATACGAAGATCTCGATTCACGGCAACAGCTTTTCGGGAATTGCACGTCTGCAATTGCTGAAGATTCTCCAGCGCCGCGCTGAAGAACTCGGGGTTGGCATTGGTTTTCGTACTGAGATCCATGATGTTGATCGGTTACGCGAGGACTGTGACCTGTTAGTTGCGGCAGACGGCGTAAACAGCACCATTCGTTTGCATTACCTGGAACAGCTCAAGCCGCAACTCGATCTTCGTGCACACCGGTACATCTGGTACGGCACGAATCAACTCTTTCACGGGTTGACGCTAACGTTTCGTGAATTTGCAGCGGGCACGTTTGCGGCTCACTCGTACAAGTTCAACAAGCAGACGAGTACGTTCATTATCGAGTGCGACTCGCAAACATGGAAAAGAGCCGGTTTCGATCAAATGTCCGATGAGGAAACGAGAACATATCTGGGGAACGTCTTTGCCGCGGATTTACACGGATATCCTTTACTCTCAAACAACTCGAAATGGATTCAGTTTCTGCTCGTGAAAAACGAAAACTGGTTTTTCGAAAACGTCGTGCTGCTTGGTGATGCGCTTCATACCGCGCACTTCTCGATTGGTTCGGGGACGAAGCTCGCAATGGAAGACGCCATCGCGCTAGCTGAGTCGTTTCAGGAAACAAGCGATGTGCATGAGGCGTTGGCGAAGTTTACGGAAACGCGCCGCCCGGTCATTGAGGACTACCAGGCGGCGGCGTTTGAGAGCATGCTGTGGTTTGAGAACGCGCGGCGTTACATGGAGCTCAGTCCGATGGAACTCGCTTTTAGCGTGATGACGCGTAGCGGGAGAGTAACGTACGGAGATCTAAAAAAACGCGACCCGGATTTCATCCACGCTTACGAAACAGCCACAGGTCACTGACGCCACGCGGGTGGTTCTAACCGGCGGCGCCCGTCATCAACAGTCGCAATGCCAGATTCGTCGAGATCGACGCGGTCCCACAACTTGCATGTCACCGGCCGGTGCGCTTGATCGAGTGCCTCGCAATAGTTCGTATAAGTGCAACGCCTGACCTGATCACCACGACCCAACCTGACCTTCACAAACCAGTCCGGATCCGCCAATGCCTGCCGCGCCATTCCAACAACATCCGCCTGGTCCATCCGCAAAATCTCTTCCGCCTGTTCGAACGTTGAGATCCCTCCAGTGGCAACCACAGGCGTTCTAAACCCCGCCTCATTTACAGCTCGCTTAATCGCAGCAACCAGCGGGACGCTTCGCCCGAATGGACCAATCTCGTCAGAGAGCACAGTCGGCATGCACTCATAACCGCTTTGACCCGTATAGGGGTACACAGCCTGCCCCACCTTCGGCTGTTGCGCGTCTTCAAACTTTCCGCCCTTCGACAACGACAAGAAATCAAATCCGGCACGTGCAAACTCTGTCGCGTAATAGATCGCGTCTTCGACTCGACTACCTTCGTCGATCACTTCGTCAGCAAGAAAGCGCACACCGACGACGTAATCGTTACCAACTCCCTCACGCACTGCACGAAACACTTCGAGCGGCAACCGAACCCGATTCTGCGGCGAGCCTCCATAACCGTCGTCACGGTTGTTTTGCCGGCTCAGAAAACCGGCCATCGTGTACGCGTGTGCATAGTGAAGTTCCACACCGTCGAATCCTGCTTCGCGCGCACGATTCGCTGCGGCGGCAAAGATACCAGGTAGTTCCTGCGGTAAGTTCTTGATGTGCGGCAGGTGTGTATCGGTAACACGCTCACGATAACCAAAATTAAGCGCCTCAAGTTCTCTCGGCGTCAGGACTCTTTCCAAAAATCCCTCTCCCGCTGAGTCCAGAAAACCACGAACCTCCGCTTCATCAGCACGCAGCCAATGACTTTGATCTGTCGCTTGCGCCAACGCCTGTCGATGCCGATCAGTGAGACGAAGAAACCGTTGAAAGTACTTCTCCCTCTCAGGACGCCGCTTCACCGCGAGAAAGTCGATGATCTGAATAAACAACAACGTCTCACCGTGGCTCGCCTCTTTCACAGCCTCAACCAGTTTCCGCAACCCAGGAATGAAACGATCGTCGCCGATGCGCAGCAACGGACCACTCGGAATGTCGCGCACGCCTGTCGCTTCAACAACCAGCACGCCCGGCCGCCCCTCAGCAAACCGTCGATACCAGTCGAGATTCTGTTGAGTAACAAAGCCGTCTTCGGTAGCGCGCCACGGCACCATCGCAGGTACCCACGTTCGACTACGCGCCTCAAGTTGCCGGATTCTTACAGGAGTAAACAGCTTGGAACGAACTGCTTCTTCGGCGGTCGGCCAGCGGGTGTCTACTATCTTGTGTCGTATTGGACGCGCGAACTTCCACATCTTAGCCACAGATTACACGATTCTGATACATTTACCTCAGGAGGTTCCTTGATTGACTGACGACTTACTGAAGTGGAGAAGCGAGTTTCCGATTCTCGATAAGACTGTCTACCTGATCTCGCACAGTCTCGGCGCGATGCCGCGGGCCACTTACGATCGGCTCCACGAATACGCCGAAATGTGGGCCACGCGCGGCGTGCGCGCATGGGCCGAAGGTTGGTGGGAAATGCCTGTGACCGTCGGCGACGATGTCGCGCGAATTATCGGCGCCGACCCCGGAACAGTCGCGATGCATCAGAACGTCTCCATTTGCCAGTCGCTGGTGCTTTCGTGTCTCGAACCAACGCCACAGCGCAAGAAGATCGTTTACTCGGAACTGAACTTCCCGTCGGTGATGTACGTCTACGAGGCGCACGCGCGCGACGGCAGGCTGCAAATCGAAACGGTGAAATCCGACGATGGCATCACCGTACCGTTGGAACGGATGCTGGCCGCGATCGATGAAACAACGTTGCTCGTTCCGTTCTCTCACGTGCTTTTCAAAAGCGCGTTCTTGCAGGATGCGCGTGCGATCATCGAACGCGCGCATGAAGTCGGCGCGATGGTTGTCTTAGACACGTATCAATCCGCCGGCACTGTGCCGTTCAGCGTCAAAGAACTCAATGCAGACTTCGCAACTGGCGGATCGGTCAAGTGGCTTTGCGGTGGACCAGGCGCCGGTTACTTGTACGTGCGGCCTGACCTGCAAACAAAGCTCGAACCAAAAACGACGGGCTGGATGGCCCACGAAGCGCCCTTCGCGTTTGACACCTCTTTGCGTTACGCGCCAAACATCTCTCGGTTCCTCCACGGCTCGCCCGCGATTCCCGCGCTCTACGCCGCGCAATCTGGGTACCAGATCATCAATACAATCGGTGTCGGCCGGATTCGCGAAAAGAGCGTGCGCCAGACCAGTTATCTAATCGAACTCGCGGAAGAGGCCGGTTTCCAGGTGACAAGTCCGCGCGATCCCGAGAAGCGTGGCGGCACTGTCACTGTTGCGCACGAGCACGCAGCAGGAATCGCCAAGGAACTACTTCGTCGCGAGTTCATTATCGATTACCGGCCGGGCGCGGGAGTTCGCATCTCGCCGCATTTCTACAATACTGACGAAGAGCTGGAGCTTGTGATTGCCGAGATGAAAAAGATCGTGGAGTCGAACGCTTATCGCGAACACGAAGCGGCGGGAGCGGCGTTTTAATGTCGAATACTTACGGCCACAATCCACCACTTTCATACAACAAATACCTTCGCGTGCAGGACCTGATTAATTTGCAGGACTGTCTATCCGATCCTGCGCACCACGATGAACTCCTTTTTATCACGGTCCATCAGGCTTACGAGTTGTGGTTCAAACAGATCCTGCACGAACTCGACGCCGCGATTCAGTTTCTCAAAGACGATCGACTTCCGGCCGCAACGCGCGCGGTCAATCGTATCGTCGTTATCGAGAAGTTGTTGGTCCAACAGATTCACATCCTCGAAAGCATGACGCCGATCAGCTTTCTCGCGTTTCGCGATCAGCTCAATCCGGCGAGCGGATTTCAATCGATGCAGTTTCGCGAGATCGAGTTTTCTTCCGGATTGAAGGACGAGCGCATTCTGCGTGAATTTAAGGACGACAAATTTGCGCTTGAACGTCTCCAGACCAGGATGGACCAGACTTCTCTAGCTGAAGCTTTTTATCAGGCGCTCGAACGCCGCGGGTTTGACGTCGGCCAGCGAGCTCAAGCCATACTCGAAATCCTCACGCACTTTGAAAATCGTTACGAAGAGTTTCAACTCACCGAGGCGCTGCTGGAACACGACGAATACTTCTCGCTCTGGCGTTCGCATCACATCAAGATGGTCGAACGCATGGTCGGAGCAAAGCGCGGCACGGGCGGCTCGGAAGGAATCGGTTACCTCAAAACTACGCTCGACAAAAAGTTCTTTCCGGAACTCTGGGAAGCACGCACGTATCTCGATATCAAACACGGCAGCGCCGGTTGCCCGTTTGCGCATTAAGGAAAGGTAATGGAGAAAGAAAGAAGGTCAGCACCGCGTGTGAGAGTAAACCTGCCGGCGCGCTGGGAAGGTGTGCTTTCACGCGAGACCGCCACTGTGACGGACTTGAGCCGCAACGGGTGCTTTGTTTTGACCGGCGGCAAAGTCGAGATGAAAGAGTTGGTATGGTTAGAGATTCGCCTCACGGAAACACAAACGGTTAACTTCTGGGCCGAGGTTGTTGATGAAGCGTCGGAGATTGGGTTCGCTCTCAAGTTCAATTCGAGCAGTCCGGAAGACGAAGCGATCCTCGCGAGTTTTTTAGACCAGTTCTTCCGTTCCCAGGCACAAAAGAAAGCATGACGCCGTCTTTCCCTGAACGATTCAACATGGCCGATTACTTCCTCTACCACAACCTGGAGGAAGGACGCGAAAACAAAGTCTGTCTTTACTTCGAAGACAAGAAGTGGACCTATGGTGAGACGGCGGTACGATCGAATCGTGCGGGAAATGCGCTGCGCGAGCTTGGAGTTGATATTGAAGATCGCGTGTTGATGGTTTTGCCGGACTGTCCTGAGTTTGTTTGGACGTGGTTCGGCGCGGCGCGCATCGGCGCAGTTATTACGATGGTGAATCCGCTGCTGCCGGCTGCGGATTACGAATACTATTTGGATTACACGCGTGCGCGTGTGGCGGTGGTCCATGAGTCGGTGTTGAATACGTTTGCGGAGGCAGCGAAGGGCGCGCGGTATTTGCGGGGCGTTCTGGTCGCAGGTCAAGGGGAGGAGATAATTGTTCCGCACGCGACGGCGCTGAATTTTAGGAGGGCGATTGAGGCCGCTAATGATGAGTGCACACCTGCTGACACGCGTAGGGATGACATCGCCATCTGGTTGTTCACTTCAGGATCGACCGGACATCCCAAAGGCGCGGTACACCTGCAACACGACCTGCCGTACAACACGGAAGTCTTTGCGAAAGGAACTATGGGCGTCAACGCTGACGACTTGACCGTATCCGTGCCTAAATTGTTTTTCGGCTACGCTACGGGAACCAATCTACTTTTCCCTTTCGCTGTCGGCGGCGCCACAGCGCTCTTTGCGGAACGTTCAACTGCGGAAAAGATGTTCGAAGTAATCAAGCGCTATCGCCCAACAATCCTCACGACCGTGCCGACGATGATCAATTCCATGCTGAATGTGCCGGGCGCGTCAGCAGACGATCTCTCGAGTCTGAGGTTCTGTTATTCAGCGGGCGAGGCGCTTCCGATTGAACTCTACGAACGCTGGATGAATGCGTACGGCGTCGATATCTGCGACGGAATCGGATCTGCCGAGATGTTTCACATCTACATCACCAACCGTCCGGGCGATATTAAGCCCGGGAGTCTCGGACGCATTGTCGAAGGTTACGAAGCAAAGGTTGTCGACGCCGATGGAAACGAAGTGCCGGTCGGCGACATGGGAACGTTGAAAATCAAAGGCGACTCGGCGGCGCTCTGTTATTGGAACGTGCACGAAAAGTCGAAAGAAACTTTTGCCGGCGACTGGTGCACGACCGGCGATCAGTTTCACGTCGATGCCCAGGGATACTACTGGTATCACGGACGCACGGACGACATGTTGAAAGTCTCGGGCGTTTATGTGGCGCCTGCGGAGATTGAGAACTGTTTGTTGCAGCACGAAGCGATTCTCGAGTGCGCGGTGGTGGGCCACGAGGCCGAAGCGGGGTTAGTCAAGCCTAAAGCGTTTGTGGTTCTGCGTGAAGAATTTATGGGATCAGAGCAACTCGTCGAAGAGATACAGTGGTTCGTGAAGTCTCGAATCGCTGTCTACAAATATCCACGCTGGGTAGAATTCGTAAAATCCCTCCCCAAAAACGATCGCGGCAAAATCGATCGCAGAAAACTAAAGGCGGGTTAACGTCTTCTCTCGAGGTCGTAATCTCGAAGACGGCGATAGAGTGTTGAAGGTGAGATACCGAGGATTTCGGCGGTCTTGCCACGGTGCCAACCGGTCTTTTCCAACGCGGCGAGGATCTGCTGCCGCTCAACTTCCCTTAACGATCCCGGCGCTGTCGGTGCTGCGGCGACCACAGCCGAGGCCACTTCACCACTGGTCACGACCGGAACTGCACCCGACACCATCGGTTGGACCACTGCCGGTCTTGTAACTTCAGGCGGCAATTCTGCCAACGTGATGCGCCCGTTGTTGGAGAGAATAACGGCGCGTTCCAAACAGTTCTTCAACTGCCTCACGTTTCCCGGCCAGTGATATGTGCGCAAGGCTGCGAATGCTTCATCGTTCAGTTGCGGTGGATGAGTGCCGGCGACCTGTTTCAGCAGGTAACGTGTTAACGGTTCGATGTCTTCCGGACGCTCTCGCAATGGCGCAAGAGTGATCTGAAAACCGTTGATGCGATATAGCAAATCCGATCTGAACACGCCGTCGTTAACGACCGCATCAAGATTGCGGTTAGTCGCGGCAACGATGCGCACGTTCACTTCGACCTTTCGCACACCACCGACTCTGAAAAAGGTTCGCGTCTCAATCGCGCGCAGGAGTTTCGCTTGTAGCTGCGCCGGCAACTCCGTCACTTCATCGAGAAACAGCGTGCCACCGTCGGCCAACTCGATTAGACCAAGCTTTCTTCCCTTCGCACCGGAAAACGCGCCCGCCTCGTAACCAAACAACTCTGACTCGAGCAACGACTCTTGAAACGCCGCGCAGTTCAGATCCACAAAGGACGCTTCCGATCGGCTCGAAAGCCGGTGAATCGCGTGGGCCACCAGTTCTTTTCCCGTGCCGGACTCACCCGTGATCAAAACAGACGCTTCCGAAGGAGCAACACGTTCAATCAAACGAATCGCTTCTTTCATGACCTCTGAAACCGAAACGATCTCCGGCAACGCTGATTGCCGCGCAAGTTGTTCGCGCAAACGAGTGTTGTCTACGCGTAGCCGGCGCTTGTCGGCAGCCTGCTTCACGCGCACGTCGAGTTCGGTGATGCTGTAAGGTTTGGTGAGGTAATCGTAGGCGCCCAGCTTCATCGCTTCGACCGCAGTCTCAACTGTTGCCTGGCCGGTTAGCATGATCACTTCCGGCGGATTCGGTCTTTGATGAACACGACGCAACAGCTCCATGCCGTCGATGCGCGGCATGTTGATGTCGCACAGCAACACATCGACGTTGCTCTCTTCCAGCTTGCGCAGAGCAGCTTCACCGTCCGGCGCCGCTTGCACGCGATAGCCCAAACGTTCCAGCTCTTTTTGCAGCACCAGCCGGAGGTTTGCCTCGTCTTCTGCAATCAGAATTCGTGCTTGCTGTTGCTCACTCAACCGTTGATTCCTCGTACTTGATTGCTGGAAGAGTAATGGTGAACGTGGTGCCTGTTCCCACTGTCGATTGCACGTCGAGGTTACCGCCGTGCTCGGTTAAGATACCATAACATACCGCAAGGCCGAGACCAGTTCCGCGCCCGACTTCCTTCGTCGTATAGAAGGGCTCGAAGATTTTTGGCAGGTTTTCCGGGTGAATTCCGACGCCGGTGTCGATCACTTCCACGACGACCTTCACGCCGTCGTTGCGCGCGAGGATCGACAACGAACCGCTGTCGCCCATCGCGTCAAACGCGTTTGTCGCAAGCGCAATTACGGCCTGTTGCAACTGTCCGGGATCGCCGGAAACCGGACTCAGATCCGTGGCGACGTCGAGATTGAACTGAACTTCCGGGCTGCGCTTCTGATGCGACAACAAACGAGCCGCGGAACGAATCACGTCGCCGAGATCGATCATCACGTGTCGCGACGTGCGCGTGCGGCTGAAGTCCAACAAACCCA
>Ga0207675_100007226_pt1 | contig 10493 bp, 10 predicted proteins | sample KBSSwiS42_FD_184305 | JGI IMG/M metagenome (GOLD analysis project Ga0207675, IMG submission 184305) | Switchgrass rhizosphere microbial communities from Kellogg Biological Station, Michigan, USA - KBS Switchgrass S4-2 (SPAdes) (version 2) | ecosystem: Host-associated > Plants > Roots >...
CTCCGCTGCTTCCGTCCAGTCGCGCGACCGGCGCCAGGAAGGCGGCGCTTCCGGCTGCGGCTGGGAATCGCGCGCTCGCTCGAGCGCTTCGTAGAGACGGCTCATGGCCGGGCGTGCGTGCTCATCCGCGTCCTGCGCGCGCGGGCCGGCGAGGGGTGATGACGAAACCGCGCTGGCCGTCCACTTCGAAGAAGCGTGTCTCCGGGTGCAAGGCGCCGGCGAGACCGCCGCGCCGGAAGCGCAGGAAGGGCATGAAGTCCAGGACCGACCGGCGGTGCGCGGGCACCGTGGGCGCTGCCGGTGTGGCGGGCGCCGCCGGCTCGGCCGGAGGGGCGTCGATCACGGCCGCGGGCGGTGTCGCGGGGCGGGGCGGCTCCGCGGCCCCTGACGGCTCCGGCGAGGCGGGACGCAGATCGAGGTCCCGGCACACTTCGGCGATGATGTCGCGCCCGATCGGCCGCGCGCCCGCCGCGAAGCCGGTGATGAGCGCGTTCTCGCAGATGACGCTGATGGTGCGCGGGATACCCATGGCGTGCGAGAAGACGGACTGGACGGCCTCGGGCGTGAAGGTCTCCTCCAGATTCGCTCCCACCCGGTGCAGGCGGCTGCCCACGTAGTCGACCGTCTCCGCGAGAGTGAGCGGGGTCAGGACGCAGCGCAGCGCGACCCGCTGCTTGAGGTGCGCGAGGCCCGGGTCGTTGAGCCGGCGCCCCAGGTCCGGTTGTCCGGCCAGGATGATCGACAGCAGCTTCGCGCCGGAAGCTTCGATGTTGGCCAGCAGCCGGATCTCCTCCAGCAGCTCGTCGGACAGGCTCTGGGCCTCGTCGACGACCAGCGCCGTGACCCCACCCTTCTCGTGACGCGCGGCGAGCACGGCGGTGAGAGCGCGCAGCGCCCGCGTCTTCGACCGGGCGGCGGCCGTGCTCAGCCCGAAGGCGTCGGCCACGAACTCGAACAGCTCCGCGCGCGTCAGCGCCGGGTTGTCGAGGGTCACCACATGGGTGTGGGACGGCGCGCGCTGGGCCGCCGCGCGCAGGAGCGTGGTCTTGCCGGTGCCGGCCTCGCCCAGCAGCAGCGCCAGCCCCGGCCGCCCGGAGAGCACGTATTCGACGTGGCTCAGCGCCTCGCGATGGCGCGCGGTCAGCAGGAGGAAGCGTGGATCCGGCGTCAGCTCGAAGGGGCGCGCGTCGAGGCCGTAAAGGCGTTCGTACACGGGCGCAGGCGGCGTGCAAACGACGGTCCAGCCGCAGCCCGCGCGAGAGCCGGGCGCCCACGGCCTCCCGAAACGGGATTGGAGCCACGAGGCGGGCCGGCCCGGAACGGCGGGAGCAGACACAAGACTCCGCGTCGAGTGACTTCTGGCGTGAAGGGCGCGCCGAAGGACTTTCCCCCGGGGCGTGGGGTGCGGCATCGGGGTTGCACGGCGCTCCGCTTTCGAATGCCCACAGGTCTCGAAGTGGCGGTGACGGGCACCGGTCTCGCCGTCCCCATCGGCCTCGGCGCCGAGCAGGCGTGGAGGCGGAGCGTGTGCGGCGAGTCGGGCATCGGCGCCTTGCGCCGGTTCGACACGTCGGGCTACGCCTGCGCGGCAGGGGCGGAGGTCCCGCCCTTCGCCCTCGATGGCCTGCGGCTGGCCAAGAACGAGAAGTTCATGAACACCGCCGTGCGGTGCGCGATGCGGGCGGCCCGGGAGGCGGTGGCGTCGAGCGGCGCCGACCTGGCTCGCTTCGATCCCTATCGCGTCGCGCTGTACGCCGGCTCGGGCCAGACCGGCCTCGAAAGCGCGGAGATGTTCCGTGCTCTCGAGCTCGAGTGGACGGGCGAAGTGGAGAAGGACTTCGCCAGCATGGGCGGGCGCGCCGCGCGCCTGCTCGACCGCTACTTCTCGCTGCGGTCGCTGGCCAATGCCGGCCTGGGCCTGATCTCGGCGGAGCTGGGCATCATGGGCCCGAGCGACAACTTCGTCCAGGGCGACACGGCGTCCGCCCTGGCCCTGCTCGCGGCGCTCGACGACCTCGCCGAGGGCCGCGTGGACCTGGCGCTGGTCGGCGGCTTCGAGTCGCTGCTGACCGTCTCCACCTTCCTCGCCTACGACAAGGCGGGGCTGCTCTCCCCGAGCGAGCCCTCGCGCGCGTACCGGCCGTTCGACTGCGAGCGCGACGGGATCGTGCTGGGCGAGGGGGCGGGGTTCCTCGTCCTGGAGCGGGAGGAAGACGCGCGGCGCCGCGGGGCCGAGGTGGCGGCCCTCGTCCTCGGCGCGGGACTGGCGATGGAGAGCGTCGATGCCTCGGAGGCCAAGGCCTACACGGCGGCGATGAGGGCGGCCGTCGCCGACGCCACCGACGCCGCCGTCGACCTGGTGGTCGCGCACGGCATCGGCACCACCGAGGGCGACCGGCGCGAGGCCCGGTTGATCTCGGAGCTGATCGATCCCGCCGTGCCGGTGACGGCGTACAAGAGCCAGACGGGATACCTCGGCGCCGCCTCCGCCGCCGTCGAGCTGTGCCTGACCGTCGAGACGCTGCGCCGCGGCTGCGTCGCGCCCATCGCGCGGCACGCCCTGGCCGATCCGGCCTGCACGCTGAACCTGGTGACCGGCCGCGCGCGCCCCCTGCCGAAGAGAGGCGCCACGGCGCTGTGCCTGTCCTGGTCGTGGCTCGGGCAGTGCGCGGCGGTCGCGCTCCGCGCCGTGGCATGACCGCGGCCTCGACCCTCTCGGAGGAAGAGGTCATCCAGCGCCTGCGGGCGCTCGCCCGCGACGAGCTGGAGATGAAGGCGGACGACATCCTGCGCGTCGGCGCGGAGACACCGCTCGTGGAGGGCCTGCAGCTCGACTCCCTGCGGCAGGTCGTGCTCGTCACCAGCGTCGAGGCCCATTTCGGCTTCGAGCTCGGTCACGAGGACCACGACCGGGTCCGCGCCTTGCGCACCGTGGGCGACCTCGTGCGCCTGATCCGGGAGCGCGCGACCTCCGCATGAGCACGAGCCCCTCCGCCCCGCGCACCATCCCGGACATCCTGCGTGGCCTGGAGGACTGCGCGGCGCACGGCGCGCGCTTCGTGGCCCGCGACGGGAAGGCCACGCTGCATCCCTATCGCGACATCGTGCAGCGGGCGAAAGCGGCCGCGGGCGCGCTGCAGGCCCGCGGCCTCCTCCCCGGCGACCGGGTGGCCATCGTGCTCAACACGTCGATCGAGTTCTTCGACGCCTTCCTGGGCGTCCAGCTCGCGGGCGGCATACCGGCGGCCGTCTATCCGCCCCTGCGCTTCGGAAGACTCGAGGAGTACTTCACGCGCACGCGGCGGATGCTCGGCAAGATCGGCGCGCGATTCCTCGTCACCGACGCACGCATCGGCGCGATCCTGGGTCCCGCCGCGGAGGGCGTGCCCTCGCTGGAAGCCATCGTGGACGCGGCCGACCCCGGCCGGCCGGGCGCCTGGACGCAGGTGGAGACCCGGCCCGCGGACCCGGCGTTCCTCCAGTTCTCGTCCGGCACCACCCTGGAGCCCAAGGCGGTGGTGGTGACGCACGCGAGCCTGCTCGCCAACCTGTCCATGATCGACAGCTTCTTCGGCGGCCTCTCGCCCGCGGAGGTCGCGCAGGGCGGCGTGTGCTGGCTGCCGCTCTACCACGACATGGGCCTGCTCGGGAACCTCTTCATCGGCCTCTACCACCCCGGCACCGTCACCTACATCACCCCCGATCACTTCATCGCGCGGCCCGCGATATGGCTGCAGACCCTTTCGCGGTTCCGCGGTGTCATCTCCGCCGCACCCGACTTCGCCTACGGCCTCTGCACGGCCAAGATCGCGGACCGCGAGCTCGAAGGCGTGGACCTCTCGAGCTGGCGGATCGCCTTCAACGGCGCGGAGCCCATCAGCGCCGCGAGCCTCGAGGGCTTCGCCCGGCGCTTCGCCCGTTGGGGTCTCCGGCCGGAGGCCTTGACGCCGGTCTACGGCCTCGCCGAAGCCGGGCTGGCCGTGAGCTTCTCCGCTCCGGGCGCCCCGCCGCGCGTGAGCGAGTTCGACGAGCGGGCGCTCTCGGCACGCGGCCAGGTCGTGGCCGGCTCCGGCCGGCCGATCGTTTCCGTGGGCCGCGCCGTGCCCGGCCTGGACATCGCCATCCGCGACGAGGGCGGCCAGGCTCTGGAGGACGACCGCGTCGGTCGCATCACGGTGCGTGGTCCGTCCATCACTCCGGGCTACTTCGGCGACGCGGAGCTCTCGGCGCGTACGATCCGCAATGGATGGCTCGACACCGGCGACCTCGGCTTCGTCCATGCCGGCGAGCTCTACGTCTCGGGCCGGGCCAAGGACCTCATCATCATCCGCGGCCGCAACCTGGCCCCCGCGCAGGTCGAGGAGCCGCTCCGGGACGTCGAAGGGCTGCGCGCCGGGTGTTGCGTGGCCGTGGGGTGCGCGGGCGAAGATGGGCACGGTGAGCAGCTCGTGATCCTGGCCGAGCGCGCCCGCGCGAAGCCACGGCCGGACGCCGAGATCGTGGCCGATATCCGGCATCGGATCCTGGCGGCGTTGGCCCTCCTCCCCGCCCGCGTGGTGCTGCTGGCGCCCGGAACGCTTCCCCGCACTTCCTCGGGCAAGCTGCGGCGTGCAGAAGCGGCACGGCTGCTCCTGGCCGGCGCGTTGCGGCCGCCTTCCCGCCTGGGCGCGCTGCGGCTGGCGCGCGAATGGGGGCGCTCGCGCCTGGCCTGGATGCGCTCCCGGTTGCGCCGCACCGCGCCACCACCGCTGGACGGCGAGACCGATCGCGCCTAGCCTCGACCCGCCATGGAGCCGCCGCCCCTGCCCCTGGACTTGCGCGCCATCGAGCGGATCCTGCCCCATCGGCGTCCCTTCCTGCTCGTCGACCGCGTCACCGAGCTGGAGCCGGACCGGCGCATCGTGGGGATCAAGCACGTGGCCGCCGACGAACGCTATCTCGTGGAAACTTCCCGGGGAGCGGTGCTGCCGCCCATGATCCTCATGGAGGCCGTGGCCCAGGTCGGCGCGATCATGGTGCTCGGCAAGCCGGAGAACCGCCTCAAGCTCGCCTTCTTCATGGGCATCGGGAAGGCGCGGTTCCGGCGGCCCGCGCGGGTGGGCGACGTCGTCGTGATCGAGGCGATCGTGCGGCGCCTGGGTAGCCGCATGGGCGTCTTCGACGGCACCGCGGCCGTGGAGGGAGTGACGGTGGCCGAGGGCGCGATGACGTTCGCGCTGGGCGAAGCGCCCGCCCTCACGCGCTGACCGGGCGCGGTTGCCCCAGACGTCCGGCCACGGCCTCGAGGGCGGCGAACTCCCCGGCGGGCAGGCCCACCTTGCCGAAGAACTCCGCGCGTCGCACGCCTTCTCCGTGGTAGTCGGACCCTCCCGAGACCGCGAGGCGGTGGCGGCGCGCGAGCTGGCGATAGCGCTCCCGCGCGCGCTCGTCGTGGGCGCAGTGGTAGACCTCGAGCGCCGCCAGCCCGGCGTCGGCCAGGCGGGGAACGAGATCGTCGCGGTCGAGAAGGCCGGGATGGGCGAGGGAGGCGATGCCGCCGGCGCGCACGATCACGGCGATGACGTCCTCCGGCGAGGGCCCACAGTTGGCCAGGTATCCGGGCCGCCCCTCGGACAGGAAGCGGTCGAAGGCCTCCTGCACCGTGGCCACGTGCCCGGCCTCCACCAGGCACCGCGCCAGGTGCGGTCGGCCGAAGCTCCGGGCGTCGGCCGGATTCGCGCGGGCCAGCAGCGCCTCGACGTCGATCGGCGCGCCCAGCGCGGCCAGGCGGTCGGCGATCTCGCGAGCACGCGCCACGCGGCCGGCGAGGCGCGCCGCGTTCGCCGCGCGCAGCTCCGGCGCGTCCACGTCGACGTAGTACCCGAGCACGTGCACGTCGCGCCCGCCGTCGACCGCCGTCATCTCGATGCCGGGGACGAAGCCGATGGCGGCCGTCGCGGCCGCGGCCGCGGCGGCGGACACCGACGCCGTGGTGTCGTGATCGGTGACGCTCAGGATCGTGATCCCGACCTCTCGGGCGCGGCGCACGAGCTCTTCCGCCGTCTGTCGTCCATCCGAGGCCTGGGTGTGCATGTGCAGGTCGATCATGGGGGGCCCCGACTGGCGAAGGTCGTGCCAGGTCCCCCTCGAGGAAGTCGCACCTTGAGGGCAGCCGCGGCCTGACGGTCTTGGAACTCCGCGTGGAGAAGGGACTTTTTCGTCGGATCGTGCTCGTCGTATGGCCGCCACATGCACCAGGCAGACTTTTGTCTGCCCCGCACCGGGCTCGATGGCGTTCGAGCTACGCAGTCAGGCTCTTGCTCGAACGCACCGGTCGAAATACGTGGCTTGAAATCAATAGGAAGCGTATACTTCGCGGCCAGCCAGTTTCGTTGGCCTCGCCCTTGCTACGGCCGGTGGCCTCGGGCCCGTTGGCTGGCGCCGCACGCGCAGCGCAGAGCCGCCACATGTGGAAGCTACGTTGATCGGGTGGGCTGGGGCTGCGTGTGAGCGCAAGAGTTTTCCCGCGTGCACTCCAGGACGGAGCCTCGGCGGCTACCCAGGCCAAAGCCATGGCCGAGGACCGGCGAGCCCACGAACGGGCCGATGTGGTCGGACAGCTTTGGGGAAGCGTCGCCTTCCATCGCCCCGTGAGGGACATCAGCCGCGGAGGCGCGCTTCTGGAGACGCCCGTGGAGCCGGCCGAGTGGGCCTCGCGGGGCGGGGCCATTCTCGACCGCGTCCAGCTCGCCGTTGGGGACGCGGAAGGTGCGGCGGTGGTGAGGCCGTGCCGTTTCCAGGCCGAGGCCTCCGGGCCTTCGGCGCGCGCGCTCGTCGCCCTGCAGTTCCTCGTCGCTCCGCCTGAGATCCTGCGGGCGATCGATGCCCAGGTCGGCGGCGCGGCGCCGGGCGCCTTCTCCGGGCCAGACCGTCGGCTGAGCGCGCGCGTCCGCGTCGGGACGGGGGTCCGGTGCAGGCTGACGTGGACCTGGGCGGTGCGCCTTCTCGACATCGGCCGGGGCGGCGCCCTCCTCCTCAGCAGCCGGGCCGTGCGGCGGGAAGAGCGCGGCGAGTTCCGGGTGGCGATGGCCACCGGCCCGTTCACGACACACATCGACGTGCGATGGGCGGCGCCCGCGGCGCAGGAAAGCGAGATGGGCTCGTTCCATCTGGGAGTCCGCTTCCTCGATCACGGCGGCGAGAGCCGGCGGATCCTGGAGCAGTTCCTGCGGCGCGCCATCGGGTTGAGCAGTGGGGCCATATGACGACGACATCCGCACGTCCGGCGTCGGTCGATCTCATCGGAGAGAGCGCGCCCATGGTCGAGCTCCAGCAGGAGATCGACCGCGTCGCCCGGTCGGACGCCAAGGTCCTGGTCACGGGAGAGAGCGGCAGCGGCAAGGAGCTGGTGTCGCTGCTGATCCACGAGCGCAGCCGGCGGAAGGACCGTCCGTTCGTGGCCGTCAACTGTGCCGGCCTCCCGGAGACGCTGCTCGAATCCGAGCTGTTCGGGCACGTGAAGGGCAGCTTCACCGGAGCCTATCGCGACAAGCAGGGCAAGCTGGAGCTCGCGGAGCAGGGCACGGTGTTCCTCGACGAGATCGGGGAGATGACCCTGCGCATGCAGGGGCTGCTCCTCCGCTTCCTGGAGACGGGTGAGCTGCAGAAGGTGGGCGCCGACCGCATCGTCGGCCGCGGCGACGTCCGCGTGATCGCCGCCACCAACCGCAACCTGCGCGACCTCATCGCCCAGGGACAGTTTCGCGAGGACCTCTTCTACCGGCTCAACGTCATCCACATCACGGTGCCTCCGCTGCGCGAGCGGCGCGAGGACATCCCCGTCCTCGTGGAGCACTTCCTCGCCCGCTTCGGCCGCAACGGCGGTTCCTCCGTGCGCGGCGTCTCCCCGGAGGCGCTGGCCGCGCTGTCGAGCTACTCGTGGCCCGGCAACGTGCGCGAGCTGCAGAACGTGATCGAGCGGCTGGTGGTCACGGGCCGCAGCGAGGTCGTCTCCGTGGACCAGCTGCCGGTGGAGGTGCGCGCGCAGCAGGGCGTGGGCCTCCGTTCCAAGCGCGAGCGGCGCCGAACGGTGGCCGACGACCTGTACGAACATCTGACCACGGACGGCGTCTCGTTCTGGGCCGCGGTCTATCCGCTCTACATGCGGCGCGAGATCACGCGGGGCAACATGCGCGATCTCGTCCGCAAGGGGCTGCAGGAGGCGAAGGGGAACTACAAGATCGTGGCCCGGCTCTTCAACATGGAGCCGCGCGACTACAAGCGGTTCCTGAACTTCCTTCGCAAGCACGAGTGCCAGCTTCCGTTCAAGGACTACCGGTAGCGGCCGCGCGCCCGCGCCGCACGGGGCGCCACGTGGCTCCGAGCGGGAGGCCAGGCCTAGGGAGGCGAATCGATCGCCGCCGGGTAGCGGTGCGGCCGGGCCGCGTCCGCGCCCCGCGTCGTGCTCCAGCACTTTCGGGCCGTGGTCTCCATGCGGATCGAATACGCGATCGGCAGCCGGTCCAGCACGCGGCGCACCACGCTCAGGATCGACACGGCGACCTCGTCTTCGTCCTCCGCGGTGAGCGAAGAAATCACCCGGATCTCCATCCCTTTCCTCCGCCGCGCGAATGTCGTGCCACCGCCACAAGCAAGCCGCGTTCCCAGGATAAATCCGGGGGCGTGGCCGGGCGGACGCCGCCGCGCGGGGGCCACGGCGCACATCCGGCGGCGCGAGGGCAGACCGAAGGCAACCTATCGGCAACCAAATCGATCGGGTCCCGAACGGGGACATGCAAGGCCGCGGCGGGAACGACGCGGCACGCGGTTCCTGCGCGGTGGACCGTGCGGAGACCAGTTACCGAAGCTCGTTCCCCGACACGACCATGACCATCCCCTTGACCATGACCATTCCCCTGACGAATCGCCTCATCGGGCGCAGCGCCGCCATCCACGGCTTGCGCGACGAAGTGAGCTGCGCGGCCCGCTCCGACGCCAAGGTGCTCATCACCGGGGAGAGCGGCGTCGGCAAGGAAGTGGCGGCGCGCCTGGTCCACGACCAGAGCGCACGCCGAAACGGACCCTTCGTGCCCATCAATTGCGCGGGGGTCCCGGAGACGCTGCTGGAGGCCGAGCTGTTCGGCCACGTGCGCGGGAGCTTCACGGACGCCTACCGCGATCGGGCCGGCGTGCTGGAGTCCGCGCATCGCGGATCGATCTTCCTGGACGAGATCGGCGAAATGAGCCTGCGCATGCAGGGCCTCCTGCTCCGGTTCCTGGAGACGGGCGAGATCCAGCGCATCGGCGCCGGCCGGGCGGGAGCCGCGGTGGACGCGCGCGTCATCGCCGCCACCAACCGCGACCTGAAGGCGGGCATCGCGGCGGGGACCTTCCGCGAGGACCTCTTCTACCGGCTCAACGTCATCCACATCGCCATCCGCCCGCTGCGGGAGCGCACGGAAGACATCGGCCCGCTGCTGGAGTCCTTCCTGAACCTCTACGCGGCGAGGGAAGGCGTCGAGGCGCCGCGCCTGACGCCCGAGGCGGAGGCGCTCCTCCTCGCGTATGCGTGGCCCGGCAACGTGCGCGAGCTGCGCAACGTCGCCGAGCGCCTGGCCGTACGCGCGCTCGGGCTCGCCATCGGGCCCGCCGACCTGCCGCCGGAGATCGCGAGCGCGGAGAAGGCGAGCCTCCCCGGCGAGGGCCCGGGGCGGGCGATGACGGATGCGCTCTTCGAGCGGATGGTCGAGGGCCGCGAGTGCTTCTGGTCCGTGGTGTACGGCCCGTTCATGCTGCGTGACCTGACCCGCCAGGAGCTGCGCCACGTCGTGCAGATGGGGCTCGAGCGGACGCGAGGCAGCTACCCCGGCCTGCTCCAGCTCTTCAACATGGAGCCCGACGACCACACGCGCTTCGTGCAGTTCCTGCGCAAGCACCAGTGCGACACGCCCGCGCCGCGCTTCCGTCCGCCCCCGCCCGCCGATCGTTCCACGACGAGGGGACGCCGCGGAACGGCCTGAAGCGTCCGCGGGGTCAGGGAGCGATCTGGCCCATGTAGGCGCGCCCCGTCGAGGTGTAGTCGCCGGCCACGATCGACCGCGCGGCCGCCGCGGAGGCGAGGTCGAGGACTTCCGCCGGCGCGCAGGCGTGGCGGGGCGTCCCGCAGCCGTCACGCGCCACGGTGTCGTAGTCGAGATAGGCGAAGAAGTACCGGGACCAGAAGGCGGACAGGAGCTCGGCGCGCGTGACGTAGGCGAGCTTCACCATGGTGGACAGGAAGCTCGCGTCGAGCGGGGCCCAGAAGCCGTAGGCGTCGCGCGCGAACAGGCTCGGGTCGACCGCGTTCGAGGTCTGGCGCAGCTCCGCGTCGCGCGCCTTGAGCAGCCAGGCTTCGCTGATGGCGACGCCCTTGCCGCAGGCGCGGGCGGTGTCCGAGAGCGACAGCGCCTGCTGCAGGAAGCCGAGGCTGATCGGATAGACGTGGACGTCGACGAAGTCGATGCGCGACGAGGTGC
>Ga0207675_100007227_pt1 | contig 10493 bp, 10 predicted proteins | sample KBSSwiS42_FD_184305 | JGI IMG/M metagenome (GOLD analysis project Ga0207675, IMG submission 184305) | Switchgrass rhizosphere microbial communities from Kellogg Biological Station, Michigan, USA - KBS Switchgrass S4-2 (SPAdes) (version 2) | ecosystem: Host-associated > Plants > Roots >...
GAGGCGCCGAAGGTGACCGCGTAAAACGGCAGCAGCGGAATGATGATTCCGAAGCCGACCAGGTTGACGAAAATCGTGAGAAAAATGATCAGGAGCGGGCGCGTCACGAGCGTTCAACATTCTATACAATCAGCCACGCATGAGATTACGGGCCGCGGATCACGGATTGCGCATTGGCATCGCCGCGGCGGTCGCGGCCCTCTCGGTGGCGGCCGCCCAGCCGCCGGCCGCGGAGTTCGCCGAGCTCGACGCGCTCGCGCGGACCGAGCTCCAGGCGATCAACGCGCCGGGCGCCGCCATCGCGATCGTCAAAGGCGATCGGGTCGTCTACCAGACCGGCATCGGGGTCGCGAACGTCGAAACCGGCCAGGCGGTCACCGCCGACATGCTGTTCCGGATCGGCTCGGTGACGAAGATGTTCACGACCGCGGCCCTGGTGTCGCTCGCTGAAGAGGGAAAGCTCAAGCTCGACGAGCCCATCGGCAAGTACACGACCGGTGTGCACGGCAAGCTGTCGCGGTTGACGGCGCATCAGCTCATGAGCCACACCGGCGGCATCCGCGACGAGGCGCCGGCCTTCGGCTCGCACGACGAAACCGCGCTGGCCGCGACGGTCGCGGCATGGGGCGACGACTATCTGTTCACCGAGCCTGGACGCGTGATGTCGTACTCGAATCCCGGCTTGACCCTTGCCGGCTACGTCGTCGAGCAGGTCGCGAAAACGCCCTACGCGGACGTCATCGACCAACGGCTGTTCAAGCCGCTCGGGATGACCCGCACGACATTCCGTCCGACGGTGGCCATGACGTGGCCGCTCGCGCAGGGCCATGCCACCGACGGCAAGGCGCCGCCAACCGTCGTTCGCCCGTTCGCGGACAACTCGGGATACTGGCCGGCCGGCTTCATGTTCTCGAACGCCGCCGACCTGGCGCGCTTCACCATCGCGTTCATGAACGGCGGCATCATCGACGGGCGCACCGTGCTCACACCGTCCGCCATCACCACGCTGTCGACGGGTTACGTCGACATCCCGAGCAACGCCGAGGGCGCGCGCTACTGCTACGGGTTGACGACGGCGATGCACCGGGGGGCGCGCATCGTCGAGCACGGCGGGGCGATTGACGGCTTCGGCGCCTCGATCCGGATGCTGCCGGAACGCAAGGCGGCGGTGGTCGTCCTGGTGAACAAAGGGGGCGGGTCGCTGCCGAAGACGTCCGAGCGGGCGCTGGAACTGCTCGCGCCGCTGCAGCCGGCGGCGGCGCCTGCGAGCACGGCGATCGCGATGGACGGCGTGGAGATGGCGAAGTACGCGGGCGCCTACTGGAACGGTTCGACGCGCATCGATCTCGTGGTGCGCGATGGCAGGCTGTTCTTCCGCCGCGGCGGCCAGGAGGTGGAGGTCGTCAAGACCGGCCCGATGCGGTTTTCGATGACTCCACCGGGCGCATCGTCCGCCCAGACGCTCGCGCTGGTGCCCGGCGCCGACGGCAGCGTCGTGTACCTGCACACCGGCAGCCGCGCGCTCAAGAAAGGTGCTCGCGGACCGTCGTGACGCGTCGCGAAGGACGAAGACCAGGACGCAGGGCCGCTCGGTCCGCTACGGCCGCCGCAGCATGAACCCCAGCAAACCGGCCATCGCCGCCACCTGCCCGAGCCAGAACAGAAACGACCACTTCAGCATCTCGACGCGCGTCGTCGCGAGCTCCTGGCGCACCGACAACAGGCCATCGTGCAGCCCCTCGCGCAACTCGACGCGGAGGGCGGAGATCTCTTCACTCAATCGACGCTCGAACCTGTCGGCTGCCGCGGTGAGCACTTGATCGCTCCAATCTTTCCGTTCGCCATCGAGCATCTCGATCACACCAAACGTCGCATCGTCGCCGAGCCGCGCACGCAGCGCAGCCGGCACTCGCCCGCTCATCGGACTCCACCTTTCCTGACCTGACGACGACGGTGCCATCGTCTGGCGGAGCTGTCAATAGCTGGCGTCAGATGTGTGCAACGAGCGGATCGTGCGACCGTTTGCCATGCTCGAGCCAGGTGAGGACGAGATCGAGCGTCACCGGCGCGCGGCGGAATACTTCCTCACCGACAGCGTCGGCGATCGCGTTCATGACCGAGCCGAAGCCGGCGCCCACCGGCGGCTCTCCGACGCCACGCGCGCCTACCGGCGTTTCCGGGTCGGCGAGCCCGAGCGCTTCCGTGGACATCTGCGCCGGGACGTCGAGGATCGTCAGCGGCTTGGTGTGGTAAAAGCGCTTCGCGAGCGAGAGACCGTACTTCGGATCGAACACCCACTTCTGCTGGAGCGCGTGGCCGATGCCGAGGTTGATGCCGCCAAGCAGTTGTCCGTGCAGGCTGCGCGGGTTGATCACGGTGCCGACGTCGCCGACCGCCAGATAGTCGACGAGCCGGATCTGCCCGGTCTCGACGTCCACTTCAACCTCGGCGAAGCCGACGACGAACGAGTAGGTGTCGCCATCGCGCGGGTAGGCATCCTTGGCGACGCCCATCAGGCCAAGGCCGGCAAGCGCGGCGGCCGATCGCTTCGTGAACGCGTGGATGTCGGCGGGAAGCTCGTGGCCATCGTATTTCCCGCCCAGCTCGATCGCACGCGCTGCGGCCTGGGCGTAGCTAAGGCCGCGCGAGGGGCTATTGCGGCGGTACACCCGCTCGTTGCCGACCACGTAGTCCGCGGCCACGCCGCCAAGATCCTTCGCGGCAATCTCCTGCAGCTTCAGCCGCGCGTCCACGGCTCCCGCCAGGTTGGCGCGCGTCATCGCGTGCGTCGTCTGGCTGCCGACCGACATCGCCGACCACGGCAGGTTCTTCGCCGTGCTTCCCCAATGGACGACGACCTTGTCCCACGGCATCGCCAGCGTTTCGGCGGCCACGCGCGCAAGGTCGATGCAGGAATGCGTGCCGAGGTTTCCCACCCCTGACTGCACGTACAGCTTCCCGTCGGGCTGGATGATCATCAGCCCGTCGTAGCCGATCGAGCCGGCGCCGTGCGGGCCGACCGCGACGCCGATGCCGCGGACTTTGGCGCCCTGCCGCTTGCCGGACCGCGCTTTGCGCTCGTCCCACCCGAAACGCTCCGCGCCGCGATCCATCGCCTCCTTCACGAACGCGCTGGTGATGTGCGGGCGCTGCCCGTTGGCGCGCGGCGCGCCGTAGAGCGCTTTGCCTTCCGGCGAGTTGATGCGCCGGATCGCCAGCTGATCGAGGCCGAGCTTCTTGGCCGCCTTGGTGACCACCGGCTCCATGATCCCGTTGGCCTGCATCGGTCCCGGCGATCGCTGCTGGGTGCGCGGCGGCGTGTTCGTGATGACGGCGAGGCCGCGCCAGCGCATGGCCAACGGCTGCCAGATGAGCGACGCGGCGTTGCCGGCAGACCGATGATCGCCCATCGGCCCATAGGGGCCGTTGTCCTCGACGATGAAGAGATCGAGTGCCGTGATGCGGCCGTCCTGGCTGAAGCCCACGCGCGCGCGCCCGACCATCCCGGTCCTGGCGCGGCCGATGTAGTGCTCTTCTTCCCGGCTGATGCGCATCATCACCGGCGCGCCGGCCTTCTTCGAGAGCAACGCCGGAATGGCCATCGACACGGCGCCGGCGCCTTTGCTGCCGAACCCGCCGCCGCAATATTCGCTGATCAGCACGATGTTCGAGGCGTCGATGCCAAGCCAGTTGGCCAGCGGATCCACGGTCCGCGCGACGCTCTGCGTCGAGCCGTGCAGATAGACCTTGCCGTTCTGCCAGTAGGCCATCGCGCTCCGCGTCTCCATCGGCTGATGCCCGGTGGACTGGACGACGAAGGTTTCGTCGACAACGACGGCCGCGTTCCTGAATCCTGCCTCGAGGTCGCCATAGGACCATTCCTCGGCGGCCTTCCCCATCGGCAGACCGCCTTCAGGCGCCGACGCGAAGTCCTGGTCCGTCCATTTGAGGGTGCGGAGCGCCGGGCGCGGCGGCGGGCCGGACGCCCCCTGCGCTGGTGGCGCGGCCGGGAACCAGACGTTGCCTTCGGTGCGGCCGTTGGCGCCTGCCGGCCGGAGGCTCTCGACCGGATCGACGACAAATGGCAGGGGCTCGAGGTCGAGCTCGATGCGCTCGATCGCCTCGGCGGCCGTCGTCTCGTCAACGGCGGCGACGGCGAGAATCGGCTCGCCCTGATAGAGCGGCTCGTTGGTCAGGCAACGCTCGGCGCCGCGGAGGTCCGGCACGTCGTCGGCCGTCAGAATCGCTTTGACGCCGGGCAGCGCGAGCGCCGCGCGCGTGTCGATGCTCCGGACGCGCGCGTGCGGCATCGGGCTGAGGAGCAGCTTCGCGAACAGCATCCCCTCGACGCGATAATCCTCGGCGTACTTCGCGCGGCCGGTCACCTTGGCGATGAGGTCGGGCGGCGTGTAGTTCTGGCCGACGAGTTTCTGGTCCGGCATAAGTTCCTCAGATCGTGCGAATTATAGCCGGTTCGGCAACGGGGTCGGAGTTCCGGAGTCGGAGTTCTGGTATCGGAGCTTCGGGGTCAGAGTTCCGGGGTCGGAGTCTTGGTGTTGGAGTTCCGGTGTCGGAGCCTCGGGGTCAGAGTTCTGGTGTCGGAGTTTCGGTGTCGGAGTCTGCCGGCTACGGCGTTGTCGCTGACGCGTGCGCCAGGATCTCCGACGAGATCGCTGACATCGCGTCGTAATAATTGACAAAGCGCCGCGGTTCGGCGGCGTCGTATGTTCTCAGGTTGTCCGCCCATCGGAACCCGATCGCCTGGAAGCGCAGTTCCACGTCGATCTGCAGCGGTCCGTTCGTGCCGGCCACATCGAGCGAATAGCGCACCCGATCGGCGCCGCCGCCAAAGTCGGCGTCCTGCGCCGCGTCTCCCACGACCGCGATGTCGGGTTGGGCCGACGACTTCTCGAACCCGCGTGGCGTGAGGCGGTTGTCCTTCACATACCGCACGCCGGTCAGCAGCCCGGTCGTCGGCACGCCGGCGCGGTCGCTCATCACCGATTCGTAGATTTGGACCTGGCCGGCCTCGCGGACCTCTGTGTAGTGCGGCTCGAACTTCGCCGGATCGATGTCGTTGTCGTTCCCCGCGATCGACCCGGTCGGCGCCACCGCTCCGGACTCGAAGACCGCCCGCCCGGATCGATCGCGAATCGTGACGTGCAGCCACGCGCGGCGGGACGGATATCCGGTCGGCAGCTTGTGGCCGGTCAGGTTCCGGACCGCGACGTCGATGTCCAACCTCCCGCCCGCGATCTCGGCGCGCTCCACGCTGACCGCGGCGCTCGCGGTCTGCAGGTTCAGCACCGTCTGACGGATCGCTTCGTCGAGCTCGCCAGGGAGCGACGCCACCGCCAACTCGACGCGGAAGCGGTTCAGCATGCGCAGCATGAACGCGTTGCCGCCGACAAACCCATGGCGCGCGAGGCCCGTCCGCGGTTGCCCGAGCACCGAGGTGATCCGCATCTCCTGCTCGACCCGCGGCATGTGGCACGACTGGCAGCCGCGCTCTTCAGCGGGGAAGGCGCTGTGGCGCCATTCGAGGTACGGCACCTGCTCGGGTATCTCGCCAACGATCTCGCCGCCTGGACCGAGCGCTTTCGTGAACAGCGTGTGGCACGTGGCGCACAGCTCGGATTGCCGGATGTGCGGCGCCTCCGTCTGCCGGAACCCGGTCGCCGAGTGCATGAGCGCCGTCAATCCCTTGTCGGCCTCGAACGGGCCGAACATCGGCCTCGCCGCGACGGCGCGGGACGACTCTCCAAGGGGAGGCGCAGGGCTCACGACATAGCCGCCGGTGAAGCTCGCCGCCGTCCCCAGCTTGTCGCCGGTAATCTGATGACAGATGCTGCAGGACACGCCGTCGTGCGCCAGCCGGTCGCCTCGAGCCGAGCCCTTCCCCACCGGCAGGTGCGCGAACACTTCGCCTTCTCGACCTCGGAGGATCGCCTCGGTGCGCGCCATCGGCATGTGGCACTTGGCACACTCGTCCTGAATGGCATCCGCCGCGGCAGGATGATCGAGCGTCTCCCGCCGCACGGCCGCCTGCCAGTACGGATCGCGCGCCGAGTTCGCCATCATCGACGCGCGCCAGCTCGCGCCGATCGAGACATCCTCCCCCGACGGCGCACGAAGGCTGTTGTGGCACGCCATGCAGTCTGTCGCGGTCCTGAACAGGTGCGTGGACCGTTGATCCCGCGCGCCCTGAATCTCGACGAGGCCGAGGGTCAATGCGGCGCAGAGTGGCGCGAAGGCGACGCCGACCAGTCTCGACGAGCAGCCTTTCACCTCGTCCTCCAGTTCGACGTCAGCCCGCCATCGAACCAGTCCCACAGGAGATACACCATCATCGTCTTGCTTCGACTGAGCGGTTGCTGAACGGGGATGCGCAGGCCGACATTCAACAGCACATGCTGCAGCCCGCTGAGGCTGACCTGCAGCTGTGGGACGACGTCCCAGTCTGTTGGGGCGCCGAGCGACCTGTCGCCGACCACTTCGAACATCGGCGACCACGCGCGCCCCCAGCCGCGGACGGCAAAGGTCTTCCCGACGGCGGAGCGCAGGAAGACGGCCTTGCCCGCCACGTCGGCGTCATACGGCGCTTCGAATCCGGCCTGGACATGGACGAAGCCGGCGCGCGGCAGCGCCATGCCGAGCATCCCGAACCCTTCGACGATCGGCGTACCGCTGCCGAGCCCTTTCGACTCGCTGCCAGTCGGCAGCGTCGCTTCACCCCCGGCGCTGACGATCAACCCGCGCGACAGGCTGTCGTAGAGCGCGTACTTGAGGGCCAGGTTGACATCGCCGACGCCGCGGCTCCAGGTCCCACCGATGTCACGGTGAAACGCGAGCGGCACGTTGATCTCGTACTGGGCGCGCTTCCCGATGCGATGCTCGAAGAGGAACTGCGGATCGACCGACACTTCCGGCCGGCGGGTCATCGCGACCGTGAACACCGCTTCGTTTTCAGGAAACGCCTTCTCGGTGAAGAACGCCCGCGGAAAATTCAGCTCGCCGCGCGGCCACCGCGGCTCGGCGCAGAACGAGCGGAGATGGTGAACCACGCTGTCAATCTCGAGGTCGGACAGGGCCTCGCCGAAGGCGGGCATCCGCGGGTCGAGCGCGCGGGCTCCCCCACCCATGTGCACGACGGACGACCAGTCGAGGTCGGCTTCCGGCGTCGTGAACGCACAATCCGTGAAATCCGGCAGCGGCGTGTCGAAGCCGACGACCGATTCGGGCTGTCCCTTCCCGTCCCGGCCATGACACGCAGCGCAGGCGGTCTGATACAGCCGTTCACCGGTCATTCCCGCTCGATCGGCGGGTTGTGCGTGAAGGCGCGCGGAGCTCGCTCCGAGGACGATCAACGAGACGATGACGACGATGGGCGGCGCCAAAGTTGACGACGATGATACGCGAGGGCGCTACCTTCGCGAGCGGGTTCTGCGGTGCGCTTCTTCCTCGACGGCAGCCAGGACGGCCTTGAAGCCGCGGACATCGGCGGGGGTGATGCGGCGCGCGACCGCCTGCTCGAGCTCGGCGAGGTGCTTGTGGACCCGCAATGCCGCGCGGCGGCCGCTCGCGGTCGGCGTAATCAGGAACGTGCGCCGGTCGTCCGCGCCGACGTCGCGCGTGATGAAGCCGCGGTCGGCCAGCCGATCGAGAATGCTCGTCAGCGTCGAGCGTTTGTGCGCCAGGCCACGATGGAGGTCGGCGATCGTCGCCGGCCCCGAGGTCGCGAGCAGCGCGAGGATGTGCGCCTCGCCCTGCGACAGCCCGTCGTCACGCAGGCCGGCGAGATAGAGGCCGATCCGATGGGTTGCCCGATGGATCGGCGGCACGAGACGCAGAGGCAATGAGGTCCTTGTCCAGCAAACGCGGATACGCCCGCAGCACGTCGTCGACGGCGGCGCCCGGCATCACTGCGCGCGCCGCGGCCATCTGATACATCCAGAACGCAGTGATCGCGTCGGAGTACTTCTCGGCGCGCCCCACCGACGACGCGAAGCGGCGCAGCGTGGCACCCATCCGGGCGAGCGCCTCGTCGACGCTCGCCGATTCGCACAGATACACCCAGGCGACGCGCAGATGCGAGGCGTGCGGGAAGCCCGCCTTCGGCACCTCGCAGCGCTCGAGCGCGCGCGTCAACTCGACATCAGTGGCGGCCACCATGTTGTTACGATATCGTAGCATGCGAAAACGGTCAAATACTTCCTCGGCGGAGGGCGGGCGCCGCGCCCGGAGCTGGCAGGACGGGAGCCGGCAGGAGCAGCGGAGGGCGTCGGAGGCGCGCTCCTGGCAGCGGGAGTCCCCCGGGGCCCTTCCAGCCCTCCGGGGCCTTCCCGCCCCTCCCATTTGCCGTCAGCCCCTTTCAGGCTTACCATAGCCTCCGCTTGCAGGATGACCGGAGTTCAGGTAAGGTTTTTCCGAGAGAAACCGGCTGCCTGCGTGTGTGCGCCCTCCATCCCGCGCTTCCCTGCCTTGTCTTCAACAACATAGGAGAGAGTTGATTGGCCGTCCGTCTGTTCGTCGGTAATCTTGCCTACAGCACCACAGAAGCCGATTTGCGCACCTACTTCGGCGCCGTGGCGCCGCCATCGCAAGTCGTGCTGCCGGTCGATCGGGAGACCGGCCGCCCCCGCGGGTTCGCGTTCGTCGAATTCATCGACCGTGCCCACGCCGAGCAGGCGATCCAGCGCTTCAACGGACAGCCGTTCAACGGACGCCCCCTCGCCGTCAGCGAGGCGCGCGCCCGCGAAGATCGAGGGCCCGGCGGTCCACCGCGGCCGGGCGGCTACTCCCCCGGTCCCCGGCCGGGCGGCGGCTTCGCCCCGCGTCCGCCGGGCTCGTTTGGCGGCCCCAGGCCGTTCGACGGCGGCGGCAGCTCCGCGCCCGGCAGCGTGCCGGGACGCAGCCGCAATTTCGGACCGGACGCGAAGCCTCAGCGCGGCGGCAGCGCGAAGGGCAAGAAGAAGGGCGACGACAAACCGCGCGGGCCGATCCCACTCAAGAACACCGGCCGCTCGTTCAGCCTCGACGACGTGGACGCGCCGGACGAAGCGCTGCCGGACATCGACGATATCGCGACCAGCAAGCCCGAAGACGAGCTCGACAAGGACGACGAGTAGACCTCACCGCCTCCCCGAGACGAAGTCGAACACGCCCGTGGTCGTCGCCATCACGTTGTGGCTGACGGTACGATAGGCTCGGAATACCGTGACCATCTGGGATCACGTGCTCCAGGCGCTGCGCGCCGGCATGCCCGAGGAAGACTTCCGCCGGTGGTTCGGCGCCACGGCGTACGCGAGCGATTCCGGCGATCAAATCACGGTGTGGGTGCCGAGTGAGGGCGTGCGGCGGCACCTCGACAGTCACTATCAGGAGGCCATCGCTCGCGCGCTGATGGCACACGGCCGGCCAGATTGCCACGTCCGTCTGGTCGTCAGCGGCTTCGAAGACGATGACTTCGAGGACGATGACGAAGAACCAAAGTGACTGTGGGCGCCAGCGCCAACCGATGACAGATGGATATCGCGCGCCGCGTCCGCGGTCTCTGGCGTGTGGACGATCGGAGGAATGGAGCAGCCCGTTATGCGGCGGTCTGGCTGTCCTTACGCGGCGGCGCCGCTTCCACCTGACTCCGAATCTGCTGACGCAGCCAGTCGACCGGCTGCGGCTGACGGGCGACGAACGCCTGCCACTCGGCCTCGGAGAGAGTGATGGAGATCACGCGATCCCGCTCGTTGCTCATGCGCTCCAGCATACGCATCAGCCAGGTACACCGAAAATAGAATGATCTGATAGAACCTATCTCATGTCGTCATGGGTTCTTCTGGCGCGCCCGCGGCAGCACGAGCCGGAGCCGCTCGCGGATGGCTTCGAACGCGATCAGCAGCTCGTCGATCATGCGCGGCACGCGGTTCGCCTTCGCATAGACCCAGCCGGTCTCGCGCACCAGCTCGTGACCCTCGATCCGCGCGCAGAAGAACTGCCCCGCCTTCACTTCGCGGGCGACCGCCTGATACGGCACGATCCCGACGCCCTGCCCGGTCTTGACCATGGCCTTGATGATCTCGACGTTCTCGGTGTCCATGAGGACGGTCGGCTCGACGTTCTCGCTGGCGAAGAAGTGATCGATCACCTTGCGGGTCCCCGATCCCATCTCGAAGAGGATGAACGGCAGGCCGGCCAGATCACGTGGGGCGACCTTGCGGCGCTTCGCAAGCGGGTGGGTCGGCGTGGTGATGAGCAGCAGTTCCTCGTGGAGGACCGGCACGGTCACCAGGTCGGATTCGGCCACCGGGAGCGTCAGCAATCCGGCATCGACGCGGCCGCCGCGAATTTCCTGGACCGACCGGCCGGCAGTCGCGACCGTGAGGCGCACGTCCAGATGCGGATGGACGCGGCGCAGGTGTTTCAGGAGCGGCGGAAACACGTAGAGGCAGACCGTCATCCCGCCCGAGAGCCGCAGCGTCCCGCGAAGCTCGCGCGTC
>Ga0207675_100007229_pt1 | contig 10492 bp, 8 predicted proteins | sample KBSSwiS42_FD_184305 | JGI IMG/M metagenome (GOLD analysis project Ga0207675, IMG submission 184305) | Switchgrass rhizosphere microbial communities from Kellogg Biological Station, Michigan, USA - KBS Switchgrass S4-2 (SPAdes) (version 2) | ecosystem: Host-associated > Plants > Roots >...
ATGAGCGTCGAGGTTGTGGAGTTGACCGAGTACGGTCCCCACGACGCTGTCGTGCCTGAGGTGAGCGGCACTGCTTCATTCACCGGACGCAGTGAGTTCTATTTCGATCCCTCAGATCGGCTGGGTCAGGGCTTTATCTTGAGATGATTTTTGATGGTAATGGAGTCAGTACCACGACGCGGTAGCGTGGAACTCTTCTCGGCTTGGCCTCATCCAGTGCGGAAAGCCTCAGGCTTTCCGCAGGTATTGGTTTTAGGGCTTTGAGGCTATGCCTCAGCGGCAGAGCCGCGACAGTTGTTGTTGGGTAATCGGAAAGCCAGAGGCTTTCCGCACGGAGAGCGGCAAAGCCGCGAACAGCTATACGCCATCGTGTTGAGCCATACGCTGCTGCGTGGTGGTACCTACTCCACAGCACTGCGGGCATAGGAACCGCCAGCACATTGCAACTTGAAAGGAACATAATGCGACGAACTTTTCTGACTTTTCTTCTTCTCCTGTCATTCTCATCCTCTTCTCACTTTCAGTCACAATCACGGTTATCGATTCGGAGTGCAAGCGTAAGCGATAGTGCTCGTTCCTTGCCGCGCAGCTCACCTGAGAAGCAAGGCATCTCGTCAGCAGACATACTCGATTTTGTGGAGACGGCTGACAAACAGATCGACACGATGAACAGTTTCATGCTCGTGCGACACGGTAATGTTGTTGCCGAAGGTTGGTGGGGACCGTACGACTCATCCACACCACATATCCTTTATTCATTGAGCAAGAGTTTTACTTCGACCGCAGTCGGGTTGGCGATTAGTGAAGGAAAGATGAGCCTGGATGACCAGGTGCTTAAATTCTTTCCTGAAGACGCTCCGGCCGAACCGTCTGCCAACCTCAAAGCCATGCGCGTGCGTGATCTCCTGCGGATGGCAACCGGACACCAGTCAGAAGCGGCGATTCGAGCTGATGGCGCGCCGTGGACCAAAACGTTTCTGGCGCATCCTGTTCCTTTCAAGCCGGGCACTCACTTCCTTTACAACTCTCCCGCCACGTACATGCTCTCCGCAATCGTGCAGAAGGTGACGGGTATGACAGTCCTGGACTACCTCAAGCCGAGGTTGTTTGAGCCACTGGGCATCGATACTCCAACCTGGGTAGCGAGCCCGCAAGGGATTTCCGCGGGTGCTTATGGATTGTCTGTGAGAACTGAAGACATCGCTCGCTTTGGTCAGTTGTACCTGCAGAAGGGCAACTGGAAAGGGAAGCAACTAATTCCTTCGGCATGGGTAGAGGAAGCAACGGCGCGGCAGACTTCGAATGGTTCGTCGCCAAATAGCGATTGGGATCAGGGCTACGGTTATCAGTTCTGGCGTTCGCGTCACAACACTTATCGAGGTGACGGAGCGTTTGGTCAGTATTGCATGGTGATTCCGGAGCTCGACGCAGTGGTAGCGATCACCAGTGGTGTACGCGACATGCAGAGTGTGATGAATCTCGTGTGGACCAAACTCCTGCCGGCCATGAAATCAGATCACCTTCCGGAGGATCGCGCTGCGAGGCAGAAGCTCGAAGCAAGATTGAATGGATTGGTGGTTAAGCTACCGCTTGGACAACCGAGCTCGTCGATGGGCGCAAAAATCTCCGGGAAGTGGTTCGAGTTTCCGAAAAATGAGCGCGGTATCCAGGCGATTTCTTTTGACTTCAGCTCGTCGATGCCGGTGCTACTGGCGCGCACGACTGCTGGACTGAGTAAGACGCCGATCGGAATGGGATCGTGGCGTAAGAACCCTGACGATTTTACTAACGGCCTCGGAGACTTCTTGAGTGTTCCGGCTCATCCGCTCGTCGCAGCCAGTGGGGCTTGGACCGCGGATGACACTTTCAACGTCAAGCTCGTGCTTTACCAGACGCCGTTCTATTCGTCGCTTGTGTTTAAGTTTGATGGTGAGCGGTTGGTGTTTGACGCAGAACACAATGTCGCGTTTGGACCGACAAAGTTGCCGCAGTTGGTTGGTCAGGCAGGATCGACGCAGTGAACTAGGCTTTCTCTGTGTGCTCTGCGTCTCTGGGATCTCTGCGTTTTATATCGGCTGACCAAAAGTTAACGCAGAGATCACAGAGACGCAGAGCACACAGAGAAACTACGTTACGCCACTGCGGCTCGTTCGTTGAGGACGCCTTTTTCGAGATGCATCTCTTGCTTCGCAAAACTCGCAGCGTGCGGATCATGCGTCACAAGCATGATCGTCTTCTTCAACTCGCGATTGAGTGTCGACAGTATCTGGAGTATCTCTTCGCCGGAACGAGCGTCGAGGTTTCCGGTTGGTTCGTCAGCAAGTATAAGGTCGGGATCCGTGACGATAGCTCGAGCGATTGCCACGCGTTGTTCTTGTCCGCCAGATAGTTGTTTAGGTTGATGATGCATGCGATCAGTCAGCCCGACGAGTTCGAGCGCGGTTTCGACATTTTTCTTTCGTTCGGCTTTGCTGAGCTTGGTTAGGAGCAGCGGTAGTTCGACATTCTCAAACGCTGTCAGCACCGGTACCAGGTTGAACGTCTGAAAGATGTAGCCAATATGCGCATTGCGCCAGGTTGCCAGCTGACTCTCATTCAGCCTGGCCAACTCTGTTCCCATCACCACGACCTGGCCTTCGGTTACCCGATCGATTCCGGCGAGCAAATTGAGCAGCGTTGATTTGCCCGAGCCGCTTGGTCCCATCAGCGCAAAGAAGTCGCCTTCCTCGAGTTCGAGATCAACGTGATCGAGGGCGATGACTTCAAATCCATCGCGTGAAAATCGCTTACTTACATCGCGAACTTGAACTATCGGTGCGGTCATAGCTTCTACTCTCTCTGTTTATTGGATCTTCACGCGATCTCCGTCGCGCAACTTCTCAACTCCCGAAGTCGCCACGGATTCGTTGCCACTTAATCCGTCCAACACAAAATAGGCGTCGCCCTGCTCATCACCTATTCGGATTGTCCGTTGCTCCACCTTGTTGTCTTTGACAACGAAGACAAACGAGGCGCCGTCCTTTTTCACCACCGCCAGCTTAGGCACCAGTACACGGGCGATTGCCTGCGTCTGATTCGGTGCAGGCTTGTCAGAAAGAAAATTGACACGCGCGTTCATCTCAGGTCGTAACTGTGCATTGGGATTATCAACCTTAACCTTGATCTGAACAGTCGACTTCGCTCGGTTTGCTTCCGGAGCAATCTCGGCGATAAAGCCGTTGTAGCGAAGATTCGGAAAAGCGTCCGGAACGATCTCTGCTCGTTGCTCCATCTTCAGACGTGAAAAGTCTGACTGGCTGATGTCCAGTTCGATTTGCAGATCGGTCAGATCGGCGAGATCAACGACTGATGTACGCGCTCCCGAGCCACCAAATGCAGATGGACTCACCATTTCACCGCGTTCGACAATGCGCTCCAGAACTGTACCTGCAACCGGCGCCTTGATTTCAGTGGCAGCGAGTTGAGTGTTTGCATAGTCGAGGGCAGCTTTCATCTGCTGCACTTGTGCCTGCGCCGCGCGAATCTCTTCAGTACGCGGGCCAACCTCGGTCATTGAGCTCGCCTGCTTCGCCGCTTCAACGAGTGAAGCTTTTGTATCGCGTTCCGCGAGCGCGTGATCGAGTTCCGCTTTGGAAGTGACACCTGCGCGAAAGAGCGTCAGTGAGCGTTGATAGTCTGCTTCGGCAGTTTTCAGATTTGCCTCCGCCTGAATAACTGCCGCCTTGTCCCTCATCTTTTCTTGCGGTCGAGAGCCACTCCGCAGCTGATCAAGTCGAGCCTGTGCCGCGGCCATATTGGCATTAGCCTGGTTCACCTGCGCGCGGAATTCGCTGTCTTCAAGTCTGACTAACAGTTGACCCTCTTGTACAAGATCACCCTTCTCGACCCCGATCCACGCGACACGGCCCATCACTTTTGCTCCTACTGCGATCTTGTGATGAGCTACCACATACCCAGAAGCTGTCAAAACACTTTCGCCTGAGGACGGTGCGCCAGTCTCCACTCGGACCGAACTGACCGAAATAGTTTTGGCAGTAGAGAACAGAAAAATGTAGCCGAATGCTGCGAGAGCGATAACTGCGGCAATGCCGATTAACAAGAGCTTAGGACTTCGATTACCACCGACTGGGGATGGCGCCGGGGCTCGATCGATCTTCAGACTTCGGAGTCGCTTGTTGAGATCTTCCTGATCTTCTTGTGTTTTTGTACTGGTCACCATACGTCAGTTTAAGCTCGCAGCGCGTCAACGATCTTGTATCGGGATGCCCTGATCGACGGCAACAGCGATCCAACGAAGCCAATGGTTGCGCCGAATATTAAAGCAAAGAGCATCAAATCAGGTGTGACTTTGAAATTAAAAGCAATTTCGCTAAAGGTTACCCAGTTTGAGGTTCCCGTCGAGACGAAATTCAACGGTAGCGCCAGGATGATTCCGATTGCCGCTCCAATTACCGCAATCGAGACTGACTCCAGCAGGAAGGCGATGAGAATGCTCTTCCGGCTGAAACCGAGCACTCGCAACGTACCAATCTCCTTTGTTCGTCGCGAGACTGCAGCATACATCGTGTTCATACCGGCAAAGCCGGCACCGACTGCCATGATGAATGTGATGAACACAGCAAGAACTTTTAGCGCACCGGACGCCTGACCTTGCTGGTCTTCGTAGAACACTCGCTCGGCAACCGCTTTCAAGTGAAGCTTTGGATCGTCAGTGATCCTTTTTGTTAAGGCACTCAATGCGTTCAGATCTTTCGCGCGCAACAACGCGGAGGACAACGCATCGGTTCGCTTGGTTGCGCCCGCTAGCGAGTTGAGATCGACCCAGATCTCAGACTCGAAAGCTTTACCACCGGAATCAAACAAACCAACGACTGTATATTCCGTGGTTTGAACTTTGAACCGGTCTCCTATCCCGAGACCCTGGAAGCGTTCAGCGATTCGCTTAGAGACCACTGCTTCTGCGAGTCCAGGTTGAAATGTCCTACCCGCAGCAATTGCAAACCCGCTTCGTAGCTTGAATGACATTGGTCCTACGCCGCGAACCGTTACGTTAGAACCCTGAGTCATTCCTTTGCGCGCTTTGTAGATCAACGTGATGATTTCAGCGGTAGCGAGAGGCGTGTCTCCTTCGCGCGCCACGCCATCCAGGTACATTAGGTCCTTAAAGTTTTCCTGTGTGATGGTGCTGTTCAGCTCAGCTGTACTTCCTTCCCGGAGAACAATCACATTCAGCGGTTCGCCGCTGGTTGAAAGTGTTAGGTCGATACCGCGAGCCAGGGCCATTACCATCAGAAAGACAGCGACTGTGAGTCCGATCGTAAAAGCAGTCGCCAGCGTGCTTCCTTTGCGGACCACAATATTTCGGATGTTGTACTTAAGTGGTAGTGCCATCTTATTCCGTGCTCCGCAACGCTTCCGCGATTGTTAGCCCCGAGACTCGATATGCCGAGTACGCCACACTGATTAGTCCGACGACGATTGATATAACAAAGGCGGCAATCAAGGTTTCACTGGTAGGAACGAATGCGGCGAAATAGGGAATGTAAGTACCCAGATCAATCGAACGGAAAATCAGTTCAGCTCCGCCAATTCCGATGACGGCGCCGATGGTCGCAACGATCAACGCTTCAGTTAGAAACAAGATCGCGATGGTGTGACGTTTGAACCCAATGGCTTTCAGAGTACCGACTTCCCTCGTTCGCTCACGCACAGTCATGGCCATTGTGTTTCCCATGATCAGTAAGACGGAAAAAGTAATCGCCGCCATGATGCCGTAGAGAAACTGTTTGACTCCGCCGAACATTGTTTGAAAGCTCAAGGCGAACTCTCGCTCAGTTTCGGTTTTGGTTGGGGCGTCAGTGTTCACAAAAATCGAATCGATTGTTTGAGCTATACGAGGTACGTCTTCAGGTGTGTTGGCCATTATGCTGATCGTGCCCACCTTGTCTTTGGCCCAGGCCGGAAGGAGCTCGTTGAGATAATCACTATGAAAGAAGAAGGTCTTTTCATCACCACCGCTGGCGACACCACGAATGATGAATTCAACCTCAGCGTTGTAGATCGGACTCTTTAAGGTGACTCGTTGGCCGGGTGCGAAGCCATACAGCGCCGCGAGCTTCTTCCCGACAATGGCACCTTGCCGGTCGTTAATGAATGCCTGCCACTCGGCATCAGACATTTTCAGCTCGGTCATGATTGAGTGCGCCTTCGTCGCGTCGACAGCGAAGTTCGCAAAGAAGTTTTTTTCGTCTTTCCAAATGCCGCCGAACCAACTAAACGGCATCGCATCTTTAACCCCGGGGACTGCCTTAATCTTATCGACGTCGGCCACTGGAAGTGGAAAGGCCAGCGACACGGCGTGACGCGACACCAATCGCAAAGGATTAGCCTCTTTAGTGCCTCGCTCCAGTTCGGTTAGAACTGTCGCCAGGGTGATGATGAGGAAAAGCGAAACGACCAGGCTTGAGATCGTCAGTATCGTTCGCCTCTTATTTCGGAGGATGTTCTTAAAAACAAGCTTCGCGAACTTCATATCCGTTTCACCTTATTGTTAGAGACGACTGGCCGGGGACCGATTTAGTCAAGAGCGTGTACGCACTCACCCGAGAAAGGGTTCAAATAAAAAGGCCCATTAGCAATAACGGAGAAAGGAGGAGTTTGGTTACGCTCTGTGATCGAGGTGGTGAATGCCGACAGAATTGTCGGAACCGCAAAAACTCAACCCTTCAGATGTTAGTCGAATGCCGTGGCTTGAAATCGACAGCTAAGCAGAAAAATTTTCGGATTGCAATCAACTTGAGCCGCAGTGGCAATGAGGTCAGTACCGATACGCGGTAGCGTCGGCTCAATGAACACTAAATCCTGAAGGAAAACAGAAGCCGACGCTACCGCGCATCGGTACTGACCTCATTGCCACTGCGTTAAGCAACGGCCTGGTCTGTGATGTCCAGACCTTTATCGATAATTGCGAACGCTTCACGCAATTCGTCTTCAGTTATGCACAGCGGCGGGTTAGTGAAGAACGTGTTCCAACGGACAAACGTGTAGAGACCTTCCTGGCGAAAGTGCTTGCCGAGTGCCTGCATCTCAGGCGACGTGCCGTTGAAAGGCGCCATCGGCTCAAGCGTTTTGGGATTCCTTACGAGTTCGACGATTCCAAACAAACCAATGTTGCGTGTAGCTCCAACTGATGGATGTCGACTCTGAAGGTCTTCGAGGAGACCGCGCATTACCTGTCCCATGCTACGCGCGCGCTCAATGAGATTATCTTCTTCGTAGACTGCAATCGTTGCCAGCGCTGCGGCACAAGCAAGCGGGTGGCTGTTATATGTCAGACCACCGTAGAACACGTTCTTCTGAAAATGATCTGCGATGTGTCGTCGCATTCCAACGGCGCCGAGTTGAACATAGGCACTCGTCAGACCCTTAGCCATCGTGATCAAATCGGGTTTGACGTTCCAGTTGTCAACGGAGAACCATGCTCCGGTTCGTCCAAAACCTGCCATCACTTCATCAGCAATCAAAAGGATGCCGTACTTGTCACACAGGTCTCGGAGTCCCTGTAGATAACCATCCGGCGGAATGAGAATGCCGTTGGTTCCGGTGACAGGCTCGACAATCAGCGCGGCGATTGTGTTGACGCCTTCGAGTTCGAGCACCTCTTCAGTGCGCGACAAGACTTCCTCGGTTGTATCAAACCCTTTTTGAATGCCGTGATAGAAATCAGGAATACGAAAAACCCCGGGAATGCCAGGTTCAGCGGCCCAACGTCGTGGATCACCGGTCAGCGTTAACGCACCGGCAGTGCCGCCGTGGTAACCGCGATACCGAGCACCGATCTTGTGACGACCTGTAAAGAGGCGCGAAATGCGGACTGCGTTCTCAACAGATTCAGCGCCGCCGTTTGTGAAGAAGAAGGCATCGATGTCGCCTGGCGTAATCTCCGCGAGCTTAGCGGCGAGACGTGCGCGCACCTCCGTAGCCATGAATGGATTGGCATAGGCAAGTGTGGATGCTTGCTCCTTGATCGCATTGATGACGCGTTCATCACCGTGGCCGATATTCACGCACATCAGTTGGCTATTGAAATCGATGAAGCGTTTACCTTCCGGTGTCCAGAAATAGATACCTTTTGCGTGGGCCACTGGAATCGGATCCACCGCTGCCTGTGCCGACCATTCGAAGAGAGTATGACGCCGGCAAAGGTCGACGATTTCGGTGCCGGTCATATTGTTGCTGGTGGTTGTCATGATTGGGAGAGTATAGCGAGAGAGTGGGCGACGGGCGAGTGGCGCGCGACAGCGATCTCAGATTTCAAATTTCAGATCTCAGAATGCGCTCCGCGATTGAGTTCTGAGATCTGAGATCTGCAATTTGAGATCGCTGTCACCCACTCACCCCGTCACTGATCACTCCGTCGAACCTACCGCTCCTGGATCACTGACAAGACATTCCCGGCCGGATCTTTGAACCATGCGATGTTGGGACCTGGCCCGCGCATGATGCCTTTCTGATCAGTCTTGATGTCACGTTGGTCGTACTTTTCCAGCCGAACACCGCGTGCAATCAATTCTTCGACTGCCTCGTCAATGTCGTTCACCGGAAAGTTCAGAACGGTAAATGATGCCGGAGTATGGTTTGGTTTCGGATACAAAAAGACGTTTACGTTGCCAGCAAGTTCCAGCTGCAATCCTTCAGGCATTTCAGAAATCTCCAAGCCCAGCGTTTCGCCGTAGAACGTCTTGGCTTGTTTCAAATCTTTCACTGAAAAGCTCGGAAAGGCTTTCGCGTCCTGAAATATGTTTGAAGCTTTCCTTGCTGTTTTTGTTCCCGCTACTGCTTTCATTCGATCTCCCTTCAATTTGTTGTTGATTGATTGGGGATGACGAAATTAGAGCAGGGAAGTGCGCTCAACGGGTGGCGATTGTTTGATATGAATGTGGTGATTGAGTGACACAGGCTTTCGGGTTTCGAGTTTCAGGTTTCGAGTTTCAGGTTTCGAGTGTTGTGTGGGGGTCGGGCGGCTTTGCCGCTTACCGTGCGGAAAGCCTCCGGCTTTCCGTAGTTGCCTTTTAATATTTTTGAGGCTTCGCCTCAGCGGCATAGCCGCCAACAATATTGGAAAGTGATCGGAAAGCCGGAGGCTTTCCGCACGGGTTGCGGCAAAGCCGCCTGACACCTAACACCCGACACCAAACACTAACACCGACACCTAACACCAACACCTGACACCCAACACAAGAAACTCGATTTAGAACGCGCCTTTAATCTTCAGCGTTTCGCCTGTGTCTTCTAACTCAAAGAACCTCGCGCGTTCGTTTGGGTTTTTGTTCGGTTGGTGCAGCACGAGCATTAACTGTCCGTCGAAACGCCTGAAGATCATTCCGTGTCCGCCGTCGTTCGCGTAAAGAGGTTCAGCTTGTTGTTCCCATGGGCCACGCAGCTTGCCTGTCGTCGAAACAGCCACGCCAACCGTGTAACCGCCTTTGCCAAAGCTCGACCAGATCATCATCAACTTTCCGCTCTTCGACCGATACAAATAGGGTCCGTCCGTTACGCTGCAGTGCCACTGTGGTGACTTTCGGCCCCACGGTGCATCACTGCCATCAAACAAGTGGACCGGATCTCCTACCGTGTCAGAAAGGTCGTCTTTCAATTGAATCATTTCAACCGCGCCGTCTTTGATCTGTACCCACTCATGACAGTAGACCATGTAAGGCACGCCATCCTCGACCCACAAGGTTCCATCGAGCGTCATCATATCGACTGGCAGAGTGGAGTGATTCTGAAACGGTTTGAACGGGCCGAGCGGCGAATCGCTGACGAGAACTTGAGTTCCGCGTTTCACACGCGGTAGCCAATTGCGCCACTGCTCGGGGAGAAGAGAATCGGTGTCGAAGGTAGCGAACGCGTAATACTTGCCTTTGTAAGCGTGCAACTCAGGCGCCCAGATCGCTTTGATGTTGATGTCTCCCCAAAACTTCTCGGGTGTTTGAAAGACGATGTGTGGGCCTTCCCAGGTTCGGAGATCCTTGCTTGTGTATACGCGCAAGGCTGGACGTCTCCCGCCCTCGACGGTATTAGCCATCGTCGAGGAAACCAGGTAGTAAGTTTTGGTGGCTTCATCGGCAAGGATGCATGCGTCGCGCATGCGGATGTTGGCGATGTTGACGCTTGAACTTTGGCTTAAGGCAACGGATTGAAAGGCGACAAGCAGGGTTGCGAGCAGGACAGTTTTGATCAGGGTCATGGGACGCTATTCAACCCTAAGGGGTATTGATGCGTCCAGTTCGTAGTGAAGTTGGAGCGAGTGTCACAACAGGGAATCATTGGTCATTTATCATTTTCCATTTTCCATTTATCATTTTGGAAAAACCTTCGCCTCTTACACGCCTTCTCAATACGAGAAAATGATAAATGGAAAATGGAAAATGATATATGACCAATGATCTTTTTCCCGCCCCCAGACTCCAAACCCCTAGTCCACAGACTG
>Ga0207675_100007233_pt1 | contig 10489 bp, 8 predicted proteins | sample KBSSwiS42_FD_184305 | JGI IMG/M metagenome (GOLD analysis project Ga0207675, IMG submission 184305) | Switchgrass rhizosphere microbial communities from Kellogg Biological Station, Michigan, USA - KBS Switchgrass S4-2 (SPAdes) (version 2) | ecosystem: Host-associated > Plants > Roots >...
CCCCGGCCCAGACGTTCGTCGGATGCGACGAAGACGGCGAGCCAATGGACACAGCGAGCTTGGCGAGCGAAGCAATCCAACACAGCCCGATACGATCGCCCCCGTGGGCGCAGCTTCTGGTGAACCGATTGCCGCGTCCGTACGTCTCGCCTGGCCCGATGAGTCGCCAAGCATTGCTGAGCTCCAGCGACGCTCCTGGGCCGTGCAATGGCCCGCCGAGCTAGCGGAGCTGATGCTCGTATCGGTGTCACTGGCCGACATGATCGACGCTTGGCGTAGCGCGATTGAGCGACCGCCCGAAGCGGCATTCCGGGTACTCATTGCGACCGACGGGGAGCGAGTCGTCGGGTTCGCCAGCACGATGCCGAGTCAAGATGACGATGCTGATCAAAGTCGGGACGGCGCGATCGATGCGTTCGTCGTCGATCCTCCTGCCCAACATCAGGGCCACGGCTCCCGGCTGCTCAACGCCTGCGCCGACACCTTGCGCGCAGACGGATTTGTCGGGGCTTCCTGTTGGGTGAATGCCCGGGACGAGACCTTCCGCCTGTTCCTGATCGCCGCAGGCTGGGCATTGGATGGGGCTACCCGCGAGATCGGCCCCGAAGATGAATCCGTACGCCTCAAGGAGCTCAGGCTGCATACCAACCTTCTCCCGGCCGGAGAGCTTGAGGACAGCTAGGCGGCAACGGTCAGGTTGTCGCCCACCAGGTCCACATCCACCCCGTCTTCTGCGGCAGTGATTCGGCTCGCGGTCAGACCGAGCGGGATGCCTTTCAGCGGAATCGGCCTGAGCAGCGCAGCCAGCAAGGCTTGAGCTGTGAAGTCAGGCAGGTTGACGCCGGCGACCGAAATCCTGGCATCGCTCAGCGTGATGGTCTGCTCTTTGGCGTTCAGCCGCGGCGTACCGGTGATCACGGCTTCTACCTCCCGCTCGAAGACATTGGTTTTGGCCACCAGCTCGACACGCCCCTCGCTGCCGTAGCTCAGTGGCGCACCGGCGAGCGCGGAGAGTTTTGCATAGTCCAGCAGGGAGGTGCCTTCAGCGTGGCTGATCGTCATGTTCTTGAACCAGTCATTGGTCGCGACATCGCTCATCACCAGATCGGCGTGTGCCAAGGTCAGCTCGGAATTGTTGGCGACGCCAAGCTGGTCGGCGACGACGTGCATCGTGCCAATCGAGCCAGCTGCCAGCTGGGTCAGGAAGGGGAAGCCCTTGATCTCGACCTGGGGTAGCGCAGGCGTTCCCAGTGCCGGCTGCAACGCCTCCGCTGCTTGCCGCTCGGCGCGGTGGTGCGCGTAACGATCACCGGCATAGAGACCGACGCAGAGCAAGGCGAAGATCGAGACGATGATCGCTACGACGACGAACGGCGCGGCCCGACCGAGGCGAGCCCATAGTCGATTCACGTCATCCGATCCCGAGGATGGGTTCGATCCCCACGGTGAGCCCAGGCCTGATGCTGATCGCCCGGACTGCCGCGAGCACGCCCGGCATGAACGACACGCGGTCCAGAGAATCGTGCCGGATGGTCAATGTCTCCCCCTCCGCCCCGAACAAGACCTCTTGATGGGCGACCAGACCGCGCAGCCGTACGCCGTGGACTCGAATCCCATCCACCTGCGCCCCCCGAGCTCCCGGCAGCTCCTGTTTGGTCGCGTCTGGGGGTGGAGTGAGTGCGGCTGCCGTACGTGCGGCGGCGATTCTGCGGGCCGTGCTCGCGGCGGTTCCCGATGGCGCGTCGGCCTTGCCGGGGTGATGCAGCTCGATGATTTCTGCGCTCTCGTAAAAGGCGGCTGCCTGCTCGGCAAAACGCATCATGAGCACCGCACCTATGGAGAAGTTCGGCGCGATCAGCACGCCGACACCATCATGCTCCGTGAGCCTGCCGCGCAACAGATCGAAATGCTCCTCAGTAAAGCCCGTGGTACCGACAACGGCGTGAATGCCGTGACCGATGCACCAGAAGAGGTTGTCCATCACCGCGTCGGGGTGGGTGAAATCGACGATGACCTCGGCGGTCTCGGCGGATGCGCGATCATCGCCAAGATCGATGGCCGCAACCAGATCCAAATCCGGGGCGGACTCGACAGTCCGGCACACCTCGGCGCCCATCCGACCACGGGATCCGAACACCCCGACCCTAATCATTCACCGACCGCCCTTCCGACTACCACCGAGATAGCAGCGATTCAACTCCTCGAGATGCCACCTTGGCTCCGGCGATCGCCAGCGTCGGAGGATGTCTGAATAGCGTTTCCGCCTCCGCGCGTACCTGATCAGCGCTCACCTGGTCGAAGCTGTGTAGCAGCTGGGTCAGGGTGCGGTCGTCGCCCAGCACGGCATTGATACCAAGGCGACTCATCCGGCTGCCTGGCCCGTCGAAGGAGAGGGCGGTCTGGCCGCGCATCTGACCTTTCGCACGGGCTAGTTCTTCGGAGGTGACCCCGTGCGCCGCAACCTCGGCGAGGGTGGCACGCACCAGCTTCACGATCGCGGCCAACTTGCCGGGCGCGCACTGCCACTCAACACTCCACAGACCGGCGTCGGAATATGCCGTCTCGCCGGCATCGATGCTGTAGCTCAGCCCGCGCCGCTCGCGTACTTCGACGAACAGCCGGGAAGCCATGCCGCCGCCGATGATCAACGACAGCAGGCCGAGTGCATAGCGACGTGGGTCGAAGATGCCAGGACTGGGGAACGCCAATACCGCGCTGCATTGCTCCAGCGGCAGTTTGCGCATGATCAGCCCGCCCTGCTCGTTGATCATGGTGGGTGCAAGATCAGGCGGCGCAGTAGAGGTTGTGGGCTGGACGTCCAGGACGCCCAGTCGCTGCACCAGTCGATCATGTTCGACTTTGCCGGCCGCTGCTACGACCAGGGAGCTGGGACGGTAGTACCGGCCCCAGTGCTGCACGATGCTAGGCCGACTCAGAGTCGCGACCGAGCTCGGTGATCCGATCACCGTGCGACTGAGCCCGGACGTGCCGAAGATCGCTGCGGCGACGGCTTCGGCGGCCTGCTCAGTGGGGTCATCGGCATGCATCGAGATCTCGTCCAAGATCACCGCTCGTTCGGCGTCGACATCCTCTCCCGTGATCATCGAGTTGCTGATCATGTCGGTGAGGACGTCAACGGCCAGCTCGGCATCGCTGTGCAGCACGCGTGCGTAGAAGCAGGTGTGCTCTTTGGCGGTGTAGGCGTTGAGCTCGCCGCCTACCGACTCGATCGCGGCCGAAATCTGCTCCGCTGTGCGATTCAGGGTGCCCTTGAAGAGCAGGTGTTCGAGGAAGTGGGAAGCGCCGTGCAGTCGTGGGGTCTCGTGACGCGAACCGACGGAGGCAAAGACGCCGAGTGCGTAGGTGTTGGTTGAGCGGATGTCCTCCGTGACGATTTGGAGGCCGTTCGGCAGCACCGTACGGCGGACGGCGCCATCCAGTTGGAGGCGCCGTCGGCCGGGACGGCTACGCGGAGCGTGCGGCATCAGTAGTGTCGACGTGGTGCAAAAGGCTTACGCCGACACCGTCTCCTCGACCACCGGAATCAGCGACAGCTTGCCACGATCATCGATCTCATTGATCTCGACCTGGATCTTCTGACCGACGTTCAGCACATCCTCGACGCTCTCGACTCGCTGACCCCCAGAAAGCGGGCGCATCTTGGAGATATGCAGCAGACCGTCTTTCCCGGGTAGCAGCGATATGAAAGCGCCGAACGCGGTGATCTTGACGACGGTGCCGAGATAGCGCTCGCCCTTCTCTGGCATCGTCGGGTTGGCAATGCCGTTGATCATGCCGCGGGCCGCCTCCGCCTTGTCGGCTCGATCGGCGCCAATGTAGATCGTGCCGTCGTCCTCGATCGAGATCTCGGCGCCAGTATCGTCCTGGATCTGGTTGATCACCTTGCCCTTGGGGCCAATGACCTCGCCGATCTTGTCGACGGGGATCTTCACGGTGATGATCCGTGGCGCGTAGACGCTCATCTCGTCGGGACCGTCGATGGCCTCCTGCATCACATCGAGAAGCGTGTTGCGGGCGCCCTTGGCCTGGTTCAGCGCCTCCGCCAGCACCGAGGCAGGAACGCCGTCCAGCTTGGTGTCCAGCTGCAGTGCGGTGATGTAATCACGGGTACCAGCGACCTTGAAGTCCATGTCGCCATAGGCATCCTCGGCACCGAGGATGTCGGTCAGTGCGGTGTATTGCACCTGACCGTCGACGGTGTCAGAGACCAGCCCCATCGCAATGCCGGCGACTGGCGCCCGCAGCGGTACTCCGGCGTTGAGCAGTGCCATCGTCGAGGCGCACACCGAACCCATCGATGTCGAGCCGTTCGAACCGAGGGCTTCAGAGACCTGACGGATTGCGTACGGGAACTCTTCGCGGGTGGGTAGCACCGGAACCAGCGCCCGTTCGGCCAGCGCACCGTGACCGACCTCGCGCCGCTTGGGTGATCCCACCCGACCGGTTTCACCGGTGGAGTACGGCGGGAAGTTGTAGTTGTGCATGTAGCGCTTGGTGGTCTCCGGTGCGAGGGTGTCGAGCTTTTGCTCCATGCCCAGCATGTTCAGAGTCGAGACGCCCAGGATCTGTGTCTCACCGCGCTGGAAAAGTGCCGAGCCATGGACCCGCGGCACTACGCCGACCTCGCAGGAAAGCGTACGGATATCGGTGACCCCACGGCCGTCGATGCGGATCTTGTCGGTCAGAATCCGTTGCCGAACGAGCTTCTTGGTCAGTGCTCGGTACGCGCCGGTGATCTCTTTTTCGCGTCCCTCGAATCGGGAAGCCAGGCGCTCAACGACCGTGTTCTTGAGCGTTTCGGTGGCGTGCTCGCGGGTTTGCTTGTCAGCAATCGACATGACGTCACTGAGTTCCCCGGTCGCCGTCTCCGCGACGACTTCGTACACGTCGTCGGCATAGTCGAGAAAGATCGGGAAGTCGGCAACGGGCTTGGGGAATTTGGCCGCCAGCTCAGTCTGGGCCGCACACAATGCGCGGATGAACGGCTTTGCGGCCTCGAGACCGGCTGCCACAACCTCCTCGGTGGGCGCGGTCTTGCCGCTCCTCACCAGATCCCAGGTACGCGTCGTCGACTCGGCCTCGACCATGGCAATGGCCACATCTCCGGATGCTGTGACCCGGCCGGCCACGACCATCTCGAACGCGGCATTCTCAAGCTGATCGACGTCCGGGAAGCCGATCCAGCGATCACCGATGAGCGCAACGCGTACGCCGCCGACTGGACCGGTAAACGGCAGGCCGGCGAGCTGGGTGGACAGGGACGCCGCATTGATGGCAACCACGTCGTAGGTCTTGTTCGGGTTCAGCGCCATGACTGTGACGATGACCTGGACCTCATTGCGCAGGCCCTTGACGAAGCACGGGCGTAGCGGACGATCAATAAGTCGGCAGGTGAGAATCGCGCCCTCGGAAGGGCGTCCCTCACGGCGGAAGAACGAGCCGGGGATGCGGCCCACGGCGTACATGCGTTCCTCGACGTCCACGGTGAGCGGGAAGAAGTCGATGGCCTCCCGCGGCTTGCTCTGGGCGGTTGTGGCCGAGAGCACCATAGTGTCGTCGTCAAGATAGACGGTCGCCGATCCCCCGGCCTGCTGGGCCAGCAAGCCCGACTCGAAGCGGACGATGTGTCGGCCGAAATTGCCGTTGTCGATAACGGCCTCGGTGGATTGAAGATCTGGTCCCTCCACGGGATTCCTTTCTGTGGCGCTGGCTAGTTGCCAACGCCTGAATGTGGATCGCATCCGCACACGGGATGAGGCTCGACGTGGCGCGGTGACCTTGTCCCGCGTCAATCCCCCGAGCTGGTGGAGGCCGGTCTTCGATCGAGGTCCGCGGGCCAGAGCGTCATGCTCCTCCCGAAAACCACTACCGAGGACCGAGTCTCTCCTCGTCGAGCGTCTGCGTTCGATGCGATCTCGAACGTGATGATGGTTATTCAGTTGTGCGGCACTGCCTGCGTCTGTCGCGCGAGCAGTGCCGAATACTTCTGGCGGTCAGCGACGCAGCCCGAGGCGTTCGATGAGCGAGCGGTAGCGCTCGATATCGGTCTTGGCGACGTAGTTGAGCAGCCGGCGCCGTTGGCCGACGAGCAACATCAAGCCACGACGGCTGTGGTGGTCATGCTTGTGCTCTTTGAGATGCTCGGTGAGATGCGCGATCCGCTTGGTGAGGATGGCTACCTGAACCTCGGGAGAACCCGTGTCGCCGTCGCCCGTTGCGTATTCGTCGATGATTTTCTTCTTGGTTGCAGCGTCCATCGACACTGATCTCCTCTCGGTTTCCCGTTGCGCGGCGCTCCCGGATTACCCCTTAGGGCCTTCACACGGTGTGAGTGGGAGCTCTTGGAAGTCCGCGGCCGGTCAAACGGCGCGCCCAATCTACCAGCGCGGCACCTTTGCGGCGAATTCTCCTAATTCTCGGGTGGTGGCCGAAGGGCTGGTCAGGCAGCGTGCAAGAGGTGCCGCGCTTCCTCGACATCGGCATGCATCTGCTTGATCAAAGCTTCCCGACCGGCATATTTCACCTGCCCGCGTAATCGCGCATAGAAATCGACGGCGATCTCCACGTCGTAAAGCTCGAGGTCATCACGGTCCAGCACGTAAGCCTCTACCCGCCGCTCTACGCCGTCGAACGTCGGGTTGGTGCCCACCGAAATGGCAGCGGGCCAGCGCGGCGAATCACCGTCGAGCCTGGTGACCCAGCCGGCATAGACCCCGTCGGCCGGCACGGCCAAGCCTGGCGGCACCGGCACATTGGCCGTCGGGAAGCCAAGCTCGTGACCTCGACGGTCCCCGCGTACGACGACCCCGGAAAACCTGAAGACGTTGTCGCTCAGCTCTCGGACCCGACCGAAATCGCCTTCGGCGACCGCATGACGGATCAGAGTCGACGAACTCGGCTGGGTGCCATCGGTCAGTAAGGCCACCCCATGTACCTTGAACTCTCCCGCTCCGAGCTCGGCCAGCGTCGAGACATCGCCTGCGGCTCGGAATCCGAATCGGAAGTTCTCCCCCACCACGACCCGCGCCGGATGCAACGGCCGGATGACAGCGTCGACAAACTGCGCTGGGCTCCAACTTGCGACCTCGGCGGTGAAGTGGACTACGACGACGTCTTCGACGCCGGCAGCGCGGAGCAGCTCCTTGCGCCGCTCCAAGGTGGTGAGCAGCAGCGGCACCTGATCCGGCCGGACGACCGACATCGGGTGCGGCCAGAAGGTCACCGCAACCAACGGGGCACCGGGCTCGGCAGCCTTGGCAATCCGGAGCAACTCCGCATGTCCCCGATGCACTCCGTCAAAGTTGCCGATGACGACGACCGGATCTGTCTTCACGGCGGACAGTTAATCACTGAACACGGCCTCAGCTATCGCGCCGCCGCCCGCGCGCGGACGGTAGAGCGCGAGCAGTGTCCCCTCCGGGCTGAGCAGCGCGGTCGGGTTGGCCGGAAGATCAAACTGAGGCAGCTGGCGACCGTTGCGAACCTGGATCACCTGCGCGGGATCCAATGTGACACTGGCGAAGCAGCGTCCAGCGACGTCGGCCATGTCGAGCACCGTGAGATTTGAGGTATCCGCATCGAAGGTTTGCGCCTCGTCAAGCATGAACGGTCCAACCCGGGTACGGCGTAGCGCAGTGAGGTGCCCGCCCGTACCGAGAGCGATCCCAAGATCGCGGGCCAATGCCCGAACGTAGCAGCCGGATGAGCACTCGACCACGACATCGAGATCGACAACTGCAATGGCCTGCAGTTGGACATCGCGGCGTGCGACGACGTCCAGTCGATCAATGGTCACCGGCCGTGGAGCGAGAACAACGTCCTGACCAGACCGCACTTTTGCGTAGGAACGAACGCCATTGATCTTGATTGCCGAAATTGAGGAAGGCACCTGGGTCGTGCTCGCACGCAGCCTCTCCAGAGCGCTTACGACCTGATCGTCAGTTACCCCCCGAGCCCCGGGTCTTTTGGTCACCTCGCCCTCGGCGTCGTCGGTCACCGTCGCCAAGCCGAGCCGAATCGTCGCCGCATACGCCTTGTCGGTCAGCGCCAGGTGTCCGAGCAAACGGGTCGCCCGCCCGATGCCGATCAACAACACACCTGTTGCCATCGGGTCCAGGGTGCCCGCGTGCCCAACCTTGCGCGTACCCACGATGCGCCGGACCTTTGCAACGACCTGATGGGAGGTCCAGCCCGTCGGCTTGTCGATCACCGCCACACCCGACGCAGCCGGCGTCACGTCAGGCTGGCTCGTCATCGTCGCGCTCTGCGGGTTCGGAATCTTCATTGCGTTTATATGGGTCGGCCTCCCCCGCGTACGCCGCGCCGGCGGCCTGCTCGGCGACGCGAGCGTCCGTCGAGCGCGCCTGGGCGAGCAGATCGTCGATCTGTCTGGCATTTTCGGGGACGGCGTCCGCGACGAAGGTCAGCGTTGGAGTAAACCGCAAGCCCAGCTGCTTGCCAACCTGAGCACGGATCACACCAGTGGCAGAACGCAGCGCGGCCGTCGAACTGGCTTGCTCCTCGTCAGAGCCGAGCACTGTATAGAACACCGTGGCATCCCGGCTGTCACCGGTGAGCCGGACATCGGTGATCGTGACGAAGCCCAAGCGTGGATCCTTGATCCGCCGCTCCAGCATCTCCGCCACGATCACCTTGATCTGGTCGGCCAGCCTGACCACACGTGGCGAGGCCATGTCCTCCTCCTTACGAGCGCGGCTTCTCCCGCATCTCGTACGTTTCGATGATGTCGCTGATCCGGATGTCGGAGTAGTTGGCGAGCGTCATGCCGCACTCATACCCTTCGCGCACTTCGGTGACATCATCTTTCTCGCGCCGGAGCGAGGCGACCGTGCTCTCGGTGACGACCACACCGTCGCGTAGCAGGCGCGCCTTAGCATTGCGCCGGATGGAACCGCTGAGGACCATACAGCCGGCGATGATGCCAGCCTTGGACGAGCGGAAGATCTCTCTGATCTCCGCCTGGCCAAGAGTGACCTCCTCGTAGATCGGCTTCAGCATGCCCTTCAGTGCTGCCTCGATCTCGTCGATCGCGGCGTAGATCACCGAGTAGTAGCGGATGTCTACGCCCTCGCGGTCAGCGAGCTCCGAGGCCTTGCCCTGCGGCCGTACGTTGAAGCCCACGATGACGGCGTCGGAGGCAGCAGCCAGCGAGACGTTGGTCTCGGTGATAGCACCAACACCACGATCGATAACCCGCAGACTGACCTCGTCGCCGACGTCGATCTTGGACAGCGCATCTTCAAGAGCCTCCACCGAGCCGGCACCGTCGCCCTTGAGGATGAGACGCAGTTCCTGCGTCTCGCCCTTCTCGAGCTGCTCGAACAGCTGGTCGAGTGTCTTGCGTCGCGTGCCGGCGGCCTGAGCGGCCATCCGCAGCCGTGCTGCCCGCCGTTCCGCGATCTGCCGCGCCATGCGATCGTCATCAACCACCAGGAAGCTGTCACCAGCACCGGGCACGGCCGTCAGGCCGAGCACCTGCACCGGGAACGAGGGCGGCGCCTCGCTGACATTGTCACCATGATCGTTGAGCAGTGCGCGAACCCGGCCATGCGCCGGACCGGTGACGATCGAATCGCCGACCTTGAGCGTGCCGCGCTGGACCAAGACCGTAGCTACCGGACCGCGACCCTTGTCCAGGTGGGCCTCAATGGCCACACCCTGAGCATCCATATCGGGATTGGCTCGCAGATCCAGGGCCGCGTCTGCCGTCAGGATGATCGCTTCCAGCAGGGAGTCCAGGCCCTGGCCGGTGACCGCCGAGACGTCGACGAACATGGTGTCGCCGCCATACTCCTCGGGCACCAAGCCGTACTCGGTGAGCTGTCCACGAACCTTCGTCGGATCCGCACCCACTTTGTCGACCTTGTTCACTGCCACGACCACCGGCACCTCCGCAGCCAAGGCATGGTTCAGCGCCTCAATGGTTTGTGGCATCACACCGTCATCGGCCGCAACTACCAGCACGGCGATATCGGTCGACTTGGCACCACGGGCGCGCATCGCGGTGAACGCTTCGTGACCCGGGGTATCGATGAAGGTGATCTTGCGCTCCTCGTCGTCCACCTCGGTGGACACCTGGTAAGCGCCAATCGCCTGGGTAATGCCACCCGCCTCGCGAGCCACAACGTTGGTCTTGCGGATCGCATCGAGCAACTTGGTCTTGCCATGGTCAACGTGACCCATCACAGTGACAACTGGCGGGCGCGCCGCAAGATCCTCCTCGCCGCCGGTGTTCTCCCCGAACTCGATGTCGAAGCTCTCCAGCAGCTCACGATCCTCGTCCTCGGGCGAGACAACCTCGATGTCGTAGTTGAGCTCAGTACCCAGCACTTGGAGGGTGTCACCGCTCACTGATTGGGTAGCAGTCACCATTTCCCCGAGGTGGAACAGCACCTGGACCAGCGAGGCCGCATCGGCGCCGATCTTCTCGGCTAGGTCAGTCAGTGAT
>Ga0207675_100007237_pt1 | contig 10488 bp, 1 predicted proteins | sample KBSSwiS42_FD_184305 | JGI IMG/M metagenome (GOLD analysis project Ga0207675, IMG submission 184305) | Switchgrass rhizosphere microbial communities from Kellogg Biological Station, Michigan, USA - KBS Switchgrass S4-2 (SPAdes) (version 2) | ecosystem: Host-associated > Plants > Roots >...
CGCGCTTTCGGGTGATGACTACGCTCGAGCGCGCCGACACCTTTCGCAATCCCGGTGTCTCTTCGTTCACCGAGTACCTTGATCGGAAAGGCTACGACGCCACGGGTTTTGTAAAGAGTCCGTTGTTAATCGAACGTCTGGAGAACGAACGTGTCTTTTTGCCGCTCGCTTGGCTCTACGAGTGGCGTCGCCGGTTGCAACTAGAGATCGACTCACGCTTCTCAACTGAAACGGCAGGCGTCCTCGACGCTTCATTGTTGGGGAACCGTTACAAACTCTCCCGCTCAACCTCGGAAAGGTTTCGCGAAGGCGGGACCTTTCACGTTCTCGTAATCAGCGGCTTGCATATCACCTTTCTCGGCGGCCTGGTTTTGCTGATCACGAAACGGTTCACTAAGAACCGAGCGCTGCAGTTCCTGTTCTCAGCTGCTGTGTTATGGGCCTACTCGCTCGCGGTAGGCGCCGAGTCGTCGGTGGTTCGAGCCGCAACGATGTTCACGCTAGTGCTATTGGCCCCACTGGTTTCCCGATCTGCCTCTTCTCTCAATACGCTTGGAGGTGCGGCCCTCGTGTTGCTCGCCTGGCGTCCGAGCGATCTGATGGATCCCTCATTTCAACTGACCTTTGGTTCCGTGCTGGCCATCGTGATATTTGCCTGGCCGCTGCTCGAAAAGATGTCGGCTATCGGGTCGTGGAGGCCGACACGAGAAACACCATACCCACCATCGTGCGCCCCATGGCTGCGCAGCTTTTGCGAGAGTCTCTTCTGGAGTGAACAGGCAGGGCGGCGTGAGCTGGAGCGCGCCAACTGCAGTTATAGACTGTTCAAAGTCCCACTTGCGGGAACACTGGAGCGTTTGCATCTGCAGCGCCTGCTCCGTTATGTGTTCGCCGCAATTTTGGTTTCGGTCTGCGTGCAAGTGGTGTTACTTCCGTTCCTGGTCGTTTACTTTCATCGACTCTCGTTCGCTTCATTCCTGCTTAACATCGGGGTGAGTCTGATGATGGCAGCCGTAACTATTATCGCGGGTCTTGCGATCTTAGTAGCGCAGTTTAGTGAGACTATCGCTGGACCTTTGATTAGCCTCGCCAATGCATTGAACTGGCTGATGGTTCACAGCGTTGATCCCTTTGCCAGGCTTGGTGCGGCTTCGATGCGTTTGCCTGAATACACCGGCCGCGCGAGCACATTCTATTTGCTGTATTTCGTGCCGGTCGCGAGACTGGCGGTTTCGATTGCGCGGTGGCAGCCATTAAATCTCCCGTGTGCTGAGGCGGGGTGGCGTCTGACCTGGGCGGCGCTGTTAGCGCAACTATTAGCGATAGCCTTGGTTGTTCTCCATCCGTTGAGCGCCGGTCGTCCGCAGGGAAAACTGCAGATAGACTTTCTCGACGTGGGTCAGGGCGATTCAGCGTTGGTGACTTTTCCGGATAGCACGACATTACTGATTGACGGTGGCGGACGGCCTGGACCCTTCCGCAAGAAGAATCGATCCGGCGATATTGATGTTGGCGGTGAGGAGAAGTCTGAGCGTGAAACTCGGAGTATTGGCGAGTCAGTCGTTTCGGAGTATCTCTGGTGGCGAGGCCTCGATCACATCGACTACATCCTGGCCACACACGCTGATGCCGATCACATAGATGGTCTAAACGATGTCGCGCGGAATTTCTCAGTGCGGGCGGCCCTGGTCGCGCGAACACCCAGCAACGATCCGGAATACGCCAGATTCTCAGAAACCCTGTTCGAAGAAAGAGTACCTATTCGTGTCATCGGAAGTGGAGACATCCTGCGGTTCGGGGAAGTGACCGCGAGCGTATTGTGGCCGCCGGCTTCAGTCAATCAAAACGCCTCTTCGCGCAACAACGACTCCATCGTCCTTCGCCTGCAACTGGGAGGTCGATGGGTGCTGCTAACCGGCGACATTGAAACGGCAGCTGAGCGGGCCATGCTGCGAGCTGATGAGAATCTGCGCATCGATGTTATTAAAGTTGCGCATCACGGCAGTAAGAGTTCTTCCACCGCTGCATTCGTCGCGGCTGCTCAGCCACGTCTTGCAGTTATCTCAGTTGGACAAACTTCAATCTTCGGACATCCGAGCCAGGAGGTAGTCGAGCGATGGAAAAGCAGCGGCGCGCGGGTTCTCACGACGGGACAGCGGGGCACGATTACCGTTACAACGGATGGTAGGACCTTGGATGTGCAAACGTTTATTAGGGGGAATTAGAGGGCGCTGCTACGACGAAACAGCCTCAACTGTTAGGAGTTGTTCGCGCTGCGCGCTCATGGCGGGCGAGACGCCCGCGGTCCCAGTGGCTAACGAATCCGCACCGTGAGACCAACGCTGCCGCTGTTGTTCGGGGCCGTTTGGCTGAGACTTCCCGTGAAGCTCCACCTGACATTTGTGACGAGGCGGTCGTAGCCCGCCGGCGCCCCACCACCACCACTGACCGGCGTATAGGTCCAGGTTGTTCCGCCATCATTGGAGTATTCGAATGTTGCCACCAGGCCGGTTGAGCCCGGATTGCTGGTTAAGGATCCGACCTTGAAGTCGACGTTTAAAAAGACTCTTTCCGCCGGAACTACGTTCGCCATATTGGGGTCGACGATGACGAAGGTGTTCGCGGGCTGCCCGCCAGTATTGGTGTAAACAATCGAGTACAAAAGATCGGTACCGGGCATCTGGGTGCCACCGGGACTAACGCTCTTCACCAGGCTGATATTTGGTGGCGCCGCCGCATTGATTGTCGTGAGATCGTTGGCCGTGTTGTTTGAGACGTTGTTTTCGCCACCGCCGGAAACTGAGGCGGAGTTTGTGACGGTCGCTGGAGCCGATAGAGAGACGTTAACAGTGAGAGTTATAACGGGATAACTTGCGCCAGCAGCGAGTGCATTATTGCGTGTACAGGTTAGAGTGCCGAGGACGCATGCCCAGCCAGTACCGCTGATATTCGTTGCAGTCAACCCCGCGGGAAGTGAGTCGACGACGCTGATGAGGCCGGCAGTTGTCGCGGAGCCAGAGTTGGTAACGGTGATCGAGTAGGTGGCGCCGGTCTGACCTTGAGTAAAGTTCCCCGTATGAGATTTCGTAATGGTGAGATCGGGGGCACCGTTGATCGTGGTCGGGTCACTGGCGGAGTTGTTGCCGTTGTTGTAAGCCGGTTCACCGCCCCCGGAGATGTTCGCCACATTAGTGACGGGCGAAGCAGCGAAGGCTGCGGGACTGACGACTACAGTGAGCGTAATGGGATTTGGACTGGTCGCGCCGGCGCCGATGACGGTGCTGCTCGTGCATGTTGCCGTGCTGCTGCCGATAACGGTGGTCGAGCAGTTCCAGCCTGTACCGGTTGGAGTCGCGGCGATAGTCAAGCCAGTAGGCAGATTGTCAGTCACTGTGATCGTGCCGCTCGTCGCCAGCGTTCCCGCATTGCTCGCAGTCAACGTGTAAGTGCCATTAACGCCGACGGTGAAGTTGCCGGAGTGAGACTTGGTAATGCGCACATCAGACACGCCATTGATTGTCGTCGGGTCACTGGCGGAGTTATTGCCGTTGTTGTAAGCCGGCTCACTGCCACCGGAGATGTTCGCAACGTTGGTGACCGGTGAAGCAGTAAAGGCTGCGGGGCTGACAACAACCGTGAGCGTGATGGGATTTGGACTGGTAGCGCCAGCACCGATGACGGTACTGCTGGTACAGGTGGCCGTGCTGCTGCCGACAACTGTGGTCGAGCAGTTCCAGCCTGTACCCGTCGGAGTCGCAGCAACGGTTAAGCCGGTTGGCAGGTTATCGATGACGGTGATGGTACCGCTCGTAGCTAACGTTCCCGAATTGCTCGCAGTCAAGGTGTAGGTTCCGTTGACACCGACCGTAAAGTTACCGGTATGAGACTTGGCAATGCGCAGGTCAGCCACACCGATGATGGTTGTCGGGTCACTAGCGGAGTTGTTGCCGTTGTTGTACGCCGGTTCACCGCCGCCGGAAATGTTCGCGACGTTGGTAACTGGCGAGACAGCAAAAGCAGCCGGACCGACAACTACCATGAGCGTGATCGGATTTGGGCTGGTGGCCCCAGCGCCGATGACAGTGCTACTGGTACAGGTTGCTGTGCTGCTGCCGACAACCGTGGTCGAGCAGTTCCAGCCTGTACCTGTCGGAATCGCCGCAACAGTCAAACCCGTTGGCAGGTTATCGGTGACGGTGATCGTACCGCTGGTAGCTAACGTTCCCGAGTTGCTGGCCGTCAAGGTGTAGGTGCCATTGACGCCGACGGTAAAGTTTCCCGTATGAGATTTAGCAAGGCGCAGGTCGGCGACACCAATGATAGTTGTCGGGTCGCTGGCGGAGTTGTTGCCGTTATTGTAAGCCGGCTCACTACCACCTGAGATGTTCGCAACGTTGGTGACCGGCGAAGCAGCGAAGCCCGCCGGGCTAACAACTACCGTGAGCGTAATCGGATTTGGACTGGTGGCGCCGGCGCCGATGACAGTGCTACTGGTACAGGTTGCTGTGCTGCTGCCGACAACTGTCGTCGAGCAGTTCCAGCCGGTACCTGTCGGAACCGCGGCGACCGTCAACCCCGCCGGCAAAGTGTCGGTCACGGTGATGGTACCGCTGGTTGCTAACGTTCCAGGATTACTCGCCGTCAAGGTATAGGTGCCGTTCACACCGACGGTGAAGTCGCCGGTGTGTGACTTGGCGATGGTGAGATCGACGACGCCGAGGATGTTAGTAGGATCGGTATCAGAGTTGTTGCCGTTGTTGAAGGCCGGCTCGTTACCACCAGAGATGTTCGCAACGTTTGTGACCGGCGAAGCAGCGAAGGCCGCGGGACTGACAACTACGGTGAGCGTGATCGGGTTTGGGCTGGTCGCGCCGGCGCCAATCACGGTACTGCTGGTGCAGGTCGCCATACTGCTGCCGACAACCGTGGTCGAGCAGTTCCAGCCTGTACCGGTCGGAGTCGCAGCCACAGTCAAACCGGTTGGTAAGTTGTCAGTGACGGTGATCGTCCCGCTGGTCGGGGCGGCACCGGCGTTGTTCGCAGTCAATGTGTACGTACCATTTACTCCGACTGTGAAATTACCAACGTGAGTTTTGGCAATGAGCAGATCGGGGACGGTGTTAATTGTTGTGGTATCGGTCGCGCTGTTATTGCCCGCACCAGTGCGGGTCGGATCATTGGGGTCGGTCACGCCGGTGGCGGGAGTTACGACTTGAGCAGTGTTGCTCAGCGTACCAGTTGCAGTAGTCGCTAGCGTGCCGGAGACCGTGTAGGTCACCGATCCTCCGCTCGGCAGGTTCGCGGTCGTGTTGATGCTGTTACCGCTGCCGCTCGCAGCGCCGCAAGTGGCACCGCCGGTAGCTGAGCCGCACGTCCAGGTGACTCCGGTAATCGTAGCTGGGACAGTGTCAGTCACGATGGATCCATTCGACGCGTCGGGCCCGGCGTTGCTGACTACGATGGTATAGGTGATTGTGCTACCTGGGTTGACAGTGGCGAGGCCGTCAGTTTTTGTAATACCCAGGTTGGCGTTGAGGTTAATCGTGTCAACGTCCGTAGCAGTGTTGTTCGCGGGAACGGAGTCGATAAGCCAGACGGGTGGGGCGACGGTTGCGGTGTTCGTGACTGTTCCGCTGGCTCCGGCGGCGATGGTGCCCGAGACTGTATAGGTAGCTATGTCCCCAGCTTCCAGTGTGGCTCTGGTATTAATTGCGTTGCCGGCGCCAGAGGCCGCAGCGCATGACGAACCTGCGGAAGCCACGCAAGTCCATGTTACTCCAGTAACACTTGCGGGCACCGTATCCGTAACAGTTCCTGTTACGGTGTAAGCACCATTGTTGGTGACGACGATTGTATAAGTGACGGGACCGCCGCGGTATACCGTCGTGACCCCGTCCGTTTTGGTGATTGACAGATTGGGTGCGGGCACGTTGGCGCTGGCCATGTCACCCGTCGAGGCGGTGTCGCCGTCGCCCGCAGTGACCAGAGTACCCTGCGGGGCTGTACCGGCGGCGACAGGGAGTCCAATCGAGTAGATGTTATTGGCATTTTGGGTTTGCGCAAGGAGTCTACCTGCGCTGTCGAAAGCCAGACCGATGGTGGCGTTGGGATCCGGGAAAGGGAAGTCGATGATCGCATTGCCGAGCTGCGTGACCGCGCCCGATCCAATGTTAACGGTGTATAGCGCCTTCGCACTAGTAACGACATACAGTGTGCCGGCGGCGTTAAAGGCCATGTCGCCGCCGCTGGTGATAGCGGCGCCCACCGTGATGCCGGCGGTGGCGACACCGGTGGCCGGGTTGATCGTATAGAGCACGCGGCTGTCTGGAAGGTAATAAAGAACTCCGGCGGGTGAAAAGGCCATGCGTAGTGAAGATGGGACGCCGGCTCCAAGATTTCCCACCAGCACCGGGGCCACATTAGGGGTGGCGGGGTTGAACCGGTACATCGCCGGGTTGTTGGCGCCGGTGTACATCACATAGAACAACATGCCGTCACTTGGCCGCTGGGCCAGGGTCGCAGAGTTCGTACCTGCAGGGGTGACCGGGTAGGGCTGGTAGACCGTCGAAGTGACACCGGTCGTTGTGTTGTAAACGTAGATTCCGTAGTTGGTCGAGCCACGCATCTCATAGATGCTGGTCTGGGCAGACGCCGAGTTCGCGAAGGCGAAGAAGGCGAGAAATGAAAGCGTTATGAAGGCAAGGCGAGACCGGGACACTGCCATCATGCGCGCGCCAACCTGGATTACCGGATTCGAAGTGTTCGACCCGGCGTTTCTCATTTTTCTGTTCCGCCTTTATCCGCCGGGATGTCCGTCTTGTCGCTGCTGCTCGCGAGACCGGCGCGCGACGTACCAAAGAGATCAAACAGATTCGAAAGTTTGGAAGAGATGGTGAAGTAGAAACCGGCCTTGGTGGGAATGCCGCGGCCAAGGTCAGGCTCTCCTGCCTTAGTGAAGTTGTAGCCGAGCCCGAGGCGTAAATCGGGCAGGGCCCATAGTCCGATCTCGGTTCCATAGACTGTGCGGCGAGTTTTCGATGATGGCTGCATGATCAAGCGTGTCTCGCCCGCCCAATCGATGCGCGTATTCAGACGATACTGGACTCGCGCCTGGGAAAGGTAGGTGAGGGTGGAGACAAATGGCAGTGACGGCTCACCGTTCGCAGCAAACCTCAGCGCGAAACGGCCGTACAGTTCGAGTCGTTTGGTGGCCTGGTAATAACCGTCGGCGGCCGCGGTATCAAGTCGGTCGCGAGTCGGCGCGAGCCCAATGGTGCCCGATTGAGAGACTGAGCGATGGTTGAAGCTAAAGAGCAGCCCGGCCCGATCCGATTTGAGTGGCCGGAAGGCAAGGGCAGCAAGGCCGTCAACTGCTGAGTTCTCTCGTCCGTCAAAGGCGCTTTGCGAAAAGCGCATCCGGGAAAGGACAGTGATGCTTTCGGTAATTTTTCCAGCCGCGCCGACGGAAAAGAGTCGTCCGTTGCCGCCACGATCGCGGAATTCGTAATGCGCGGAAGCTTTGAAGCTGTCGTTTGGAGTCCAGCCCACGCCGAGTGTTGCACTGTTAAAGCTCTTGCCCAAACCGGCGAGATGAAAGCCGCGCTCAAAACCAAAATCGATTGCAAGACCCTTCGTGATCGGCAACTTGTTTTGCACCCCAAATACCGCGAAACTATCTGACCCAGCGATACCGTTCTCGATTTGATAACGACCAACCACCGAAGTGTATTTGCCGAAACGCGATTCTACTCCCACCGCTGTCTCCCGGCGCGCATTAGTGCTCGCAAATCCAGTCTGCGAGAAATCACCGATCGGCGTGATGGGCGCCGACGCCAGTCGCTGCGTCATGAAGATCCTGGTCCATGCACTGACTTTGTAGTTGGCTGCGATAGTCGTCTGGTTAGGATAGGTGGGATCGGCCTCTCCCAGGTTTTGTTCACGCTTGATGGATACGTCGAGCTTCTCAGTTAACTGTACCTGGGCGCCAACAGTTATCAGATCCGACTTGGTCGTCTGGCTGTTCAGGTCATCGACGAAATTGCGATGGTCAAAACCAAAGTGTAAGCGGATGCGCTCCTTGATGATTTGGTCGGCGGCCGCTGAAAACGTCAGACGATGGTTATCGACGTTGTCAGTCTGATTGTCCTCTTTAACCATACCCAGGCGCAGCACTGTTCCCGCGCGAGGCTTGAAGTCGAAGGTCACTTCACCGCGACGCGAACCGGGAGTTACCGTCGAGCCGAAAGGATTTAAGAACCCAGCTGAAGCACTGGCGTAGCGTGCATGCACTACCGCTTCGGCGAAGGGTAAAGGCTGGTTCAAATCCACACTGAAAGCGTTGCCGTTGTGGGTGTTGTCGGTCTCAGCTGGATCAGAGGAGTTGACCCCGTTGCTAATCTCGCCCTGGCTGGTGGCCCACGCAAAGCGAAGTAGACCACGCCGCGGCAGGCTCTTCTCCAGATCCAAACCACCGACAATAAAACCGGGCGCCGATTCCTGACGTTGGACGATGGTGGAGAATCCTACTTTCAATCCCAGGCCGTCGAAGTTCTTCCGGCCACGCGCGGTGTACACGCTGGAGTTCATGCCGGTGGCTCGATGTTCGTAGGTGACGACTATCTGTTTTAAGTTCAGACCGGAATCGAACGTAGGAATCATTCTGATCAGGAATAGCTCACCGGTCACGGCGTCAAGGTTGTAGTCAATCGACCTTGCCAGCAACTCTCGCGAAGTAATGATTTCGGGATTGCGACGGTCGCGCACTTCAATAGCTACAGTTTCCGAACCCTGCAAGATTTCTCCATTGGCCAGCTGGATTATGCTGAATCCGCCGGCAGGAAAAATTTCACGCGCGAAAGAGGTGTCGGGCCTGGCCCCGGTAATGGTCACAAAGTCGCCGCCGGCGTTTTCGAGATGAAGTTTTACACCGGTGAGTTTTCGTGAGTAACCGGCCAGCGGAACCGATTCCATGTCGGTGTCAAGGTCGCCAAACATGGCATAGGAACGTTTGTAATCGAGCCGGGCATAAAGTTTGGAATTGGATGGTGCTGCTTCGAAACGAGTCGAAGAGTCGCCGAATAGTGGATAAGCACGATCCAGAGGATCGAGTTGGAAAAGACGATCGTGACCTGCGGTGCGATTGATGGGGCGCTGCGAATCGTAGGAAAGTGTCAACGCGCTGTTGTCACCCAACCGGCCGCTGTAGAAGAAGCTGATACGATTGCGCCTGTTGCCCTCTTCGCCGCGAAGGTTCACTTCGGGGATCGCATTACCAAAAGACATTTCCGCGAGTCCCACCATGATTGTTGGCCGATTCTCAGGGAGGATGCGCACCAGCGACTCTGCCTCGAGTTGACCTGCAACCACGTGAAGTCGGGCTTCACCAGTTTGCGCGGATCCTACGAGTCGTACAGAGGCTTCGCCATTTTCCATTGGAATGACGAGTTGCTGTGTATTACTTTCCTGATGAAGACTCTCACCGGTTGGCAAATCAGCGTTAGGTTCGACTTTGCCAGGAACGATTACGCCGTCGTCAACAGTACCTGATTGTAGACGTACCAGCTGGCCCAACGACGCTTCTATGCCCACCTGGTTGTCATTGGCCGGGTTGTTCCATTTATCAAAGGCGAGAACCTTGATGATCGTTGAGTCACGACCGCCAGCCTGTATCGCCGTCTTCTCGGGAACAATTTCAAGACGCTGCACAGGGCCACGGCCGATGACCGTAAGCTCTTGCGCGTTACCGGCAGTACCGTCTGGACCGATCGGCGTGACCCGAATGCGGTTTGGACCAGGGCGAAGGCCGATGCTGACAAAGGTGAAGGTGGCCACCTGGTTCTTCTGATCGAGGCGCGTGGTGCCGATGTTTTTGTCTGAGATTTTCTCTCCGTTGACTTGCAGCTGGACAGTCGACTTCAGGGCGACCCGTGCTGCCACCTCCAACGCCGGCGCCATCACAACCGAATCGGCTGCGGGCGAAAGCACTTGCACTGCGCCCGGGGCGATTGCCTCGATCGTTTCGTCGGAAACGAATTCATAGGTGCCGGCGGCAGTCGGCGCTTGGTGAGACGCCTTAGGAGCTTTCTGTTTGTCGGCCGATGCGGAACCCTGGACTGCGGTCGCGGCTGGCGCTTTTGCATTTGCCGCTGAGTCAGTGGTCAGCTTATTGGCTGTGACGCTGCTTCCAGAGTTCAGGGTAGAACCTGGATTTGTCGAAGTGGGGTTCACATCGGATTGTGAGGAGCGCACGAGTGCAAAATTCTGTCTGAGCATTGCGCCGCCGCCGATGGGCGTGCGCAACAGTCGAGTCCAGCTTCTTCCAGCGATAGTGCCGCCGTCAGCCAGGACGTAGCCCGAAGGAACGGTCACCGGATCAAGGGCCACTACTTGCGAGCCATCGCTCAGCGCCGGGAAGTTGTACAGGCCCTGTGAATCGGTAATCACGGACTGGCCCGACGTAAGATAGATACGCACGCCGGCCGCGGGTTT
>Ga0207675_100007240_pt1 | contig 10485 bp, 9 predicted proteins | sample KBSSwiS42_FD_184305 | JGI IMG/M metagenome (GOLD analysis project Ga0207675, IMG submission 184305) | Switchgrass rhizosphere microbial communities from Kellogg Biological Station, Michigan, USA - KBS Switchgrass S4-2 (SPAdes) (version 2) | ecosystem: Host-associated > Plants > Roots >...
CGACGTACGCAGCCTGGCCTGGGTGCGCCGCTCCGATGCCGTCTTCCGCGGGCTGGCGGGCGATCCGGCGACCGGGGTGCGGCTGCTGGCGGGGCGGCTGCTAGCCGCTCCGGAACTCGGCCCCGGCCTGCCGCCCTGGGTGGCCGAGGTGCCGGGCTATCGTTCGGCGCTGAGCGGGGCGCAGCTGCCGCCGGGTTTCGTCTCCGGTTTCGCGGCCGAGCTTCCGTTCGCCGACATGCCGGTCTACCTCAGCTGGCTGGCCGGCCGGGTCCAGGCCCTGGGCGGACGGATCGAGCAGCGTGTCGTGACGAGCTGGGGTGAGGCGGACGCCGATATCGTGGTCAACTGCTCTGGGCTCGGTGCCCGGCAGCTGGCCGGCGACGAGACCGTGGAACCGGTGTGGGGCCAGCACGTACTGGTCGACGCGCCGTTCGCGGACGAGTTCGTGTTCGAGGGCGGCGCGTCGGCGGACGGCATCGGCATCGTGCCGCACCGCCGCGGCGTGCTGCTCGGCGGCGTCCGGCGGCCCGGTCGCCACCTGCTGATGCCCGACGGGCAGATCGCGGCCGAGACGATTGACCGGGCGGCGGTCGCCATCCCGGAGCTGGCCTCGGCGCCGGTGCTGGGCGTCGAGGTCGGGCTGCGCCCGGGCCGTCCGCAGGTCAGGCTCGAAGCCGAGCAGGCTGGCGGCATGACGGTTGTCCATAACTACGGCCACGACGGCACCGGCGTGTTCTGGTCCTGGGGCTGCGCCGCCGACGTCGTAACCCTCTGCGCACTGGGTTAGCTGCCCAGGTATTTGAGGACGGCCAGGACGCGGCGGTGGTCGGTGTTGGTCGGGGGGAGGTCGAGCTTGAGGAAGATGTTGGTGACGTACTTCTCTACCGCGCTGGGGCTGACCTTCAGGGTTTCCATGATGCCGGTGTTGGAGCGGCCCTCGGCCATCAGCTTGAGGACCTGCTGCTCGCGCGGGGTGAGGCGGTCCAGGGGGTCGTCGCGCCGGCGGACCAGGAGCTGGGCGACGACCTCGGGGTCCAGGGCGGTGCCGCCGGCCGCCACCCGGCGCAGCGCGTCGAGGAAGTCGCGGACGTGCGCGACGCGGTCCTTGAGCAGGTAGCCGACCGAGCTGCTCGCCTCCGACAGCAGGTCGGTGGCGTAGCTCTCCTCCACGTACTGGGACAGCACCAGCAGCGCCACGTCCGGGAACTGGCGGCGGATGACCAGGGCGGCCTTGATGCCCTCGTCGGTGTGCGTGGGCGGCATCCGGACGTCGATGACGGCCAGCTCCGGCCGGTGCTCGGCCACCGCCTTGAGCAGCTGGGCGGCGTCCGGCACGGCCGCGACGACCTCGAAGCCGCCGTCGGTGAGCATCCGGGTGAGCCCGTCCCGCAGCAGCACCGAATCCTCGGCGATCACGATTCGCATGGCAGCTCCGCGGTGATGATGGTGGGCCCGCCGGGCGGGCTGTCGATGCTCAGCGTGCCATCCACCGCGGCGGCCCGCTGGGCCAGGCCGCGCAAACCGGTGCCGTCGCCCGCGGCAGGCGTGGCGCCGCCGCGGCCGTCGTCGGTGACGGCGATGCGGAGCAGGTCGCCGGCCCGGGTCACGGTCACCTCGGCCCGGGTGGCCTGGGCGTGCTTGACCACGTTGGCCATCGCCTCGGAGACGATGAAGTAGGCCACCGCCTCGACGCCGGGCGCGGCGGGCTTCGGCACGTCCACCCGCAGCCGGACCGGCAGCGGGGCGCGGGCGGCCAGGCCGGACAGGGCCGCGTCGAGGCCGCGGTCGTTGAGCACCGCCGGGTGCAGGCCGCGGATGAACTCGCGCAGCTCGGTCAGGGCCAGCACGGCCTCGTCGTGCGCCGCGGCCAGGGCCTGGCGGACGGGTTCGGGTTCGGCCTCGAACCGCTCCCGGGCCATGCCCAGGTTCATGGCCAGGGATACCAGCCGCTGCTGCGCGCCGTCGTGCAGGTCGCGTTCGATCCGGCGGCGTTCGGCGTCGGCCGCGGCCACCACGTCGGCGCGGCTGCGGGCCAGCGTCTCGACCCGCTGGGCCAGGCTCTCGCGGCGTCCGGGCCCGAGCAGCGCCCGGGCCAGGCCCTCATCGGTCTCGGTGAACCACCGCGCCAGCCACGGCGCGACCGGGAACAGGATCGCCAGCAGGCCCCCGGCCAGGCCAGCGGGTACCGCCAGCAGATGGTAGGCGAGCTGGTGCCACGTGCGCCCGAGGGGCCGAACGGGCGCGGGGATCTCCGCCCCCAGCGTTACGCGGAGCCGGGATCGTTGCATGGCGCTGAGCCCATGCACCAGCCACGGGGTCAGCGCCATGATCAGCAGGACGATCCCGACGTACACGGCGACGTGCTCCCAGTCATCCGTGCCGGTCGCCAGGGTGAACAGGGTCACGCCCCAGATCACGATGAGCGCGCCGAGCAGGACGCCGGCCAGGCCGGCGAGCAGGCCGGCCAGGGCGTTCCTTATCGCGCGCCAGGTCATGAGGTCACGGTATAAGGGCTTCCGGCCGGCCACTATGGGGCGCTCCTGCCGGACGGGTGGGGTTTTCCCCAGGCGGGGCGGGCTGGGCGCCCCAATTACAGAAACCCGCCCGTTCGGCAGTGTGGATTTCATGATCGAGATCCACGAACTCACCAAACGGTACGGGCCTACCACCGCCGTCTCGGACCTGACGTTCACCGTCCGGCCCGGGACGGTCACCGGCTTCCTCGGGCCGAACGGCGCCGGGAAGTCCACCACGATGCGGATGATCCTCGGCCTGGACGAGCCGACCAGCGGCTCGGTCACGGTCAACGGGCGGCCGCCGCAGGCGCACGCCGCGCCGCTGCACGAGGTCGGCGGCATGCTGGACCCGCGGGCGGTGCACCCGTCCCGCAGCGCCTACCACCACCTGCTCGCGCTCGCCCAGACCACCGGCATCCGCCGGTCCCGGGTCGACGAGGTCATCGACGCGGTCGGGCTGCGCTCGGTGGCGAGGCGGCCGGCCGGCAAGTTCTCCCTCGGCATGGCGCAGCGGCTCGGCATCGCCGCCGCGCTGCTCGGCGACCCGGCCACCGTGGTCCTCGACGAGCCGGTCAACGGGCTTGACGTCGAGGGCATCCGGTGGATGCGCGGGATGCTGACCGAGCTGGCCGCGCAGGGCAAGACGGTCTTCGTCTCCTCGCACCTGATGAGCGAGATCGCGCAGACCGCCACCCGCCTGATCGTGATCGGCAAGGGACGGCTGATCGCGGACACCAGCGTGGCGGAGTTCATCGCCTCGGCCGCGCCCGCCTCGGTGCGGGTGCGCAGCTCGGATCAGCCCGGGCTGGCCGCGCTGCTGCGGTCGCCCGATGTGACCGCCACCGTCGCGGACGATGGCGCGCTGCTGGTATCCGGGCTGGCCGCCGAGCGGATCGGCGCGATCGCCGCCGGCGCCGGGATCGCGGTGGCCGAACTGTCCACGGTGGAGACGTCGCTGGAAGACGCCTTCGTCGACCTGACCAAGGACGCGGTGGAGTACCGCGCCGCTTCTTTCGAGGAGGAGAAATGAGCACGCCGCGACCGGAGGCCCAGGCCAATTCAACGCCGCGGCCGGAGGCCCAGGCCAATTCAACACTGCAGGTGACCCAGGCCCGGGTGATGAAGTCGGAGTGGACCAAGCTGCGCACCCAGCCGGGCGCGCTGTGGTCGCTGCTGTCCGCGGTGATCCTGGTCGTCGCGTTCGGCATCCTGTACAGCCTGCTGCGGGTGGCGCGGCCGCCGCACGGGGCGGCGGCCGCCTCGTTCGACCCGACCTCGGTCAGCCTGGCCGGAGTGCAGCTCGCGCAGGTCGCCGCCGGGGTGCTCGGCGTGCTGCTGATCACCAGCGAGTACGCCACCGGGCTGATCCGGACCACGCTGGCGGCGGTACCGCGGCGGCTGCCCACGCTGTGGGGCAAGGCGGCGGTGGTGACCGGCGCGGTGGTCGCGGTGAGCGTCCCGGCCGCGGTCGCGGTGTTCCTGGCCGGACAGGCGATCCTGGGCCGCCAGCACCTGTCGGTGTCGTTCGGTGAGCCCGGCGTGGCCCGCGCGGTGATCGGCGGCGCGCTGTACCTGGCCGTGGCCGCCCTGCTCGGCCTGGCCCTGGGCGCGCTGCTGCGGAGCACGGCGGGCGGGATCGCGGCGCTGTTCGGCCTGCTGTTCGCGGTCCCGATCCTGGTCGGCTTCCTGCCGGGGAGCCTGGCCGACGAGATCGGCAAGTACCTGCCCGGCACGGCTGGCCTGGCCGTGACGACGGTGCACCCGGACCCGGCGACGTCGCTGGGACCGTGGACCGGGTTCGGCGTGTTCTGCGCCTACGCGCTCCTATTGCTGGGCGCCGCCGCGGTGCGGATGCGGCGCGGGGATGCGTAACCCGGCAGGAACAGCCGGATACGGAGGCCGCGCGGGAAGGCCCGCGCGGCCTCCGCCGTGCCGCCGTGCGCGGCGGCGATCTCGGCCGCGATGGCCAGGCCGAGGCCGGAGCCCCTGGTCCCCTGGCTCCCGGCCCGGTAGAAGCGCTCGAAGATGTGCGGCAGCGCCTCCGGCGGGACCCCGGGGCCGTCGTCGCTGACCTCGATGGCGACGCGGTCGCCCGCGGTCGTCGCGGTGATCGTGCCGACGGTACGGGCGGGGGTGTGCACGAGCACGTTCATCAGCAGGTTGTCGACGGCGCGGCGGAGCAGTTCCTCGTCGCCGACCGTGCCCAGGTCGTTGCCGACGCAGACTCGCCAGGTCCGTGCGGGGTCGGCGATCCGGGCCCGCTCGGCACAGCCCGCGACCACGGCGGTCAGGTCGACCGGTTCGGCGGACCGGCCGGGATGCTGGCCCAGCCGGGCCAGCCGGAGCATGTCGTCGACCAGCCGGCCCATCCGGCGGGTCTCCAGCACGATCCGGTCCATCACCTCGTCGACCTCGTCGGTGCTGCGCAGCGCACCCTGCTGGTAGAGCTCGGCGTTGGCGCGCAGCGAGGCGAGCGGGGTGCGCAGCTCGTGGCTGGCGTCAGCGAAGAACCGGCGCATCTGCTCCTGGCTGGCCTCGCGTTCGTGCAGGCCGGTCTCGATCCGGGCCAGCATGCCGTTCAGCGCCGCGCCGAGCCTGCCCACCTCGCTGCGCGGGTTCTGCGGCGTTACTCGGTCAGTAAGGTCACCGGCCGTGATCCGGTCGGCCTGGCCGGCCATCGCCTCGATCGGGCGCAGGCCGCGGCGCAGCACGACGAAGACGCCCAGGCCGATGAGCAGCACCACCGCGATGGAGCCGGTCGTGACGATCACCTCGACCTTGTCGATGGTCCTGGCCACCTGGTCCAGGCTGGTCCCGGCGACCAGGGATCCGCCCGCGGCGCGCAGCGACTGGACGCGGATCTGGTTCCTCCCGTTGGGGCCGATCAGGGTGTGCGGGCCGGGCCTGGCCGCGACCTTGGCGGCGGCGGGCGACAGGATCCACCGGTAGCCGCCGCCGGCGGCGACCTGCAGGGTCACCTGCTGGCCGTGGAACGGCAGGAAGGTCATGTCGAATGCGCCGGGGAGCGAGGGCGTCTTGAATTGGGCCGGCCGGGCGACCTGGCCGGGAACGGCGTGGTTGCTGGCCCGGGCGGCCTGGTTGGTGAAGGCCAGGGCGGCGGCCAGCCGGGGCAGGGTCAGGGTCAGCGCCCCCTGCAGGTTGCTGTCGGTCTGGGTGAGCAGGTACCGGCGCATGGTGGTCACCGCGCCGATGTCGAACGCCACCAGCGCGAGCAGCGTGACCACCACCACGCCGGCCATCACCTTCAGCCGCAGCTGGGCGCGGAGCAGCCGTCGCAGCAGCGCTGCCGGGTGAACGGCCTGGCTAGTGCTCATCGGAACTCGCCTGACTCTCGTCGGGATCGCTCGGGTCTACGGGATCTGCGGGGTCTACGGGCCGTGGCAGCCGGAGGCTGTAGCCGACGGCGCGCTGGGTCCAGATTAGGTCGGGCCCGCCGCCGGCCAGCTTGCGCCGCAGGTAGGTGACGTAGGTGGACACCACCGCGCTGGACCCGCCGAAGTCGTAGTCCCACACGTGGTCCAGCAGCTGGGCGCGGGTGAGGACCCGGCCCGGGTTGAGCATGAAGTAGCGCAGCAGCCGGAATTCGGTGGGCGACAGCTCGATCAGCCGCCCGCCGCGGCGGACCTCGTAGGTGTCCTGGTCCAGGGTGAGGTCGGCGAAGGTCAGGACGGGTTCGGCCGGAACCGGTCGGGTGCGGCGCAGCACGGTGCGGACCCGGGCGGCCAGTTCCTCCAGGCCGAACGGCTTGGTCATGTAGTCATCCCCGCCGATGGTGAGCCCGGTGACCTTGTCGTCCTGGGTGTCCTTGGCGGTCAGGAAGATCACCGGGACCAGGTTCCCCTCCCGGCGCAGCCTGCGGACGATCTCGAACCCGTCGATGTCGGGCAGCACCACGTCCAGGATGAGCAGGTCGAAGGGGTTGGCGCGGGCCAGCCTGAGCGCTTCCGTGCCGTTCTCCGCGACGGCCACGTCGAAGCCGAGGAAGCGCAGCGAGGCGGCGACGGCCCCGCGCAGGAAGAGCTCGTCGTCCACCACGAGCAGGCTCCCGCCGTCCGCCGTCATCGCCTCATCGCAGCACGTGAGCGTGAACGTCGTGTTCGAGTTACGTGCGAGTTTCGTGTGAGTGCCGGCCGCGCCGGGGTTGACATGAACTTCACACACGACTCCTTCAGCTTCTGCAGAACCGCCGGAGAGGGTGACCCCTGTACCCGGCTGTACCCGGGTTGTACCCGGCAACGGAGGTTCTCGTGACACAACTCGGCTCCCCGGCCACGGACAGCGGGCCCGGGCCCGACCGCGGCAGCGGCAGCGGCCCGCCAGCGGGTCGCGGGTCGCGGCTCGCCCGGCGGCGGCGCCTCTTGCTCGGGGTGGGCATCGCGGCCGCCCTGCTGGCCGTGGGCGGACTGATCGGCGCCTCGTTCGTGAAGTCGCCGCAGCAGCTGGCCGCGGACACCGCGGCGCCGCCCGCCACGGTGACCACGGCCGCGGTGGTCTCCCAGATCCTCACCTCGTCGGTCGAGATGCGCGGCGTGATCTACCCGGCGACGGAGTACGACGTGTACCCGAGCGCGCCGTCGGCTACCGGTGGCGGCGCCGCTACCGGTGGCGGCGGATCGTCGACGCCGGTGTACATCTCGAAGCTGGACGTCGCGGCCGGCGGCACGGTCCGCAACGGCGAGCAGCTCGCCGAGCTCGACGGCGAGCCGCTGTTCGCGCTGACCGGTACGGTGCCGGTCTGGCGGGACCTGACGCCGGGCGAGACCGGGCCCGACGTGACCGAGCTGCAGCAGGCGCTGGCCTCGCTCGGCTACTACGACGACGGCGACACGGCCGGGTACTACGGCCCGGCCACCGAGTACGCGGTGACCCTGTACTACGAGCACCTCGGTTACACCCCGCCGGCTAATGGCGGGATGCCAGCCGCCGACGTGGTGTTCCTGCCGTCGCTGCCCGCGACAGTGGTCGCGGTAAACGGCGCGGCCGGGCAGCAACCCGGCCAGCCGTTCCTCGAGCTCGCCGCGCGCGGGTCGCTGGCGCTCACCGGCGAGCTGCCGCCGGGCTACGCCTCCCAGGTCAGGTCCGGCCTGAAGGTGACGATCTACGACGAGGTGACCGGCATCCACGCGACGGGCACCGTCGCGGACCTGGGGACGCCGACCACCACGGTGCCGGCCGGGGTGACCGTGAGCATCGGGGGCGGCTCGGGCTCGGCGGGCTCTTCGGGGTCCGCCGGCTCCGGGTCTACCGGGTCCTCGGGATCCTCCGGGTCGTCAGGTTCTTCGGGGTCGTCGGGTTCTTCGGGTTCCAGCGGCTCCAGTTCGACCGCGTTCATCCCGCTGACCGTGCGTCCGTCCAAGCCGCTGGCCTCGGCGCTGAACGGCGCGAACGTCCTGGTCACCGTCGAGACCGGGCAGACCGAGGGGCCGGTGCTCACGGTGCCGGTCGCGGCCATCGTCACCACCGCGGCCGGCACCAGCTCCGTCACCGTGGTGAGCGCGCACGGCCAGCAGAAGCGGGTCCCGGTCACGCCGGGCATCTCGGAGAACGGGTACGTCCAGGTAACCCCGGTCACCTCCGGTGCGCTCGCGGCCGGCGACCGTGTGGTGGTGAGCGGCTGATGGCACTGCACATCACCGGGCACATCACCGGGCGGATCGCCGGGCCGGTGATCGAGCTGCGCGGGCTGGCCCGCACCTACCCGGGACCGCCGCCGGTGCCCGCGCTGCGCCCGGCCGACCTGGTGATCGAGGCGGGCGACTACGTCGCGGTGACCGGGCCGTCCGGCTCGGGCAAATCCACGCTGCTGCACCTGCTCGGCCTGCTCGACGCGCCGACCGAGGGCAGCTACCTGCTGGACGGCCTGGACACGTCCGCGCTGCGCGACCGGGACAGGTCCGCGCTGCGCGGCCGGCGGATCGGGTTCGTCTTCCAGGCGTTCCACCTGCTGCCGTACCGGACGGCGCTGGAGAACGTGCTGCTGGCCGGGCTGTACAACCAGACGTCGCGGGGCGACCGGGTCCGGGCGGCGGCCGGAGCGCTGGACGCGGTCGGGCTGGGCCACCGGCTCGACGCGCTGCCCACCACGCTGTCCGGCGGGGAGTGCCAGCGGGTCGCGATAGCCCGGGCGCTGGTGAACCGGCCGAGCCTGCTGCTGTGCGACGAGCCGACCGGCAACCTGGACTCGCGGAACGCGGCCGCGCTGATGGAGCTGCTCGACCAGCTGAACGCGGCCGGCTTCACCATCGTGGTGATCACGCACGATGTCCGGGTGGCGGCGCACGCCCGGCGGGCCGTCGACATCAGCGACGGGGTGCTGTCCGAGCGTCGTGAGGCTAGTCATGCCTAGGCCGTTCCTGCTCAGGCCGTTCCTGCCCGGGCAGGCGGCCGGCCTGCCGCGGCCCCGGCTGGCCGCCAGGGACGCGACCGCCGAGGCGGTCGCGGGGATCGTGCAGCGTCCCGGCCGGGCCGCGCTGACCATGCTCGGCACGGTCCTCGGCGTGGGCGCGTTCGTGGCGGTGCTCGGCATGACCGCCACCGGGGCCGGCCAGATCTCGCGCCAGTTCACCGTGCTGCAGGACACCACGGTGACGGTGCAGGACAACGGCCCGGCCAACGACGTCGCCCCGCCGGGCGCGAACCCTCCCGTCGGCTTTCCCGCCGACGCCGACGCGGTGGCCCGGCGCATCAACGGGGTGACCGCCGCGGGCGTCTGGTGGCCGGTCACGCTCCCGGAGGGGACGACCGTCACCGGCTCGCTCGCGCTGTCCGCCCCCGCCTCCCAGACGACCGACCTGCTGGCCGCCTCGCCGGGAGCGGTGCAGGCGATGGGGCTGCGGATGACCGCGGGCTCGCCGCTGACCGCATATGAGAACGACACCGGCCAGCACGTCGCGATGATCGACACCGCGACCGCGACCGCGCTCGGCATCTCCCCCGCGCGGCTGGCCAGCCGTCCCGCGGTGTTCGTCGACGGCATCGCGTACACGGTCGTCGGCGTGTACAGCTCCGCGCAGCGCGTGGTGACCAATGAGAGCGCCATGCTGATCCCGGAGACGACCGCGCTGGCCGACTTCGGCAACCCGCAGCCCGGGATCGGGAACCAGAACGAGGCCCAGATGGTCGTGGCGACCAGGATCGGCGCCGCGCAGGCGGTGGCCCGGCAGCTGGCAGCGGCCGAACTTCCGGCCGACCCGGGCCGGCTGGTCGTGACCTCCCCGCCCAACCCGCAGAACCTGCAGAGCGAGGTGAGCGGCGACCTGGCCGGGCTGTTCCTGATCCTCGCGCTGGTCAGCCTGTTCATCGGCGCGGTCGGGATCGCGAACACGACGCTGGTTGCCGTGCTCGAGCGGACCGAGGAGATCGGCCTGCGCCGCGCGGTCGGTGCCCGGCCCCGGCACATCGCGGTCCAGTTCCTCGCCGAGAGCACCGCGCTCGGCACGCTCGGCGGCCTGATCGGCACCTGCATCGGCGTCGGGACCGTGGTGATCTTCGCCGCGGCCAAGGACTGGACCGCCGTGCTGAACCCGGCCTACACCCTGCCCGCTCCGCTCATCGGCAGCGTCGTCGGCCTGCTGGCAGGTGCCTACCCCGCGCTTCGCGCGGCCCGGACCAGCCCGCTCGCGGCCCTGCGTCACGCGTGAAAGGAACGACGATGCGTCTTGGTACTGGCCTGCTGATCTGCTGCTGCATGGGTCTGGCCGCGTGTACCGCCAGCGCGCCCAAGGGACCGGACGTCGCGGTGAGCACGCCGAGCGTGGGCAGGCCGCAGCCGCCCGTCTCGGCCCAGGCGGCGCTGTCCCGGATGGCGTTCACCCCGTACGCCGCGCTCGGCCAGTCCAACAACGACGGCCTGGCGCCGAACGAGTCGAGCTACGCCCTCACCCAGGCGTGCCTGAGCGCGGCGGGCTATCCGGGCGCCGGCAATGTCCCGTTCGCCGTCAGCCTCGGG
>Ga0207675_100007241_pt1 | contig 10485 bp, 6 predicted proteins | sample KBSSwiS42_FD_184305 | JGI IMG/M metagenome (GOLD analysis project Ga0207675, IMG submission 184305) | Switchgrass rhizosphere microbial communities from Kellogg Biological Station, Michigan, USA - KBS Switchgrass S4-2 (SPAdes) (version 2) | ecosystem: Host-associated > Plants > Roots >...
TGCGCTCCGGTACGACCCGGCTCGAGTTACAGTAGCGTCAGCAGTTACACAACCTTATGACAAGATCACCCCACAAATGCAGGAGAGCTACTATTCGGCGAGTCCGTACAACCTAGTCCGCATTATCTTGGGAAAGCGACAAAACGAGGATTCGGAGTCCGAGAATGTCTATTCGCGGGCGGCTCGATATTTCAAAGAATGGCGCGGCGAAGGCATTTTCCGGCAAGAATCCCTGCCCTCCATCTACAGCTATGTACAACGTTTCGACGTTCCAGGAAGCTCAAGGGTTTCCGAGCGGCGCGGCTTTATCGCCTTGGGGAAGCTGGAGGACTACAGCAACGGCGTGGTGTTCCGGCATGAGCAAACGTTGGCCAAGCCGAAAGCGGACCGACTGGACCTGCTTCGGGAGACTAAAGCACATTTCGGTCAGCTTTTCATGTTGTATGAAGATGACGGCGAGATTGATTCCCTTCTCTCCTCTGATCAAAGTCCAACGATTGACCTCGCCGACGAATACAAAGTAAGGCACCAAGTCAGGGCCATTTCGGATCCATCGCTGATTGATAAAGTCCGCCGCAAAATGCAGGACAAGAAACTGATCATCGCGGATGGGCACCATCGCTACGAAACCGCCTTGAATTACAGGAATGAACGACGCGCCCAGGCCGCAGGATTTTCAAATTCAGCATCAGGGAATGAGGGCCGTCAGGAGAGCGACTTGGCGCCCTATGAACTTGTGATGATGACCTTCATCAACATGAACAGCGCGGGATTGCTGGTGCTGCCTACTCATCGCGTCGTTCATAGCCTCAGTAATTTTTCAGCCGATCGGTTGCGGTCAGAGGCGTCGAAATACTTTTCAGTGGACGACATCGACCCGGTGACAGATGCAAGCCGCGTTGCTGCAGTTTTGGAGCAAGCGGGCCAGAAAGGCACGGCCCTTTTAGCGGTGACGAACAACCGTTCATTTCTGTTGCACAGTCCAAAGGCGAACAATTCCTTTCTTTTCGCGGGCTACTCGACTCGCCAACAATCATTGGATGTCGTGCAACTTCATAAAGCGGTTTTGGAAGGCGCGCTGGGAATCTCCGAAGAAGCGGTGCGCGATCAGTTGAACGTGCGCTACATACGGGATGCAAGCGAAGCCATACGCCAGGTAAAGGCAGGAGAGGCGGACGTCGCTTTTCTAATGAATCCCGTTCGCATGCAACAGGTGCGAGACATTGCATTCGCGGGTGAGGTATTGCCTCAAAAATCGACGGATTTTTATCCCAAGCTGCTAACCGGGTTGACAATTTATGCGCTCGAGTAGCGCATCGCTCACCCTGATCCTAGTCAGCGCCTTGCTATTGTTTACCGTCCTTTCTATTTCTGCGGACGAGAAACGTATTTCTGTTTACTCGACCATCGCAAACTACAGCTTATCGACCGTTGATCGCCAGGGTAGAGATTACGTGGGGCTGCTGGAGATTTTAGAACCGCTTGGTAAGGTGAACTCTCGCAGCGATGGCAACCGGTGGAAGATTCGTTTCGGCAGCGTAGACGGAGAATTCACAACAGGTAAGACGCGCGGGAAAATTTCCGGACGCGACGCGGATCTGGCGGCACCGTTCTTGTTGGAAAACGGCCGCGGAATGATTCCCCTCGCTTCCCTTGGCGCCATCCTGCCTCGTTTTCTCGGCGGCCCGGTTAACTTTCACGAAAACGCCCGGCGGTTGTTCGTGGGAAACTTCACAACTCCGTTTACGGTTGATTTCGTAAAGACAACTCCTCCACGATTGGTATTTAACTTTGGAAACGTTGTAAATCCGACGATTTCGACCGAACCAGGACATCTTCGGATGGTCTTCGTCCGCGACCCCGTCGTCGCAACCACGGCGCAAGATTGGAAGTTTGAGGATCACATGATCACGTCAGTGGCTTACTCGGAAAATAACGGAGCGGCCGAGATCACCGTTAACAGCACGGTTTCGCTCATGGCGAGTTTCTCCGCAGGCGGGAGGACGATCACCGTAACGGCACCACCGTCGACTTCCCCGGGCGCGATCGTCAATGTTCCATCAGGATCGATGCGGCCCATGCCACCTGCGACGAACCCGGTGACACCACCATTGCCGCCTCCAGTAGCCCAGCATCGTTTCGTGATCATGATCGACGCGGGGCATGGAGGCGCGGAACGAGGAGCCGCAATCACGGACCAACTTGGCGAAAAAGATGTGAACCTTGCGTTCGCTCGACAGTTGCGGCATGAGCTCGAGACCCGGGGTGTCGGTGTGCTCATGGTGAGAGACGGCGACACATTTATTCCGCTTGACCAGCGTGCAGCGGCAGCCAACTCAGCGCGGCCTGCGATCTATGTAAATATTCATTCCACTGGCCAAGGAACCGGAATACGAATGTATTCAGCGATGCTGCCCTCAGCAGAGGAGAATAAGGGTCCTTTCATCGACTGGAACACAGCACAGGCCGCGTCACTGGCTCTGAGCCAGCAGTTCGCAAGCGGAGCCGCCGTAGAACTTCAAAAACGAAACATTCCCGCGCGAATTCTGGCCGCGCCCCTGCGTCCACTGAACAATGTGGTAGTTCCTTCGCTAACGATTGACTTGGGGCCGCCATCGAGCAACGTAGCTGATGTGAATTCTCCCACGTATCAGCAACCGATCGCTGCGATACTTGCGGCGTTTCTAGCTTCGCAGAAGGCTCGACTGGAGGCGCCGCGATGATTCCTCGGCATCTTTTCATCGGCATTGCCGCGATGCTGATCGCGGTGGCCACGATGACGTTCTATGTTCGTCGAATGAAACATCGAGTTCTAGATTTGCCGGCGGCTTCCACGGACACGCGCCCAATTGCGCCTCCTGCTACGGGACCGACCGAGCAAGTGACGTTGTATGTGGCCTACGACGATCCGGGTACCATTCGGGCGGTCAGCGCTCAGATCCCGCTGCCCGCCGGACGACAGCAACGCGCGGAGGAACTGCTGCGCGCCTTGATGAACCTCTACCTCGATCGGGCATCGACTCATCCGCTCGCGGTCGGGTCTGAGATTCGGAGTGTTTACCTGGTTGACCCTGGGGTAGCAGTGATCGACACGAATGCTATTTTCGCCGATGGTCACCGGTCGGGCGTTCTAGTTGAAGAGTTAACTGTGGCATCGATCATTCAGACACTAGCTGGCAACATTCCCGGGGTCTTGCGAGTGCGAATCCTTGTTGATGGTAAGGAACGGGAAACGCTGGCCGGTCATGCGGATCTGTCTGATTTTTACGAAACCTCCGCGGTTAGTCAGCTCGTCCAGCAATTGCAAGTAGTGCCTTAGCAATTGAGGACAACTCGTATCTTCTGATTTGCAAGGGCTGATTTCCATTTGAATGATGGGTTCATCCATTACAATCGCGGGACATGATTTTTCGTAGCGACAATCGGGCTCCCGATCAACTTCGCCCAGTCAACATCGTCCCAGACTTCATCTCGACGGCGGAAGGATCTGCGCTGATTGAGGTTGGCAATACGCGCGTCATCTGCACGGCGTCCGTCGAAGAGACCGTGCCGCCATTTCGACGCAACTCGGGGAAAGGGTGGGTGTCTGGAGAATACGGAATGTTGCCACGGGCAACCCTGACGCGAACGCCCAGGGAGTCATCAAAAGGACGTCCAAGCGGCCGATCGCAGGAGATCCAGCGTTTGATCGGGCGTTCCCTTCGAGCCGTGACAGAGATGGATAAGCTTGGAGAACGCACGGTTTGGATTGATTGCGATGTGATCCAAGCCGACGGCGGCACTCGTACGGCTTCGATCACCGGTGCGTTTGTGGCCTTGGGATTGGCGCTCGAGCGACTCGTGGAGGCCGGAACACTCCCCGCGGTTCCGTTGCGTGAACTGGTCGCTGCAATCAGCGTTGGAATCGTGGACGGCGAACCGATGCTGGATCTCAATTATGAAGAGGATTCACGAGCTGATGTCGATATGAACGTCGTGATGACGGCAAGCTCGAAATTTGTTGAGTTACAAGCCACTGCTGAACACGAGGTGTTTGCGGACGAACAGCTGTCTAAGATGATCGGCTTGGCTCGAAAAGGAATTCAAACCCTGATTGCCAAGCAGCAGGCTGTGTTAAGCACGCTGACAGCAAAGCGTTGACGCGAACGGCTCCCGAACAACTTGGACGTGCGCCACGTCACACGTACGTCGTTAGTGTGTAGTTTACAATTGTGGGCCGTCTATACCGCACTCATCGGAGGAATACATGAAACTCACTCCAGGAAAACTGGCCGGGCTGAAGGCTGTCTCCACCGACCGTGGCGTGATCGCTGCGGCCGCAATGGATCAGCGCGGATCGCTGCAAAAGTCTCTCGCGAAGGAAAAGGGGGCTGAGGTTACGGACGCGATGATGGAAGAGTTCAAATCGCTCGTCACCGAAGTACTTACCCCACACGCAAGCGCAATTCTGCTGGACCCAGAGTGGGGCTTGCCCGCGGCCAAACGGCGAGCCAAGAATGCCGGGCTGCTTCTGGCTTATGAAAAGACTGGTTATGACAAGACTGGACCTGGACGTTTGCCCGATCTCTTGGATTCGTGGTCGGTCAGACGCTTGAAGGAGGCAGGCGCCGACTGCGTGAAGATTTTGCTGTACTACACTCCGGACGATCCGAAAAAAGTGAACGATCAAAAACACGCGTGGGTCGAACGCATTGGCGATGAGTGCCGCGCCAATGACATTGGGTTCTTCCTGGAATTTGTGGGATATGAAGAAGGCGCCGACGAAAAGGGGCTCGAATACGCTAAGAAGAAACCTCGAATCGTCACCGAAAGCATGCGCGAGTTTAGTAAAGAGCGCTACGGAGTGGATGTTCTGAAGGTAGAAGTTCCCGTCAATATGAAGTTCGTTGAAGGGACAAAGTCATTTGCGGGCCAAAAAGCCTACACCAAGGAAGAAGCGATTGACTTGTTCCATAAAGCTGCGGCAGCTGCGACGAAGCCATTTATTTACCTTTCAGCCGGAGTCAGTAATGCCGAATTCTCGGAGACACTGGTTTTGGCAGGCGAATCCGGCGTGAAGTTCAACGGCGTGCTTTGTGGCCGCGCGACTTGGAAAGAAGGCATCCCGATTTATGCAAAACAGGGAGCCGATGCATTTCGCAAGTGGCTTGAGACGGAGGGTGTGAAGAACATCAACAACGTCAACGACAAGCTGAAGGCGGCAACATCGTGGCACAAGATGTACGACGTTTAAGTCATTACCTCTGAGCTGATTGAGGAAACAGGGCGGACCCATGGTCCGCCTTTCTTGTTGTAGTCAAAAGAGACAACGTTCATCTCATCACGTGTCTTCGTGCGCGTTCTCACTGAACCGCTGGTCAAGAATCGCTAGGTTTTAACTGTCATCCAGTTGAGACCAATGCGAACTCGCGGTGTACTTATCTTCTTTCTCAGCGCGATTTCTTTCGCGCTCTTTCCGGTAGGTGTTCCTGGCCAGGATTTAGCGCCTTCATCCTCAAGTTCAGCTAGCTCCAGGCGGCAAAATTTGGTAGCGCATGAAAGCTGGTTTATGCGCGGACGAACTGCACCGCCGGAACAATCGGCGGCCGACTTTTGCCTACGTGCGCACGCGCTGCAACGTCACACGGGAAAGATGCGCGGGTCGAGGCTCGTTGAAGCACCGACGCAGTCGAAGGTTAGCGGTGGATGGCAGGCGCTCGGACCGGCGCCTCTGGCCTCAGACGCCAGTGGATTTGGTTTGCGAGACTATGGCTGGGTCGCGGGTCGAGCAACTTCCGTTGTCGTTGATCCGGGAGATGTCACGGCGAACACTGTATACGTGGGAGGTGCGTACGGTGGCGTTTGGCGATCGTCGAACGCAGCGACGCCCCTGTCCTCGGATGTCGTCTGGACACCGCTGCTAGACGACCAGCCGACTCTTTCGGTGGGTTCGATTGCGATTCAACCTGGTAACTCGAACGTACTTCTAGTAGGAACAGGTGAAACCAATAGCGCGACCGATTCCTACTACGGACTTGGCATGTTGCGATCGGCAGACGGGGGCGCTACATGGTCATTGATCAGTTCGAGCATTGATGGACGCTCGTTCAAGGGAATGGGGTTTAGCAAAATTGCGTTCAGCGCAGAAAATCCATCAATCGTCGTCGGCGCGACGGGATTTGCATCCCGCGGGGTAAGTTCAGGGCTTGACCCGGGCAACAACCGAGGCCTCTACGTTTCCTCCGATGCAGGATTGACGTGGACATTCGCAACGGTCAAGGACGGAGGAACGAGCATCACATCGTCATCGGTCACCAGCGTGGTTTACAACTCGAACTCTAAGAAATTCATCGCTGCGATTCGTCGGCATGGTTTTTACTCATCCTCGAACGGTTTCACCTGGACTAGACTCACGAACCAGCCCGGAATCGGCAGCGGGTCATTGAGCTCTTCGGCGTGCCCAGCAGACGCTGCCGCAAATTCGTACGGATGTCCGATCTATCGAGGCGAAATTGCGGTCGTTCCCGGAAGGGACGAGGTTTACGTGTGGTTCATGGACCTGCCGGGCAATAGCCTTCCTGAGACTGATCGAGGAGTATGGCGCAGCGTGGGTGGAGGACCGTGGACGCAGATTTCCAACACAGGCCGAACGTCGTGCGGCGACGTGAGTGGATGCGGCGCTGAACATGGAGATTACAGCCTGGAAATTGCGGCGGTACCAAATGGAACGGTCGCGACCGATCTGTACGTCGGGGCAGTGAACCTATATCGCTGCCCCTTGGTCGATGGGAGCACCTCCGCGAATTGTAGTGGCGGGGCTTGGCTGAACCTTACCCACGCGTACGGGTGCAGTGAAATGGCAAAGATGCATCCGGATCAGCATGCCATGCATTTTGCTGTCGTAGCGGGCAAGGCAGTCGGCTACTTCGCTAACGATGGTGGGGTCTATCGCGTGCTCGATGGATTTATGGGGCTTGGTTCCGGTTTGAACGGATCGTGCGCTGGGACCAATCAGTTTGAGAGTCTAAACGGAACGCTGGGATCGATGACGCAGCTAATTTCCTTTGCACAGGATCCAGCAGACGGTGGAACTCTGCTCGCAGGTGCTCAAGGAAATGGCTTTCCAGCTACAAGTCAAGCGGGGACACACGCAACGTGGGTCAATGTGCTTTCTGGCGACGGCGGTTACACCGCGATCACACCAAGCCCATTGACGCAGTGGCTTGCGTCCGCACCAGATGTCCCTCCGCACGGTCTGAACATCAGCTCTTGCGCGGTTGGAACCGACTGTCGATCAGCCAATTTTTCAACGCTAGTCGATAGCGGCGATCTGAGTGGCGATGACGGGTCGTACTATCCCCCCTATATTCTCGATCCTCAAGCAAACGGACAACTCCTGATCGGTACATGCCGAGTTTGGCGGGCTGCTTCTGATCGGTCCACCTTTACTCCGCTCAGCAACAACTTCGATACGGGTTCGGGAAGTTGTACTGGCGAGGAAATAAATCAGGTGCGCGCGCTCGCTGCAGGTGGGCCTCGCGGCATTCACGGCTTTTCAAATGTTGTATTCGTCACCACCGACGGGCGGGGACCGCTGAGCGGATCTACGAACCCCGCGGGTGGACGGGTGTTTGTCTCTACAAATGCGGACACCGCGAAGCCGTCATTTTACGAGGTCACTGGATCGATAAACCCGCAGCAATATCCGGTTTCAAGTGTGGCGATCGACCCGTCGGATCCATCCGGACAAACGGCGTTCGTCACAATCATGGGATTTGGTGTAGGCCACGTTTTCAAGACCACAAATGCGGGCGCAAGCTGGACGCGCTTCGGTAACGTTGAATCCGGACTGCCAGATCTCCCAGCCAATACCGCGCTTGTGGATGCCGACGCCGGCCAGATCTATGTGGGGACCGATGCAGGAGTTTTCGTCAGCACGACCTCATCGCCGAGCTGGGCGATGGTTGGGCCCGAAAACGGGTTTGGACATATGCCTAACGTTCCAGTAACGGCGCTCCGCATGTTTAATCCGACGCCGGAAACCAAGAAGATCCGTGCGTCCACTTACGGTCGTGGGATCTGGGAGTTCAGTTTGATCACCACGCCAGACTTCCAGATGAGCATCACAAACCCGAACGAGACGATTTTCGCGGGCCAGCAAGCGATGCTGAGCGGAAAGGTCACAGCCTTAAACGGCTATGAGAAGACGGTCACGTTGAGTTGCGCGGGCACCAGCCAGCCTCAAACGTGCACGCCCAGCAACGCCAGTGTCGTTCCCACAGAGGACGGAACTCCGTTCACGGTTACGACCTCGGGCGAGACGGGCGTATACCCGTTCAGTATTCGGGCATCTGAGACAGCGCCGAGCGGCGTAACACGCGATGTCTCTGCCACACTCAAAGTCGTGGACTATGCGGTCAGCGGATTAAACCCGTCGACGGTAAGTGTGGCGCAAGGAGAAGTCTCGAGTCCGATGGAATTTGTTGTGTCTGCATATGGGCCATTCGATGAAATTGTCGTTTTGAGCTGTCCGGGCGGCCTGCCCACCGGTGCGGCCTGCGAGTTCACGCCCTCGAGTTCCGTTTCGCCAACAGCAGTAACGTCTGTTTCGGTGACTTTGAAAATCACGACAAGCAGAGCAACGCCCACTGGAACATTTCCGATCGTTGTGCAGGCAGACGTGGTTGGTTCTTCAGCTCCAAAAACAGTGTTGGCCACGTTGATCGTAACCACAGCGGCTGACTACGCGGTCACGGTGAACAACTCTCCACTATCGTTGGGCGTAGGGCAGCACGGAGAATTTGCAGGCACACTGACTGCCCTCAACGACTACAGCGCCCCAGTGTCGATTACCTGCGGCAGCGGCGCTCCGCCAACGTGCACAGGAGGATCTTTTGTCCCTATTTCGGGAGGAACTGAGTTTCGCGTCGGCGTGAGCAGCGCAACCGCCCAGACATATCGCTTCGACCTGATAGCGTCCGGGCAGGACTCGGGCAGGATTCAACACTCGATCCAGCTAATGTTGATTACAGGGAGCGATTTCAATTTGAGCAACGCCTCAGGTGCTCAAACGATTTCAGCGGGAGGCACTGCTTCGTATTTGCTGAATGTCGCGCCAGCCTCCGATTCGTTTTCAAACAACCTCACGTTTAGCTGTATTGGAACGAGTCTGCCACCCCTCTCACGATGTATCTTTCAGCCGGAGTCCGTTCCGTCGGGCGCCACGGCCACACCGTTCAGGACCGAACTTCCGTGTACGGACGGCGCCGTGACGACCTGCCACCCCGAGGCGTCCCAGCGCTCGATCAGCGGCTGGTAGTCGGCGTCGACCTGGTGCTTCCCGACAGCCCAGATCGTTCCGTCGGGCGCCGCAGCCACCCCCAGGAACTCGTCCTCCTCCGGTCCTGGGTCGATCGGGTGCGTCCACTGCCACCGGCCGTCGACCACGAATCCGGCCTCGGGCCGGTCGTTGCGGAAGGCGCCGACTGCCCACGTCCGCGCGCCGGCCGTCGTCGCGGCCTGGAACTGGATCAGCACAGCGCCGGGCGTCACCGGGACCTTGATCCGATGCCAGGCGCCGCCGACCCACCTCGTCACCAGCGGCGTGCCGTCACCGCCGACGTAGTGGACGCCGACGGCGGTGGCGTGATCCGGTGGACCGGTCACCGCCAGCAGCAGATCGCCGGTCACGCTCGCGTCGGGGATGGCGGCGGTGCACGAGGTCGAGGCGCTCGTCGTGGCCGCCGGGAGCACGAACGCAAAAGCGAGCATGCTGAGCAGCCACGCCTTCTTCATCCGGGAACCGTTCGTCGCGACGTCATGGACCGGTGTAGGAGGGTAACGCCGCGGCGCCGAGCCCGGTCCACGGTCCCGGAGAGAACGCTTGGACGATCCCATCCGGGCCGACCACGATCGAGAACGGTGTGGGCGGCTCGAGGCTCGGCAGGACGACGCCGTAGGCGGCGGTCGCCATCCTTCCGAGCGGATCGAACGCGACCTCGTAGCCGAGGCCGAGCCCGCGTACAGCCTCGGTGCTCGCGCCCGACGGGTCCCACGACGACACCGCGATCACGCGCACGTCGGGATGGGCCGCGGCCCAGGTATCGAGCTCTGTGAGGTTCGCGGTGCAGCTCGCGTCGCACGTCGGACCGAAGAACGAGAACACCGTGGTCCGGTGGTCAGGCCCGGTGATGCGCTCCGATCCGAAGAGCGACGGGAACGAGTAGGTGCGGAGCTCCCCGCCGACGTGATCGATGTCGCCGTTCACGATCACGGCTGCGGGATCGTGCACCGCGTAGCCCCCCGGACCGGGCCGCCAGACGCTGACGCCATCACCTTGGTGCACCTGTTGCAGCCCGACCGAGTCGAGCAGCGGTTGGAACTTCCACGTCGCGTCGTCGTCCATGAGCACCGCGGTGACGCCGCGATCCGTCAGGAACGACGCGAAGTCACCGGGTGTCGGGACGTAGGGGTTCAGCTGGTTGATCGCGAGCCGGTCATCTGTCT
>Ga0207675_100007243_pt1 | contig 10485 bp, 10 predicted proteins | sample KBSSwiS42_FD_184305 | JGI IMG/M metagenome (GOLD analysis project Ga0207675, IMG submission 184305) | Switchgrass rhizosphere microbial communities from Kellogg Biological Station, Michigan, USA - KBS Switchgrass S4-2 (SPAdes) (version 2) | ecosystem: Host-associated > Plants > Roots >...
CGGGAGGAAGCCGAGCTCCGAGAGGTGGAGCAGGGCGTTGGTCTTGTCCAGGATCCTGATCACGATCTTCTCGCCGTGGACGGTCGGCAGGGTGGCGAGCCGCAGGTCCAGGCTGCGGTTGTTGACCCGCAGCGAGACGCGCCCGTCCTGTGGGATGCGCTTCTCGGCGATGTTCAGGTCGCCCATGACCTTGAGACGGCTGATCAGCCCGCCCTGGATGCTCTTGGGAGAGTGCATGACCTCGTGGAGCACGCCGTCCACGCGGAACCGAACGCGGACGTCGGTCTCCGTCGGCTCGATGTGCACGTCCGACGCTCGATCGGCCGCGGCCTGCGTCATGATCGCCTGCACGAGCTTGACGATCGGGGCGTCCTCGACCGCCGCCTCGACCGTGACTCCGGCCTCGGTGTCGAGCGCATCGGCGGCCTCCGTGGCCAGGGCCTCGACCTGCTCACTCATCCCCGAGAACTTCTGGATCGACTGCTCGACGTCGTTTGCCGTGGCGACCACCGGACGGACTTCCCGGCCCGTGATCGTCCGGATGTCGTCGAGCGCGTACACGTTCGCCGGGTCCGACATGGCCACCAGGAGCTTGCCGTCCTCCTCCCCGATCGGGAGCGCGCGGTAGCGGCGGCACAGGGCCTCGGGCAACAGGGCGGTCGCCGCCGCATCGATCCGGTACTCGGTCAGGTCGACGAACTCAAGGCCCACCTGCTCGGCCAGCGCTCGGACGAGGTCCCGTTCGCGGATGTAGCCGAGGTCGATCAGCACGCGGCCGAGCGATTTGGGCGTGTTGCGGTGCTCATCGAGGGCGCGCTGGAGATGCTCCTCGGAGATGAGGCCCTGCTCGAGCAGGATCTGCCCGAGCTGCTTCGGTTGTCGCTGCGTCGTCACCACGTGGGGCTACGCCCTTCGGTCCCTGGGTCGCCTAACTATCGGTAGGCCCATCGCCCCCCTGAAGCAGCCGGCCGAACTCCCGCGCGAGCGAGAAACGGTCGACGTCGTCTTCCTCCTCCTCCTCGGCCTTGTCCTCGGGCTCGAGCCCGATCCCCGGGTCGGCCTCCGGCCCCGCTCCCGACCCCTCGTCCGCCTCGTCGACGGGTTCGAGCTGCGGCTCCGCGTGGGGGCGTTGGTCGTGGAGGCCCCAGCGCTCGGGGTCGGGGATCGCGATTGACGGCGTCCGTTCCCAGGACGGGCGGGCGTCCGGCTCGGGCGCGTCGACTTCGACCTCGGCGAAGGGATCGGCCGGCCTTTCGACGGTCTCCCCGTCGTCGCGCACCGGCTCGTCGACGGTCTCCGCGTGGTCGCCGACCGGTTCGTCGATCATCTCCGGCTCCGGGCTGAAGGGCCGCGCGGCCGGCTCGGGCGAGTCCGCGCCGATGAAGCGCGCCTCGATCGATGCCGGGGCGTCGATCACCAGAGGATCCGGCGCGGGACGCTCGAGGTCCAGATACGGTGTCGGCTCCGATCGAGTGGCATCGGTCGCGGCCTCGGTCTCGCGAAGTCCGTCCTGCCGCGACCGGCGCTCCTCGGCCGCCTCCAGCACCTGCTCCATGTGGTCGATCACCAGGCCGGCCCGCTCTTCGGGGCCGGCCACAGCGAACCCGGCGTACGGGGCTCGACGGACGTAGCACCACGTCTCCGTGCCGAACTGCACGAAGCCGCGTTCGGGGTCGCCGATCGTGGCGAACCGGATCCAGGCGCGCGTGGTGGCGCGCTCCGACTCGGCCGGATGGGCCCCGAGGACCAACCCGTCGCGGGACAGGACCAGACAACCGCGAACGTCGGCCATGCCTTGCCCGAGCGATATCGCGAGCACGTTGAAGTCTTCCAAGGACGGCGACCTCCTTCGGAACCATCGGGAGGCCCGAGCGGGCGCTTGAGGGACACCCGTCCGGCGGAGGCCGAACGGTCCGCGTTCTCAGTCCGTGGTCGCCGCTTGAGCCGGGGTCCCCGGCTCCGCGAGCTCACCCAGCGCGGCCGCCGACATCACGGGGAGCGGCGCCGACTGAGCGGTCCAGAGCTCGAACGAGATCGCCGCCTGCTGAAGCAACAACCCGAGGCCCCCGAACGCCGCGCCTCCCGCGTCACGCACGGCACGTTGGAACGGGGTCACGCCCGGCCGGTAGAGCAGGTCGACCCCGATGACACCGGCCGGGAGCGGCGGGAGCGGGAGCTCCTCACCGTGGATGCCCAGCGGGGTCGCATTCACGATCAGGTCGACCTCCAACCCCGAGGCGTCGTCGAACGGGACCACCCTCACCTCGGTGGCCGAGCCCTCGAGCGCGGCGCGCAGGTCGTCGGCCCGTGAAGCTTCGCGCACGGCGACGGACAGGCTCGCCAGACCGCTTCGAGCGGCGGCGAGCGCACACGCGCGTGCGCCTCCCCCGGCCCCGAACAGCAGCGCCGACCGGCCCGACGCGTCGAACCCCGCGTCCTCGCGGAGGAACCGCTCGAACCCGACCGCGTCCGAGTTGTGGCCCGCGAGCCCGTCGGCGCCCACGACGATCGTGTTGGCCGCCCGCAGGAGGCGCGCGTCCTCGGAAAGGTCCTCGATCAGCTCGGCTGCCCGCGTCTTGTGCGGCATCGTCACGTTCGCGCCCGCGAACCCGAGCGCGCCGAGTCCACGGAGCGCGCTCGGAAGCTCGGCGGGCGCGACCGGGAGCGGGACGTAGACCCAGTCCAGGCCGAGCGCCACGAAGGCGGCGTTGTGGATCGCCGGCGACAGGCTGTGTTCGACGGGCCACCCGAGCACGCCGACCGAGCGCGTCGAACCCCGGACGCGCCCAGGCCGGTCGGGGACGTCACTCATCGCAGCGGATCCGGTTGGCCTCGTGCTCGGCGGCGGTCTTCCCGAACGCGTGGTGCCCGTCCTCGCCACACAGCACATAGAAGAGGTAGGGCGTGTGCGCCGGCTGGAGGGCCGCCTCGAGCGAGGCTCGGCCGGGGCTCGCGATGGGTGTCGGCGGCAGGCCCGCGTTGATCCGGGTGTTGTAGGGGCTGTCGAACTCCAGGTCGGAGAAGCTGAGCTGGCCATCCGGCGTCGGGTCGTCGTACAGGAGCGTCGCGTCGATGCCCAGGGTCATGCCCAGCTTCAACCGGTTGTAGATCACGCCCGCGATGATCGGGCGCTCGCGATCAAGCGCTGCCTCCCGCTCGATCATCGACGCGATGATCACCACCTCGTACGGCGTCACCCCGAGCTCCTCCGCGTTGGCCCAGGGCAACGACTCGGCCTCGGTGCCGAACTGGTCGAGCAGCTCCTGGATGACCGCATCGGCGTCGGCGTCCTCGCGGACGAAATAGGTCTCGGGGAACGGGAAGCCCTCGATGCTCGCGGCGTCCTCGGGGAGATAGGGGGGCAAGGACCAATCCCCCTCTTGGGCCGCCTCGAGGAACCGCTTGGCGGGGATCCCCAGGTCCTGCTGAACGCGATCGGCGATCTGGGTGAGCCGGTATCCCTCCGGGATCGTCAGGCGGACCGTGGGGACGGGTTCGGGCGGGGTCGTGAGGATCTCGAACGCATCGTCGGGCGTCATGTTCGTGGTCAGCTCGAAGCTCCCCGCGCGAAGCGAGTCCTCGAGACCGCTCCGGCGGAGCAGCCACGTCGAGACCAGGCCGCACCGGATGACCCCCTCGTCGTGGAGGTCGTGGACCACCTCCGACCCGCTCGCCCCCTTGCGGACCTGGAACGCGACCGGGTCCCTCGGCCCGGAGGCCTCCTTGCACCAGCCGTAATAGCGGTTGCCGGCGATGGCCAGGCCGGCGAGCACCACGCCGACGACGAGGAAGATGCGGAAGCCCCAGTTGGCGCGCCGTTCGGATCGGTGGCGCGGGCGAGCGTCGTCATCGCGCTGCGGAGGGGGGGCGTCCTGCATCGGCACGGCAGCATAGCGGCCGCCGTCGGCTCCCAGTTCGGCCCGGAGCCAACCCTTGCGTCGGTCAGACGGGCCGGTCGGTGTCGAGCCACGCCTGCAGGATCACGGTCGCGGCCGAGCGATCGATCGTCCCCCGACGATCGCGACCGCTCGCTCCGCTCTCCCGCAGGGCGCGTTCGGCCTCCACGGTGGAAAGGCGCTCGTCCTGCAGCCGTACCGGGACGCCGAGGGCCTTCTCGATCGCCCCCGCGAACCGCTCGGCGTGGTGCGCCCGCTCCCCCGCCTCCCCCGAAAGCAGCAGCGGATGGCCCACGATGACGAGCGTGACGCCGTGCTCCCGGACGAGGTCGGCGATCGCGCGAACGTCCGCCGGCGCGCCCGTCCGGACGGTGCCGAGCGGTACCGCCATCCGCCGCGCGTTATCCGAGATCGCGACGCCGATCCGCGCGTCCCCGAGATCGAGCCCGAGGACCCTGCCGGGCTCGGCCGCCGGCTCCTGCTCCCGGGGGATCTCGCTCACGCGTTCGCGTTCGCTCCCTGAAGGAGCTCCTTCAGGCGGGGCTCGACGGCGTCGAGGGCCTCCTGGAAGGCGTCCCCCTTCGGGCCGCCGGAGAACGCGAGGTTGGGTTTGCCCCCCTTGCCACCGCCCACGATCTTGGCGGCCGGTTCGAGCAGGGCCGGCCCCGTCACTCCCCTGGCGATCAGGTTCTTCGTACTGGCCGCCACCAGCAGGGCCTTGCCACCCTGTCCGGTCCCGAGCACGACGGCCGCGCCGTCCCGAGACTCGAGGCGGTTCGCCACGTCCTGCGCGAGCACGCGCAGCTCATCGGCGTCCGCGTCGACGGCGGCGGTCACGAGGTTCGCGCCCTCCACCACCCTCGCACCGGAGGCGAGCTGCTCCGCCCGGTCCATCAGCTCCCGCTTCGCCTGCTTGCCGAGCTCGCTCTCGAGCTCCTTCACGCGCTCGGCGTAGTGACGGGCACGCTCGAGCGCGCCCTTCGGGTCGGTGCCGAGCTCACGAGCGATGGCGTACAGCAGGTCGCGTTCCATGTTGATCTCGCGCAGGGCATCGGGGCCGACGAGGGCCTCGACGCGCCGCATGCCGGCGCCGATCGAGGCCTCGTGGAGGATGCGCACGAGCGCGATCTCGCCGGTGTGGTGGACGTGCGTGCCTCCGCAGAGCTCGATCGAGTAGTCCCCCACCTCCACCACCCGGACGAAGTCGCCGTACTTCTCACCGAACAGCGCGATCGCACCCTGATTCTTGGCCTCGTCCTGCGTCGTCTCGTAGATCGTGACCTGCCCGTCCTCCGCCAGCCGACGGTTGGCCAGCTCCTCCGCCTCCTCCAGGACGTCGCGCGGGACCGCCGAGTGGTGGGGAAAGTCGAAGCGCAGGCGGCCGGGCGCGACGAGCGACCCGGCCTGCCGCGCATGATCGCCCAGCACGTGACGCAGGGTCCAGTGAACGATGTGCGTCGCCGTGTGAGCGCGCGCGGTCGCCTCCCGACGCGCGGCGTCGACCTCGCCGTGCACCTCCTCGCCCTCGCGGATCTCGCCGGACCCGACGACACCGGTGTGAACGATGATGTCGCCCGGCCCGAACTGCGCGTCCGCCACCGTGATCGTCCCGCCGGGCGTCCGGACGACTCCCTGGTCGCCGACCTGACCGCCGGACTCCGCGTAGAACGGCGTCCGGTCCAGGACGAAGCGGACCTCCTCGCCCTCGCCCGCGACCCGCGCCCTCCCGCCGGGCCCGATCAACGCGAGCATCGTTCCGTCGGACTCGAGGGTCTGGTACCCGACGAACTCCGTCTTGCCCGCCTCCGCCGCGACCTCGGCGAGCTGCTCCTCGGCTCGTCCCTTTGCCGCGCTCCGGCTGCGTTCGCGTTGCTCGGCCATGAGCTCGTCGAAGCGGGCCTCGTCGATCTCGAGGCCCGTCTCGGCCGCGAGCTCGCGGGTCAGCTCCTTCGGGAAGCCGAACGTGTCGTGGAGCATGAACACGACGTCTCCAGGCAGTCTGCGGGTCTGGGCCACCTTGCCGATCTCAGCCTCAAACATCGTCATCCCCTGCCGAAGCGTGCCGGCGAAGCGCTCCTCCTCCGAGGTCACCACCTGCTCGATGTAGGAGCGGTTCTCGACGAGCTCAGGATGAGCATTGCCGAACCGCTCGACCGTCCGGTCGACCAGTGGAGGCATCACGTCGCGCTGGATCCCCATCCGTCTCGCATGCGACACGACGCGACGGAGCATCCGCCGCAGCACGTAGCCGCGACCCTCGTTGGACGGCTGGATGCCGTCGGCGATCAGGAACGTCGTCGCGCGACCGTGTTCGGCGATCACCTTGAGGGAGACATCGTCCCGCTCGTCCAGGCCGTGCTTCCTTCCTGCGAGCGACTCGGCGACCTCGAGCAGCGGGCCGAGCAGATCCGTCTCGAACACGTTGTCCACGCCCTGCAGCACGGTGGCAACCCTCTCGAGGCCCGATCCGGTGTCGATGTTCTTGGCGGGAAGCGATCCGACGACGTTGACGCCGTCGTCGGTCTCGTCCTGGATGAACACGAGGTTCCAGATCTCCATGAACCGTTCCTCGTCGACGTCGGGCCCACCGTCGGGCCCGAATCGCGAACCACGGTCGACGAAGATCTCCGAGCACGGACCGCACGGCCCGGGCGCATGCGTCGACCAGAAGTTGGCGAACTCACCGTTCTCGTCGAGCTTCCCGCGCCTGACGATGCGCGACGCGGGCAGTCCGACGGCGTCCCATGCCGCCACGGCGTCCGCATCCTCCTCGAGCACGGTGACCCAGATCCTGTCGGGGTCGATGCCGTACCCCTCGGTCACGAGCTCGAACGCCCAGGCCACGGCCTCGGCCTTGAAGTAGTCGCCGAACGAGAAGTTCCCGAGCATCTCGAAGAACGTGAGGTGCCGGGCCGTGTGGCCGACGTTGTCGATGTCCAACGCTCGGAAGCATTTCTGATCGGTGGTGGCCCGAGGGAACGGCGCACGGGCGTGCCCGAGGAAGTACGGGATGAATTGGTTCATCCCGGCGTTGGTGAGCAGGAGCCCGGACTCGGGCGGGGGGATCAGCGACGAGGACGGGACGCGCTTGTGCCCGCGCTCTTCGAAGAAGCGCAGGAACTCCTCGCGGATCCGATCGCCCTCCATGGCGGCACAGTCTAGCGGCGTGCCTGCGCCGCCCCGAAACCTTCGGGCCGAAGGCTTCAGGATGGGAGCCGGAACGTGTGGCGCAGGCCCTCGGCCCGCAGCTCGGCGAGCGTGACGCCCGGGAGCCGGTGGTCGTTGATCACGACGACGTAGCGCATTGCCGGCGGGAGCTCGGCGGTGAAGCGCGCCACCTGTCGGCACTGGCCGAGGGGGGCTTCGGATGTGGCCGGGAGTCCGATCCAGTTCGCGCTCCCGGTCACGATCACGGTCCGCGTACCGTCACTCCCTCGGAACGTCACGGTCTCCCCGCCCACGTAGGGATCGCTCCGGTGGCAGGGAAAGCCCGTGAGCTTGACGAAGTTTCCCCGCAGCGCGATCGCGCTCGGCACAGCCGTCGAGGTTGCGTTCCGGGTCGGCATCATCGACTCCTCGCCGGCGACCGACGTTCGGGACGCGCAGGCGGCGAGCGTCAGACCGAGGACGAGCGAGACGAATCGGTTGACCACGGGTTTCTCGCCTTGAGATACGTGCGGCGGGCCTGCGTGGCTCGCCCGAGGCTATCGGAGTTCCGAGCGAAGCTCGTCTTCCTTCTGCTGCATCGCCGCCTTGCCCTCGGCGAGCGAGTCCGAGACGAGCTTGGCGAGGTCCATCATGCCGCCCCGCGCCTCACGAGCGAGGTTGGCCGGCGCGACCTTCGCGGTCTGCTTGCGGACGAACCTCGATGCGAGGATCGCGCTCGCCGCCCCGGCCCCCAGGCCGAGCGCGAGCCAGAACAGTCGCCTCACGCGGTGCCCGGCTTGCCGCCACCGCCGCTCTTGCCGCCCCTGCTGCCTTTGCCGCCGAGACGGCTCGTCGCCTTGCGGACCCCCACGCCGAGCGAGATCAGCTTGACCAGCGGACCCGAGACGACCTCCTCGACCAGCCCCGAGATCCGCCGCACCCGGCCGACGATCTCGCCGGTCGCCTCGAGCACGACGTCGACGCGATCGAGCTCGCGGTTCGTGCGCTCCAGGGACCCCTTCACCTCCCGCAGGAGCGGGACCGTCTCCTCGCGCATCACGTCGATCAGGATCTTCGTGCTCTCGAGGACACGGAACGTGTTGATGAGGACGATGCACAGGAACAGGACGAGGAGCCCCCAGAAGGCGGAGAGCACGATGAGGGCGATGTCTCCTCCGTCGAGCGCTGCGATCATGCCCACGTTCCCGCCCTCCCCCTCATCCGTGGCCGACGACGTGGCCCGCTCGGCGGGCTCCGGGTCCGCGCATCATACCGGGGGTGCCTGCTCCGCCGTCCCCTCGGGCATCTCGGTCGCGCCTCCGTCCGGCGACGCCTGGGACTCCTCCCCCTCCCCGGACGGCTCGTAGTACCGGTTTCCGGAGAACCGCGCGGGCAGGTACTCCTGGTCGACCCGGTGGCCGGGGTAGTCGTGCGGGTACTTGTAGCCCTTGCCGAACCCGAGCTTCTTCAACCCCGGGTGGCCCGGCTCCTTGAGGTGGAGCGGCACGGGATCGGATGAGGCCGCGTCCTTCTGCGCGCGCCCGAGCGCGGCGATCACGCTGTTGGATTTCGGGGCGCGAGCGAGGTAGATCGCGGCCTCCGCGAGGTTGAGCTGCGCCTCGGGCAGCCCCACGTACTCGACGGCCTGCGCGGCCGCCACCGCGATCATCAACGCCCGGGGATCGGCCAGGCCGATGTCCTCGCTCGCGTGCACGACCATCCGCCGGGCGACGTACCGCGGGTCCTCGCCCGCCTCCAGCATCCGGGCGAGCCAGAACAGGGCCGCGTCCGGATCGGACCCCCGGATGCTCTTGATGAACGCCGAGATCACGTCGTAGTGGGCGTCACCCTGCCGGTCGTAGACGATCGCCTTCTTCTGCACCGCGTCGGCCGCACGCTCACGGCTGACCGACCGCTCCCCGGCAGATCGCGCCGCGAGGACCGCGGCCTCCAAGCCGGTGAGCGCGACCCGGGCGTCGCCGCCGGCGACCTCGACGAGGTGCTCGAACGCCTCGTCCGAGACCGCGACGCCCTGCTTGCCCAGACCGCGGTCCTCGTCCGCCAGGGCGTGCTCGAGCAACGCGCGGAGCTCCTCCGGCGCCAGGGGTTCCAGCTGCAGGAGGATGCAGCGCGAGAGCAACGGCGTCACCAGCGAGAAGTAGGGGTTCTCGGTGGTCGCGCCCACCAGGGTGACGGTCCCCTCCTCGACCGCCGGCAGGAGGACGTCCTGCTGCGCCTTCGACCACCGGTGGACCTCGTCGACGAACAGCACCGTCCGGAAGAGCCCGTCCCTTGCCTGCTCGATCACCTTGCGAGCGTCGGCCACGCCCGAGGAGACCGCCGACAGCTGGACCAGGTGGGCGCCGACCGCGTCGGCGAGCAGGTACGCGAGCGTCGTCTTCCCCGTTCCGGCCGGCCCCCACAGGACGATCGAGGGGAGGTGGCCACCCTCCAGCAGCTGGGTGAGCGCCTTCCCGGGACCGATCAGATGGGATTGCCCGACGAACTCCTCGAAGGTTCGGGGCCTCATCCGGGCGGCGAGGGGGACGTCGGCCACTCAGGTCAGTCCTTGTAGCGGATGATGCGCCGGGGCCGGATCTTCAGGATCTCGCGCACCTGGCCCGGCGTGTAGTTGTAGCCGTGGCCGTCGTAGCGGTGCGAGAGCTCGTCGATGTGCCGCTCGGCGTGCTCGCCGGTCTCGAACGCCACGACGGTGCCCGTGATCGAGATCCAGTCGTAGGCATCGCCGTTCTTCATGACGGTGATCGCGACCCTCGGGTTCGCCGCGCAGTTACGGTGCTTGACCCGACCCTCCGCCGTGTTCACCAGGACGTGACCGTCGGCCGCGTCGACCCAGGTGATCGTCGCGTGCGGCGAGCCGTCGGGGTTCACCGTGACGAAGGTCGCGAAGTTCGTCTCCGACAGCATCTCGATGTCGGATTCCGTGAGCTCAACCATCCGGCTCCGCCTCCTCGTCGTGCCTCGTCGGGACCGCGATCGCGATGCCGAGCTCACGCAGCTGTTCCTCGGTCGCGCTGGCCGGCGCCCCGGTGAGCGGGTCGGCGCCGGACTGCGCCTTGGGGAACGCCGTCACGTCTCGGATCGTGTCCTTGCCGGCCATCAGCATCACCAACCGGTCGATCCCCATCGCGATGCCGCCGTGCGGGGGCACGCCGTACCGGAACGCACGCAGCAGGTGGCCGAACTGCTCCTCGGTCTGCTCCGGCGTGAGACCCAGCACCTCGAAGACCCGTCGTTGCACGTCGGGACGGTGGATGCGGATGCTCCCGCCGCCGAGCTCGAACCCGTTCAGCGTGAGGTCGTAGGCACGCGCCTTCGCGGTCTCGGGCGCGAGGTCCTCGGTCAGGGGAGAGGTGAACGGATGGTGGTTCGAGACCCACTTGCCCTCCTCCTCCGACCAGTCGAACAGCGGCGGCTCCGA
>Ga0207675_100007245_pt1 | contig 10484 bp, 11 predicted proteins | sample KBSSwiS42_FD_184305 | JGI IMG/M metagenome (GOLD analysis project Ga0207675, IMG submission 184305) | Switchgrass rhizosphere microbial communities from Kellogg Biological Station, Michigan, USA - KBS Switchgrass S4-2 (SPAdes) (version 2) | ecosystem: Host-associated > Plants > Roots >...
GACAACCCGGCCCCCAGCGCGATCAGCACCAGCCCGCCGCGCAGGCCCGAGGTCCTTTGCCGTGGGGGATCGAGGAGCTCCGGCGGAACCGGGATGCCCTTCTCCGCGAGGCGCACGATGGTCTCGTGGGTTATGCGCATCCGGCGGTGCTTGTACAGCAGGACGATCGCTACCAGCAGCAGCGGCAGGCCGAATACCACCAGCACGCCGGTGATCGCGACCACCGTCTCGTTCGATTGCATGAACATCTCCGGGGGCTGCCCCCTCGGGGACAGATTTTAAATGGACCGCGGCGGCGAGCATTATCGAGGGAGCCCCGGCTTTTGACCATTGCACATGCTCCGTAGGACGCACCGGGATATCGGGTTGGATTCGCCCTACAATGGATATTGGACATGCGGGCGGCTACGCAACTCTTTGATTCCGGAGGTTTTATGCGCACAATTCTAGTCGCTTGGATCGTGGCCGCGGTAGGTGGGTGCGCGACGCAGGAGCCGGCGCAGCTGGCCCAGGCGGACTGCAAGGTCGCGCCCGGCACCCCGAAGAGCGCCGTGAACAAGCCCGGGACCTACAGCGAGCTCGACCGCAAATGGGCCGAGATGAAGCTGCGCAATTCCGACTTTCGCCGCGAGGCGTTCGCGACGCAGGGCCTCACGGCCCCGGTCGAGCAGGCGCTCGACGATTGCGCGAAACGTTAGTCGCCCGCCAGCTCTTCCGAAACGCTCTCCGTCCCGACCGGCTCCTGCGGTTCGGGCATGTCGTGCATCTGCGAAAGCGGCGATAGCCACGTCACCAGCGCGCCCAGCACGAGCGCGCCCGCGCCCGCGATCGCGAGCGTCGCGCGCAACCCGATCTGCTCCGCCGTCCAGCCGCCCGCGAGTCCCCCGAAGGGAGCCGCCGCGATCGTGAGCGCGATCATCGTCGACGTCACGCGACCGAGCAGGCGATCGGGCGTGACCGCCTGGCGAAGCGTGAGGTAGTTGATGAAGAAGATCATCGCCGAGAGGTCGAGCATGAAGAGGCTCCCCGCGAAGAGGAGCGACGTGAGCCAGGGCGGCCCCATGGCCGGGTGGACCAGGCTCCGAAGCAGCCGGGCGGCCGCCCCCAGCAGCGGCCCGCCCAGGTGCGACTGGCGGCTGACGTGGTCGAGCAGCCGGTCCACGGTGCCCGGCCGCCGCCAGCTCCCACCGTCCTCGGGGCCGGCCACCGGGAAGTCGCGGATGGTGCCCAGCCGCACCCTGGAGCCGGCGTGGTCGAGGGCGTGCCGGCCGGTCGGGTCGGAGAGCAGGACCAGGTCGGGCCGGTCCAGGGGCGGACGGCCCGGCCAGCCGCCGACGGCCAGCTCGCAGGCGATCAGGTCGGCCCGGCGGCCGCCGGCCGGGTCGCCGGCCAGCCAGGCCCACTGGGCCACGGCCGAGACCTGGCTGCCGAGCGGGAACCGGTCGGTGTCGTCGCCGGGCCGCTCCAGGCGGGCGTCCAGCACGGTCAGGGCCAGCCGCGCCTGCTCGCCCCAGACCCGCCGGCCGGCCTCGGGCCCGTCCAGCGCCCAGGCGTAGGCGCCGGCGGCGCCGGCGGCCAGGACGGCGGTCAGCCGGGCGGCCGGGTCGCCGGCCGCCGCCGGGCGGGGCAGGGCCGCCGCGGCGGCCACCAGGCCGGGCGGCGGGACGAGCCGGATCGCCTCCACGCCGGCCCCGTCACGAGGGGCCCGGCTCGTACTGCAGGGTGTAGAGCCCGGCGTTGTAGTCGGTGACATACAGCACGCCGTCGCGGTCGACGAAGACGTCGCAGCTCTGGATCACCCGGGGCCGGTCGGGCCGGGTGTCGTAGAGCCGCTCGGGGGCGGCGGGCACGAACGCCGCCACCTCGCGGGGGGCGAACGGGTCGGCCAGGTCGACCACCCGCACGCCGGCGTTCTGGTAGGTGGCGAACACCAGCCGGTCGCTGACGAAGCTCCCCGGCCGGTTCTCGTGCAGGTTGTGGGGCCCGAAGTGGCCGCCCTTGGCGCAGTAGTCGACCTCGGACGGGGTCGGGAAGGTGGCGATGCTCACCGGGTTGGCCGGCTCGCGGACGTCGAACACCCAGACGTATTTCACCTGGTCGGCGCAGTTGTCGGCGATCCCCTCGTCGGCCACGACCAGCAGGTCCCGGTCCGGCAGGGGCAGGGCGGTGTGGGTGCCGCCGCCGAAGGGGGGCGACCAGTTGCGGTGGGCCAGCAGCCGGGGGGCGGCGGGGTCGGAGACGTCGTGGACGGTGAGCCCGCCGTCGCGCCAGGAGCCCCAGGCGAGGTCGCCGTCCACGATGGCATGGTGCAGCGCATAGCGGCGCTCGGCCGGCCAGGCCGGCCGCTCCCCGCCGGCCAGGTGCATCCCGGGCAGCCACCAGGTGCCGGCCAGCTCCGGCCGGGCGGGGTCGGCCATGTCGATGGTGACCAGGACGTAGTCGCTGAACCCGTGGAGCAGGGCCGAGGCGTAGGCCCAGCGTCCGCCCACCCACCAGATCCGGTGCAGCCCGAAGCCGTCCACCGCCATGAACCCGATCTCCTTGGGGTGGGCGGGGTCGGCCAGGTCGTACACCTGCATCCCGGCCCGGTAGGTGGGCGGCGGGTGGGAGGCCAGCACCTCCCCGACCGAGCGGCCGTAGTAGGCTGACTCGTCGGCGAAGGCCTCGGCCGCGAACAGGTTCACGGCGTTGACCACCAGCAGCAGCCCCTCGGCCAGCTGCAGGTGGAGGTTCCAGGTGCCCGGCGCCGCCGGCAGGTAGTTGGCCGGCCTGGGGTCGCGGGGGTCGCGGACGTCGATGACGGTCACGCCGTTGCTGAACATGTGGCCGACGTAGGCGTGGCCGCCGCCGACCATGACCTGCACGCCGTCGCCGCGGCCGCCCTGGTCGGTGTGGCCGAGCAGGGTGAGGTTGCGGGCGAGGTCGGGAGCGGGCGCGGTGGGCATCGGGCCCGCGGTCAGAAGGCCGCCGCGCCCGCGTCCAACGGGGCGCCCGGCTGGGCCAGCGGCGTCAGCTCCCGCGTCTCCTTCTCGAACCCGACGCCGGTCATGGCCCGCTCCGCTCCGGAGCCACCGGGGTGAAGCGGGAGCCGGGCTCTCCCCACTCGCGGAAGAACTCCCCGGTCTTGCGGCACAGGTCGACGTTGAGGTTGCTGCCGGCGCGGATGATGGCGTTGCTGCGCTTGCGGGCGCGGGCGATCTCGGCCCGCCCGGCCGGGCGGCCGTCGGGGCCGGCGACCAGCAGCGCCTCCGGCCCGGGGTCGAGCCCCTCGCGGCGGCGCCGCTCCAGCTGCCCGAGCACGGCCGCCCGGGCTGGGAAGGACAGGAAGGTGATGCGCTCGGCCCGCCGGCCGCGCCGCTGCTGATAGCGGACGGCCAGCGGCTCGGCCTCCGGGTCGGGGAGCAGGCCGCCGTCGGCGTCCAGCGACCCCAGGTCGCCGACGCGCAGGCGCAGCAGCTCGGCCAGGTGCAGGCCGCTGCCGATCGGGGCCAGCACCAGCAGCCGCTCGACCGGGTCGGCCAGCCCTGCCTCGGGCAGGCGTCTGGCCGCGACCGCCGCCGGCAGGGGCCGCCAGGCGACCGGCACCCCGTTGAGCCGGAACCAGACCTTGGCCCCCATGCCCAGCCCGGCCACGGCGGCGTCGGGCTGGCCGTCCAGGGCGCGGGCGAACTCACGCATGGCCTGGTCGGCGACCGGCGGGTCGGTCCGGGCCGCCGCCAGCAGCTCCTCCAGGTCGTCGTGGCCGCCGAGCGAGCGGAAGCGGTCGAGGCTGGCCACCAGGGTGCGGACCCAGGAGGGCTCGCGGCAGCGCTCGGCCAGGATGCCGGCCATGCGGGCGACGCTTGGCAGCTCCAGCAGGTGCCGCTCGCGGCGCCCGGCCAGGGCGACCGCCGGGTCGTTCACCGCCGCATCACTCCGCGGGTCTCGGCGAAGCGGTCGCCCTCGTTGATCAGCCGGTGCAGCGCCTCGGCCATGAAGTGGTCGACCAGCACCACCTCGACGTCCTCGACCCCGGGCAGCTTGGCCACCTTGCGGCGGATGTCCTGGCCGATGGCGCCGGCGAACTTGGCCGGGCACAGCGGCGAGGTCAGGTGGAAGCGGACGGTGACCCGCCCGCCGTCCACCTCGACCTCGTCCAGCAGGCCCAGCTCGGCGATGGAGGTCCGGACCTCCGGGTCCTTGACCGACCCGGCGACCCGCCGCACCTGCTCGATGTCCGGGCTCACCGGGACTCGGTCCCGGCGGCGCCGGTGTCGACCGCTGGCCGGTCGGTGCCGGGGGCGTCAGTCACCTTGACCGCCGGCTGGCCGGCCAGGTACTCGCTGCGCCGCTGGGACAGCTCGTCGTCCTTGATCTTCTCCAGCTTGGCCGGGACGTCGATCTCGAGCAGGCGGGCCAGGTTGCCGCCGATGATCTGCTGCTTGATCTCGGGGGTCAGGTCGACGCCGTACTCCTGCTTGAGGTCCTCGGGCAGCTCGAAGGCCAGGAAGTCGTCCAGCTGCCAGTGCGGGTACCAGATCGGGAAGTCGGTGCCGTACAGGATCCGGTCCGGCCCCAGCCAGTAGAGGAGGTTGGCCATCACCTCGGCGAACCAGCGGGGCCGGTTGTGGATGAGCGCTAGGACCACGGCCAGGCCGGCGTACACGTTGGGGCAGCGGGTGGCCAGCCAGCAGAAGTCGTCGACCCGCGGGGCCCCGCAGTGGTCGATGATGAAGTTCATCTCCGGGTACAGCCAGGCCGGCTCGTCAATGTCGCGCACGTCGAACTTGCTCAGCGACAGCGGCTCCACCGCCGGGCCCTTGTGGAAGAAGTGGTTGCGGATCCCCAGCTCCAAGGCCTTCTCGTACAGCGGGAAGACCGAGGGGTCGTTGGCGTTCCAGCCGCGCGACTCGCCCCGCCACTCGGCGGTGTACCACTTGAAGCCGCGCATGCCGAGCTCGGTGATCTGCCGCTCGACCTGCTCCAGGGCGTCGGGCGCCCGCGGGTCGACCCCGCCGAGGGGGATGATGCGCTCGGGGTAGCGGGCGGCCATTTGGGCGTTGCGCTCGGGGTTGACGAACCCGGTGTGGTAGAAGTCCGAGAGCACCTGGGTGGACAGGACGGCCATGTCGGCCGAGCCCTTGACGAACATCTCCTCCAGGTACCACTCGGGGTCGACCTTGCGGAACGTCCGCTCGTAGTCCATGTGCCACTGGGGATCCGGCGGGTTGAAGCCGTTGTGGAACGCGTAGAAGGTCTCGATGAACGCGTCCCCGAAGCGGTTCTTGGTGTTCTCCGGACTCGCGTCCCAGAAGCCGGTGTGGCCGTCCAAGACGAAGGTGCCGTCCTTCATCGGGCTACTCCTTCCAGGGGTCCTGGTCGGGCCGTCATTCGCTAGCTGGGGATGAGGATCGCGCGGGTTCCGGGCAGCCGCCCGTTGTCCAGGTCGTCGAAGGCGTCGTTGGCGGCCTCCAGGGGGTACGGCTTGGTGTGGAGGGTGACCTTGCCCTGGGCGGCCAGGGCCATCAGCTCGGCCAGGTCGTTGTAGGTCCCGACGATGTTGCCGATGACGTTGCGCTCGGTGGAGATGATCTCGATGGTCGGGACCTCCACCTTGCCGCCGTAGCCGATCACGAAGTGGGACCCGGCCCGCCTGGTCATGGCCCAGGCGTCCTTCTCGGCGCCTTCCTCGCCGACGAAGTCCAGGATCACCTCGGCCCCGTTGCCGCCGGTCAGCTCCTTGACCTGGTCGACCTGGGTGCCGTCGGCGACCACGCCGTGGGTGGCGCCGATCGTCTTGGCGAACTCGAGGGCCTCGGGGTTGCGGTCGATCACGATGACGGTGGCGGCGCTGAGGGCGGCAAGGACCTGGATGCCGATGTGGCCGAGGCCGCCGGCCCCGATGACGACACAGGCGGTGCCCGGATAGAGGAGGGGTACCGCCTTCTTGACCGCGTGGTAGGCGGTCAGGCCGGCGTCGGCCAGGGCGGCCACGTCGGCCGGCTGGAGCTTGGGGTCGATCTTGACCACGGCCCGGGCCCCGGTCTTGAGGTAGGTGGCCATGCCGCCGTCGGCGTTGAGGCCGGGGAAGTAGCTGTTCTCGCAGTGCATGTCGTCCCCGGCCCGGCAGTAGCGGCAGAAGCCACAGGTCGCCAGGGGGTGGAGGATGACGGTGTCGCCGGGGGAGAGGTGGGTGACGGCCGAGCCGACGTCCTGGACCCAGCCGGCGTTCTCGTGGCCCAGGGTGTAGGGCAGCGGCGCGTCGGCGTCCAGCTCGTGCCACTGGCCCAGGTAGAGATGGATGTCGGTCCGGCACAGGCCGGCGCCGCCGATCTTGACGATCACGTCGAGGGGGCCCTCGACCTTCGGCTCCTCGAGCTCGTCCACGGTCGGCCGCTCGTTGTAGCGGTGCAGCCGGAGTGCCTGCATCGACGCATCACCTCGTCCTGGCTCGACGGGGGAGGTGCCATGACCATTCGATTGTTGGGTACGGAACCGAAACGAACAAGTAGCCAAAATTTGTGCCGAGGACGTCCGGGCCCTGGCCGGCCACCTCGGCCACTCGCGGATCGCCCTGCTGGCCGGCCATGACCGCGGGCCCGGGTCGCCCACCGCTACGCCCTCGACCACCCCGGCGAGGTCGAGCGCCTGGCCGTGCTCGACATCGTCTCCACCCGGGAGATGTTCGCCCGGGCCGACGCGACCGTGGCCCGTGGCTACTGGCACCGGCTGTTCCACCTCCAGCCCGACCTCCCCGAGCTCCTGGTCGGCCCCAACATCGAGGCCTACCTGCGCTGGTTCTTCGAGCGCTGGACGGCCAACCGGCCGGCCGTCGAGGAGGCCGTCGCGGAGTACGTCCGCGCCTTCTCGGCCCCGGGGGGGCTGCGGGCCGGGTTCGACGACTACCGGGCCACCTTCCCCGACGACCTCGACGCCGACGAGGCCAGCGCCGCCGCCGGCCAGCGCCTGGCCATGCCCGTCCTGGCCCTGTGGGGCGACAGCGGCCTGCCCAGCCGCCTGCCCGTGCTCGACATCTGGCGCCGCTACGCCGACGACGTCCGCGGCCAGGCCGTGGCCGGCTGCGGCCACTTCCTCCCCGAGGAGCGGCCCGACGAGGTCGCCGGGCAGCTGCTGGCCTTCCTCGGGGCCTGACCCCCTACTCCCGGGGGTCATGACACCACTGCCGGGCCGCCAGTTGGTGGTCCGGGCGGCCCGACAGCATCACGGTGTCTATCCGGCGTTGAAGGCAACACCGCCGAATTGGTCGAAGGCTTCAGCCACGCCGGGGACCCCTGGGCTGTTCTGGGTGAACAGCTGGCCGCCGTTGGCTGTCAGCCCGCTGGCCGAGCCGTACAGCACACTCACCGCACCCGCCGCTTGGGCACCGCCGAGGTTCTCAAACGGAGCGCCGACAGCCAGATCAGCGAAGCCGTCGTTGTTGAAGTCTCCCGCCGTCAGCGCCCAGCCGAACGAGTCAAAGGCCTCCGAGGCACCACCGACCTGGGTGAACACCTGGGCGCCGGTGCCGCTCAGCCCACCCCCAGTCCCGTACAGGACATTGATCGCCCCAGCCGAGTTGTTCTCGCCAGGGACGCCGACCGCCAGGTCGGCGAACCCGTCATTGTCGAAGTCGCCCCCGCGTTCGAGCCGCTCAGCGCCGCGGCCGACGGAGCACTCTGTGCCAACGCCGGGCTGGCACCAGCGGCCACGGCCGCGAGCAGGAGCGACAGGACGAGCAATGCTGATCGTCGCATCGCCATCATCCCCCTAGGCGGTCAATTCCGCCTGAAGTGTTCGACAGGACATGCGTACGGCCCAAGTATCCCGTAGCAGCCGAACGGGACCAGATCCACATCCTTGCCCACTTCGCTCACACCGGCGGCGGCGCTGGACCACCCGATCGACCTCGCCGGGCCGGGCCCGGCCGGCTCCGGGAGGCGGAGGAAGCTACGAAATCCGGGCCAGAGGGCGCCTGAGTGACGCTGTGGCGGCCGTCGCCCTCAGACGCCTTCGAGGGCTTCCATTCGTCCGGATCGGATCGCCTCGGCGAACGCCTGGTAGTCGCGCTCGTTCTGGTCGGCGTAGCGCTTGGCGAAGTCGCTGATGGAGCGGTCGAACTGGTCGTCGTCACCCAGGTAGGTGGCGATCGCGATCGGGTCGCCGGAGCGGGCATGGGCCCGGGCCAGGGTCCAGCCGCAGATCCCGGCGTAGAAGTTGAGGCCGGCCGGGACCATCGTCTCGACCACGGCCGAGCCCTTCATGTCGCGTAGCTGGCGCCAGTAGAAGTGACGGGTGACGTCCAGCCCCTTGGTCCAGCCCAGGAAGATGTCGCTGGCCGCCTGCATCATCCGCTGGCCGGTCACCACCCGCTCGCCGTGCTGCTTGTAGCGGCTCTTTCCCAGCGGGCCCTCCAGCACCGAGGCGGTCGCCTCCTTGACCTGCAGGAACAGCGGGTCCTGCTGGTCGCGGCCCTGGAGCAGGGCGATGAAGGCCCGGGTGCCGACGCTGCCCACCCCGACCACCTTGCGGGCCACGTCGATGAGTTCGAAGCGTTCCAGCAACCGCCGCTGGTCGTCGCGCAGGGTGGCCCGGTAGGCCCGGAACTGCTCATGGAGGCCGCGTTCGACCTGGTCGGCGGACAGGCCGTAGGTGGCCGCCAGCTCCCGGGCCGGGACCACGATCGGGGGCTGGCTGACGATCCGGTAGCGGCCGTCGACCAGCTCGCCGAGCTTGGACAGGGCCTGCAGGCTGTCGCGGGTGTGGGCCTTGGCCGCCGCCTTCTCGGCCGTCTTCTCAGCCCGCTTGGCCGCCTTCCCGCCTATCTTGGACGTGGCGGCCTTGGCGGCGCTGCGGATTCCCTGCAGCAGCTCCTCCTCGTCCAGGTGGGCATACCAGATGGCCATCGTGCCCATCTTGGCGAAGCTGGCCATCGCCTCCCGGTAGGCCCGCACCGACGCCAGCGTGGCCGCCTTGGTGTCGGCCTTGGTGAAGCCGTTGTTGCGGCCGGCGATGGTGAAGCTGGCCGCCATCCGCTTGACGTCGTACTCGAACGGCCCCGGCAGGGTCTCGTCGAAATCATTCACGTCGAACAGCAGCCGCCGCTCGGGCGAAGCAAACACCCCGAAGTTCGACAGGTGCGCATCCCCGCACAACTGCACCCGGAGGCCGGCGGTCGGGGTGTCCTTGAGGTCAGCGGCCATGATCTTGGCCCCGCCCCGGTAGAAGGTGAACGGCGACACCAGCATCCGCCCGTGCCGCACCGGGACCAGGTCAGGCTCACGTGTCGCGTCCTGCTCCTCCAGCAACCCGACCGGATCAGGCCGGTCGCTGGCCGGCGCCCACTCGGTGTGGCTGGACGGCGGCGCGTTGTCCCGCGCCTCCAGTCCCCGTGCCCTGCGGTCGTCGACACTCGGGTGGGCGACCCTCCTCTGGGCCATTGGCTCCGCCCTCGCAGCCATCGGCTCTGCACCTCCCGTTCCCCTCTGCAGTTCCGCTGCCTTTGTTGTAGCTCCAACCAGCCGCCCTGGCATCACCCCGATGAGGTGAATCCACCGGGAGACCCGAGCTCGGCGGCGCGACCTCGAGCCACGATGTGGTCGATGAGGCGGCGCTGCAGGCGGCGGCAGCGGCGCTGTCGGCGTAGTCCATCGGCACGCGCAGGTGGATGAGGCCACGGCGGTGGGTGTCATCGCCAAATGACGGAGAAGCGGCAGCGCCCGCGGGTGCACGTCTGTGGTCGCCCACCTGCTGCTTTCATCCTAACCGGGTGATGATCCTCAGGTGGCCCCGGCCTAGTGTCTTCCGGGACGAACGTCATGTCGCAGATCCGTGTGCGTCGAGCGATGAGGAGTGGATTCATGGCGGATGTGGGTATCGACCGCAGCAGCCTCCCGATCCGGCGGCCGCCGTTCGCGGGCGCGACGAAGCGGACGTTCGCCGGTTCGGTGCCTGACTGGGACCAGGCTGTCCATGTCCAGCCGCCCGAGGGTGCGCCGAATGTGCTGCTGGTCCTGATCGACGACGCCGGCTTCGGCAACCCGAGCACCTTCGGCGGTCCGATCCAGACGCCGAACTACACTCGGCTCGCGGAGAACGGGTTGCGCTACAACCGCTTCCACGTCACCGCGCTCTGCTCGCCGACCAGGGCGGCGCTGCTGACGGGACGCAACCACCACCGAGTCGGCTTCGGCATGGTGGGCGAGTACTCTGGTCCCTTCCCTGGGTACAACGCGACCATCCCGCACGATTGCGCGCCGTTTCCGCGCATCCTCCAGGAGAACGGCTACCTGACAGGAGGGTTTGGGAAGTGGCATCTGACCCCGGACAATCAGCAGGGGTTCTCGGGGCCGTTCGACCGCTGGCCGACCCGGCTCGGGTTCGATTACTTCTGGGGCTTCCTCGGCGGTGAGGCCGGGCAGTACGACCCCCTGATCGCCGAGAACCAGAAGATCATCGGCGTTCCCGAGGCTAAGAACGGCGAGCCGTACTACTTCCAGGACGATCTT
>Ga0207675_100007246_pt1 | contig 10484 bp, 6 predicted proteins | sample KBSSwiS42_FD_184305 | JGI IMG/M metagenome (GOLD analysis project Ga0207675, IMG submission 184305) | Switchgrass rhizosphere microbial communities from Kellogg Biological Station, Michigan, USA - KBS Switchgrass S4-2 (SPAdes) (version 2) | ecosystem: Host-associated > Plants > Roots >...
CCGCGGAAATGCCCGCGTCCGAGCCGCCGGTGCAGATCGAGAAAGAAACGTCCGGCGTGATTCGCCGCGCGACTCCCCTGCCCGCGGTGCTCGCCGTCGGAGCCTTCGCGACCGCAGCCACGGCGCATCCCTCGGCGCCGCCGACGCCTCGCGCGCAGAGCAACGTTCCCGTGCGCAGAGGTTCGACGTCGCGTCATTTGATCGCATTCGGATTTTAAACGCAGCTAATGAGTACTTGAAGGAACAGCCGATCACTATCACTGCATCCCGTTCTCCACGCAGTGCCGGTGGTCTGCATGACTTTTTTTCCGAAGGCGACTACTGGTGGCCGGATCCGAACAATGCCGATGGTCCATACATTCAGCGCGATGGAATGTCGAACCCGGATAACTTCGTCGATCATCGACGCTACCTGATGCGCTTGAGCATTCAAGTTCCCGCCTTGGCGGCCGCCTGGAAGATCACGAAAGATGCCCGGTATGCACGCAAGGCCGCGAGTCATTTGCGCGCGTGGTTTATCAATGACGACACGCGCATGAATCCAAATCTTCAATACGCGCAAGCAATTCATGGACGGTTTACCGGTCGCGGGATCGGCATCATCGACACGATTCATCTGGTGGAAGTCGCGCAGTCGATTCAAGTGTTGCAACCTTCGCGAGCGCTGAGTGCGGCGGAACTCCAACAGGTCAGGCGGTGGTTCAGTGATTACCTGACCTGGATGACGACTAGTAAGAACGGCACAGACGAACGTGACGCACGGAATAATCACGGGACTTGCTGGGTGATGCAGGTGGCTGCGTTTGCTGATCTCGTCGGCGACAAGAAACTGCTCGAATACTGTCGCGATCGATTTAAAAGTGTGCTCGTTCCTAATCAGATCGCCATTGACGGAAGTTTTCCTGAGGAGAAGCGACGTACTAAGCCCTACGGCTATTCGCTCTTCAATCTCGACGCGATGACGACAATTTGCCGGATTCTTTCAACGCCTGCTGACAATCTTTGGACGTTCAGTCTAGCCGATGGTCGTGGAGTCGCGAGAGCTGTGGCCTACATGTATCCCTATATAAAGGACAAGCAGACGTGGCCCTTGAAACCTGACGTCATGTACTTCGACCAATGGCCGATGAGACACAGCAGTCTGCTGTTCGCTGGGATTGCGCTGAAGCATTCCGAGTACATTGATCTGTGGAAGAAGCTGCCGGCAGATTCTGAGGTAGATGAAGTGATTCGGAATTTTTTTATTCGGCAACCGGTGTTGTGGATCGAGTGAGATCAACCTCTCATTCTCCCCAAGCTTTAGCTTGGGGAGCAGCGGGTCAAGAGAGATAGAAACCGTTTCAACGGTTTTCCTTGGGGGCGCCATCTGGATCGGCCGATTGGAGAAACCGTTAAAACGGTTCGCTGAGATCATTTAGGCCGTTACCCCAGGCTGAAGCCTGGGGAGAATGAGACGGGTGAAGCGGTTATGAGGAGATACAAAGAATGATTGGTAGAAAAATATTTATTACCCTCACTGTCTTCTTTTTGGTACTTCAGAGCGAAACACTTCATAGCCAACCGTTGGTGGCCCCACCGGCTGACATCGCTACTGAAACCAAGGCCCAACACGATCAGCGAATGCGTTGGTGGCGAGAAGCGCGTTTTGGAATGTTCATTCATTGGGGCCTTTACGCCGTTCCAGCAGGTGAATACAACGGCAAACGTTCAGAGCGAATCGGCGAGTGGATTATGGAATGGGCCAACATCCCGCGCGCCGATTATGAGAAGTTCACAACCCAATTCAATCCGGTGAAGTTTGACGCCAGGGCATGGGTACGCATTGCTAAAGATGCGGGCATGAAATATATCGTTATCACTTCGAAGCATCACGATGGCTTCGCGCTATACGACAGCAAAGTCAGTAACTACGACATCGTCGATGCCACACCTTACAAAAAAGATCCAATAAAGGCGCTCGCGATGGAAGCGAAGAAACAGGGTCTAAAGTTCTGTTTCTATTATTCCATTCTTGATTGGCATTATCCGAGTGCCTACGTTGATGCGCCCGGCAAAGATCCAACCGCAGGTAATCGCACGACGAAGCTGAAACCGGGTGGCAAAGAGGAATACCTCAAATACATGCAGGCGCAACTTCGTGAGCTGATTACCTCCTACGATCCGGCAGTGCTTTGGTTTGATGGGGAATGGCAAGAGTGGTGGACCGAGAATGACGGCAAGGAGCTATACAAATTCGTCCGCAGTTTGAAACCAAACATCATCATCAACAATCGAGTCGGACGCGGTCGTCAGGGTATGCAGGGAATGAGCAAAACCGATCAGGTTTATGCGGGCGACTTCGGGACGCCGGAACAACAGATCCCCGCGAACGGCTTGCCGGGGGTTGATTGGGAAAGCTGCATGACGATGAACACCACCTGGGGTTTCAAGTTCTATGACGAAAAGTGGAAATCGAGCCAGGTACTAGTTCGTAATCTGATTGATATCGCTTCAAAGGGTGGTAACTACTTGTTGAATGTTGGTCCAACTGCAGAAGGTTTGATTCCAGCGCCCAGTGTTGAACGGTTAGCCGAGATGGGTCGTTGGATGAAGATCAACGGCGAGGCCATTTACGGCACGACAGCAAGTCCTTTCGCGACACAACTCACCTTTGGCAGAGCGACGAGTAAACCTGGGCGCGTCTATCTTCATGTGTTCGATTGGCCGACGGATGGAAAACTTGCTGTGCCGGCTTTTGGACGGAATGTTAAGCAAGCATATCTGCTCACTGCACCAAAGCAGCGATTGAAGATCGAGCAGACGAGCGATGGTTCATTGATAACCGTTCCGGCCCAGGTACCCGATTCAATTGCGACGGTCATTGTGTTGGAAACGAATTGAGAAAAACGGATCAGTTGGGCTTTGGTTCAAAAGTCGCGTCTACTCAAGTCGGAAGTACTTTGGTTCGTGTTGGTTCGTGTGATTTCGTGGATCGTCCTCGTTTCTGCCAGACGGAACGATCCACGAAATCACACGAAGTAAACACGAAACTCGTTACAACACGTTAAGATGAACTCCAAAATCACAAGACGAAAGATTCTCGAAATAGCAGTCGCAGCTCCGGCGCTCGCGGCGATGCCTCAAGTTTTCAAAGGTCAAAAGAATGCCATCCCCTTCGGCCGTTCATCTTTATTGAATGCGAAAAGCGCCGTCGTTCCAGTCGTCGAAGGTGCGAACGTCGATAGTGTAAAGCTCGCTCGCAAGTGGGTTGGTCCAATATGTGCTTCATCTATAGTTAATAACGGGCGACAGCCCGTTAAGATTAAGGAAGTCGTCCTATTTGATCTCCGTCCCAATCTCCCGCCATCAACGCGGCTCTACGGCGAAGGTTTTCAGATGTTGTCGCAGACAGGCGGCACACTCGGACAGCCGGCGGATCTCGGCAACTACACCGACGCGAAACACTATCGAATGTCGATGCCTGCGGACGCTCATGCCTTCTACGGCATGATGATGCTTTCGCCGTCTTCGGTGTTGACTCATTTGTTGGCATTTACTTCCTGCCGTAGATTTATGGGCCAGTTTTACTTGCGTGGCGAGTCGCTTCAAGTCGTAGTCGATACCGAAGGACTTGAGATAAAGCCCGGTGAATCAATTGCACTCGAAGACTTTAGTTTTCACACGGGCAAGGACCGCGAGCAGCTGCTCGAGTCTCTTGCTAATCGTCTTGTATCGAATCATCCGCCGCTTCGGTTCCCGAAACCTCCGACAGGTTGGTGCTCGTGGTATTGCTTTGGACCACGCGTCACCGCGCAGCAAGTACTCGATAATCTCGACTTCATCGCGAAGCACAGCCCCGGGCTTCGTTACATTCAGATCGACGATGGCTATCAACCGACGATGGGCGACTGGTTGGAAACCGGTGCAGCTTTTGGTGGCAACGTTCAGGGCGTGCTGAAGCAAATACGTCAACGTGGATTTGAGCCGGCGATCTGGGTTGCGCCTTTTGTCGCCGAAGAGAAGTCTCACGTATTCCAGCAGCACCCTGATTGGTTTGTGAAGGATGAACAAGGCAAACCGTTGCGCTCTGACCTGGTGACGTTCGGCGGTTGGCGTCGTGGTCCATGGTACGCCCTGGATGGAACCCACCCGGAAGTGCAAAAGCATTTTGAGAACTTCTTCGGCGTCATGCGTCGTGAGTGGGGTTGCACTTATTTCAAACTCGACGCGAATTTCTGGGGCGCGATTCATGGCGGTCGCTTTCATGATCCGCGTGCGACCCGAGTAGAAGCTTACCGGCGCGGCATGCAAGCGGTCTTGCGTGGCACCCGCGACGGTTTCGTGCTTGGTTGCAATCATCCCATCTGGCCTTCGCTGGGTTTGATTCACGGCTCGCGCAGCTCGAACGATATCAAGCGCACGTGGGAACGAATTGAAACAACAGCGAGACAGAACTTAAGTCGCAACTGGCAAAACGGGCGGTTGTGGTGGAATGATCCGGACGCAGTTGTGCTTAGCGGCGATCTGCCGGTTAACGAGTTTCAGTTTCATGCAACCGCAATTTACGCTACCGGAGGAATGCTTTTGTCAGGTGATGATCTGACGAAGATCGATGCTGCGAAGCTGGAGATGCTGAGAAAGCTGCAACCTCCAAGTGGCGTCGCCGCCCGTTTTCAGGATCATTCGTTTCAAGTTGGCTCCATTCAGTTGGGCCAGAAGCAGGTTGTGTGTCTACTTAATTGGAGTGATCACCCGCAATCGATTTCATTTGATTTGCGACGACCAAGTCGTATTACGGAGTTGTGGAACAACGCCTCGATGGGCACAAGTGTGCGTACCGTCATCATGAAGGATGTACCGGCGCGTTCGGGCCGAGTCTTAATTTGCGAGCCGCATAACGCAATTACGTGAGCGCGTGCCAATTGTACAGAACGGGAGCGAAGCGACCGATTTCAACGAACCGGGACGCCAACGCGAGCTGAAATCGGTCACTTCGCTCCCGTTCTGTAATGGCTCGTTTGTGTGACGCATGAAGTCAATCTCAGATTCTCAAGAAACCTTGAGCGGCGTGTTCGCGGTGCCGCCGCTCGCAAGAACTCCATCAGGTTCGATTGATTTTCCTCAGAACGAGGCAATCGTGCGGCACATTAAACATGGTGGGGTTAGACGATTGATATATGGTGGGAACGCGTTTCTTTACCATATTCGCATGCTTGAATTTGAGGAGCTTTTGGAGTGGTTGGTTGGTATCGACGATGACCTCTGGACGATTCCAAGTCTCGGTCCGTCTTACGGTCGCGCGATGGACCAGGCAGTGGTCCTAAAGAGATACAGCGTTCCTTGTGCGATGGTTTTACCGTGCGCTGATCCGCGCGATGCTTGTGGCCTTGAGCAAGGCTACCGCGAAATTTCTTCGACTGCCGAAACAAAGTTGCTCCTATATATAAAGGACGAGACGAACTTCGGAGCCGACAAGCAACGCGGACTCGACACAATCGCACGACTGGTCGACGACAAGGTGTGTATCGGAATCAAGTATGCGGTAGTGCGCGCAGATCCAACTCAAGATCCATATCTGGAATCGTTGCTGACGAGAGTCGATAGAAAGTTTGTCATCAGCGGGATTGGTGAACGACCTGCCGTGGCTCACTTGCGTGATTGGAAGTTGCCGGGATTCACAACAGGCTCCGGCTGTATCGCGCCCGATCTTAGTCAAACGCTTTTCGAGTCTTGTGTAAGCGGAGACTTTGAATCGGCCGAAAGCCTTCGTGAGACGTTTCTTCCACTGGAGGATCTGCGGGATGCATGGGGACCTGCGCGAGTGCTGCACCACGCGACGGAGTTGGCAGACATTGCACGGACAGGACCAATACCGCCTTATGTGTCGGCATTGTCTGACCATCAGCTCGCGGAACTGGCGCCCGTGGTGAAGGCGCTAGTGAATAGTGAATAGTGAATAGTGAATAGTGAATAGTGAATGGTGAATCGTGAATCGTGAATGGGGTTGAAGAGAGTTGAGTCACAAGGGACTCTAAGACCCAAGACCAAAGACCGAAGACCGTGAACCCAACTGAATTCAGAGCAAAAATCTCGCAAGGCGTGATTGCTTTTCCCATCACTCCCTTCAAGCAGGATCTTTCTCTCGATCTGCCAGGGCTTCATCACAATCTGACGAAACTTCTAGAGCATCCGATTTCCGCTGTTGTCGCGGCTGGTGGCACGGGAGAAATGTATTCTCTGACACACGCTGAACACACCCGAGTCATCGAGCTCACGGCGCACGCAGTCGACGGTCGTGTACCGGTGATTGCGGGCGTAGGTTTCAACGCACGACTCGGAAGTGAAATGGCCCAAGCTGCTGAAAAGGTTGGGGCCTCTGCCATTCTCGCGTTCCCACCCTATTACCCGAACGCGGACGAGAGCGGACTCTTCAACTATTACCGCGGTCTTGGATCCGCAACCAGTCTTCCGCTCATCATCTACAGTCGTGACTGGGCGGTGTTTAGCCCTGAGGCAGTTGAGCGCCTGACAGAAATTGAAACGCTGATTGCCTGGAAAGATGGCCAGGGAGACATTCGTCGCTTACAAGCGATTATGAACCGTGTCGGTGATCGGCTGCAGTGGATCGGAGGCGCAGGCGACGACATGGTTGCTGCTTATTACTCGACAGGGATTCGTAGCTTCACGTCGAGCATCGCGACGGTAGCTCCGCGTCTGTCGCTCAGGCTTCATGAATTAGGCTCCGCTGGAAGTCTCGAAGAATTGGCGGCTCTGTTGCAACGAGCAGTCATTCCGCTTTACGGGATCAGATCCAGACGAAAAGGTTACGAGGTATCCACGATGAAAGCGCTGATGGACATGGTTGGACTGTTCGGCGGTCCTGTTCGTCCACCACTCGTTGATGTGACGGTTGAAGAGAAGCAAGAACTGAAGGTGATTTTGAACGAGTGGGAGGAATTCTTGTGATTGTAGATTGTCGATTGACGATTGAAAGCTAGCGCGACGAGAACGCTAAAGAACATGACTCAAGATCAGAAAGCGACAAAGCAACAATCGGCAATCGACGATCAAAAATGTCTTCGTTGGGGGCTAATTGGTTGTGGCGACATTGCTCGGAAGAGAGTTGCGCCTGCGTTATCCGGGTCCCCGCAGTCTAAGCTTGTCGCAGTAAGTCGAGCAAACCGAGATCTGCTGGATCAGTTTGCGGACGCGTTCGAAGTGCCAAACCGATTCGCGGACTGGCGCGAACTTGTTGCTAGCAATGACATCGATGCGGTGTACATCGCCACACCAGTAAATCTCCATGCGGAAGAAACAATAGCTGCGGCTGAGTCAGGCAAGCATGTATTGTGCGAAAAACCGATGGCGCTGAATGTCGCTGACTGTGATCAAATGATAACCGCGGCAAACGCAAGCGGAGTCAAACTTGGGATTGCCTACTATCGACAGTTCTATCCGATCGTCAAACGAATGAAGGAATTGATCGACTCCGGAGAGATTGGCAAGCCGATTGTCGCTCAGGTAAATGCATTCGAGTGGTTCAACCCTGGTCCATCAAACCCACGAGCATGGCTACTGGATCCTGAGATTTCCGGTGGTGGACCAATGTTCGACTTTGGTTGTCATCGCATTCAGCTGCTCCTTCACTTGCTCGGTCCTATCAAAGCCGTGAAGGCAGTACGGTCCACCGCGTTGTTTCCTCGCGAAGTTGAGGATACGGCGAGTGCCTCGTTTGAATTTACTACCGGGGCGATCGCAAATGTAACCGTCTCGCATGCTGTCATGGAGCCACGGGATTCTGTGACGATTTGGGGTTCAGAGGGCTCGTTCGCTACGGAGGTGCTAAACGAAGGCAGGCTCCTCATTAGGACGCGAGATCAGGAGCGATCCGAGACACATGAACCAGCGCGAAACATTCATCAACCACTGATTCAGGATTTTGTTCGGGCTGTAATCGATGATCGCCAACCGCTAGTCACAGGCGACGTTGGGAAAGCTGTCGCTGAAGTAGAAGAGGAGATCTACAGGCATGGTGGCTGAGAGACTTCCTCTCCATGAAATTGCCGATGACGAGTTAGCACCGAGCCGCTCGTTGAGTGAGTCGTCACAACGATTCTGGCTTCTGCTGCTGCTTTTTGTCGCAATGCTGATCAGCTATGCACATCGCAGCGCTTTGAGTGTCGCAGTGGGTGCCAGATCGTCGTCGATGAGTGCCGACCTTCAGCTTTCAGAAGCGGGCATTGGTCTGTTGTTGTCTGGTTTCTTCTGGATCTATTCGTTTATGCAGCTGCCTGCCGGGTGGCTCGTGGATCGATTTGGTGTCAGGCGCGCGTATTCTCTTGGCTTTCTTTTCTGGTCATTAACCTCGGCGCTAACTGGATTTGTGAACAGCTTCGCCACGTTACTCGGTATCAGAATCGCACTGGGTGCTGGTCAGGCCATTTCGTTTCCCGCTTCGTCAAGGGCGGTAGCGAACTGGTTTCCGCATCGCGAACGCGGCACTGTTACTGCCGTCTACCTGACAGGTGTTCGCCTGGGCACCGCGCTAATTAGTTTGGTGGGAGCGTTCTTTCTCGCTCGTTATAGTTGGAAGACATTCTTCATCGTCATTGGCCTACTGCCTCTGATTTGGTTACTGCCCTGGCGGATCTTTCTCAGTCGCTGGGAACCAACGGCGTCGCGCGCAAATATTGACGGCAAACAGATTTCATTCTGGAGCAGTCTCGCTTTATTGAAGCGACGCAGCGTGTTTGGCATCTTCCTCGGATTTTTTGCTTACGACTACGCATGGTTCGTCTTTATTACCTGGTTGCCGCGCTATCTGACAAAGGAACGGGGATTCACCGATAGTGAGATGGCGATCTACAGTGCTGCGCCATTCCTGCTCATGTCGGCAATCATCATTGCGTCCGGGTTACTAAGTGACTGGTTGGTAAGAAGCGGTCGTGAGGAACGCTTGGTGAGAAAGGTTTTCATCATCATCGGACTAGCAGTCGGCTGCTTGATAGTTCCTGCTGGTATTGTTGCCGACAAGATGACAGCGGTTTGGCTGTTGACGATTTCACTTTGCGGATTAGGAATCTGTTCTCCTAACACGTGGACACTTACACAAGCGGTTTGTCACAAGAAGATCGTCGGATCGGTCTCGGGAATTCAGAACTTTGGTGGAAACATTGGGGGAGTCCTGGCGCCGGCGATCACGGGCTTCATTGTTCATACCACCAACTCTTTTGCATTAGCGCTGGGGTTGGTGGGAGTCGTGTTGGTGATTGGGATGCTTGCGTATTGGTTTTTGATATATGAGAAGGTCGGAATTGAGCAGGAAGCATAGGACCTATACGACCGATAGGACTTATATGACTTATTCAAGATGAAGAAGACTCCAGATCAATTGCGTAGTCAACGTTGGTTTGGCACCAACGATCTGCGTTCGTTTGGTCATCGCTCACGTACGAAGCAGATGGGATATGCGCTCGAAGATTTTCAAGGCAAACCCGTCATTGCTGTCGTCAACACCTGGAGCGATCTGACAACTTGTCACAGTCACTTCCGTACGCGCGCTGAAGAAGTGAAAAGAGGCGTCTGGCAAGCGGGAGGTTTCCCAGTCGAGTTACCGGCGATGCCGGTTAACGAAACCTTCATGAAGCCGAGCCCGATGATGTTTCGCAATTTTCTGGCGATGGAAACGGAGGAGCTACTGCGCAGCCAGCCGATCGATGGCGTCGTGTTAATGGGTGGCTGCGACAAAACGACTCCAGGTTTGTTGATGGGCGCGATCAGCATGAACGTGCCCGCAATCTATTTACCGGCAGGACCGATGCTGCGTGGTAATTGGAACGGTCAGGTGCTCGGCAGTGGTACCGACATGTGGAAGTACTGGGCCGAAAAGTGTGCAGGAAACATCACTGACTGCGAGTGGTCGGAGATGGAAGACGGCATCGCTCGTAGTCCAGGCCATTGCATGACGATGGGTACCGCTTCCACGATGACAGCCATCGCAGAGACACTCGGTTTGACTCTGCCGGGCGCTTCGTCAATTCCCGCGGTGGATGCGAACCACTCGAGAATGGCGACGAAATGTGGGCGACGGATCGTCGAGATGGTTTGGGAAGATCTCAAGCCACGCGACATTCTTACGGAAGCTGCATTCAAAAACGCAATCACCGCCGACATGGCGATTGGCGGATCGACGAACGCGATCATTCACATCGTAGCTCTCGCAGGACGAGCAGGAATCAAACTCGATCTCCAACGCTTTGACGAAATATCAGCACGTACACCAATGATCGCGAACCTACGTCCCTCGGGTGAGTTTCTAATGGAGGACTTCTACTACGCCGGCGGATTGCGCGCCTTGCTGAAAGAGATTTCTGAACTACTGGATCTCAGTTGCGGCACTGTTAGCGGCGAGACCATCGGGGACGCAATAAATTCGGCGCGCGTTTCGAATGCGCAGGTGATTCGATCTGTCAGCAATCCGGTCTCATCTTCTGGCGGAACCGCAA
>Ga0207675_100007248_pt1 | contig 10483 bp, 8 predicted proteins | sample KBSSwiS42_FD_184305 | JGI IMG/M metagenome (GOLD analysis project Ga0207675, IMG submission 184305) | Switchgrass rhizosphere microbial communities from Kellogg Biological Station, Michigan, USA - KBS Switchgrass S4-2 (SPAdes) (version 2) | ecosystem: Host-associated > Plants > Roots >...
ACGTGGTCTGGTGGGTGACCGAGCCGGGCAAGGACCACGCGGCAAAACTCGCCGCCGAGTTCGAGAAGGAAAATCCCGACATCAAGGTCAAGCTGCAGACCAACCCCTATGGCGGTCTGCAGAACAAGGTGCTGATCGCGCTGCGCTCCGGCATCCCGCCCGACGTGATCGAGGTACAAACCTCGTGGATCGCGCCCTATGTGGCGACCGGCAAGTTGGCGGACGTGGGTGACGTCATCGCCGGCAAGCTCGACCTGAAGGATTTCGTCCCGGCCGCGATCCAGTCCGGCCAATACCAAGTAACGGCTTCCGGTGTGATCGCGTCACCGCGTTGCAACTCGACCGTCGCCAGATCGCCCGCTGTTGCGTTCGGCGTAGGCAGTTGATACGCGAGTAGCGGCAACTCCTGCAAATCGCCTAGCGTCGCATTCTGGTGGGTTTGCAGCCAATCCCAGGCATCGCCTTTCGCCGGAAGCCCGAGCTTGGCCACATCCACGCATGACAGCCTGCAGCCAAGCGCCGCGAGGATGTTTCCAACGTCACCCGCGTAGCCCATGCCAGGTCGTCGTTGTCCGGCCAGATCCGGCACTCGCGCCCAGTGCGGACGTGTAGGCGGTTCAACTCCGCTGCGAGACGTTGGCAGATCCAGCCGTCGGCATAGTGTCGAAATATCCAACGGACCCATTCTGCAGCCTCGGTATCAATCTCGAGCTGGGACGCGCCGCCGAATCCGCGGAAGAAGAGCTAGCTCTACGGAACTTGGGACTCCCGGGCTGAACGCAACCGGTGATCCCGGTAGGTGGACGTCTGGCGAACTTACGGGGGTCTCTCCCGTGCTGCTTTCGAAGTCACTTGGTAGCCGGGGCCCGCATCGGCAGGATGACCATTGCCATGCCTTCGAGTTGCAGCCTGCGCTGGATCGCGTAGACGATCTGGTTATGCAGCAGCCGGGTGATCCACGTCTCATTCTCGAACACGAGCTTTGAGGCGAAGAACACTACATTGGGAAATTCCGCGTGGGCTTCGCGACACAGCTTGATCATCTCTTCGACGCCATCGACGCCGAATCCAAGGTAGTACTTCGAGGCGATGCCGTGCTGCCGCGCGAGTTCCATGTAGAACTCCATGTCCTTCAGCCGCTCGGTCCGTAGCGCGTCGCATGTTCGGTCACCGCCATAACTGCGCACATCGACCGGCTGGGCGCTGACTACCAGGAAATTCTTGTAGAAGCCGGGCCATGTTCCCAGGACCGTGCGCGAGGCGTGAATCAGGCCGCTGCGATTGCGGCCGATGATGAATGCCGCCGTCGCGCGGGCGGGATCAAGTCGCGGGCGCGCGGCGAAATGGCCGGCAGGCGCAACGTAGAGCTCATCGGCACGGCTCACACCGGCGGCTACCGAGTCGTAGTGGCGGCGGATCGCCAAGCCCGTCGCGATGACCAGACCTGTGATGATCAACGTGATCCATCCGCCTTCAGTGAATTTCTCGACGGTCGTGACGGCCAGGATTCCCGCGCACACGGCGAAGCCGGCGACGGAGAGGGCGAGACGCAGTTTCCAGCGGACGTCCTGTCGGTGGCCGGCCCAGTAACGGACAAGGCCTGCGAGCGAGAGGGAAAAAGTCAGGAACACGTTGATGCTGTACAGCACGACCAGCACCGACACGTTCCCTCCGGTGATCAGCAGCACTGCGATGGCGGCAATCGCCATCAGGATGACGCCGTTCTGCGTGACCAGTCGACTCGAAAGATTACGGAACTGATGCGGCATCCACGAGTCGACGGCCATGTTGGCAAGTACCGCGGGGCCACCGAGAAAGCCGGTGTTGGCCGCGACCAGAAGCAATCCCGCCTCGAAGGCCAGGATGACGATTAGCGTGCCGGCGTTGAGCCATCCGGTTTCCCAGCCGAAACTGGCAATGATGGCTTCGAAGGTCACCGCGTTCAGTGTCCGTCCGTCGACATGTTGGGCGTCCCACAGAAGGTACAGAATGATGATGCCGGCGGCGGTGAAAGCCAGCGAAAGCGCCATGTAAAACATCGTCCACTTGCCGGTGCGAACCCGGGGTTCGGCAAGTGATTGCACGTTGTTCGACACCGCCTCGATGCCGGTGTAAGTACCGCCGCCCAACGAATAGGCGCGCAACAGCAGCGCCGCGACGGCGACCCACCCCAGGTCGCCACCCATCTGCCGCGTCTGGGAGACGGTGTCGGCGACCATTCCCGGGAGGCGATCGCCGTGCGTGAACACGCCATACACGATCAAGACGGTGTGCGTCAGGACGAAGCCAATGAAGATCGGGAGCAGAAAGCGGATCGATTCCTTCATGCCACGAAGATTCAAATACAAGAGCAATAGCGTCAGTAGCACTTCGATGCCGAGCTTAGCGCTGCTGAACGCCACCGGAAGGAGGGAAAACAGCGCATCGACGCCGCTCGACACCGAGATGGAGACGGTGAGTATGTAATCGACGATCAACGCGCTGCCCGACACGAGGCCCGCGTGCGATCCAAGCAGGCTGGAGGCCACCTTGTAACCTCCGCCACCGTTCGGAAACAACTCAATGACCTGGTTGTACGCGACGGCGATGACGAACACGGTGACCGCCGTCATTGCCGCAAGGTAGAGGCTGAGCGGCGTATGCGGGCCGAGTGCGAGAAACGCCTCCTCGGGGCCATAGCAGGCGGATGACAGGCCGTCGGCACCGAGCCCGACCCAGGCAAGAAAGGCCACCAGCGCAACGTGCTTGCGCGCCTCGCCGCTAAACGGATCGAGTGTTTTGCCCAACAGGGATTCGCGCCAGCGAGCGAGATGCTTCACTCCCTGCCTCCTCATGCCGCGCTCAGCGGCCGATGAATCCCCGCTTAAGTACGTCGGCAACTTGCGTCACCGCGCGTCGACCGGCGTCCACGGCACCCCCCATCGAAAGGAACGGGTGGATCATGCCGGGATAGTCGGTCAATTCCACAGTATTACCCTCGCGCTGAAGCCTCTGGGCATAGGCAACGCCGTCATCGTGGAGCGGGTCGCATTCTCCGACAATGATCAGCGCCGGTGGCAGTCGCGATAAGTCCTTGCAGACGAGGGGCGCGTAGCGGAAGTCTTGCATATTCGCGTCGCTCGAACGGTAGTGCCGGTGGAACCAAAGGATCGTCTTGCGCGTCAGCAAATGGCCTTCGGCAAATTCATGGTGCGATGGAAATTCCTCGTCCGGCGCCGTCCTGGGATAGACCAGCACTTGCATGGTCAGACTTGGCGAGCCGGCATCCCGGGCGAGGATCGCGCACACCGCGGCGAGGTTGCCGCCGGCGCTGTCGCCGCCAACGGCGAGCCGGCGGGGATCTCCGCCAATCTCTGCTGCGTGTTCTGCTGCCCACTGCAGCGCCGCAAAACTATCTTCGACTCCCGCCGGAAATTTGTGCTCCGGTGCGAGCCGATAGGCGACCGAGACAACGATGCAGTCACCTTGCAACGCCAATTGGCGGCAGAGCGCATCGTAACTGTCGAGAGTGCCAACAACGTGACCGCCACCGTGCAGCCATACCAGTACAGGTAGCAGCTCAGACGCCTGGCGCGGAACAAAGATCCGCACGGGAATTGCGCCTGCGGGGCCCGGAATGGACTGGTCGCTGGTCTTGAACACCGGTTCGGGCTTTACATCGAGAATCCCGGCCTTGCGAATGTGCCAATCGCGCGCCTGCTGCGGTGTCATCTGCCAATATTCCGGGCTGCCCGCGGCGCGGATCTTATCCAGCACCACCTGCACTTGCGGGTCAAGCGGCACGGCCGGCCTCGTTCTTGGCATCCGTCGCATCGACAAATGCATGGGCTTCGGCCGCGGTCTCGAAGATATGCGGCGCAACACGGCGCCGCGCCAGCGCTTCGCCGAGCTTGAGCCTGAGAAAGGCACTCGTCGTGTAGCGCGAAGCCGTGGTGTAGTAGTGCGTCTCCATGTACCGCACCATGGCCGCGTAGGTGTCGGACACCGCGGCATCGATCAGAAAATTGTCGTAGTTCACGACCAACGCGACCTTCTTGCCAATGGTCTGGCAGCGTTCTTCGACGACCCGTCGCACGCGGTCAACATCGTCGCGGTTGCGCACGTGCAATCCTTCGAGATTGAGAAACAGGATGTTGCGCTTAGCGTCATAGCTGACACGTTCGGCGATGCCGATCCCCAGCAGGGTTTCTTCCAACTCCATCGGCTGGTCGCGAAAGATACGCGGGTCCATCATGCCGGGGTTGCGCACGATGGGCGTGAATTCCATCTGCCCGAGTATGTCCCGGTTGACATCGATTCCCGGCGCTACTTCGATCAACTCCATGCCGTCGCGTCCGCGACGGAACACGCAACGCTCTGTCACATAGAGCACCGGCTGTCCTGACTCGGCCGCATAGGCACCATTGAAGGTGATCTGTTCGACCTGCTGGATGAACTTCTTGGACTTGCCTTCGCGCAGGATTCTGAGTTCGCCGTTTTCCACCCTGACTTCGAGACCTCCGGTGGTGAATGTTCCCGCGAAGAGAACGCGACGGGAACTCTGGCTGATGTTGATGAAACCGCCGGCACCGGCCAGCCGCGCACCGAACCGGCTCACGTTAACGTGGCCGTCGGCGTCCACCTGTGCCATGCCGAGACATGCCATGTCGAGGCCGCCACCATCGTAGAAGTCGAATTGCTGGTTCTGATGGATCACGGCATCCGTGTTGACCGCGGCGCCGAAATCCAAGCCGCTTTGCGGCAGGCCGCCGATCACGCCCGGCTCGGCGGTTAGGGTCACGTAGTTAAGTACCTTCTCCTCGTTAGCGACCTGGGCGACACCCTCGGGCATGCCGATACCGAGGTTGACGACGCCGCCCATCGGTAGCTCGAAGGCGCAGCGTCGAGCGATGATCTTGCGCTCGTCGAGTGGCATGAGGCCGAGCATGTCCAGCGGCACCTTGAGTTCGCCCGAGAAGGCGGGGTTGTAGACGGTCGCGTACGTCTGCGTGTGATTTTCCGGCTGGGCCAGCACCACGCAATCGACAAGCACCCCAGGAATCTGCACCTGGCGCGGATTGAGCATGCCGTGAGCGCAGACGCGTTCAACCTGCACAATGACGAAACCATTGGAGTTCTTCGCGGCCATCGCCAGCGCGAGATTGTCCAGCGTTAGCGCCTCGCGTTCCATGGTGATGTTGCCGCCCAGGTCGGCGGTGGTGCCACGCAGCAACGCCACCGAGATGGGAAAGGCTTTGTAGAAAAGCCATTCCTCGTCATCGATCTGCATGACGCGCACCAGTTCGTCGGTGGTGCCGTCGTTGATCTTGCCACCCTGCTGGCGGGGATCGACAAATGTACGCAATCCCACCTTGGTCAGCGTGCCCGCCCTGTGTCCGGCAATGTCACGAAACAGTTGGCTCAAGGTTCCTAGCGGCAGGTTGTACGCCTCGATGCGGCCTTCCACCGCCATCGCCGAGAGCTTTGGCACGAGCCCCCAATGCCCGCCGACCGCACGCTTGACCAGTCCATCCCGGGCGAGGCGATTCAACCCGCGATCCTTGCCGTCTCCGGGTGCGGCGGCGAATAGCAGCGTTAGATCGCGCGGCGACACCGTCTCCACAAAGCGCTTCTCCAGCGCTGCGATGAGTTCGTCGGGCGTACCGCTGCCGACAAAGCCCGAGAAGGCGATGGTGTCGCCGTCGCGAATGATGGCGATGGCCTCGGTGGCCGAAACGATCTTGTTCTTCATTGGACGCGGCCTCCCGCTGCCGTGCGTCTACTGGGTGCGCCGGCGTCGTTGTCGGTCAGGAAGAAGTCCTCGATCAGTTGGATTTGCTCGTCGGCCATCAGCGCGGGCGCATGCCCGCAGTAAGGAATCTCGATGGATTCCACGCGACCTTGCTTGGCGGCAAGTCCACGCCGTTTCATCTCGACGACCGTTTCCGGAAGTAGCAGGTCAGAGTTCTGGCCATGCAAGACAAGCACCGGGCATTCAACATGTTCCCAGACGCGCCACAGCGCGACATCTAGGAACATCGGTCGCGAGAACTGGGCGACGATCCTTGGGTCGTAGTTCAGCCGCAGCTGGCCGTTCTCCTCGATGACGCTGTGGTGGGCAAGATGGCGCCACTGCGCGTCGCTCAAGGGGCCGAACGGCGCGTAGATCTCGCGCAGGTAAGTCTCGACTTCTGCGAGCGTGCGAAAACGGGGAGTGTTCCGCAAATATTTGCCAATGCGCAAGAGAGCCGCCGCAGGTACGCGCGCACCGAAGTCATTGAGCACCAACCGACGGATTGGATTTCCCGGCCGGGCGGCCAGCTCCATTCCGATGTGACCGCCGAGCGACGTGCCGACCCAATCGATCTCCTTCACGCCGAGGTGCGCGATAAGGGCACCCATGACCGCGAGATAGAGTGGAGTGCCGTAGTCCTCCGCGTGCTCGACCGGTGCACTCCGCCCACGCCCGGGAAGATCGGGCGCCACGACTCTCATCCCGAGTTCGGCGAATCGTTGCGCAAGAAAGTCAAAGTCGCGACTGTTGCGCGTGAGCCCGTGCGCGCAGACCACCGTTCGTTCGGCATCTTCGGGTCCCCATGCCGTGTAGCCCATTTGCGTAAAGCCATGCGGGCCTAACGCCATGAACTCCCCGAAGCGAGGGCTCAGCGGCGCCCCCACGGGGTAGGGCTCACGGCCGCTCCGTTAGCCAGTCGACGATGCCTTTGCCCAGGATACCCTGCGATTTGCCGCTGACGAACACGCCGACGTGACCTCCGGCCAGACCGATTTCGCTGTAATCGTCGGTGCCTACGCATTCCGCCAGCGCACGCGAACACTGCGGCGGAATGATGTGATCCTCCTTGGCGTAGATATTCAGCACCGGCATGGTGATGTTGGCGAGTTCGACTTTGCGTCCGCCAAGCTCGAACTGATTCTTGACCAATTTGTTCTGTTGGTAGAGGTCCTTGAGCCACTGCTTGGCGGCCTCGCCCGGATGGTGCGGACGGTCGGCCAACCACTTTTCCATGCGGAGGAAGTTGAGGAGCTTCTTTTCGTCATCGACCACATCGAGCAGACCGAGGTTGTATTTGGTCAGGCTCGACAATGGGGTCATGGTGGAGAACACGAAGCTCATGAGCTCCCCCGGCAGATTGCCGTTCGCTTCGATGAGCCGGTCGACATCTTCCGGGGTCAGGCTGCGCGTCCACAGGTTGATGAACCCATGGTCCGTGCGTCCTTCCGCTTGATCGGCGTGGAAATCCACCGGCGTGATCGTCACGATCAGATTCCTGACCTGTTCCGGATGGAGCGCGGCGTGGCACAGGGTGAAGACGCCGCCTTCACAGATGCCGAGCACGTTGATGCTGTCGAGCCCGTGCTCGCGACAGATGAACTCGATGCACTCGTTCAGGTAGCCGTTGACGTAGTCGTCGATGGTCAACCACCGATCCCCGCGACCCGGATTGCCCCAGTCGACGGCATACAAGTCGACGCCCTGGAGAAGCAGGTTGCGGATCAATGAGCGATCTTCCTGCAGATCGGCCATCGTGTAGCGCCCGACCAGTCCATAGACGACCAGGACGGGCACTGCGACCGCTCGCTTGGCCATCGGCTCGTAGTGGTAGAGCGTCGTCTTGTCCTGTCGGAAGACCTCCGTCTTGGGAGTGGTGGCGATCTGCACGTCCCGATCCTTGACCGAGCGCAGCATTTCACTGCCCTGCAGCAGACGCTGGCTGAAGTCGGCGAACTGCTTTGCAATCTGCAATGGATCGAATTGAATGCGGGAGTGCATCGGCAGCTCCTCAAGCCGTGGAATTGGGCGGCGTGCGCCTGGCACCTCGGCTGCGATCGGCCTTCTTGGCGGCGCGTGGCGAAGCAGCATGGGGAATGGCTGCGGCTATTCCTGACCTTTCCAGCACGCGCAAGCGGCGGCGCAGGTCGTAAACCTCGCGCTGCACTTCGTCCATCTCCGTTCGCGTCGGCGTCTGCTGCATTTCGCAGAACGCCTCGGCGATTTCGCGTTCCTGCAAGCGGCACTCGGCGCCGGAACGCGTCAGGCGGCGTTGTACCTCCAGAAACTCCGGCGTGCGATGGGTCGCCAGCAGCGTTTCGTTGGCAGTCTTGATCCACACGTCGATCAACTCCCGCCAGGTCGTGATCGGCGCGCCCTGTGTGTCATTGATTTCCTGGAAGAAGCGCTTGACGGCCTCGCTCCACGCGCCGTGCATCAGAAGCTGGAACGCGGCGAGGTCCTTCGCCCACTCCCCGCGCAGCTTCTGCGCCTTGAGGATCTTGCGGTCGAGCGTCCATAGCGTCGCATAACTGGGACCCTCGACCAGGTGCTCGATGGCGGCGTCGAGTGGCCCGAGGCCCGCTTGCGCCCATTGGCTGGGGTCGAACAGCGTCTTCAACGATTCAGCGGTGATGCCCGACTGGGGTAGCGCTTGCTGGGCGAGGGTGACCCACTGTTCCATTGAGGATTGCCAAAGGGCCTGCGCCTGGCGCATGCCCTCACTCGCACCGGCAGGCGTGTTTGCGGTAAGTGCGCCAGGCAGTCCGGGCGGAGCGCTGCCGAGCGACATGCTGCGAAAGAGGGCCTGCTGCTGGTCAGCCCACTGCTTGTACAGGTCGCCCGCCTGATCCATCCAACTGATCGTTTTGTTCGTCATGGCATTTCGTCACTCGCATGAGAGAACGACGAATACAGGCGCAGTTCAAAACACGACGACCTGCCGCACCGCCTTGCCTTCATGCAACAGGTCGAAACCGCGGTTGATGTCTTCCAACTCGAGCTTGCCGGTCATCAGTCGGTCGACCGGCAGGCGGCCCTGACGAAACAGTTCGATGTAGCGCGGGATGTCCCGGGACGGCACGCAGGTTCCAATGTAGCTGCCCTTGAGGGTCCGCTCTTCGGCGACCAGATTGACCGGTGACAAGGCAAGCGTCGCGGTTGGCGGCGGCAGACCGGCGGTCACCGTAGTACCGCCGCGCCGGGTGATCTTGTAGGCGAGGTCCAGGGCACGCACCGATCCGGCCAGCTCGAAGGCGTACTCGACGCCCCCTGAAGTCAATTCGCGTATCTGTTCCTGGCAGTCCGCGTTGCCCGCATTGAAGCTGTGCGTGGCGCCCATTGACTTCGCCAGATCGAGTTTGGCGTCCGATAGGTCGACTGCGATGATGTGGCGGGCGCCGGCCGCGCACGCACCCAATAGTGATGCCAGACCGACGCCCCCCAGCCCGATTACCGCCACCGACGCACCTGCCCGGACTTGCGCCGTGTTGACCACCGCACCCACGCCCGTGAGCACCGCACAGCCGAACAGTGCCGCGTGATCGAGCGGCAGCTCAGGGTCGATCTTGACGACCGAACGTCGTGACACCGTGGCGTACTCGGCAAACACCGAGCAGCCGAGGTGATGGTTGATGGGCTTGCCACTGCGGCTGAGGCGCCGTTCCCCCGACAAGAGCGTTCCAGCGCCGTTGGCGGCGGCGCCGGGCTCGCACAGGGCAGGGCGTCCTTCGGCACACGGGCCGCAATGTCCGCAGCTTGGCACGAACACCAATACGACGTGATCACCACGTTGGAGATCGGTGACACCATCACCGAGTTGCTCGATGACCCCCGCTGCTTCATGCCCCAACGCCATCGGCATCGGACGCGGCCGGTCGCCGTTGATGACCGACAGATCGGAATGACAAAGACCTGCGGCACCGATTCTGACCAACACTTCACCATGACCGGGCGAGGCGAGTTCGACCTCCTCGATGGTGAGCGGCTTCGAGTCGACGAAGGGCGCCTTCGCCCCAATGGCGTTCAATATAGCCGCCCTGATCTTCATTGATTCGCTCCGTTCCCCAACTGCTTGACTTCCGTCTCGCGAGCTTCACAGGGCCATCTTGCAGAAGATGGCAAGCCTACAGTGGTGATGTCATTTCCTTCAGACGCGCAGTGAGTTTCATGTTTTCGGAGTAATCGACAGGGCAATCGATAATCGCGACAACCTTGTCTTCCAGTGCGCGCTTGAGCGTCGGTACGAGATCCTCTGCGCGCTCGACGCGGTAACCCTTGGCGCCGAAACTCTCGGCATACTTGACGAAATCCGGATTCTTGAAAGTGATGTTGCTGGGCCGACCAAAGTGCCGCAGCTGGTGCCAGGTGATCAGTCCATATTCCGAGTCATTCCATATCAGGATCACGAACGGAGTGCCAACCCGGATCGCGGTTTCGATTTCCTGCGAGTTCATCATGAAACCCGCATCACCTGTCACTGCCACGACCTTTCGTTCGGGATAGGCAAGCTTCGCAGCGATTGCACCCGGCACCGCGATCCCCATCGATGCAAAGCCGTTGGAAATGATGCAGGTGTTGGGCCGTTCCGCCCGGTACATCCGCGCCATCCACATCTTGTGCGCGCCCACGTCGGAGATTGCAATGTCCTCGGCGCCCAGCACTTCCCGCAGGTCCCAAACAATCTTCTGAGGCTTGATCGGGAAGCCCGGGTCG
>Ga0207675_100007249_pt1 | contig 10483 bp, 11 predicted proteins | sample KBSSwiS42_FD_184305 | JGI IMG/M metagenome (GOLD analysis project Ga0207675, IMG submission 184305) | Switchgrass rhizosphere microbial communities from Kellogg Biological Station, Michigan, USA - KBS Switchgrass S4-2 (SPAdes) (version 2) | ecosystem: Host-associated > Plants > Roots >...
CGTTCGAAGGCAAGTGGTCCAAGTTAAGCGCGCGCGATCGAGGCCGGTTGCTTTATAAGCTGTCACAACTGATCGAACAGCATGCAGCCGAACTCGCCGCGATCGAGACTGCTGACAACGGTAAACCAATCAAAGAATCACTCTACGTCGATCTGCCTCAGGTAGTTGAGAACTTCGAATACTTCGCTGGCTGGGCCACCAAGATCGAAGGTGAGACGATTCCCGTTCCGGGACGCATGTTCAACTACACACTGCGCGAGCCGATCGGAGTTTGTGGCCAGATCATTCCCTGGAATTTTCCATTGCTCATGGCTGCGTGGAAGTTGGCCCCAGCGTTGGCGGCGGGCAACACAGTCGTACTAAAGCCTGCTGAACAGACGCCCGTAGGGGCGATGGAACTCGCGAAGTTGATCCAGGAAGCAGGGTTTCCCGAAGGCGTCGTGAATATCGTTCCCGGTTATGGTGAAACTGCCGGCGCCGCCCTAGCTGCGCATCCTGGCATCGACAAGATCGCGTTCACCGGCTCGACTGAAGTTGGAAAGCTGATCGCGAAATCTGCTGCGGAGAATCTGACTAAGGTTTCACTCGAGCTTGGCGGCAAGGCGCCGAACATCGTCTTTGCCGATTCAGATCTCGAACAGGCAGTTGCCGGAGCGATGATGGGAATCTTCTACAACCAGGGACAGGTGTGTTGCGCCGGTTCGCGGCTATTCGTTGAAGAATCTGTTAAAGAAGAATTCGTCGGCAAGCTGAGTGAGAAAGCAGCGAAGATCGTTGTTGGCGATCCAACGAACAAGGCGACGCAAATGGGCCCGCAGGTGTCGGAGGAACAACTGAATCGCATCAAGGGCTACGTCGATATCGCTCGTCAGGAAGGTGCGGCCGTAGTTGCCGGCGGTAAGTCGCCGGAGCTCGAAGGATCTTTTGAGCGTGGATACTTCTTTACGCCAACCATCTTCGACGAAGTAAAAAACAACATGCGCGTGGCCCAGGAAGAAATCTTTGGACCCGTCGTTTCGGTGATCACGTTCAAGGACGAAGACGATCTGATCAAACAGGCGAACGATACGATCTACGGTCTTTCAGCGGGAATCTGGACGCGCGACATAACGCGCGCGCACCGCTTCGCGCGTGAGATCAAGGCGGGCGTCATCTGGATTAATACTTTCAATATGTTCAATGCAGCGTCTCCCTTCGGTGGTTACAAGCAATCAGGTTACGGCCGCGAGATGGGCCGGCACGCGCTCGAACTGTACACGCAGGTGAAGAGCGTTTGGGTCGATCTCTCCGGGCGGCCGATTGGCTGGTTCGGTAAATGAACCACAAGGAAGCACAAGACTCTTGTGCTTTCATGGTATTATCTGGGCCTCTCCCGAAATGAGCCCAACATTAAAGGAGAAGCCATGTTAGCTTTGAAGAGGACCACCGTTTTACTTGCTCTTCTCACTGGGACACTTCTTGTAACCGCCTGTCCCAGCCAAACGAATATTTCAAAGATCAACGCCGATCCCGGACGCTACCGGGGCAAAGAAGTCGGCATTGCCGGGAGAGTTACGAATAGTTACGGCCTGGCCGGCAATGGTGCTTATGAAATCGACGACGGCACGGGCCGGATCTGGGTTGCAACGAAACGCGGAATTCCTGCGCGCGGCGCGCACGTCGGAACAAAGGGTTACGTTTACAATGGCTTTACTTTTGCCGGTCGCACTTTCGGCACCGTGATGGAGGAAACCGGCCGGCGCTCGAGCAGTAAGTAAACTTTCGCTCATTCAATGGACCAGAACTCTCCCCGCGCACTCGTCGAGTATCTCGATCAAGAGTTCACTCGCTTAATCACCAGCCTCCAACAACTCGCCAACTCAACACCAGCCGATTTGCTCTATCGCCGTCCGCCGAGCGTAACACTCGGCGAAAACCTGTTGCGCAGTGCTGCCGTGCTCGAGCAGGCGTTTGGCGGACTAACAGTCAATCTCTGGGACGATCCGTTTGAGTGGACACTGCCGGAGACTCTTTCCACGCCGGAACTGATCGCAGAATACTTGTCGGAAGTTGACGTGGCGCGGCAGCGCGCCTTTAACGTCATTGCGACTGATGGAGAGTTAACTAAATACATCTCGGGGCCGTCGGGTGAGCCTCAGCAGCTTTTTACCGTGTTGCTCGCAGCCCTGTTGAAAGCGAGCGATTATCACGGGCGCGCAGTCGCCACGCGCAAAATGCTTTACGGTGACAGCGCTCAACGGGGTATTATCTAACGTCGTCCGACTCCGTTATCGAGGAACATCCACATGTTTTGTCCGCAATGCGGTCAGCAACAGGTTCACGGAACTGTCAGGTTCTGTTCTCGTTGTGGTTTTCCGCTTGATGGCGTGATTCAGTTGTTGGGCAGCGGCGGTATGTTGCCCGTTTACCGCGCGCCCGATGAACCGGTACCGATGTCTCCACGCCGCAGGGGAGTTAAGCAGGGCGGAATTCTGCTTCTTTCGGGCGCCGTAATTGTTCCGATACTCGGAGTACTGGCTAGTTTATCGAACGCGGCTTTTCCGCAGATTCTCGCCGCGCTGGCGGCGATCATCTGTTTCGTTGGTGGTCCATTGAGAATGCTTTATGCAGGGTTGTTTGAAGAAGGCGCGCCGAGACGCCTGCCCATATACGGACCACCGCCATTGGCGGCGCCGCAGCAGTTTGGACCACCAAGACAAAACACTGCCTTACCCCCGGCGCCCGCAGTTCGTTCGCCTTCTGCCTGGCGCAAGCCAAATACGGCGGAGCTTGCGAATCCGCCCAGCGTGACTGAGAACACCACCCGTTTACTGGACAAAGAGGATCGCACAGAGCGGTAGTTGTTAGCCGAACGACTCAGAGACTTGATTCGTGCGCGTGGTCCGATCCCTTTCCGCGATTGGATGGAAGCGGCGCTTTACGATCCGGTTGATGGATACTACAACCGGTCTGATCGGAAGCGTTGGGGAAGGGCAGGCGACTATCGGACGAGTCCGGAGCGGAGTGAGCTGTTTGCGGCGACCTTCGCGCGCTACTTCGCGAAGCTCTACGATGAACTCGGTCGTCCGGCGCAATGGACCATTGTTGAAGGTGGAGCGGGTGATGGAAGTTTTGCGCACGGCGTGTTGCGGACGTTGGCAGAAGAGTTTCCTGCTGTTCTTGTAGTTACTCGTTATTGTCTTGAAGACGTCAGTCCAGACTCAGTTTCTCGTGCGCAGCAGACGTTGAGTGAATTCGCGGACCGGGTGTCGTTTGCCGGCGTTTCTGACCTGGGGATTGGGATTTACTTCTCTAACGAGCTGCTCGATGCATTTCCTGTGCACCGTATCAGTTCTACCGGCGAGCTTTACGTGACTCTCGATGCCGGCAACAAATTCACTTGGACCACCAGTGAGTTTTCGACGCCACGTTTGGCGGAGTTTCTCGAAAGACATTCGATCAAACTCGCGCCGGAGCAGATCATTGAAGTAGACCTCGCGATCGACGACTGGTTGACTTCCGTTGCTGCGAGAGTGAAACGCGGGTATGTGGTCACGGTCGACTACGGCGCCGAAGCGTCTGACCTTTATGATCCTGTTCTAAGACCCAGGGGAACGTTGAGGGCGTTTTCGAAACACCAATTTGTCGATGATGTCTTGCACGCGCCTGGCGAGTACGACATCACTAGCAGCGTTAACTGGACGCAGGTGAAAGCAACTGGCGAACGTCTTGGCTTGGAAGTGGTGGAGTTTGCGTCACAGGATAAGTTCCTTTTGAGGGCCGGGTTGCTGGAGGCACTGGGGAAGAGATTAGAGCGGATTGAAACAAAGGCGGATCAGGTTCGCTTGACTACCGACGCGAGGGAAATGATTCTGCCCGGTGGGATGGCGTCGAGTTTTCAGGTGCTGGTGCAGAAGCGTGGTTGAACCAGTGCAGAAGTGTGGTTGAGGAGGTAATGATGTCGCGCGACTTTGAATTGATTGACCTGAGTCACAGCGTCGAAGACGGAATGATAACTTACAAAGGTTTACCGGCACCGGTAATCACTGATCACCTTTCACGTGAAGCTTCACGCAATGTCTACGCGCCGGGAACAGAGTTTCATATCGGCAAGATTGAGATGGTCGCAAACACCGGTACCTATATCGACTCCCCGTTTCATCGCTACGCGCGCGGAAAAGATCTTGCGCAACTCGATCTCCACTCCCTTGCTAACCTCGACGCCGTCGTCGTGCGGTGTCACGAGAAGGAAATTCAAGCGGATTTGTTTAGCGGATTGGAAGTCAGGGATAAGGCTGTGTTGCTGCACACAGGTTGGGACAAACACTGGCGCACCGAAAACTACTTAGACGGCAATCATCCGTTTCTTACCGAAGATGGTGCGACCTGCCTGGCAAAAAACGGCGCGACGCTAGTCGGTATTGACTCTTACAACATGGACTCGACCGCGGACGGTAGCCGTCCCGCACACTCAATTCTTCTGGGCCACGACATTCCCGTCGTCGAACATCTCTGCGGCCTCAGCGACTTGCCTGACTCCGGTTTCAAGTTTTTCGCCGTGCCCGTGAAGGTCAAACGCTTCGGCACGTTTCCGGTTCGTGCGTTTGGCTTAGTTCCTCGTTAATTCGTTCTAGTCACTACAGCCAGGAACGCTTTGGCTTCGTCAATCTCTGGTCGTGTGGTGTCGCTCTGGCGAGTCAAAGCGATGAGTTTTTCATAGTAAGTTCTCGCCTTCTTCTGATCCGCTGAGAGCGTCGCGGCACGTGCGGCGCCATAGAGACCGTTGAAGCGTTCGGGCGCGCTGAGTAAGGAAGTCTCAAACTCGTGCAATGCCGCCGACGGTTGTTTCAACTCCAGTAATAACTCTCCGAGTTGTTCACGTGCGGGAAGAATTGCGCCGGGTGTTACGGGATGTTTGTCAGTTGCATCATCCAAGTCGGCTACCGCGCGCATCAGCTTCAGCGACTCGTCATGCTTTCCTTCCGCCAGCGCCAACCACGCCGCAGCTATCTGTCTTTCAATCTCTACCTGCTTGGCCCAATCGTATTCACCATTGCCGATAACCAGTCCGTCTCGAATAGCGGCCAGTTTCTCGACTTCTTGTCGCGCCGATGCTGTGTCACCGGTTCGCGCGAAACCGATCGCACGCGCGAAGTTAATGTGCGCTTCAGCCCAACGGAAACCCGGCCACGGAAAGTAGCTCACGGTGTTTGCAGGCAAGATCAATTTCGTTGCTTCATCCCATTTTCTTCGTTCGAGAACATAGCGCGCCGGAATCGCAGCGAACGCGTAAGCGACCTTGAACGTTTGGGGCTCAACGCTTTGGAGTTTTTGCAGTTCATCGAGCACAGCCCACGCCTTCCTGTCCTGCGCACTCTGCAAGTATGCGTAGGCGAGATAGTCCATAGCGTGAAGTTGCTCATCCCACGCGCCCTTCATCTTGTGCCTGAGCGCGAAAGCCTTGGCCGACGCTTCAGCCTCGAGATTTGAGCGAATGGCTTCGTCCCACAAACCCAGGCGAATGAAGATATGTGAGGGCATGTGCTGCGCATGCGCCGACGCCGGCGCGATCTTCGCATAACTGCGTGCTGCGGGAAGCGCCATGCGGGCCAACGCCGGATAGTCGTAACTGTGAATCATGTAGTGCGCTACGCCCGGGTGTTGCGGTTGGCGCGCGAGTACACGATTCAGAATCTGAGCGGCTTCTTTCTCGCGTTGATAAGTTTTGTCGTTCGACATCGTCCCGGTTGCGATGAGCGTGAGCGCGTAGAACAGGGCCGCCTCAGAGTCGGATCTATTCGTCTCGTACAGGCGTTTCATCGCTTCGTGGTAGGCGAACGTGCGTGTGCGATGATCCAGCTTGTCGGAATCTTTGTAGAAGGCTTCGATTGCTGCGATGTAATCGCGTTCGCGTTGTGTGCGCGCGCCGGTGAGTTTCGCTTTTTCGACCGCAGCTAAACCACGCTTCAATTCGGCGGCAGTCGGCGCTGCCCAAAGCGGGTGGTAGTTGGTCATGGCGACGCCCCAGTGAGCCATCCCACAACGCGGATCCGTAGCAGCAACTTCACCAAACGCCTTCTCGGCCTCTTCATATTCGAATGAATGCAACCAGGCGACAGCCCGATTGAATTGTTTCCGGGCTGCGGGCGTGCAGGAGATCGTGAAGTTTACACGGCCCAGTTTTTCGGACTGCTCGTGCCGGTGGTCGCCATGCTGGGCTTGCACGGTTGGCGACAAAAATAGGAGCAGAACGATGGATACAACTCGCACGGCTTAGAACAACTCAAACTTAATCGTCAAATACTTCTTCGGGTTCTGGCGAAAATCGTAAAGCATCTTGACGCCTTCCGACGATAACTGATTGACGTTCGTGTAAAGCGTTTCGTCGTTCAAGAGCTTGCCGACTGTGCCTTCGCCTCGTTGCGCAGCCGCAACCATGCCGTCGATACGTTCGGCAGTCGTGTTGAAGCGTGCAATAGCTGCCCGGGCGTCGTTGTAGATCTGTTCGTCTCTGATCAGCTTGCCTAACGTTCCGCGGCCGGCGTTGATATCGGCAATCACCAGGTTGATCTGATCGACGGACTTGTCGAGCCGATCCGCAGTGCGATTGATGCGCGTGTAGAACTCGTCGTCGGTTAAGAGCTTGCCGAAAGTGCCTCGGCCGGCACGCAGGTCATCGGATATTGCTCTTAACTGAATTGCGATCTCGCTGGCGTTGTTGTAGAGAGCGGGATCGTTAATGAACCTTCCAGCCGAGCCCCTGCCGGAGCGAATCTGTGTCATCAAGTCTTCTGTTTCGCGCACAGTCGCGTTGAGGTTGTTGTAAAGCGCTTCGTCGCTGAACAATCGCCCCATCGTGCCTTCGCCCTTTTTAACGCTTTGCACAATGCCGCTGATCTCATCTGACAACTTGCTGAGGCGCTGGGCGAGGTCTGTTCCGGAGGTCGCGAAGTCGTTAACGGTGTTGGAGGACGAAGAAGGGAGTACGGCCCAGTCCTGGACCGGTTGGCCCATCGACGTGCCGGGAGTAATGTTGATCAGCATTTCATTTCCGAGCAGGCTCGGCGAACCTTGCTGAGCAGTTGAGTCGGAGCGGATGCGCTCGTTAGCCGGACGTCCGTCAATGGTTGAATCAATGGTCATCTGTGCCTCGACTCGCGGCGCGCTTGGCACTTGCGACGGCTCCAACAAAAGGATCTTCTCCACTTTACCGACGCGAACGCCGGCGAGGCGCACTTCGGAACCGTCACGCAGACCGTTCGCATCGACGAACCGCGCCTTCAAATGCAGTTTGCGACTGAACGGATTGATATCGCCGGAAGCGTTCAGGATCAGAAAGATCAGCACAGCGATCGCAACCAGCACGAAGATTCCCACACGTAACTGGCTCAGGGTTACACTTCTCGTTGATCGAGGCATAGCGTCCTTTCCTTAATGTCCCCGGAGGAATCTCTGAATGTAGGGGTCCTCCGCGCGACGCAAAGATTCATCTGTTCCGCTGAAGATTACCTTGCCCTGGCGCATCATCATCACTTTACTGTTGATTAGGCACAGGCGTTCGCCCTCACGTTCGAACACGACCTTGCCGTCTTCGTCAACCACTGCATACTCGGAACAGATGTACTGAACGTTGTTCATTTCGTGTGTGACGAAGATTGAAGACACGTCTTCAAGGTCTCGGAGTTTCATTGCCAATTCGCAGATCGTGCGAGCAGTAGGTGGGTCCAAACCGGCAGTCGGCTCGTCGAACAATACGATCTTCGGATCGCCGACAAGCGCACGCGCGATGCCGACGCGCCGTCTCATGCCGCCTGAGAGTTCAATTGGCATCTTATCGATGGCGTCTTCGAGATTTACGAAACGAAGCATTCGGCGCACTTCCGGTTCAACTTCTTCCTCAGGCACGCCTTGTTCGTGCAAACGAAACGCGACGTTGTCGTAGACCGACAGCGAGTCGAAGAGCGCGCCCTCCTGAAAGACCATTCCGATGTTCTTGCGCACGCGCATCATTTGGTCTTCGCTGTGTTCGGTGACGTCTTCGCCGTCGACGAACACCTGACCCTCGTCTGGTTTAAGTAGACCCAAAACGAGTTTGATGATTGTCGATTTGCCGCCGCCCGAGCCGCCCAGAATGATCTTCGTCTCGCCTTTCATCACTTTGAAACTGAGGTGATCGAGAATGACTCGGTCGTCGAAGGCGAGTAACACGTTGCGAAACTCGATCGCCGGAATCGCGCGATCGCGATCGTCAACCTCGTGGAAAGTCGACTCTTGGGCGTTTTCGCTGACTGTGGGCGAAGTAGTATGTATCTCGGTTGCCATTTACCGTACCGGGGTGTCAGGTTGTGCCTAGAATAACCTGAAGCGCCTTGGCGAGAAAATAGTCGGCAATAATTACTACTATTGAGGCCATCACCACCGCGCGCGTGGTTGAGCGGCCGACTCCGACAGTGCCGCCTTCTGTGTTGAGCCCCTGCCGGCAGGCGATTGTGCCGATAATCAGGGAAAAGACGAGTGGCTTAACCACACCGCCAATCATATCGTCTGTTGTGATTCCGTCGCGCACCGCTGAAATAAAAACAGTCGACGACACCGAGTAAAGCACGACAGCAGTTACCCAGCCGCCAACGATTCCCAACACGTCAGCCAGCACAGTCAACAAAGGCAGACTCACCAGCAAAGCAAGCAGGCGCGGTGTGACGAGCTTGCGAATCGGATCCGTGCCGAGTGCGCGCATCGCGTCGATCTGTTGCGACACGACCATGGAACCGAGTTCGGCGGAGATTGCAGAACCGACGCGGCCGGTAACCATCAGCGCGCAGAGTACTGGGCCGAGTTCGCGCACGAGTGAAACAGCGACGAGGTAACCGGTTTGTGATTGCGCGCCGTAGCTTTTTAGTGTCGGAAAGGTTTGTACTGTCAGCACCCCGCCGGTGAAGAAGCCGGTCAGGATGATGATGGTCAACGACCCGACGCCGATCGCGTCCATTTGAGCGATAGTTTCGGGAATATATCGAGGTCGCTTGAGGAGACCGCGGGCGGCGCGTGCGGCCATCAGCGTCGTCTCCTGAAGCTCGAGCAGAGCGCGCGTGGCGAAGTTCATTGAGAGCTAATTAGACCATTCAAAGGGGCGCACTACCTTGAAGAGCGGCCTATCATGCGCAAATTGCACGCAGGGCGTCAAGCGGGAGAAATTCGCTCGTCTCTTCTATGAAAACGCTGGCGGCACGTCCCAGTAAATCCAACATCTTCTACGGTTGGGGGCGGAAGCCCTGGTTTGCTGGGACCCGTGGGTTGTTCATGCGCTGAGGGGCCATCACGTCGCGCACTTGTATGCGTAGGCGGCGGAGGGTAGCGAGTTGTTCGGGACGGAGTAGACGTCGAATGCGCATTTCTGTGTGAATTCGCATGCGCAATTGTGCCGCTTGCGCGGTTGCGAGGTCGTTGATTCGCTGTTCGATCAAGCTCTCATCTGTTGGCTCGGCGTCGAGCGCCTGATCGAGCGCGACGGTTGCCTCGCGCAGGCGCCGGTTGGTGACCTGTCGTTCGTCCCTGCTTTCGGCCACGATCCGTCGAATTGCCTGGCGTTGATCGGGGGTGAGGCGAAGTTGTTCAATTGGATCCGTGGCTAAGCCCTGATCTTGTTGGCCCACCACAAAGTTCGCGGCCGTGAGGACAACTATCAAACTCAGCAATATTTTCATCGTTAACCTCAAACAAGTTTCTATTTGTCGGGAAAGTCGAAATCAGCTTCGTCGCCTGAAATGAGTCTCAATTCCGCTGCTAACTGCTCACGCTCTGTTTTCGAAAACGGTCGTTGGGCCTTTGGCACTCTTCCTGAAGTCGCCACGCTTGAGTTCTTCGAACCGGGAGACTGCACAACGATCGACTTTGGCTCGACGCTACGCTGTTCACGTTCCTGTCTGACGGAGTTCACCTGCCGCGCCATTGACTCCTCGCGCGCGCGAATCTCCTGTTGTGCGAGTGCTTGCTGTTTAGCGAGCGCTTCGCGAACCATTCGATCAACGTCCTGTTTCGAATACACCGCCTCAGAATTCTGCACCGCGATCTGCGGTGTGTCACTCGGACTTTGCCATCTCACTACCGCCATTGCCGCTAGCACACAGAAAACAATCGCCGCAAAACCAACCGCTCCTTTCAACCACAGCGGCGATAGATCGAAGAACTGTCGCAACGCCGCGAGCGCAGATTTCCTAACAGGAACGACGCGCGGCGACGCCACAAAGCCGGTCAACGCTTCATCTCGCCACTCACCAATCGATTCGCGCACTTGCGTAAACGCGTTGAACTCAGCACGACAACTTCCACACTGCTTCAGGTGATGCTCAAAATCACGTTTTTCGTGCTCCGTTGCTTCACCATAAAGCACCGCAATCAGATCCTCGGCGCGTTCACAACTCGCGGACTTATGTGTCTCGTGGTCCATCTTCGTTCCTGTCTGAAACTAATCGCCAAACTTCTGCAAACGCATTTGCAGTTGCTT
>Ga0207675_100007252_pt1 | contig 10482 bp, 6 predicted proteins | sample KBSSwiS42_FD_184305 | JGI IMG/M metagenome (GOLD analysis project Ga0207675, IMG submission 184305) | Switchgrass rhizosphere microbial communities from Kellogg Biological Station, Michigan, USA - KBS Switchgrass S4-2 (SPAdes) (version 2) | ecosystem: Host-associated > Plants > Roots >...
GCGGCAGCGGTCCGCTATTGCCCGCTGATACGACGACGACGATGCCGGATTGCCACGCGCGCATCACGGCTTTATTGAGCGGATCGTCCCAATAGCGCGTACGCGCCGGGGCCCCTAGCGAAAGATTCAGGACGCGGATGTTGTACGGCTGCTTGTTGTTGATCGCCCAGTCGATGCCGCGGATCACCGTGGCATAACTGCTCGAACCGTCCTCGGAGAACGCCTTGATCGAGATGATGCGCGCGTCGGGCGCAACACCGAAGTAGCGGCCGCTCGCGTCCTTGCGGCTGCTGGCGATGAGGCTGGTGATGTGCGTGCCGTGGCCGTTGACGTCGGTCGAGACCGAGGACCACTGCGTCTGCAGCGTGTTGTTGACCGCGTCGTACAGCGCCGCGACCCGGCCGTTACCGGAGCTGTCCTTGTCGAGCGAGTCGAGCTTCCAGAAGCCGGTGTCGATGATGGCCACGCCCACGTCGCGGCCCTTGATGCCGGCGTTGTGCAGGTCACGGGCGTTCACGTCGACCGGCACCGGGTCGCCTTCGCCGAAGTTCGTGGTGTAGTCGATCTCCACGTCGTCGATGTCGACGTTGTCGTCGCCGAAGCGGCCGCTCATCGAAGGCACGAAGCGGATCGAGGTGTTGCGGCCACGGTAGGCGGTGATGTCGTAGCTCTGGGAGCTGAACGCAGAGTCGTTCGCCGGACCGGAAATCTTGCCGAGCTCGGTCCAGAGAATCCCATTCGCGCTGACCTGTACCGAGACGTATTCCCCGGTTTCCAGGCTGTTGCGCAAGTACTTGAACTTGAGCGAGACCGAGCCCGAGCTGGTCGGAATCGCGGCCTTGCGGTAGATAGCCGGGCCGCGGCCGGTGAGGATCAGGCGTTTGCCGCCGCGATCGCTCCAGCCCATCATGATCGATCCGCCGTTCGGCGTGTTGTCGTCGTTCTGCTCGACCCAGTTGCCGTACCAGCGATGCGTGCCATCGTTGTTGGCGAACGAGTCGAGTTCGAAATTGTCGCGCACGAACGCGGCGGCCTGGGTGTTGACCACCGCGTTGACCGTGATCTGGCGAATGCCGCTGGCGGCGAGCACCACGGCATGTTGTGAATCGGTGAGTTTGGCCTCGACCGCGTCGATGACGTTGAGACGCGAGACGACCTGGCCACCGGCGGCCAGCACGGCCTGCGCCGCGGCGTCGGTGCTGCCGGCTTCGACGATGTAGCTTTGCGCCGGAACGGCGGCGGCCTCATGGGCGGCCGGCGAGCTCGATGTCGCGGTTGAGCACGACACGAGCATCGCCAGGCTGGTTCCAACAATGACCGTTCCCAGGACTCGAACGGCCGCCGCATTGAACTTCAACGTCATCTGCAAATCGCCCCTGTAGTGGCCCCAGTCCGCTTGCGCGAACGCGACCATTAGAGGGGGAGGTGGCAATTTCCGAGCGTGCGCGTGTGACGCGGATCTCGGGGAAAATGTGACGGGCGTCTAATAAGGGCCCGTTAAATCGTGACCTATGTCAACGCGCCAGGGTCTTTGTGACAGAAGCTGGCGCGGTCTTTCCGGCGGGCAGGATCTTTTCGAGCAGGGTTGACAGCGGTGAGGCCGGGGCGAACAGGTGCCCCTGGCCCTCGTGGCACTGTTCGGCCACCAGGAACTGGGCCTGCGCTTCGGTCTCGATGCCTTCGGCGACGATGCCCAGGCCGAAGGCGAGGCCGAGCGCGATGGCCGCGCGGCACACCGCGCGCGCCTCGTGATCGTGGCCGACCTCTTCGACGAACGAGCGGTCGATCATGATGCCGTCGAGCGGGCTGGTGCGCAGGCGGCCGAGCGACACGTAACCGGTGCCGAAGTCGTCGATCAGCACGCGCACGCCCTGGCCGCGCAACTGGTGCAGCGCCGCGAGACCGCTGCGGCCGCTCGACAACATCTGCTCGGTGATTTCCAGGTCGAGCTGCGAGGGTTCGATGCCGGCTTCACGCGCCGCGTCGTTGACGTCCTCGGCCAGGCTCTCGGCCGACAGGTACTGGCGCGCGACGTTCACCGACACGCGCAGCTGCGGATAACCACGCTCGGCGAGCACCGCGAGGTCGCGGCAGGCGCGGCGCAGCACCCAGCGGCCGAGCTGCACGGACAGGCCGGAAAGCTCGGCGATGGGCAGGAATTCGGAGGTCGGCACCAGGCCGCGGATCTTGTGCGGCCAGCGCAGGAAGGCTTCGACCGCGACGATCTCGCGGGTGGCGAGCGTCAGGCGCGGCTGGTAGTGCAGCTCGAGCTCGTCGTTGGTGATCGCGCGGGTGAGCTCCTGCTGCCAGTCGAGGCGCGTGAGCGACGCGAGCCGCAACGTGTCCGAATAGAACGTGATCAGCCGGTCGGTACCCTGGCGGCGGCCGGAATCGAGGCTGGTGAGTGCTCGTTCGACCAGCTCGCCGGCGCGGGCGCCGTCAGCGCCCGAAAGGGAAACGCCCACCTGGGGTGCGAGCTGGAAGACCTGGCCTTCGAACTCCACGGGATGTTTGAGCGCCCTGACGATGGCCTCGAGGGCGACGTCCGCATCGGCGCGCGCACGGATGTCGGTGAGCACGATGCCGATGACATCGTCGGAGACGCGCGCCAGGCGCGGCAGATTCGAACGGCCCTCGGGAAGATTTTCGAGCACCACCTTCGCGGCTGCTTCGACCAGCCGATTCGCGAGCGCGGAATCGAACACGCGTTGATAGGTGGTGTAGCCGCCGATGTGGATCAGCACGACGCCCACCGTTTCTTCGCGCAGCGCCGCCATGTCGAGCGCCATGCGCAGCGATTTCTCGAAGGCGTCGCGATGCGGCAGCATCGTGCTGCCGGACTTTTCATACAGCCCCGAGTCGTTGGACGTGGCGCCTTCGCCGAGGTCGCGGCACACCATGAGTACGCGGTCGAATCCCTGCACCTGGAAGCGCATCTCGAGCTTGACGTCGCCGTCCTGGTAGCGCTGCTGCGCGGGCTTGCGGGTCTTGAGGATGCGCCGCACGGTCTGCAGCACGTGCGTGGCCATCTGTTCCGGCCAGAGCGTGTTGATGTTGCGACCGGGAATTTCCGCCTCGGTCGCGTTGAGGCCGCGCACTGCGTGACCGCCGACGCACGAGAGAATGACGCCGTCGCGGCGCACGATCAGCGCCAGGTCGGGCAGTGAGCGTGCGATGGCTTCGCGGATCTCCGTATCCATATCGTTACCTTATCGCGCTTCGCGCAGTACGCGCAGCGCGTTGACGGTGTCGTCGCTGCCCAGGGTGGATGAATGTTCGATGATGATGCCGTTGGCGATCAGGCCATCGACGTTGGCCTCGACCGTGGCGATCACCGACAGGTTCATGGCGGTCTGCAGGTTGGCGACCGACTCGGTGCCGAACCAGCCGCGCCAGGCATTGCGTCCGCGCTTGGCGCGATACAACGCGAGGTCGGCGATCTTGATGGCGTGTTCCCAGCTCACCGCGTCCGGCTTGCCGGGCACGAAGGGCAGGCAGGTCAGGCCGATGCTGCAGCTGGTGCGTACCACCGCGCCCTTGGGCAACACGCATTTCATCTTGGCGACGCGCTCGCGTATCCGCTCGGCCAGCATGCAGGCATGTTCGACGTGCTGTGCGTGGGCAACCACCACGAATTCGTCGCCGCCCCAGCGCACCAGGATGTCGTCGGGGCGGATGGCCTGGCGCAGCGTGCGTGCGACCTCGATGATGAGTTCGTCGCCGGCCGCGTGGCCGTGCTGGTCGTTGATGGGCTTCAGCGCATCGAGATCGATGATCATGATGGCCAGGCCCTGGGTTCCCTTGTGTTCGGCCAGCAGCCGCGGGAAGTTCTGCATGAGATAGCGGCGGTTCGCGAGGCCGGTGAGCGTATCCGTGAAGCTGGTCATTTCCAGGCGTCGGTTGGCGTCTTCGAGCTCGCGGTTGCGCTTGTCGAGCTCGAAGGTGCGGTCGTTGACCTGTTGTTCGAGCATCTGGCTGACGGCGGCCGCGCGGCGTATGCGGCGCTGCTGCGCATACCAGACGGCGAGCAACATGAGCGCCGCCACCAGGGCGTATGCCGCGTAGGCCCAGGGCGAGCGCCAGGGCGAGGGCGCGACGTCGATGGGCAACGCCAGGTCCTGCGTGCTCCACACGCCGTCGCTGTTGCTGGCGCGTACGCGGAATACGTAGTGACCGCCCGGCAGGTTGGTGTAGGTCGCGGCACGCCGTTCGTCGGCGCGCACCCAGTCTTCGTCGAAGCCTTCGAGCTTGTATTCGTAGCGGTTGGCGCGCGGGTCGGCGAAATCGAGCGCGGCGAAACCCAGCGTGATCACGTCTTCCTTGTGGCTGAGCGACAGCTTGCGGATGCGCTCTTCGGGCAGGTCGGTGACGCCGGGCGTGTTGAGCTTGAGGAACTGGGTGAGCACCACGCGCGGCGGACGCTCGTTGAATTCCAGCATCTCGGGGTAGAAGGAATTGAAGCCGCCCGCGCCGCCGAAGAACAGCTTGCCGCTGCGATCGCGGTAGTGCGCGCCGTAGTTGAATTCCTCGCCCTGCAGGCCGTGCAGGCGGTGGAATCTCTGGATGGCCTGGGTGCGCGGGTCGAGACGGGCGAGGCCGAAGTTGGTGCTCGCCCAGATGTTGCCCAGGCCGTCGGCGCGCAATCCGTACACGGTGTTGTTGGGCATGCCCTGCGCTTCGGAGAAGTTCGCGAACCGCAGGTTCATGGGGGCATCGGCCGGATTCAGCACGCGGTCGATGCCGCCGCCGCGAGTGCCGATCCACACGCCGCCGGTGTCGTCGATCAGCAGCGAGTAGATGGCATCGGCACTCAGCGAGTCGAGCCGCTTGGGATCGCGCTTGTAGTAGTGCAGGCGCCGCGTGCGGATGTCCCACACGTTGAGGCCACCGCCGTCGGTGCCGATCCACACGTGGCCGGTGCGATCGCGCGCCAGCGCGGTGACGCGGCCGGCGCTGAGGTGCAGGCCGTCTTCCGGCCCGGGGCGGAGATTGGAGAACGTGCGGGTGCGCGCGTCGAAGCGCGAGATGCCGCCGCCGTAGGTGCCCACCCAGAGTTGTTTGTCGACTTCGAGCAGGCTCATCACGCCGGGCGCAACGAGCGTGGTGGGAACCGCCGGGTCGTTGGTGAATACCTCGGCCTTGAGTGTCTGCGGATCGAAATGATTGAGGCCGCCGCTCATGGTGCCGACCCACATGTCGCCTTCGCTGCCCTCGAGCAGCGCCATGACGCGATCGTCGCTCAGTGAGCCGCGCGCCCCGGCGCCGTGACGCACGGGAGAGACGCGACCGCTGGTACGGTCGAGAAGATTGATGCCGCCACCAAAGGTGCCGATCCACAGTCGTCCCAGCTTGTCCTCGGCAAACGAGGTGACGTTGCTGTCGCTGAACCCTTCCTCGCTGGAGGCGCGCGTGTGGCCGAACGACCAGGTGCGCGGGTTCCACTTCGCGAGGCCACCGAACTTGGTGCCGATCCACAACGAGCCGCCGCGGTCCTCGAACAGCGAATAGACGTTGTTGTCCGGCAGCGAGCGCACTTCGGCCGGATCCCGCAGGTAGCTGGAGAAGGATTCGGTGCCGGGATCGAACCACGCCAGTCCCTTGACCATGCCGATCCAGAGACGGCCCTGGCTGTCGATGAGCAGTGTCTGCACGCGGTTGTCAGGCAGCGCCGTGCTGCTCGCGGCATCGGCACGAAAGACACGCCAGCGGTCGCTGCGCGGATCGTAGCGGCCGAGGCCGCCGTCCGTGCCCACCCAGACCATGCCATCCGACGTCTCCACGAGCGAGCGCACGCGACCCGCGGCCGCGAGCTCCGGCGGAAACTTCACGCGCGAGACGTTGAGGCTGGTGGCCGGCAGGCGATCGAGGCCGCTGGCGGTGCCGATCAGTTTCTCGCCGTTGCGCAACAGCAGGATCGCGAAAACAGAATTGTCGCCGAGCGATCCCGGCTCGGTGATCGAGTGGCGCAGGCGGGCAAGCTCGCCGCTGCGCGGATCGAAGATGGCGACGCCGGCGTCGTGCGAGGCCATCCAGATACGGCCCAGGCTGTCGCGCGCCAGCCCGCGTACGCGCTTCAGGTCGGTCGCGTCGCGCAGGGCCGTCGGCGTTTCGAGTTTGCCCGTGCTCGCGTTGCGGAACACCACGCCGCCACCGTCGGTGGCGATCCACAATCCGTCTTCGCTCGACACCAGCGCGGTGATCCAGCCGTTCGGCAGCGTGCTCTGGTCGCCGCGGTCATGGCGCAGCTGCCGGAATTCGTAGCCGTCGAAACGATTGAGACCGTCCTCGGTGCCGAACCACATGAAGCCGTCGGCGTCCTGCGCGATGGCATTGACGGCCTGCTGGGACAAGCCCTCTTCGAGGCTGTAGCGCTGTACGCCGAGGGGTGGGGTGGCGCCGGTCGTGCCGCTCAGGGAAAGCCCGACGAGCAAGCCGAGCGACGCGATCGTGGCGCGCACGCGAGATCCCATCAGCCCGGTTTTTCCCCACGTTATAGGCATTCTGGACGGCTTCGGACGAATCCAGAGCACATCCTAGATCCGCGTGGCGGAACGCTATGTGATTGAAGTCAGAAGCGCCGGCGGCGACGTGCCGCAGCACTGTGGAATGGCGCGATAAATGTGAGGTGCATCACGCTGGCGCCGCCCCTTACGTCCAATCGACGCAGGTGATGCCGGCCTCCGCGGCCTGGCGGCGGGCGGCGTAACTGCCGTTGACCAGCATGCCGTGTTTCACCAGTTTCAGGTGCGGCAGGTCCGAGGCGCTGTTGCCGTAAGCGAAGGATTCGGCGATGAACCGGCCGCCGAGCAGCTCGCGCACGCAGCGGGCCTTCTCCTCGCCGCGACGATTGGGACTGATCAGCGTGCCGTCCAGCAGGTCGTCCTTCCAGAGCACCTCGGTCGAGATCACCCGGTCGAACCCCAGCTGGCGGCCGAACTCGGGCACGTAGAAATCGACGCTGGCAGACATGAGCACCATCTGGTGGCCGGCGTCGCGATGCCGGCGGATGGTCGCGAGCGCGTCCTGGAAACAGCCGCGCGCGATCCGGTCGCGCACGAATTGCGCCGCGAACGCCTGGATCTCCGCGCGCGGGGCGCCGCGCAGCGTCGCCCGCAGCAACGCCTGCTTGAGCAGGCCGCGGTCCCGCTCGATGATGTAACGCAGTGCGGCCGGAACCACGCTCAGCAGCCGCAGCAATTGCCAGGGACGGCGCGCGAGCAGGCGCAGCACCAGCGGGAACAGGGTGTCGTGCCGGGTGATGGTGCCGTCGAGATCGAAAATGGCGAGGCGCATGGCTGCGCGGATCTTAGCGTGAAGCTCCGCCATGATTCGCCACAATTGCGCACGGCGTGCTGCCATGTTGCCCGCCCAGACTGCGCCCCGGCTAGCTACCGTGGAGCAGAGGACATGGGCGATCGTTTCAGGTTGATTCCGCCGCTTCTGGGCAAGGCACTGGTGGTCGGGGCGCTCATGCTGCTGCTGCTCGTGCCCATTATCCAGGTCGACTCGCTGGTCGGAGAACGGGTCGGCATGCGCGAGACCGCGGCGCGGCGCGTGGCCGAGTCCTGGGGCGGGCCGCAGGTCACCGCCGGCGTCCTGCTCGCGATTCCGGTCGACGACACGCGCGTGGTCTACGGACAGCGTACCGAGACCGAGCGGCACGTGGTGTACGTATTACCCGACACGCTCAGGGTGAATGCCCAGGCCAAACCGGGATTTCGCAGCGTCGGGCTCTATCGAACGCCGGTCTACGAAGCACACGTGCAGGTGAGCGGCGAATTCGTGGCGCGCGACTTCGCGCAGCTGTCAAAAGAGGGGCGCATCGTGCGCTTCGAGGAGGCCAGGCTGCTGGTGCTGAATTCCGAGGCACGCTCGCTGCGCGCCGTGGACGATTTCATGGTGGCCGGAGAATCGGCCGAGGTCGCCGCCGACAGTTACCAGCGATATGCGGGCATTTCCACCGCGGTGCCGCGCGGCGCATTCAACGAAACGGCGCGGATTCCGTTCCGGGTCGCGCTCACGCTGGCCGGCAGTAGCCAGCTTTCCTTCCTGCCGCTGGCGCGCAAGGCGGATATCGACATCAGCTCGAGTTGGGAGCACCCCAAGTTCGAAGGCGCTCCGGCACCGCTCGAGCCGAAAATCGGCGCGGACGGTTTCTCGGCGCACTGGTCGGTGCTGGAGATCAATCGCAACTTCGGTCAGAGCTGGACCGACGAACGCGTTCGGCCGGACCTGCCCGCCCACATGGCACTCACCCAGAGCAGCGTCGGGGTCACCTTCTACGAGCCGGTCGACATCTACCAGCGCAGTTATCGCGCCGTGCACTACGCCATCCTGTTCATCGTGATCACCTTCCTGACGTTCTTCCTGTGGGAACACGTCAGCGGCCTGGCGATCCATCCCATGCAGTACCTCATGGTCGGCCTCGCGCTGGCCATGTTCTACCTGCTGTTGCTGGCGCTGTCGGAGCACCTGGCCTTCGAGCTCGCGTACGGTATTTCGGCCGGTGCCCTGGTGGCACTGATCACCGCCTATCTCAGCGGCGCGCTGCGCGACCGCAAGCTGGCCATCGGGGCCGGCGCCGGCCTCGCCACGCTGTACACCATGCTGTACTGGATCCTGCGCTCCGAGGACTACTCGCTGCTCATGGGATCGCTGCTGTTGTTCGGCATCCTCACGATCCTGATGATCGCCACGCGGCGCGTAGACTGGTCCAATGTCGCGCGGCTGCGTGAGACGGGCTAGTGCGAGTCAGCCAGCCGCAAGGCCGCGCGGCGGATGGCGGAGTCGCGCTCGACGCGCGTGGCGGCCATGCGCTCGCGCACCACGCGCAGCACCGGTTCGCGCGCCAGCTCGGGACGGCCGGAGTCGAAGGGCGGGGCGGGGGCGTATTCGATCGCGAGTTGCACGCTCTCGGCGTAGTCGCGCCCCGCCACCTCTTCCATGACGGTGAGCGCCATGTCGATGCCGGCGGTGACGCCGCCACCGGAAAAGACGTTACCGTCGCGCACGACGCGGGCCGCATCGGGCGTCACGCCGAACTCGGCCAACTTGTCGCGCCATGCCCAGTGACAGGCCGCGCGTTTGCCGCGCAGCAGGCCGGCAGCCGCGAGCAGCAACGAGCCGGTGCACACCGAAGTCACGTAGCGCGCGCCACTTCCCAGGCGGCGGATTTCCGCGAGATATCCGGCATCCTCGAGCGCCACCACCGTGCCGAAGCCTCCGGGCACGCACAACAGGTCGCAGCGCTCGACATCGGCGAGGCGCCGGAGTCCCGCGAACTTCAGGCCGCGATCGGCCGCGAGCTCGCCGCCGGCGACCGATGCGAGGATGACGTCCGCCTGCGGCAGACGCGCCAGCACCTCGAATGGTCCGGTGAAATCCAGCTGGGTGATGCGCGGATAGAGCGCGAAAACGATGTCGAAGCTCGGGATCACCGGGGTCTCCTGGTCTGCGGCTGCGGTTGACGGGGCCCATCCTGCGCGCCTAACCTTCTGGCCGATATGCCATTGATCCCTCGGTTTCTGCCAGAGGTCGCATGTCACGCCGCATCGCCTTCCTGCTGTTCGAAGATTTCCAGTTGCTGGATGCCGCCGGGCCCATCGCGGCATTCGAGATCGCGGAGCGTTACCAGCCCGGCAGCTACCTGATTCGCGTCATCGCGCGACGCCGTGGCGCCGTCCACAGCAGCTCCGGGGTGTCGATAAACGCGGTCGGACTGCCCGCGGCAGGCGGCATCGACACGCTGGTGATCGCCGGCGGTCATGGCACGCGCCCGGCGTCGAAGGATGCGACGCTGGTGAATTTCGTCGCCCGTTGCGGTGCCCGGGCGCGGCGCGTCGCGAGCGTGTGTTCGGGCGCGTACATTCTCGCCGCCACCGGACAACTCGACGGCCGGGCGGCCACCACGCACTGGACACGCACGCAGGATTTCGCGCGGCGCTTCCCGGCGGTGAAACTCGAAGCGGATCGCATCTTCGTGAAGAGTGGAAAATTCTGGAGCTCGGCCGGTATCTCGGCGGGCATCGATCTCGCGCTGGCGCTGATCGCCGACGATCTCGGTGAATCCGTGGCGCGGCAAGTGGCCCAGCAACTGGTGGTGTACTACCGCCGGCCGGGCGGTCAGTCGCAGTTCTCGGCCTTGCTGGACCTGGAGCGCGCCGACGGGCGCTTCGCCTCGCTGCTCGATTTCGTGCGCGGCAATCTGCGCGACCGGCTGTCGGTGGAGGAGCTGGCGGCGCGCGCCTGCATGAGCCCGCGGAATTTCGCGCGCGCGTTCCACAGCGAGACCGGTACGAGCCCGGCCCAGGCCGTCATGCGGTTGCGGGCGGAAACCGCCCGCGCGCAACTCGAAAGCGGCAGGCATTCAGTCCAGGCGGTAGCGTCAACCTGCGGCTTTGGCGATCCCGAGCGGATGCGCCGCGCTTTCGTGAAACTCTTCGGCCGGCCTCCCTCGGCACTGCGGCTGCGCGCCTGAGTCGC
>Ga0207675_100007253_pt1 | contig 10482 bp, 7 predicted proteins | sample KBSSwiS42_FD_184305 | JGI IMG/M metagenome (GOLD analysis project Ga0207675, IMG submission 184305) | Switchgrass rhizosphere microbial communities from Kellogg Biological Station, Michigan, USA - KBS Switchgrass S4-2 (SPAdes) (version 2) | ecosystem: Host-associated > Plants > Roots >...
TAGAGCCCACGTCACTCTGCAGAGCCAACACCGACAGTGACAGGGGGTGCGGGCTGAACACCCCCAGGTGCCAGCCCGCATTCGCTACCGCGAGTCCCCGCAGCCCGCCACGAGCTCCACCGCTCCGGGAACACTGGTCTCCTCTGCCAACGTTCGGAGCGCGGCCCGTCACCGTCGAGCTCGCGGCAGAGTTCGGCAACAAGATTGAGCCGCCCGTCGCGTGCCACCCAACGCTCTCCCACTCCAGCACGAACTTCACTCGCTCCTACATCGAATCCGCTACTTTGCAAGGCAGGCTATCGACGTCCACGAGCATCAGCGCCAACGGCGCGCCGCGCCGCGTCGTGAAGGCAGTCTCGCGCTTCAGCTCCAGCTGGCGCCGATTGCCCATGGTCGTCACTGTCGGGGATGTCCTCGGATTGCGTGAACCACCGTCAGGGATGTCCGCGGCTCAGCCTGACAGGTCTGTATCGCGGAGCAAAGCCTGGAGTGAGACCCCCTGAGCAAGTTCTCAGACGCTTGATCACGACGAAAATTAGTGCTAATTCTAGCTCATGGTGCGGAGAGCTCGGCAGCTCGGTTTCGAGTTTCGGACCAGGGGAGGCGCGCGTGCCGGTGCCGGACGTCCCCCGAACGGGAGCACGGCCGGCGTCTCCCATCTGCGCCGGCCGTCGCATTCGCGCCATCATCCCCTGCACGTCACCCTGCGCGTGCAGCGCGGTGTATCCTCTTTGCGCGAGCACTCGTTGTTCAGCGCAGTGCGCAAGGCCTTGGCGGAGGGCAAGCAGCACTTCGGTTTTTCGCTCGTGCACTTCTCGGTGCAGCGCGATCACCTGCACCTGATTGCAGAGGCGAGTGACCGCAGAGCGCTCTCCCGCGGAATTCAGGGTCTCTCGATTCGTGTCGCTCGCGCCGTCAATCGCCAGCTGGCGCGAAAAGGGCGCCTTTTTTCCGACCGCTACCACGCGCGAGCGTTGAAGACGCCACGAGAAGTGCGGTTCGCGCTCCGCTACGTCTTGCTCAACGCCCGCAAACACACCCGCGGCCCGCAGGGCAGCGCGGGTGCTCTCGAGCATCACCGTTCGCAGCGTTCCCGCGGCCCGCAGGGCAGCGCGGGTGCTCTCGAGCATCACCGCTCGGAGCGTTCCAGCGGCCCGCTGGGTAGCGCCGGAACCGACGGCATTCCCAGCGGCTTCGTCGACTCGCGCTCGTCGGCGCCCTGGTTTCGTGGCTTCAGTCGCCCGGATGAGCTCGTCTTCGGAGCGCGCCAGGCACGCGCTGAATGGCTACGCACGAGTGGATCCTTGGAGCCCCCCGTCGTGCCTCCCGAGTGCTGGCTGCTACGCGCCGGCCAGCAACGCGCGGGCCCGATTGATATCGATGCGGTGCCGAGCGGGGGGAGTGATTGAGCGACTAGCTTTCGGCAGCTCCACCCTGCGCCAGCGCGTTATCTCGCGAGGCCAGGTCGAGCAGCTGCGCGCAGTACAGGCCGATGCATTCGGTGCCGCGAGAGTTGGACACGATGTGTTGCATCGCGCGGACGTAGTCGAGATGCAGAGCCATCAGCTTGCGCAGAGCGCTGCGTGGGACCTCGAACAGGCTGTAGCCGAACGAGACCGGTCGCTCCGCGGCGCGCTTCATGGCCACGTTCGTCCAGTGGAGCTTCAGGGCGTGCGCGCGGCGCAGAGCGATGAGGCCGCGCTCGACCTCTGCAGGGGCAATGCCGAGCCTGTCCGCGATCCAGCGGGTATCGCGCGGCGCAGCCTTGCGGTAGTCGCTGAGCTGCAGGACCCGCAGGTCCCGCAGCACCGCGTGCGCCCACGGTTTCTCGTAAGCGAGGCGGCGTGCGCGCTCGAGCCGGCGCCAGGCATGGCAAACAGACGGCAGGCGCTCCGGATCGGGTTTTCTCAATACGGCCAGAAGTTGTGGCTGGGGCTAGACTGGAGCTCCGCCATTCAGCTTCGTGGCAACCTCGACTTGGCGCCGGATCCGACGCGAACACCGCTCCGAGCAGATCTACAATTCGTCTGGTACCGTGTGACACCGGGCCCCGGTGACCGCACCGGTATCGGCATCGTCCTGTACTATCAGGAACAGAAATCCGCCCCTGAGTGCCGCGGCGTGCCGTGCAGCTTCCAGACCGTCGCCACCGGGCCTCCCGCCGGATGGCTGCCTGCCCAGGGAACTGCCGTTGAACGGCGCTTGTGTCCCCATCGAAGCGCACCCCGAATACGGCGCTCCCCCCCTCTAGCCCTGCCGACGAGGGACTCCTACCGCCGAGCGTGGATGCCGGTCTGTGAACCCTGCAGCGAGCGCAGCGAGCGCGCCCCGACGACGCGCGGCTCAGCCACCGAAGCTGGCGGGCTTCGTGTCGCAGTCCCACTCGTTCATGAGGCAGCCGCAGAAGCGGTTGGCGCCGTCGGTGGCGCCCGTCATTCTGCCGATCGACTGGCAGCGCTCGTTTTCTGTGCAGCCCGTCTCGTCATCCTCCTGAGCGTCGTCCGGGAGGTCGCAGGCCACGAGCGGCGTGGTCGGCGGCGTGAGCAGCGGACTGTCCACGGTAAAGGTGCACGTGGCGCAGGCAAAGGCGGCGTTGGTGCACGTGCAGAGGCGGGTCCCCAGATTGTGAACGCCGCAGGGATCCGTGCACGTAACGGTGCACGCGACACCGTTGCTCGGTGAGGGCGCGCTGGGACAGAGCGCCGTGGGATCGCTCACGGGCGGCGCGCCGCCGGCGCCCGCAGCTCCAGGCGCTCCGCCCGAGCCGCCCTGGGCTGCACCATTATTTGCTCCGGTAGCGCCCGCGCTGCCCGGCGGCGTCACTGGTGGCCCTGCTTCGGTGCCTCCCGCGCCGCTGCCTCCCGCGCCGGGAGCAGCAGTACCGCCGGCTCCCGCCGAACCGACCTGATTGCCCGCGCCGGCGCCGCCAGGCGTGCTCGCCGAACCTCCCGCGCCTGGGGTCAGGGGATCCGTGGTCGTTGCCACGTGATCACCGCAGCCCGGCACGAGGCCCACTGCCAGAGCGAGAACGGAAGCAGAAGCGAGAATCAGACGATGTTTCATGGACGAGAGGGCTCCTCGCGCCTCGATTCCCCGGAAACGAGACGCAAATGACAGATCGGGCGCCTGGCCGCGTCAGGCCAGCAGCGGCGCCTGCACCGCGAGAAATGCAGGAGCCCGGCAAATGGATCACGGTTCTTCGTGGCCGTCGGTCTTGACGGCCCGCGGCAAGCAGATGAAAGAACCTCGAGTGACCCGAGTTCTCATTGTCGATGATCAGCAGGCCGTGAGGACGGCCCTGGTGGTGGTGCTCGAGCTGCATGGCATTTCTTGCCTGGAGGCCTCCAGCCCGAACGAGGCGATCGACATCGTGCGTCGCGAAGACGTGGGCGTCGTGATCCAGGACATGAACTTCTCCACCGACACGACATCGGGGGCGGAGGGCGTGCAGCTGTTTCGCGCCATCCGTGCGCTCGACCCCGATCTGCCCGTGATCTTGATCACGGCCTGGACCTCGCTCGAGTCGGCGGTCACGCTGATCAAAGAGGGTGCCGCCGACTACATCGCCAAGCCCTGGGACGATCAAAAGCTCGTGCTCAGCGTGCAGAACCTCTTGTCGTTACGCAACGCGCGCTTCGAGGCGCTACGCCTGCACAGCCGGGACTCGCTCGCGCGCGAGGAGCTGGCGCGCCGCTTCGATCTGCGCGGCCTCGTGTACAAGAGCCGTGCGATGCACGAGGTGGTGTCGCTGGCCGTGAACGTGGCGGCCTCGGACGCCGCGGTGTTGATCACCGGCCCCAACGGCTCCGGCAAGGAGCGCCTGGCGGAGATCGTGCAGGCCAACTCCCGCCGTAAGTCGCAGCCCTTCGTGAGCGTGAACGCCGGCGGTCTGCCCGATCAGCTGCTCGAGGCGGAGCTCTTCGGCGCAGAAGCGGGCGCGTACACGGGTGCCAACAAGCTGCGCGTCGGGCGCTTCGAGGCCGCCCACCAGGGCACGCTGTTTCTCGACGAGCTCGGCAACCTCTCGCTCACCGGGCAGATGAAGCTGCTGCGCGTGCTGCAGACCGGCGAGTTTCAGCGGCTCGGCTCGAGCGCCACCCGGCATGCCGACGTGCGCTTGATCAGCGCCACCAACACCGAGCTGAAGACGGAAATCGCCGCGGGTCGCTTCCGCGAGGATCTGTACTTCCGGCTCAACGTGATCGAGCTGCGCGTGCCCGCGCTCAGCCAGCGTCCGGAGGACGTGGAGCTGCTGGCGCTGCACTTTCTGAAACGCCACGCGCCGGATCGCTCGCTCGCGCTGACCCCGGAGGCCTCGCTCGCGCTCGAGCAGCACGATTGGCCCGGCAACGTGCGCGAGCTCGACAATCGCATCCAGCGGGCAGTCCTGGTGTGTGAAAGCGGGCCCATTCAGCCGAGCCACCTCGGCCTGTCCGAACGAGAGTCGAACCCCGTGCCCCTGTCTGCTCCGGCATTCACGCCGTCGAGCGCGCCGCCGTCGGGAGCGCCTGCTTCCAGCTCGTTCGCCCCCAATCCGCTCGCGGACGCCGAGCGGGCCGTGGTGGAGAGCGCGCTCGAGCGCGCCCAGGGTGTGGTCTCGCGCGCTGCGGCGGAGCTCGGGCTGAGCCGGCAGGCGCTGTATCGGCGCATGGACCGCCTCGGCATCGCCATCGAACGCCGCGTGCGCTGAGCTTCTCAGCTACCAGGCTCGGCTCGAGCTATGTGACTCGGTACCGGGTGGTGCTCATGGCAGCATCATGATCTCGACCTTGCGGAACTCGATCGAGTGACCCTCCGCCTGCAGCGCCAGGTAGCCACCGTCCACGGAAGCGCCGTTCGTCAGGGGGTCGGTGAAGATCAGCACCGGGTCGTTGATTCCCGCGAACCAGACCTTGTTCTCGCCACTGTTGGCCAAGATCTCCGCCTCGACCGTCACCCAGGCGTCGTTGGCAAACAGTGGGTTGTTCGCCACCGGGCCCGAGGTCGAGCCTCCGCAGAAGCTGACGCGGGTACCACGCACGACGACCGTGCTTCCGCCCAAGGGACAGAGATTTCCGATGCTCGTATTGCCGCTGTTTTGGGCGCCGACCAGCTGAATCTCGAAGATTCGCGGGAAGTCCACGTCCAACCCGACGTTCGCGGGATCTTCGCCCATGACCATCAGCCCGCTGTTCCGCAGACACCAGCCGCAAGGATTGGGCGCCTGCGGGCTCGTGAATCGGTACTCCACACGCACCCGGTAGTGCCGGAGCGGAGTCGTGTAGTAGAGCAGCCCAAACTTCCCCGTGTCGCCTCCGAACCCTGTCTCGTCGTAGTCGGCGTAGGAGACCGCCAGCACGCCGTTCACGACGCGGAAGGTGTTCGCGTAGTTGTCTCCGTACGGGTAGTGGCTGATCTTCGGGCTCCATCCGCTCAGGTCCACACCGTTGAAGATGGGCATCCACGCCCCCGCGCCGTCCCCACCGCCGGCGTCCGAGACGTCGTCCGCTCCTCCCGCCCCCACCGCGCCTCCGTCAGCGCTCGTCGCGCCGATGCCCACGACCGTGCCGGTGTTCGTGGCCTCGCTGCCGGTGCCGTTCACCACGCCAGTGCCCGTGGCCTCGCCGGCGCCGGTAGCCACGCCGGTGCTCATGTCCGCGCCGGTGCTCATGTCGGCGCCAGTATCCGTGGCCCCGCCGATGCCGGTAGCTACGCCCGATCCTCCGCCGAGCGCGGAGTCGGCGCGAGCGCCGTTCGTTCCGTTGCCGCAACTTGCCAAGGCCAGCGCCATCACGACTGACAGCGCCCTCCGGCGCCTCGTCATCAGGCCATCCTGGCCAGCGGCCAGACGAAGCGCGCTCAGCCCAATCCCACGTACACCACCGGCTCGCCTCGAGTCATGCATCGTTGAACTCCGGGATGAGGCTCGTCGGTACCACGAGGCTGCGACGTCGGCGAGCGAATTGGCTTGGAGGAAATCCGCACAGACGTTGCGAGTACTCGGCGCTCAGTATCCGCATTCGTTAGCATGCGTATACGCCTTTGCGTCGCGAGCAACGCCAATAGAGTCTTACGGATTGCCTCTCTTCTCCGCGCTAGCGAAGATGATGAGGATGTCAAAAAGCCCGACCTTGGCTTCGGGTACTGCCAAGCACGGTCGCGGGGCTTGGCAGCATCAAGCCTCGATGGTGTGAACCGATGCCTGCGAAATTCACGTTACCGGGTCTGCTGCTCGGTGCCTGGGTCGTCGCCTGTACTTCGTCGCCGTCGGCGCCAGATGTGGCTGCGATGGCAGGCACACCGAGCTCAGGCACAGGCGCGGAGTCGACAGAGAGTGGCACCGGCATGGGGGGCACTCCGTCTGTCGGGGCAGCCGGATCCGGTGGAACGAGTGAGGGAAGCCCAACCGGCGTTGAGCTCGGACTGGGCGGCGCGCTCAATGACGCCGGGGCACCTACTGTCAACCCCGGTGCTACGTGTCCGGTATTTCCCAGCGGGGAGAAGGTGGTGTCTATATCGGGCACCTGGGGATTTTCGCCCAACGACGGCGCGCCGACGAGCATCGAAGTTCCGGGCGGCGGTTGGTTGGCTCAGGGCTTTGGCGCAACGACGCGCGCACGCTATGAGCGCAGTATCACGATTCCCACTCTGGGCGAACCACAAGCCACACGCATCGAGTTTGGAGTGGTCAACCATCGAGCGACCTTGTCGGTCGATGGCACGATCGTCTCGACCTCGACCACGTCGTTTACACCAGCCGTGTTCGATGTCACAGCATTCACGATCCCGGGGATGACCCAAGCGCTCAGCGTCGAGGTGATCGGGCGCCGTGACCCGACGCTACGGCGGCAGGATGGCAATATCGATCGAGTTCTGGTGCCTGATGCTGCCAGCTGGTCCGCACACGTGCCTCAAGGCATCTTCCGATCCGCAAGCGTGCGCGCCCTACCAGCGCTCCACGTTGCCGACGCCTTCGTCCGCACGGATGTGGCCGCGGACCAGCTGACCCTCCAGGTCGAAGTGACCAATGCAGGCAGTGCTGCCGTGGACGCGACGGTCTCGGTCGAGCTCGAGAGCTTCAACTGCCAGATCTGGAACTATCCGCAGATCCCGAGCGTGCAGGTTTCGGTGGCCGCCGGCCAGACGCTGCCCGTGACGCTCGGACCCGTCAGCTGGGGGCTCGGCGAGAGCTCGTACTGGTGGCCCAACGTGCCCTATCAGCGCGGTTATCGCGCCAGGCTTCACTACGCGACCATCCGGGTGGAGAGCGCGACTGGCAATGCAACGCCGCATAGCCTGCCCGTGCGTTTCGGCTTCCGCGACACGCGCCAGGTCGGGCCGAGTTACGAGCTCAACGGCGTCAAGGTGAACTTTCGCGGAGACAGCCTGCAGGGCGCGAACTACGACACCATCGTCACGGCCGCCGGTGGCACATCGGACGCTTTCGATCTCGTGCCGGGCTTCTTGCCCCCGACCGCCGAAAACGCGGGTTGGCCGGGCGCCGTCGATAACTACCAGCGTCTCAACTACAATGTGTCCCGCATCCACCAGGAGCCAGCGAGCCCGTACATGCTCGACGTCGCCGACGAGATGGGCTTCATGATCATCGACGAGCTGGCAATTCGAGGCACTGAGGGCGTGCAGGATTTCCTGATGGGCGAAGCGAACATGTTGGCGCACGCCCCGGCGCTCGTGCTGCGCGACAGAAACCATCCCTCCGTCATCCGTTGGAGCCAATCGAACGAATCGGAGTTCAACGCGACGGACTCGCCGGCGTTCGAGCAGCGGCTGTACCAGGCCATCATGGCGGCCGACGACACTCGTCCGGTGAGTGCCGATAGCGGCTTCAACGGACCGGGCTTCGACCGGGGCTTCAGCGCGACGACGGCAACCAACTTTGCCGTCTTCGAGCACTATCCCAGTGGTCTCGGCCAATTTACGCAGCAATTTCAACCGGGCACGCGCCGTCCCTTTGGTGTTGGAGAGTTCGTCTGGCCGCTCGATAACCAGCCGCGAGGTCTGACGTGGTTTGCGACCTCGACGCTGGCTCTCCGTCTGCGGGGCGTACCGGAGATTCGGGCTTACACGTTACTCTCTGCGTGGGTGAGCTTCGTCCCTGGCGTTTCCACAACCAGTGTGACGCTTGAGCAGGGCTTCAGCGCCGGCTTTCTCCAAACCCTCCTACCGAATGAAGTGCTCAGTGGCAGGCCGCTGTTTGGTGCCGACAATTTGCCGGACCCTTTCTCAAACCCGATCATCACGAGGGTCCAGCGCGCGTTCAACCCGGTCGCCGTAGTCGATGTCGAGTACTGGGATGCCAACCGCTCGTCGAACGCCGCAGGGGATTGGCCATCGGTCGGCGCGGTGCTCGCGCGCGGCGCCGAGTTCACCCGTTCATTGCTCGTCTTCAACGACACGTTTTCCGGCACTGCGGTCGAGGTGGCGTGGGAGTTGCGCAGTGACGGCCCAAACGGACCAGTTGCCGACATGGGCCAGCAGGTTCTCGACATCCCGCTCGGCGAGCGACGGGAGCTGACCATTTCGCTGACGGCACCGCCGACGGGCGAGAGAGTCTACCTCGTGCTCCAATCGAGCAAGGCTGGGCAACAGATTTTCCGCGACGATGCCCAAGTCTTCGAGCTCGAGTAACGCGACATAATCGGCATCGTAAGCGCTCACGTCGTGCCGTAAACCGTCGAGAGCTAGCCAAGACGGAGCACGTCGCGTGGCTGCGCTCGGCGCCGGCGAACCCGGCGGAGCACGACCAACACGACGGCACCCCAGCCAGCAACGCCCGCTGGACCGAAGGACCCCGCCCCGAACGAGCAGCCCTCGTCGTCATGCAGCACGATCGGGCCAGTGCCGGGCATTGTGGTGTCGGGTGTGGTCGTCGGCATGCGATCGACCATGGGCACGCCGCTCATGACCGCATCGTTGTATTCAACCAGCTGCGTGCCGATCGTGGCGCTGTTGTCGGCGAGCACCGTTCCCGCTCCGCTGCTGCTCAGCTGCAGTACTCGCCGGTTCGGCGGCTGGTTGTTGAACGCGCTGGGCCACCTGCCGACGTCCTGGGGCGTACCACGAACCACGTCGCCCTGCGGCAGCTCGATGCGCCAGTTGGCCTGTGAGAGGTCGACGTCAGGGTTGCACTCGATGATACGTTCGGCGTTGTGCACGTTGCTCACGTCGGCGAGATCATGGTTGGTCGTGAACAGTGGATCGACCGTCATGTCTGCCGCCGAGAGCGTGGAGTAGAGCCGGGTCACGTACGGCCGGCGGTCGAGCAGCTCTTGCACGTCGCGGATCGGCTTGATGACACTGGCTTCGATCGCAGCAAACACCGCGCTGGGTGAGAACTGCAGATCGGCCGAGTAACAGCTGGGGCAGGCCTGAAAATCGGCGAACGGCACCTCCTGCGGCAACGTCACGCTGGCGCGAATCGCGTCCCAGAAGCCGTCGTAGCCCTGGTAGTTGCCGTAGAGGTTGTCGAACAGCTCGCCGAAGCTGCGATACGTGCCGGTGCGCAGTCGCTGCCAGTCTTGCTCTTCGGAGCTGGACCACACGACATTGGCGAGCGACTTCGAGCTGCCCGCGAACTCGGTCACGAAGCCTTGGCCTCCGGCGTCGTTGGCGGCCGCGGTCACGACGTCGTTGTAGTTGCTGGAGGCGTTGAACCAGTTGACGCGCGCCTCATTCAGCTCGAGTGCGCCGTAGTTCATGGGCACGGCGCGCGCATCGGAGAGGAGCCAGGTCATGACGCCCATGTTGTCGTTGGCAGCGACGGCCGTGAGCTTGATCGGGATCATCGGCAGCTCAGCATCGTAGGTGAGCACGATCGGGCGGATCGAGCCCGTATCCGAGCCCTTGGTGAGCCGCAGGGCGAGCAGGTAGTTGCCGTCTTCGAGGTAGGGGCCGAGCAAGGCATCGGAGCCTGGGGTGACGTCGTAGCCGTTCTTCGTCAGCCAAGTGATCGCGGCGTCGGCAGGCTTCGCCAGCGCCGGATCGAGCGCGAGCGCCGTCCACTCGAACGCTCCGACCACGCCCGAGGCGGCCACGGTGACGCCCGAGTCCCCGGTGTCGTCCTGAGCCGCGCCGGCAAAATTGCCACTGCCTCCCGAACCAGCGCCGCCGCCAGCGCCGCTAGAACTGCGCGAGGCTGCGCACGTGCCTTCCACCCTCGTCGTCAGCCGGTACGAGGGATTGGTGAACTGCTGCAGACGCACGAACGCCAGATCGGATGCGACGGCGATGTCGTCCCCCATCGGGACGCTGGAGATCGGCAGCAACCACGAGAAGTGCTCCGAGGGGCCCTGATACAGAATCTGGATCACGGCAGTCACCGTGCCGTCCCCGTTCTGCGAGAAGATGATGCGTTCGGCAGCTTGATTGACCGGCTGCGCCTGCGAGCAGAAGAACCCGCCGCACGCCTGCGCCGGCGACGCCCAGATCGCGCTCGCAGCGAGCGCCAGTGCTCCGACGACGACGCCCTTTGAAAAGATATTC
>Ga0207675_100007255_pt1 | contig 10480 bp, 8 predicted proteins | sample KBSSwiS42_FD_184305 | JGI IMG/M metagenome (GOLD analysis project Ga0207675, IMG submission 184305) | Switchgrass rhizosphere microbial communities from Kellogg Biological Station, Michigan, USA - KBS Switchgrass S4-2 (SPAdes) (version 2) | ecosystem: Host-associated > Plants > Roots >...
CACGAGGCCACGGCGCAGAAGTCCGGCGGCAAGAAGCGCCCCGCGCACGAGGCCACGGCGCAGAAGTCCGGCGGCAAGAAGCGCCCCGCGCACGAGGCCCCGGCGAAGAGGTCTCCCGGCAAGCAGCGTTCTGCCCAAATGCGCGCAGAAAAAGCCCCCGCAGCGCAGCCGAAACGTGCGAAAAAGCGCTCTGCCGCAGCGCGCCGCGCGCGCTAGCTAGATCGTCCGCCCACTGGGGTGTACAACGGAACACCCATGTACGAACCCACCGATCGCAGCGCCCGGATTCAGCGCCGCTCGCTGGTCGCGCTGGCGATGGGCGTATCGGCCCTGTTCATCTGGATGATCTGGGACTTCCTGCTCGCCCTGCTGATGGCCGCGATCTTGAGCGGCATGTTCCACCCCCTGTACCGGCGGATTGCGCGGCGTATCGGCTATCGCCGCGGCTGGGCGGCGGTGATCACGGTGGGCGGGGTGCTGTTGGTGGTGATCGTGCCGATCGTCGTGTTTTCGATCCTGGTGGCGGATCAGGTGATCCAGCTGAGCAAGATTGCGCGGCCCTGGGTCGAAGCCAACGCGGGAATCACGCAGCTGGATCGCCTGTTCGATCGCCTGCCGCAGCTGCGCGTGCTGCGGCCCTATCGCGACCAGATCATGCCCAAGCTGGGCGAGCTGGCCTCGCAGCTGGGAAGCCTGTCCGTGCAGCTCGTGACGGAAGCCGCGCGCCAAGCCGCCACCTTCGGGCTGATGCTGTTCGTGGCGCTCTACGCCATGTACTTCTTCTTGAAGGACGGCAAGGCGGTGCTCGACAAGATGCTCTACTACGTGCCGCTGCCGCCCGAGGACGAGACGCGCATGCTGGAGCGCTTCATGAGCGTGTCGCGCGCGACCATCAAGGGCACCTTGATCATCGGTTGCATTCAGGGCGCGCTCGGCGGCGCTGCCTTCGCGGTCGCGGGCATCAGCGGCGCGGCCGTGTGGGGCACCATGATGGCGGTGCTGTCCACCATCCCGGGGCTGGGGCACGCGCTGGTCTGGGTGCCCGTCGCCGTCTACCTCGCCGCAACCTCTCAGTGGAGCGCCGCGATCGGGCTGTTTGCCTGGTGCGCGGGCGTGGTGGGCTCGGTGGATAATTTCCTGCGGCCCTGGCTGGTGGGGAAAGACACGGAGCTGCCCGACATCGTGATCCTCGTGTCCACGCTGGGCGGGCTGGTGCTGTTTGGTCCACTCGGCTTCATCGTCGGGCCGATCGTGGCCGCGCTGTTCGTCACGGTCTGGGAGCTGTACGGCAGCGCGTTCGAAGACTTGTTGCCTCCCGCCCCACCGGCTCCTGCGTCGGTGGCCGAGTTCGGCAGCACGTATCCACCGCCACCCGTCGCTCGCACGGTGCCGCGTCGGGGCGAGCCGGAAGACGACCCAGATTGAGCTACCCGACTCGAGCTACCCTGATTTGGGTACGGAGTGAGCTATCCCGCCGTTCAGGCTTGCGGCGCCTCGGTGCTCGAGCCCAGACTGCAAACCAATGCGGCGCACTCAGATTTTTCGGCGCGCGGGCGTGCTGCTCGGGCTGGGGCTGCTCTGGCCGCTCGCGTGTGATGATGACAGAGTTCGCCCCGAGGCCGCGGTCTGTCCCGTCCTCTCCAGCGGCTGCCCCGCCGTCGTGCCCAGCTACGCGAACGAAGTGGCACCCATCGTCGAGGCTCACTGCGGCCAGTGCCACACGCGCACCAACCCGGACCCGCGGGGGCCCTGGCCGCTCGACGCTCCGGAGGACTTGGCGGAGTGGGCAGGCACCATCCAGGCTGACCTCAGCGATTGCGTGATGCCTCCGCCCGAAGCGGACGCCGCCTTGAGCGACGCCGATCGCGAGACGCTGCACGCCTGGCTGTCGTGCGACGCGCCCGCCAACTAGCTGCGTGTCGAAGGCTCAGCCGCGCATCGTCGACGTTGCCCGCTTCATTTTGGAGAGCCGCAGTGCGTGCTCGATGCGGCGCTCGACGTCGTCTTTCTCCCAGGGCTTCAGGATGACCGCAGCGACACGGTAGCTCTTGCTCACGCTCTTGACCTCCTCCAGCTCGGCGTAGGCCGTCAGGAACAGGCATGGGATCGTGGGGTGCTTCTCGCGCATGGCAGCGAGAAACTGCGCGCCATTCATCTGGGGCATGGCGAAGTCGAGTAGCACGACCTCGAAGGCTTGAACCCCCGTGGCTGCGTCGAGGCGCAGCAGCCCTTCGTTTCCGCTCGAGGCCAGGGTCATGTCGTACAACGACGCGAACACGCGCCGGAAGGTGAAGAGATTGCCCGGCTCGTCGTCGATCACGAGCAGCCGTGGCTTGGCCCGCGCGGGCTGCACTGGCCCTGGCGTCGTCATGGTAGCGTCTCCGAGCTCGCGGAGCCCTCGCTGGCGCGCCCCGGCCCACGTTCTTCGGCGGGCAGAGCAACGCGGGGCGGGACGCCGCCTTCGATCATCGGCAGCTCGAGAACGAAGCGGGCACCCTCTCGCCACTCCGAATCCAGATACAGCCGACCGCCGTGCTGCGCGACGATCTCGGTGCTCACGCTCAGGCCGAGGCCCGTGCCCAGGCGGACGTGCTTGGTACTGAAGAAGGGCTGGAAAATCTGGCCGCGGATCGCGTCGGGAACACCGGGACCATCATCCGTGACGAGCACGCGCGCCCAGCTGCCTTGCACCTCCGTCTCCACCGCGACATGGCCCGTAGGCCCTGCCGCCTCGGCCGCGTTCTTCAGCACGTTCAGCAGGACCTGGCCCAGCCTGGCCCGATCGAACTCGAAAGCAGGAACCTGGCCGAGCTTCAGCGTGACGACGATCGGGCTCAGGCGATCGCGCCGGATGAGCTCGAGCGAACCCGACACGAGCTCGTCCAGATTGGCGTGCGCTCGGTTGAGGGACGCCTTGCCGAGCAGGAACGAGCGCAAGTCGGCCTGCAAATCCCGAATGCGCACCGCGGCGTCGCGCAAGGTGTGAATGGCGAGCGGCAGGTCGGCCACCACAAAATCGTAGTCGAGCGACTGGCGCAACGCGGACAGCTCGCCCCCAGCGCCGGAGAGCTGGGCGTCGCACGCCTGAGCATAAGCGACCAGACGCTGGCCGTAGTCCTCGATCGGCAAGACCCCATTGTAGATGACGTTGATCGGGTTGTTCAGCTCGTGGGAGAGCTCAGCGAGCAGGCGTCCGAGCCCGGCGAGGCGTTCGGCGGCTTGCAAGCGGCGCTCGCTCTCCCGGAGCTGTGCGTGCAGCGTTCGCATGCGCTGGGCGGCGCGGACGCGTGCGATCAGATCGAGTGGGCTGAAGGGCTTCGCCAGGTAGTCGTCCGCGCCGCGATCGAGGCCATCGCTCGAGGCGTCGACGCCCGCCCGCGCGGTGAGCAGCAAGACCGGGATGGTCGCGAGCTCGGGGTCTGCCTTGAGCTTGGCCACCAGCTCGAAGCCATCCATCCCGGGCATCATCACATCGGAGACGACGACGTCGGGCTTCAGCTCGCAGATCGCGTCGTACGCCGCCTGCCCGTCAGGCACGGCGCTCACGCGAAAGGTGCGCCCGAGCAGCTGCTCGATGTAGTGACGGAGCTCGTCGTTGTCTTCGGCGACCACGACCCGCGGCGCATCGACGGGTGCGCTGGCCAGCTCGGCGCTGCGCGCGGCGCCCGCCGCGATGCCAGAGCTCGCGTGCCGGACATAGTCGCGCAGCGCGCTCGGAGCCTGCCCGCCCGCGGACCGCTGCGGGAGCTCGAAGCTGAAGGTGGCGCCTGCACCGAGCTGGCTGCGCACGCCCACGCGGCCGCCCATGAGCTCGACGAACTGCTTGACCAGGGCCAGCCCGAGGCCGGTGCCTCCGTGGCGGCGCTTCGACCCGCCGTCGACCTGCTCGAACCGGCGGAACAGACGCTCGTGGTCCTTGGGGTCGATGCCCGGTCCGTCGTCGGACACGCAGAACGACAGGAGCTTGCCGTCGCTGGCCACCGACACCCGCACGTTGCCCCCACGCGGCGTGAACTTGAGCGCGTTGCCGATCAAGTTGATCAAGATCTTGTCAAACTTGGCCACGTCGAGTGTCACCACTCCGATCGAGCTGTCGACGCTCTCCAGCCGGAGCTCGAGTCCGCGCGCGACCGCGGCCGAGGTCATGTCGAGCACGAGCTGGGTCAGGTGTTCTCGGATGTCGATCGGTTCCAGCTCGAGCTCGAGACGGCCCGCCTGCTGCTTGCTGAAATCCAGGATGTCATCCGTCAAGGTCTTCAGGCGGTGCGCGTTGCGGTAAGCGCGCTCGAGCACCTCGATCACCTCGGGCGCCAGGCTCGAGCGCCGCTCCGACAGCAGCGCCTCGACCGGGCTCAGGATCATGGTCAGCGGCGTGCGCAGCTCGTGGCTCATCGTCGCCAGGAAGTCACTCTTCGCGCGGTTGCCGGCCTCCGCTTGCTCCTTGGATCGGCTGAGCTCGCGCTCCATCGCCTTTCGGGCGGTGATGTCCGAGAAGATGCCGAGCACGCCGGTGACGCTGCCGTCCTCGGCGTGCAGGGGAACCTTGCTGCACAGAACGATCTTATCGTTGCCCCCGGCGTCGAGGTTCGTCTCCTCGACGTCGAGCTGCGGCTTGCCCGATGCGATCACGCCCAGGTCGTCTTTGCGGTAGCGGTCCGACTGCTCTTTGGTCCAGGGCATGTCGTAGTCCGTCTTGCCCACGACGTCGTCGGCCTTGTCGAGGCCGGCGAGCTTGGCGAACAGGTCGTTGCCGCCACGAAACACACCCTCGCGATCCTTCCAGAACACGAAGAACGGAATGCTCGCGATCACCGTTCGGAACGCGGCGCGCTGCTGAAGCAGCAAGGCGCGCTCGGTCTCGAGCGTCTCGGTGCGCGCGATCAACGCGCGCAGACACCGCTCGAGCTCCTCACTTCGTGCCGCATCAGGCTCGAACGCTCGAGACAGGAGTGCCCTGGCAGCGACGACGGCGCTCGCCGGCTCATCGTCCTGACGGGTGTCGGCAGCTGCTTTCCCCATCTCCTGCCCTACGGCGCGCTCCCCTGGTTTCATAGTAGACGCGCCGATCACCTAGGCGACGATGTAGACTCGGCAGCGAGGGAGCGGCAGAGCGGGAGCGGCCTTCCAAGCGCCGCTCTGCTACAGCGACTCGACGAACGCGATCAGAGACTCCCGCTCCGCCACCGTCATCCCCTCAAACGCCAGCCGCGCCCCAGCCCCTTCGCCGCCATGCCAGAGAATGGCCTCCGCCACGCCCTCGGCGCGCCCATCATGCAACAACCGCTCATGACCGCTCACCAGGCCGTACAGCCCAAGCCCCCAGAGCGGAGGTGTGCGCCATTCGGAGCCGTCGGCGCTGAAGCTGGGGCGTGCGTCGCCGAGCGCGGAGCCGAGGTCGTGGAGTAACAGGTCGGTGTACGGCCAGATGCGCTGGCTGCGCAGCTCGGGCAACGCGGCTGCTGTCGACGTGACGTGACTCGGCACATGGCAGCCCGCGCAGCCCGCTTGCACAAACAGTTGCTCGCCCTGTTGCACGGTGACGTCGTCCGCGCCGCGCCGCGCCGGCACCGCGAGCAGCCGTAGATAGGACTCGATGCGGTCGAGCACGCGCTCTCGGAGCTCGGGCTCGAGCGCGGCGGCCAGGCGAGCGCACGCGCGCTCTCGGTCCGTGCAGCCGCTGTCGGGGTAGAGCAGGGAAGTGACGCCGAGATCGGCCGCCAGCGCCGAGGCGATTTGCTGTCGCAGATTGGGCTGCTCCGCTTTCCAGCCGAAGCGCCCGGCAACGAGCGCGCCCTGTTGGCGATCCCAGACTCGATTCAGGCGCCCGGATACGCCGTCGCCGTCGCGATCTTCGGGGTCTTCCAGCTCGAGCAAGCGGGCTTCGGGAATGGCTTCGAGCAGACCGAGGCCGATCGTTGCCGGAGCGACGCGCGGCGAGAGCGCGAGGGGTGCCCCGGTGGGCCCATACTGGAGGCTTTCGATGTGATACGTGGGCGAGCCCAGGCGGTAGGGCGTGCCCTCCGGGTAGCTGCCGTCGAGCGGGGTGTAGTCCACGCGCGGCGTGCCCTCGGCGTCGACGCCTGCGACGCCGAGCGTCTGCAGTTGCTCGCCGTACAGTGCGTCCGGTTCGGGCGCGCCCTGCTCGTCACGTGCCCCGGTGCCGAGGTGCAACACCAGCCCCACGAAGGCCTCGCCGGGTTCGAGCGGCGGGCGCCCGCGCCCCCCGCCGAGGTGGCAATCAGCGCAGGCGCGGGCGTTGAACAGCGGTCCCAGCCCCGCGCGGGTCTCGATGGGCGTGGGCGGTGGCAGCCAGGGCTGCCGGTAGAAGCCCTGACCCGAATTGAAGAACAGCTGGCTCTCTCGACTGCTGTTGGCTGCGCGCTGCGCGAAGGCTTCGCGATCGAGGCGTGGGTTGGTCAGCTCTCCGCCGGGCCCCGTCACGCCGCTCGCGGGCGCGAGCTCCGTGCGGTCGACCTCGCTCTGGCAGGCACTGGCCACGCTGAGGCTGGCCGCCCACCAAGCAGCCGCCAGACATACGGGCAGTGCGCTGACTCGGCACACACCAGCACACTAGCCGGCGGCCTGAACCGCCGGTAGGGCGCGGCTTCGAATACTGGAACAGCGGGCGTCGCGTGGTATCCTGGGCCAGATGCCGCGGCCCCAACGATCGTCGTGGCGTTGGCATCGCCGCACGCCGTACGGCGCGGCGCTCTTGTTGTGGACTGCCTGCAACGTATCGCTGTGGCACAACCAGTCCGGGTCGTCTCCGGCCTCTGCTCCGTCGATGAGCGAGGGGGTAGATACCGAGCCCCACGCCGCGCCGCCGGCTGACCCACGCGATCTGCCCGAGCCCACCGCGTCCCCGGAGATCGCAGCGCAGGCTCCCGTCGACGCCATCGCAGCGGCGGCCGAGGCCGAGGGCGCCGTAACAGAGCGGGTCGGCGCAGCCCCAGCGACGGAATCGGTTCCGTCCGATGCTCCCGCCGCGCCGGCGTCCAGCTCTGCGCCGTCCAGCTTCCCCCCGTATGCCGGGCACCCCGACGACGCCACGCCGCCCGTGATCGAGCTCGAGGGCAGCGAGAATCTCGACTACTACTACGGCCAGCTCACGCTCAGCGAGCTGGGAGTGAAGGGCGCCATCACGCGCGCCAGTCAGTGGGGTGACTCCGTGATCGGCGGCGATGGCCTCACGGAGGCCATTCGCCAGCGCCTGCAGCGGCGCTTCGGTGATGCCGGTCACGGCTTTCATGCGCTCGGCAAGTACAGCCGCTGGTACTCGCATCGCGGCGTGCGCTACCAGGAGCGGCGCGAGTGGGACACCTGCCTCATCATCTTCAAGTGCGAGAAGGACCGGCGCTACGGCTATGGCGGGGTCTCGAGCGTGTCGGAGGGCCGCGCGCTCAGCATGTGGGCCACCGTCCCCGACGACCTCGGGCACAACCTGTCGCGCTTCGAGCTCTGGTACCAGAAGCGCCCCGACGGGGGCCGCTTCGAGATCCGCGTGGATGGCCGCGTCGCGCGCGTGGTGGACAGCCGTGCCCGCGAGGTGAGCGACGACGTGGAGAGCGTGCAGTTCGAGGATGGCGAGCACGAGATCGAGGTGGCCGCGCTCGGCACGGGCGTGGCCCGCGGCTACGGCGTGGTGCTGGAGCGGGACACACCCGGCGTGGTCTGGGATGAGCTCTCGCTGATCGGCAGCTTCATTCAGCGGCTCGACTACGAGGACCCCGAGCACATCGCCGGGCAGGTCCGGCGCCGAGACGTGGATCTGTTGGCGTTCATGTTCGGCGGCAACGACCTGTCGCGCGAGCATTCGGATCTGAAGACGACCACGCTGCCCTACGAGGCAGAGTATGCGCGAGTGCTGCGCAAGTTCCGGGCGGGCAAGCCGAGCGCTTCGTGCCTGATCCTGGCCATGACCGATCACGCTCGCAAGGTGAACGACGCCATCGTCTCGCGTCCCGGGGTCGCGCGGCTGGTGGCTGCGCAGCGCAAGGTGGCGCTCGCCGAGGGCTGCGCCTTCTTCGATACCTACATGGCCATGGGCGGCGCCGGCGCCGTCGAGAAGGGCCGGCAGAGCAAGCCGCCGCTCGCCTCGCCCGATTTGCGTCATCCCACCGTCGCTGGCCAGCGCCGCATCGCGACGCTGCTGTACGACGCGCTCATGCACGGTTACGCGAACTTCCGGCGCGCCCATGTGGGGCAGCCGCTGCCCGCACTCGACACTGCGAACGCGGGAGGCTAACGCTACGCCCATGCCGCTCTGCCACGCTCCGTTTCCCGTCGTCTTGCTCGCGCGGACGCAGCTGTCCCTGGCGTGGCTGTCACGCGCGCGGAGGGGGCTGGTGCGACGGCTGCTGCCGGCGTTCGCGCCCGTGGTCGTACTGCTCGGCGCTGCGGATGCCGGCGCCTACTGCCGCACGCGCACCTGCCAGCTGGATAGCAAAGTCGCGTGCCCCAGGGACGCGGTCACGGGCTGCTACACCAACGGCGTGCCCGTCTTCTGGGGCGACACTTGCCTGAGCTACGCGATCCAGCGTGACGGCTCCCTCGCCGACGGCATCACGGCCGAGCAGGTCGCGCCGCTCGTGGCCGACGCTTTCCGTGCCTGGAGCGACGTGACCTGCGCGAACGGCGGCACGCCACCCATCACCGCGCTGAGCCAGGGCAGCATCGCCTGTGACGGCGTCGAGTTCAACTGCGAGCTGCCGGAAGCCAACAGCAACCTGATCGTGTTCCGCGACGAGTTCGTGGACACGCTCGGCTTTCATTTTGGCACCATCGCGCTCACCACGCTCACCGCCAGCAAGACCACCGGGCAGATCTTCGACGCGGACATCGAGATCAACTCCCGGGATGAGGATTTCGTGCTCGGCCCGGTCCCAGAGGGCAGCCAGGCGCGCGACCTGCGCGGCGTCATCAACCACGAGGTCGGGCATCTGCTCGGACTTTCCCATCCGAATGTGCGCGGCGCGCTGATGTACGACAGCTACGAGGCCACGGTGCTGCCGGCTGCGGACGACATCGCCGGCATCTGTGACATCCGCCGCGGTTCGAGCTCCGACCCGGAGTGTTCGGTGATCGAGTTGCCCTCCGACGCGGGTTGCGTGGGTTCGGACACCAGCTGCAAGAGTCAGCCCATGGTGCTCGAGCAGGAGCAAGACGCCAGCTGCGCGTGTCAGCTCGGCCCGCCCTCCGCAGCGCCCCGAGCATGGGCCTGGCTGAGCGGGTTGCTGGTGGCTTGCTGGCTGCGGCGCCGGCGCTGACAAGGAACATGATGGCCGGGGGGGCACCTTCAGCCACTACCGGAGCTGTCGGGCAATCTCGGACAGCCCGCAGCTGCCGCTGGCCGGCGTTCCCCCGCCGTTCGTAGTCGCTCCGCACGCGAGGAGTGTTTGGCTCGGCCATGGCGCGCGGCCCGGCGACACCAGGAGTGCCCTCCTATCGACGCCCATCGACGTACAGGGACGAGCCCCCCTCGTCGCCGCGAGCGCGGCACTGCAGCGCCGTTTCCGCGCTCGAGTTTTGCTCCGCAGCTCGGGCTGGAGGGCTACTGGCGGCCGCGCGACCCCAACACCGGCAAGCCGCCGGTCCTGGTCGCACAGAACTGAGCCCCCGTAGCAGCGTTCCAATGCGTGACGTAAGGTGTATCGTGACCTTGGCGAAAGCCGCGTTGGGGGCGTCGAAAGGAAAACATGAACATCGCGTTGTGGATCTTGCAGGTGTTGCTAGCGCTGGCCTTTCTTGCACACGGCATCCTGTTCCTGTCGCCGCCGCCCGAGATCGCCGTGCAGATGAACGCGCTGCTGCCGCGCTGGTTTCAGCTGTTTCTCGGCGTGGCGGAGCTGCTTGCCGCCGTGGGCCTCACGCTGCCTGGGTTGACGCGCATCCGGCCGGGGCTCGTCCCAGCGGCCGCGGTCGGCGTGATGGTGGTGACAGTGTCCGCGACGGGCCTGCATCTGGTGCGCGGCGAGGTCAGCTCGGCGGCGATCACGTTCGTGTTGTTGCTCGCTGCCGCCTTCGTCGGCCACGGGCGTTGGCGGCGCCATCCCATCACCCCGCGCTGAGCGCCGGCATCACTCCCGAGCTTCCCGAAGAGCCGCCCGACATCGGCCGGAGCGAGGAACGTGCGACTTTCGCTCGGGCGCCGCGCCTCGATCCACGTAATTTTCGAAGCGGGGAGAAGCACTCCCTCGACCGGCGCTCAGGGCAAGGAGGAATGTAATGATGGGCTGGAAAGCTGCGAGGCGCTGGCGCGGAGCCACGCTGGTCTGTGGCATGTGCGCTGGTTGCTCAGGCGGCCTGCGCTCACGCGGCTCGAGCAGCCCCGACGAATGGATCCGCCTCGACACGCCGCACTTCTCGATCAGCAGCAACCTGGAGCCGCGCAGCGCAGAGCGCATCGCGCGCACCCTGGAGGAGACGCGAGCCTGCCTGCTCGCGCTGGCCTGGACGGGGGCCAGCGATCCGCGCGGACGGA
>Ga0207675_100007262_pt1 | contig 10474 bp, 7 predicted proteins | sample KBSSwiS42_FD_184305 | JGI IMG/M metagenome (GOLD analysis project Ga0207675, IMG submission 184305) | Switchgrass rhizosphere microbial communities from Kellogg Biological Station, Michigan, USA - KBS Switchgrass S4-2 (SPAdes) (version 2) | ecosystem: Host-associated > Plants > Roots >...
GCAGGACCAATTCCACGCCATCTGCATGTGCATCGGGTCTCGTGTGCCGCGCGATCTCGCGATCCCGGGGCGGCAGCTCACGGGCATCCATTTCGCAATGGACTTCCTCACCCAGCAGAACAAGCGGGACGCCGGCGACGTTCTCGATCCGGCGCAGGATATCCTGGCGACCGGCAAGCGCGTCGCGGTGATTGGCGGGGGCGATACGGGTAGCGACTGCATCGGGACGTCGAATCGGCAGGGGGCCATCAGCGTCGCCAACCTGGAGCTGACGCCGAGACCTCCAGATGACCCGGCCCCACACACGCCCTGGCCGCTCTGGCCGTTGATGTACCGCACCTCGAGCTCCCACGAGGAAGGCGTGGAGCGGGACTTTGCGGTGACCACCACCGAGTTTCTCGGCGCCGGCAGCCAGGTTCGAGCTCTCAAGTGCGCCCGCCTGCAGCCCAAGGAGGGGCGGCTCGAGCTCGTCCCGGGCTCGGAGTTCGAAATTCCCGTGGACCTGGTGCTCCTGGCCATGGGCTTCGTGCACCCGGAGCCGACGGGCATCGTGCAGCAGCTCGGGCTGGAGCTGACCGAGCGCGGAAACATCAAGGTGAATCGCAACTTGATGACGGGCGTACCGGGCGTGTTCGCCGCCGGCGATGCGCAGCGTGGGCAGTCGCTCGTGGTCTGGGCCATCGCCGACGGGCGGCGCGCCGCGCGCGAGCTAGACCGCTACCTGATGGGCCGCTCCGAGTTGCTGACGCCGAAGCTCGCCGGCGTGCTGCGCTAGCACGACGACGCACAGCGTATTAGCCGAGCGGCTCGGCGGCGCTTTCGTTCAATCCTGAGAGGATGCTCTCGCGCACGGCGGCCAGGAGCTCAGCCGTGCGCGAGCGACCGTAGCTCGCTGCGTCCACGGGCGGACCGATCACGACCCGCACGCGCTGATCCCTGTGCACCTCCGTGTCCTTGGCACGCAGCACGCGCAGCGTGCCGTCCACTGCTACGGGCAGGATGCGCAATCCGGCGTCAATCGCCAGATGGAAGCCACCGCGTTTGAACGCCCCGAGCTGGCCGTCCACGCTGCGGGTGCCCTCGGGAGCGATCCAGACGCTGGTCTGGTCTCGCTGCAGGCGTTCCCGCGCCGCCGCCAGACTGCGGATCGCCTTGGTGTGCCGTGAGCGATCCACCTCGATGAAGCCCGAGTAGCGCATCGCACTGCCCATCACGGGAATGCGAAACAGCTCGCGCTTGGCGACCATGCGCAACGGAATGCCGAGGGCTTGAAACACCACCGGGATGTCGAAGTGGGACTGATGGTTGCTCATCACGACCAAGCTCTCGCCGGGTGTGATGTGCTCGCGACCGCGGGTCTCGATCGTGATGCGCGCGAGCGCCACGAGATTGTGGGACCAACTAGCCAAGCGACGGTCACAGATCCTCGGACTCACTCGGCCGAGCAGGCCGTCGATGATCGTCGGAACACAGATCTTTGCCGTTTCGAAAGCGGCCAATGCCAGAACACCCGCGGAGAACACTGCTGAAGCTCCCTGACCGAGCGGCGGTTATAACCAAGGCGTCGCGCCCGAGTCTTTGACTTCCCCCAGCGAGACCAGCTTGGCGGGTTTCTGCGGCTCGCCGTGCTGCGCCCCCGGCGCTGGTGACTTGACGCTGACCCACCAGACGTCAAAAGCCAGCAGGCGATCTTCCGCTCGTCCGGTCCGCTGGGGCCAGCGCTCCAGGTACTCTTTCAAGTGCTGCCGGTACGGAGCGTAGCGCGCGAAAAACATCTTCAGATGGTAGTCACACCAAAACTGGTTGTGGCCCCAGCCGACGCGCGTCTCGGGATTGAAGTCGGGCTCTTGCCCGGTCAGGGGATCCACCTTGCGCCCGTCTACCGTCCGAGCATCTACCACCATCCGGCCGTCCTCGTACGGTGGCTCCGGAGCAAACATGCGCCAGCCCTGGAGCAAGCGAAACGTGTCGACCACCGCTTGCAGCGCGGGAGGCTGCGACGCGCGAGGAAAGCGCCGCCGCGACCAGTCGTTGTCGGTGCCCAGCTCGTTGACGGTCATCACGAGAGCCAGGATCACCAGGCCTTCGCGCAGGGCGACGCTGGTCGTGTTCCAGGCATCGGGCCACAGCCGTCGCACGGGAGGCTCGAGCTCTGTCGTGGGAAGCTCTGCGGCAGAGGTAGCGGCCTGTTGCGGGCGGGTGACGCCGCAGCGGCCCAGACCCAGGCTCGCGGAGACCTCGTGCCGGCGCTGCGCGAACGCCACATAGCCGAGCCGCGCCAACCAGGAGATGCCGGGTATGCGCAGCAGCCAGCCAGAGCCCAAACCGGCCAGGGGCAGCACGCCGAGCAGCGCCGCGAGCGCGCGTTCCCGCAGCAACCGCTGGCCATCCGCGGTCAGCACCACGAGCGTCCGATCCAGCAAGTCTGGGCTCAAGTCGGGCGGGATCTCTGAGCTTTCGTCGTTACCAACGAACTTCAGACGCTCGTACACGTCCCAGCGCTGCAGCACCCTGCAGATCTGAAAGCAGACGCCACAATCGGCATCGAAAATCACCGTGAGTGGCCCGCCGCGCGGCGCGAGCCTGCGCCTGAGCCAATGCCAGTCGGCGGCCGACAAGGGCCAGAAAAAGAAGATCGTCATCACATACGAGAACGGCCCGAGGCGCGACGTGGCCGCGATGCCACCGTGCAGACCCAGCGCGAGCAAGAACGCGAGGCGCCTCAGCCAGACCTGCCAGAAAGGTATCAGCAGGATGACCGACAACGTGATCTCCACGGCCAGCGTCGCGTAGGTGAAGCCTTGCAGGAGCCAGAACGGCGCATGCTCGCGGGCGAAGATACCGAACCAGGTCACGATGCGATTCTGGTACAAAAACCAATGGATCGCCGAGCCGTTGTGCCAGCCCTCGCCGGTCTTGTGCACGGCATTGAAGAAGTAGATGGCGCTCCACTGAAACAGCAGCGCGAACACTGCCAGCGAGTAGAAGCGCTGCGCGGGCTCCGGCGTGTGCTGCCGGCGATTCAGGTCGGCGCTGTCGCGCTCGACGCGGCGGCGCATCGAGCTGACCAGTGCGTCGAGCGACAGGCGGCGCCCGAGTGGCAGAAATAGCGTCCAGAACGTGAGCAGATTGATGACGACCGTGCCACCGTTCTCCACCATCAGGTTGCGCGCATCGAGGCTGGTGATGCAGATGAACGAGAGCAGGTGAAAGAGCCGCGTGCGATAGCCGAGCGTGAACGTGAGAAAGACGGCCAGCGTGAGCGCGAAGGCGACCTGGACTTCGGGCTGCGTCGAGAATGCGTGGTAGAGCGATACCACTCCCCTGCCCAGGGGCCGGAAGAGGGAGAAGTGGTTCGGGAGAATCCCGTCGTTGGTATAGAAGTCGCGCGCAACGCTCCAGCAATTCAAAAGCTGGACACTGAGCAGGAGCCCAAGAACGATGCGAAAAAAGCCGAGCCAGCGCAGATCCGCTCGGCAGTAGCACTCTTCGACCCAGGCGACCCCGTTCCGTAGCCGGCCAATCGGACCATGCAGCGTCGTCTCTGCCACGCGGGGGCGGACTCTAGTGGCATGGATCCTCAGAGGCGATGGGAATCTAGAGGCGCGGCTGCCGTGAGCCAGCGACTCTGCTCTTTGGGTTTTTTTCCTCCAATGTTTTAGGCTGCGCGACAACCTTTGATCGCAGTGTCGCTAGCCTCGCGATGGCGAGAGCCCGACGAGACCTCCCCATGAAAGTACAGTGCGGACAGTGCCCAGCCCAATACGCCGTCGCTGACGAGCGCATCCGCGACAAGAAGGTCAGGATACGCTGTAAGCGCTGCAACGCTGCGATCGTCGTCGACGGCAAGGTCGTGCCTCCCCTGGTCACGTCCACTCCAGCGCCACGCTCCGCACGCGCTCCTTCCGGCATGCCGGCGCCGGAGAGTGCGCTGCCGTCGAGCCCGGAGCCCGAATCCCGCCCGTCGCCTCGTCCGGTGGCCCACACCATCATGGGCGGTCTAGAAGCGCCCCTCGCCCGACAACTCGTCACGGAGCACGTCGCGCAGCAGGGCTCCTCTGGGCCGCCGTCGCCTGCCCGCGGCGACGCGGACGCCTGGGGATGGCAACCGCGGCCTGGGATGCCCGAGCCCGATCGAGGCTTAACCGAGCCACCGGCGCGGGGCGCGGCCGATCGCTGGCGAGTGGCGCTGACGCAGCAAGACCTGCGCTGGATGACCACGCAGGAGATCACCCAGGCCTTTCGAGATGGAGCGGTCAAGTCGGAGACCTTCGTGTTTCGCGCTGGAATGGCCAGCTGGGTCACGTTGCTGGAGGTAACCGAGATCGCCGAGGCGCTCGCTGCAGCGCAGCTCGTTTCGCGCCTGCAGGCACCGCGAGCGCCCAGCGTCGCGGAGGAAGAGAGCTCTCGCCCCTCGACTCCAGTGCCGCGCCGTGTCTCGTCGCTGCCGCCGCCGCGCAAGCCGACTCGCACTCCCAGCGCCTCGGCGGCGGAGTCCAGCGACGCTGCCGTGCGCAGAGAGACGGCCTCCGATGCCGAAGAGTCCCTGCCCTTCGCGCTGGTCTCCGGACGCTCCAATGGCGCAAAGAGGTCGCACGATGTCTCCGCCGCGGATGCCGCCACCGCCGAGCCCATCGCCGCGCTCGATGCTTCGTTGCGGGAGTTGGCGGCACGGGAAGCGGCGCGGGAGGAAGCTGCAGCTCGCGAGGCCGCCGCGGGCGAAAGCGCCGGAGCGGTGACGCCATCGAGTCCGGCGGCCACTGACACCCCGGACAATGGCGCGGCACCCGAGCTGGCCGCTGTGCCCGCCCCGGCGCCCGTGCCCAGCCCCCTCGAAGCGGTACCCACCTCTGCGGCGCAGCCCGAGCGCGGGAGCCGCCTGTGGATCTGGCTGCTCGTCGTGCTGCTGATCGCCGCCGCAGCGGTCTTCTACTTTCGCTTCAGCCTCGGGCTGCCGTGAGCTCGGCATGCTGTCGACGAATTGGCCCGTGAGCCTTCACTCGGTGAAGGCGGCGTCGCGCGCAGGGCAAATTTTTCACTCTGCTTGTTGGGTGGACACCGCGCTCTAGCGTGGCTTCGGCATGCCTGGGCAATGTGCCCGTGTCCAGTGTAGGGCCGCGGTCGCGCTCGAGGCGCGTCGAACCCACATCACTTCTCGACGACACTCTGACGAAATGCCCACTGTTCACTTAGTGCGTGAGGCACGTGCGACCGCAGAAGCTCAAAAGCGGCGCAGACATCGGAAAACGTTGGATCGGCGGCGACGACCCCACAGACTGCCACTCGCGAGTGCCTATTTGACTAAATCGCGTTAGAACCCCCCGGACCCCAGCACTCTTCCGCTCTCGTTCGAGCGCTCGGCTCCTCGAGAGAACCTCGCGACGTCCCCAAACCTCCAATCGGTACGAAAACTTCGATGGCGACCAAGAACTCTCTGACCATTACCGACAACCGCACCAGCAAGACTTATGAACTTCCGATCGTCGATGGGACAGTCTCCACGATGGGGCTGCGCGCCATCAAAGCCGACGAGGCCGACTTCGGCTTGATGGGGTACGACCCCGCGTTCATGAATACCGCGTCCTGTCGCTCGTCCATCACGTTCATCGATGGCGATGAGGGTATCTTGAGGCACCGCGGTTATCCCATCGAGCAACTCGCTGAAAAGTGCTCGTATTTGGAGATCGCCTACCTGCTCATGAACGGGGATCTGCCGAGCGCTTCGGCGCTCGAGACGTTCGCCGCGGAGATCAGCGCGGAGAGCTCCTTGCACGAGAACATGAAGGGCTTCATCCAGAGCTTTCTCCCGAACGCGCACCCCATGGGCATGTTGATCGGAGCGATGGGTGCGCTCGGCACCTTCTACCCGGACGCCAAGCAGGTGCTCGACGCCAAGGTGCGGCGGCTGCAGATGGCGCGCATCATCGCGCAAATTCCGATCATCGCTGCCTGGAGTTACCGACATGGCGTCGGCAAGCCCTTTGTCAATCCAGACCCGACGCTCGGCTACACCGCCAATTTCCTGAGCATGATGAAGCGCGGCTCGGAGGCGCACTACGCGGCGCATCCGGACATCGTCAAAGCATTGGACGTGCTGTTCATCCTGCATGCCGACCACGAGCAGAACTGCTCCACCAATACCATGCGCGCCATCGGCAGCTCTCAGGCCGATCCCTTCTCGGCGGTTGCGGGCGCCGCTGCGGCGCTCTACGGGCCGCTGCACGGCGGCGCCAACGAGGCCGTGTTGCACATGCTGAACGAGATCGGCACCATGAGCGCCGTTCCGCAGTTCATCAAAGACATCAAAGGCGGCAGCGGCGGGCGGCGCCTGATGGGCTTTGGTCACCGCGTGTATAAAAACTACGATCCGCGCGCCAAGGTAATCAAGAGCCTCGCGGATCGCGTGTTCGACATCCTGGGCAAGCAGAACCCACTCTTGCAGATCGCGCGCGAGCTCGAGCGCATTGCCCTGCAGGACGAGTATTTCGGCAAGCGGAAGCTCTATCCGAACGTAGATTTCTATTCAGGTCTTATCTACCAAGCCCTGGAGATTCCTATCGATTTGTTCCCCGTTATGTTTGCCATCCCGCGCGCTTCTGGCTGGCTCGCGCAGTGGGAGGAGCTGCTCATGGACAAGGAGCAGAAGATCGCTCGGCCCCGGCAGATCTACACCGGAATCATGCTCCGGGACGTGAAGCGCTGAGCTCCGTGGCAGCGTTGCCGCTCTGCCGCCCGCCGCCGAAGGGCAAGGCGCCGGCGGCGAGCTTCGCGACGTGGGGGGACGCGGATGTGCCCGCTTGCCCACCGGCAACTTGGCGCTCAGCTCAGGAACTCGCGGATGCCGGCGCAGACCTCGTCCTGATCGGCTGCGCTCAGTCCGAACCAGAGCGGCAAGCGCAGCAGTCGCCCCGCGAGGTCCTCGGTCACGGGCAAGGAGCCGTCTTCGTAGCCCCACTTGCGTCCCATCGGCGATAGATGCAGCGGCACGTAGTGGGAGACGGCCTGGATGCCCTTCTGGCGCAGGTGATTGGCCAGGCCTTCGCGAGCCTGCTCGTTGCGCAGCAGGATATAGAACATGTGGTAGTTCTGGCGGCAGTGCGCGGGCACGCGCGGGCCGCGCAATGCGCCGCTGCGCTCGAGCGGTGCCAGGCGCTCGGAATAGCCTTCGTGAATCGATCGGCGGCGCTCGAGGATCGGATCGAGTTGTTCGAGCTGCGCTTGCAGGAAAGCGCAGCTGATCTCCGCGGGCAGGAAGGAAGAGCCGACGTCAACCCAGGTATACTTGTCGATCTCGCCCCGGAAGAATTTCTGCCGATTGGTGCCCTTGTCGCGGATGATCTCCGCGCGCTCGAGCAGGGAGCGGTTGTTGATCGTGAGCGCCCCGCCCTCCCCCGATACGTAGTTCTTGGTGTCGTGAAAGGAGTAGGCTCCGAGATCGCCGATCGCTCCGAGCGCCCGTTCCCGATAATAAGCGTGCACCCCCTGCGCGGCGTCCTCGACCACCAGGATGCGATGCTTCTTGGCGAGCTGACAGAGCACGTCCATCTCACAGCCGACTCCGGCGTAGTGGACCGGCACGATCGCCTTCGTGCGTTCGGTGATGGCGGCCTCCACCAGCGTCTCGTCCAGATTGAGTGTGTCGGGCCGGATGTCGACGAACACGGGGCGTCCGCCCGCGCGCACGAAGGCGTTCGCCGTGGACACGAAGGTGTACGACGGCAGGATCACCTCGTCCCCCGGCTGAACGTCGCACAAGAGCGCGGCCATCTCGAGCCCGGCCGTGCAGGAAGGCATCATCAGCACCTTCGCGATGGCGAATTTCTCTTCCAGAAAGCGCGCGCACCCCTTGGTATAGCGCCCGTCCGCCGCGATCTCCCCCGCCGCAATGGCGCGCGTTACGTATTCGATCTCCTTGCCCGAGATGTGCGGCTTGTTAAACGGGATTCGATGGGCCATGCGTCGTTCGACTGACTCCTCTCCGAGCCATCCTCGGGTGGCCCGACGGGCCGGGCAAGTTTCACCGTCAGGAGAGCATGCGGCAGCGCCGAATGCCACCAACTCCCAGAAGTAACGGACCCGATCCAGGAGGCTAAAGAGCCTTCCCGTTGCCCTGATGGGCTCGCTCCGGATGGCCGATTCCGGTTGCGAGAGCTGCCGCTCGCGGCTGGATCCCCAGCGCCTCTGCCAGTGCCTCCGCCCCCCGCCGGTGGTGAAACTCGCGCGCCATCTTCTGGCGCGAACCCTGGCTGAGACGGCGCGCGAGCTCCGGTTCGTCCAGCACGCGCGCAATCGCCGCGGCGAGCGCGCGGGCATCTTGCGAGGGTACCATCAGCGCATCGACGTCGGGATCGATCAGCTCTCGCATGCCGCCCACATCGGTCACGACCGCGGGTGTCTGCATTGCCATGGCTTCCATCGCCGCGACGGAGATCCCTTCGTCCAGGCTCGCCAGCACGAACACGTGCGCGGCTTCTATACCTTGACGGTGGCGCTGCTCGGAGACCGACCCCAGAAACTCCACGCTCCCCTCGAGTTTCAGGGCGCGGACCTGTTCCTCCAGGGCTTGCCGGTAGCCGGTCACCCCCTCCTCGCCCCCCGCGATCTCCAGGCGCACGCGCCGGCCGCGTGCCAGGAGACTGATCGCCTCCAGCAGGTACTTGTGACCCTTCACCGGGTGCAGGCGCCCACAGGTATAGATGCGGCAGACTTCGCCCGCCTGCCAGGGTCGATAGGGCGCCGCTCGCTGGGCTTGATCGAGATCGACCCCCATGGGCGCGATCCAGATTCGCTCGGGCGCGACGTCGCCGAGCTGCTCTCGGACCTCGGCCAAGAGCCGGCGCGACATGACCAGCGCGAAGGAAGCGTCCCGCCACTTCTCGCGCTGGTTCGGGCCGTAGCCCTCCAGCGAGGCCAGCAGCGTCAGGCTGTAGTTGATGCCGGTGAGAGCAGAGGCGAACGCCGCGACGTGCGCGGCGTCTCCGGCGGACAGCACGTGCAGCTGCGTCCAGCCGCGCTCGCGCGCCAGCGCGGCAAATCGCCCCGCGACCACGATCAGCGCTGCCAGTCGCAGGCGCTGTGTGAGCGTGACGTGCTCGACCTCGAGGGGCACGAGCAGACAACGAGCCAGCGCCTTCGGCCCGGCGCGCAGCAGCGCCTTGACCGTCTCGCTGACGTCGCGCCGGGAGAACGGCACGAGGTAGTGGGTGAGGCTCATCGCCTGCTCGGACCACTCGTGGCAGACGAGCTTGGGGCGCCGCGTCGACACCAGGTCCACCTCGATCCCGAGCTGCTCGAGCGCGCGCCGCTCGCGCCAGATCCAGGTGTGGGTCTGACCGGGAAACTCGGGCACGAGATAGCCGATGCGTGCTTTCATCCCGCGGTTTTTACTCCTCGAAGCACGCGAGTGCCAACAATGGCGGCCCAGACCCTCAGGGCTGCCTCGCGCGGGCTGGCCAGAAGCGAGCGCGCCCGCCCAGCGCAGCGCCGTAGTCGCTGTGCTCGCGCAACGCCGCTTCCTCGCACCGGATGCGGACCCGCAGCATCACCCCGTTCAGCAGCGTAAAGACCAGGGCCGTCAGCCACGCCGAGTGCACGAGTGGCACCGCGAGGCCCTCCAGTACCACGGCCAGGTAATTGGGGTGGCGCAGGAAGCGAAAGGGGCCTCCCACCACCGGCGGCATGCCGGGCAGCACGAGCACGCGGACGTTCCAGCGCCGGCCGAGACTCGCGATCGTCCAGTAGCGCAGCGCCTGGCAGCCGACGGCGAGAGCCAGACAAGGCCAGCCGAGCGCGGCAATGAACGGTCGCGAGCCCCACCAGACCTCGAGCACGCAGCCGCACAGAAACGACGTGTGCAGGAGCTTCAGAGGCAGCAATTGGCCGTGGCCGAATTCGAGCGCCCCACGCTCGACCGCCCAGGCTCGATTGCGGCGGCTCAGCAGCAGCTCGTGGACGCGTTCCAGCGCGAGCAACGCGATCAGGGCCGAGTAGATCGTGCGGCTCACCACTCGAGCAGCACCAGCTCGGAGCAGAAGCCCGGGCCCATCGCCATCAGCAGAGCTCGCTCCCCGGGCGAGGGTTGACGCGACCGCCAGGTATCGGCCAGCACCAGCAGCACCGAGACACTGGAGAGGTTGCCGTTTGCGCGCAACTGCTGCCAGCTATGCTCGAGCTCGCGCGTGCTCAGCTCGAGCGCATCTTGAAAAGCCTCGAGCACCTTGGGTCCGCCGCTGTGCAACACCCAGTGCTGCACGTCTCGGCGCCCCAGACCCTGCTCGCCGAGAAAGCGCTCGACCTCCGCCCGGGCATGCCGCCGCACCAGGTCCGGAATGCCGGCGGACATGATCAGCTTCAAACCCTGGTCGCGGACGTCCCAACCCATCACCTGCTCGGTCTCGGGATAGAAGATCGAACGGGACGCCACGACCCGCGGCCCCGGCGCGCGCCCGCTGCCCGAGATCACGAGCGCGGCGGC
>Ga0207675_100007264_pt1 | contig 10472 bp, 9 predicted proteins | sample KBSSwiS42_FD_184305 | JGI IMG/M metagenome (GOLD analysis project Ga0207675, IMG submission 184305) | Switchgrass rhizosphere microbial communities from Kellogg Biological Station, Michigan, USA - KBS Switchgrass S4-2 (SPAdes) (version 2) | ecosystem: Host-associated > Plants > Roots >...
GACACTAGCAATCTATGATTCTAGTGCGGTTTTTGGATTTGAAGTTCCTACACAAACGCGCGGCTATAATGATAGGAACTTCAAATCCACCGCACTAGTATCGTTTCGGCCGGGGCGGTCCGGAACGCACGCGTGTCCGTGGCTCATGGCCTGGACTGACCTGGGGGCGCCAATGCTCAAGAAGATCCTGATCGCGCTCGCGGCGCTTGCTGTGGTGTTCGTGGGCTATGTCGCGATGCAGCCGTCGGAATTCCGCGTGGTGCGGAGCGCCACCGTTGCGGCGCCGACCCCCGACGTGTTCGCGCAGGTCAACAATTTCCACAACTGGCAGGCGTGGTCGCCCTGGGCGAAGCTCGATCCCGCGGCCAAGGCGACATTCGGCGGCCCGCCGGCGGGACCGGGCGCGGTTTTCACGTGGGCCGGCAACGACAAGATCGGCGAAGGGCGCATGACCCTGACCGAGAGCCATCCCACCGACCTGGTGAAGGTCAAGGTCGAATTCGTGAAGCCCTTCGAGGGCACCAATACCACCGAGTTCACGTTCAAGCCGCAGGGCGATCAGACGGCCGTCACCTGGAGCATGGCCGGTCACAACAATTTCGTCGCCAAGGCGCTCTGTCTGTTCATGAACATGGACAGGATGATCGGCCGCGATATGGAAAACGGCCTGGCGCAGCTCAAATCGGTGGTGGAGGCGGCGGTCAAGAAGTAGCCGCACGTGGCGGTCACTCCGCCGCCCGCGGCATGTTCCGGCGCACCCGTCCGCGCGGCGCGGTCGCGGGTCGTGCTTTCGGCGCCATGGCGCCGTCCGCCTTGCCGGAAAAGCGACCGGCGGCCCGCAGCGTCCTGAAATTGTCGATGATCTGCCCGGCCAGCGCGAACAGCTGAGCGACCTCGGCCTGGGTGAGGCCCTTGCTCGCGCGCTTGTTGGCGTCCGCGGCGCAGGCCATCAGCGCCTTCTCCAGCGCGGCGCCCGCGGGGGTAAGAAACACGTTGATCTTGCGGCGATCGGTGGTGTTGCGCACGCGGGTGATGAGCTTCGCCGCCTCGAGCGAGTCGAGGATCGCGGTCGACGATGCCATCTCGATGCCGATGCGGCGCGACAGCTCGGCTTGGGTGAGGCCGTTCTCCACCCACAGGTTCCGCAGATGCTGAAACTGCCCGAAGGTGACGCCGTGGGCGGCGAGCTGCGCGGTCAAGTAGCGGTTGAACGCCGTGTCGGCATCGCGCAGCAGCATGCCGATGCCGGTCTTGGGCGGCCGCGCAGGCGCCCCGCGCCGCCGCTGCGGCTTTTCCGCCGCCTCCCGCTTTTGCCGCGCCGCCATCTTTCAGCGCCTCTAATTATAAGGTACCATATGATATGGTATCATAACAATTGGGTCGAAGGGAGCGGGCCGATGGCCGAAATGTTGGTGTGCCGGGACGGCGAAATGGCCGAGGGCGGGGTGCGGATCGTGCGGGCCGGCAAATTCGAGATCGGGGTCATCCGCCACGAGGGCAAGTATTACGCCTACCGGAACTATTGCCCGCACCAGGGCGGCCCGGCCTGCGAGGGCCTGCGCATGCCGCAGGTGAAAGAACTCGTCGACGAGAACGGCGTCTTCCACGGCAAGACCTTCGACGAAACCGACATGCACATCGTCTGTCCGTGGCACGGCTACGAGTTCCACCTGTCGGACGGCTACCACGTCGCCGACCGGCGGCTGCGGCTGCAGAAGTTCGACGTGATCGAACGCGATGGAGAGGTCTATGTCGCCGTCTGACCAGGCCGCCCCAACCTTCGAAGCGCTGGCGAGCGAGATTTCCGCGCTCTGCGCCGATGCGATCGAAGCGGACCGGCTGGGCGACATCCCCGACGACTCGCTCGGGCAGGTGTTCGCCAGCGTGGTCCGGCTGTTCGCCGCCAAGGCGCAGGCCGGGCCGGCCCCGCGGCCGTTCGGCCGCAACAGCGGCGTCACCCCGACCGACGTCGTGATCGGCTGCAGCGCCATGCTCGATGCCGCCGGCCTCGCGGTGTTCGAGCTTGGGGCCTGGCAGGCGATGTCGCAGGTCGGCCGCCAGCCGAACCCGCGCAGTTAATAAGAGATCAGGAAAGGATCGCCCGATGAACGTCCACGCCAACAACTTCCGCGACCTCGCCGCCGCCGAGTTCGATACCACCACCTTGCTGGCGCATGCCGCGGACCAGGCGATCGAGCGCCGCTACGAGGATTTCTGCATCGTCGACGTCGACTGCCACCACTACGAGACCGAGGCCTTCAACGAGATCCTGCAATACATGGAGGATCCGGTCATCCGCCACGAGGCCAAGTATCAAGGCACGGCGCGTGGCGGCATCACGTCTTCCGACGGCTCGTACCAGGAGATCGGCGGACGCATCACCCGCTATCCCGGCCGCCGGATCGAGAAGGTCCCGCCGACCCCGCACCGCGACATCACCCTGATGCGGCGCTGGATGGACGCCATGGGCGTCGACATCGCCTGCATGTTCCCGACTCCGATGCTCAATCTCGCGGCCTGCCCGCGCGTGGAGGTCGAGGTGGCGATGGCGCAGGCCTACAATCGCTGGCTCTGCGATAAGATCCTCGGCGAGGAGGATCGCTTCAAGTCGATGCTCTACCTGCCGTTCAACGATCCCGAGGCCTGCTACAAGACCGTGCTGGAATTCGCCGATCGCAAGGGCGTCATCGGCTTCATGGTGACGGCGACGCATTATCGCGGCGTCTACGACAACGCCTACGCCAAGACCTACGCCGCGCTGCAGGAGCGCAACCTGCCGCTCGCATTCCATGCCGCGTTCAACTGGGCCGATTCCGGCCTGTCGATGACCAACCGCTTCATCGCCGTGCACGCGCTCGGGTTCGCCTGGCACAACATGCTGCACCTCACCAACTGGGTGGTGAACGGCATGCCGGAGCGCTTCCCGCGGCTCAAGACGATCTGGATCGAGAGCGGGCTCGCCTGGATCCCGTTCCTGATGCAGCGGCTCGACAACGAATACATGATGCGCACGTCGGACTGCGCGCTGCTCAAGAAGAAGCCAAGCGACTATATGCGCGACATGTATTTCACCTCGCAGCCGATGGAGATGGTGGACAACCGCGAGGCGCTGCAGCTCACCTTCAAGATGATCAACGCCGAGACGCAGCTGCTGTACTCTTCGGACTATCCGCACTGGGACATGGACCTGCCGAGCACCATCCACGACCTACCGTTCCTGAGCGAGCAGGCCAAGCGCAACATCCTGGGTGACAATGCCCGCCGGCTGTTCAACCTCGAGCCGGTGCTGTCGGAGGCCAAGCAGCTGCGCAAGGCGTCGCGCATGCCGCAGCAGCCGGAGATCAACAAGGTGTTCGGCGTCGCCAGCGCGGCGAAGTGAGCGAGACGTTATCCCGGCTCATGGCTCGAGACGCGCCCTTCGGGCGCTCCTCGGCATGAGGCCGTCAGAGATTTGCCCAGGCTAATCCGTTCGCTCGACGTTATCCCGCACGCGCTGGCGCAGCGCCGCGACATCGATCTGCTGCACGCTGCCGCTGCCGGCGAGGTCGAGCGCATGCGCGGCCGCGGCGCCCATGGCGATGCACGGTCCCATCACCCGCACGCTCGACAACGCGGCGTTGTCGCCGTCGATGCAGCGGCCGGCGGCGACGATGTTGTCGGCCTCGGCCGGAACGAGGCTGCCGAAGGGCACGTAGTGCAGGTGGTCGTCGGAAAACGGCTCCCAGATGTAGCCGTCGAGGCGATCGTGCAGCTCGATTGGCCAGGCGGTGCGCGCGACCGCGTCAGAGAATTTCGTTCCGGCGCGCACGTCCTTGACGGTCAGCTGCTGGCGCCCGACGATCCAGCGCGTCTGCCGGATGCCAGGCAAGCCATAGCTGCGCACGCGCGACTGGCCAAAGGCATCGGGATATTCGCTCTTGAGGAAATGCAGGACCTTGTCGGCCTGCGCCTTGCCGAGCAGGGCATTGCTGGAGGCGGCGACCGGCTCGAGCGGGGTCTCCACATGGGTATGGTTCACCAGCGCCGTGCCGCGGCCGGGAAAGACGAACGCAAATCCATCCGTGCGCACCAGACCATAGAGTGTGGCCTTCGCGCGCGCCCGCGCGGTGAGCTCGGCGCGCGTCGGCTGGCGCGCTTCGTCGATGCCTTCGAGCACCATCATCTGGGTGCCGTAGACCGGACCATCGGCCGGTTCGCGGCAGGCAAACCCCGCCTCCCAGGTCAGGACGGCGTCGCCGGTTGCGTCGACGAAGCCGGTTGCCGCGAGCTTCGCGTCGCCGTAGCGGGTCGCGAGATCGAGCTCGCGGATGCGGGCGCCGTCGCGTGCGACCCCGCGCAGGACCGCGCCGAGCAGCACCGTGATACCGGCCTTGCGCACGGCCTCCTCGACCCAGCGCGAGAGCGCGATCTCGTCGTACATCACCACCGTGGTGTTGGACGGTCCGCCGCGGCGGTAGTGCAGCGCGCCTTGCGCGCCGAGCTCACGCAGGATGTCGTCGGCGATGCCGTGGGTGAGCTGGACGCCGTGCGTGCCGTTGGCGAACAACCCGCAGAACGTGCCGATGATGGAGTTGACGGCCTGGCCGCCGAGCGCGGGCAGGGCATCGACGAGGGCGACCTTGCGGCCGAGGCGGGCGGCTTCGAGCGCGGCGGAGACACCGGCGATGCCGGCGCCGAGCACGCAGATATCGGCCGACACCCGCACCGGCGCCGCGCCCGCTGGCCGGCGCACGATGCGGGTCGCGGTCGGGAGTTTGGCCTGGTCAGAATCCATCGGTGGTCAGGTTGCTATCACCCGACGCACCATACAGATTATTCGTCCTAGCTGAACTGCGATCCGCTCTCGTCGGGGCTGGCGTTGCGGCCGAAGACGATGGAGACCTGGATATCGCCGCGCCGCTCGAGAATTTCGACCGAGACGTCGTTGGCGTGGCGGCGCACCTTGAGGTCGACGCTCGAGTCCTTGAGGTGCAGATTGCGCAGCACCACTTCGTCCAGGAACGACGGCAGGCTCGGATTGTGCAGCCGGATTTCGTTCGCAGCGGGATCGAACTGCAGGCCGAGCGAGGCCTCGATCAGCGTGAAGGGCGTGGCGCTCGCCCAGGCCTGCGGCGAGCAGGCGACGGGGTAGAGTGTCGGGCCGCGGCCGCGGCCGCGCTGGAAGCCGCAGAACAATTCCGGCAGCCGGCGCATCTCCATGTAGGTGGCGGCGTCGAACAAGCCTTTGAACACGCGTTCGACCGAACGCTTGAGGCCGTAGCGCGCGAGCCCGAGCGCGATCAGCGCGTTGTCGTGCGGCCAGATCGATCCGTTGTGATACGACATCGGATTGTAGCGCGCTTCGGTATTGGCAATGGTGCGGATGCCCCAGCCGGAAAAGAAATTCGGCCGCAGCAGTCCGTCGCCGACCTCGAGCGCCCGCTCCGGCCTGGCGATGCCGGTGAACAGCACCTGTCCGGCATTGGAGCTGCGCACGCGACAGGGCTGCTTCTTGCCGTCGAGCGCGAGCGCGTAGGTGCCGAGGTCAGGACACCAGAACGCGGCGTCGAATCGCTCGGCCAGGAGATCGGCCTCGGCCTTGAGCCGGTGCGCATCCTGCATGCGGCCAAGCCGCTTGGCACAACGCGCCGCCAGGAGCTTGGCGCTGTAGACGTAGCCCTGCACCTCCGCCAGCGCGATCGGGCCTTCCGCCAGATGTCCGTCGGCGTGGAAGATCGCGTCCTGCGAATCCTTCCAGCCCTGGTTGGCGAGGCCCTCCTCAGTGGCGCGGTAATATTCGATGAAGCCGTCGTCGTCGGGATCGCCGGGGCCATCGATCCAGGCGAGCGCGGCCTCGATGGCGGGCCATAATTCCACGATGGTGGCATCGTCGCCGGTGCGCTCGGCATATAGACCCGCCAGCATCACGAACAGCGGAGTGGCATCGACGGTGCCGTAATAAAGACCGAACGGCACCTCGCGCAGGGCGGCCATCTCGCCTTCGCGCATCTCGTGAAGGATCTTTCCGGGCTGTGCGTCGGAAGCGGGATCGTCGGTGGTGGCCTGCAGCGCGGCGAGGCGCCGCAGCACGCCCTGGGCGATGCGAGGATCGAGCCAGAGCATCTGCAGCGCAGTGATCAGGCCGTCGCGGCCGAACGTGGTCGAGTACCAGGGAATGCCGGCATAGGGATAAGGACCTTGCGGCGTCTTGGTCATCAGCATGTAGAGGTCGGACATCGACCGGCAAAGCACCTCGTTGAAGAGGTCGTTCGAGGTCTCCACCGTGGCGGCATTATGGGACATTGCGCGCAGATTACGGTGGATCGCGCGCAGCCCGCGCAGGAGCGGAATCGGCTTGGGCGGCTCGGGCGCGCCGCAGCCGATGCTGCAGCACGCCGGCGTGAATTCCTTGGGCGCGATATTGAGGCGATAGGACACCGTCGTCGCCGTGAGCTCGCTCGGCGTGGGATCGAAGTGCAGCACCGTCTGCCGCAGCTTGGCGTCGAGGCCTTCGTAGCTCAGGACGGTGGTGGCGGGCCGCACCGCCTCCCGGGTGATCGTCCCGCGGCGCCCGCGCCGCAACCCGCGGACCTCGAACAGGTCGGCGAAGTCGCTGTCGAACAGCATGGTCAGGCGCAGATCGACCGCGCGATCGCCGTGGTTCTGAATCGCCAGCCTTTGATAGAAGGTGTCGCGCCAGAGAAAAATCGTGCGCACGACGTGCAGGGTGTCCTTCGGCAGCACGAGATGGTCGTCGAAATACATGTCGGGATTGGTGAGGTCGACCGTCAGCAGCGTGTTGTCGTCGCGCAGGTTGGACCCGAGCAGCAGCGGCTGCATGCCGTTGAGCAGCAACTCGAAATGCGAGAGGAAACGGGTGTCACAGTTGAACAGCCCGTCGGTGCCGCCGGCCGACGCGCCGATATCGCCGTGGCTGTCGAGCACGGCGAAGGTGTTATCGTGTTTGAGCGCGCGGCGCGGCCGCGTGGCCGGGCCCGTTGCTGGAATATAGAACGTCGCTTCAGGAACGGTATCGAGCGACAGTTTCGGGAGCGCGCTGCCCTCGATCGGCATGAAACCTCTATCAGTTCATTCCCTGTTCAAGCTCCGGCTGGCGCCGCGACACCGGAGCGTCCCGTTCCGGCAGCGCCTGCTGCTTGATCAGCGAACGATATACCTGCACATAGTCCTTGGCCATGCGCGAGGCCGAAAATCGCTGTTCGAATTTCTGGCGCACGGCACGACGATCGAGCGCCAGCACCTGCGGCATCACCCGAATCGCCTCGTCCATGCTATCAACAATCAGGCCAGTCACGCCAGGATCGATGATCTCAGGCACCGAGCCGCAGCGGAAAGCGAGCACCGGAGTGCCGCACGCCATCGCCTCGATCATGGACAGGCCGAACGGCTCCGGCCAATCGATCGGAAACAGCAGCGCGCTCGCCTCGCCGAGGAATTCGCTCTTGGAGCGCTCGTCGATCTCGCCGATATATTCAACCCCGGGCAGGTTGAACAGCGAAGCGATGTGTTCGCGGAAATAGGCCTCGTCGACCTTGTCGATCTTGGCCGCGATCTTGATCCGCAACCCGAGCGCCTGGGCGATCCGGATCGCCCGGTCCGGCCGCTTCTCCGGAGAGATGCGCCCGAGAAAGGCGACATAGTCGCCGCTCGGCTTGTAGTTCGGCTTCAGCGTCTGAGCCGGAAGGCCATGGTAGACGGTGGCGGCGAAATTGGCGTTCGCGATCGGCTTGCGCTGTGAATTGGAGATCGAGACCAGCGGCATGTCGCTGAAGCCGACATAGAGCGGCTTAAGGTCGTGGAGGTCCTGGCGACCGTGCAGCGTGGTGACGGTGCGCTGCGCGATCGGGCGGAAAAGCGGGAAGTGAAACTGGTCAATGTGGAAGTGGAGGATGTCGAACTCGTCCGCCATCTCACGCACGCGGTCGAGCATCAGCATGTAATAGGGGATGGGATCCTTTACGTTGGCGTCGAGGCGCAACGCCATCGGCACGCAGCGCACCAGATTCGCACTGGAAACAGAATCGCCGCTGGCGAACAGCGTGACGTCGTGACCCTGCCGGACCAGCTCGTCGGTAAGATAGGAAACGATACGCTCGCTACCACCATACAACCGTGGCGGCACGCTCTCCATGAGCGGCGAGATCTGTGCGATTTTCATGAGTTCCTCTCCGAGAGAACCGGCTGAAATCAAAACGTGTTGCGATGCGAAAAGTTCCCGTCACTTATCGCGTCCGATGAAAGGATTTGAGGCCTTGATCAGCCTTCCGGATAGGCCATGGTCGACAGCAGCGAAACCTCGGCATGTCGGGAATCGAGCCGGGTGTGCTGCAGGATGATCGGCACGTCCGATTCGAATACCGAGGCGTAGTCGGTATCGCGCGGGATCGGCGCGGGGTCGTCGAGATCGTTGAAACGCAGATGCAGCGTCCGGCGTGCGGCAACGGTCAGGCGATACGGGCCGACGGGATCGCGATCAGCGAAAAAAATTGTGATCGTCACATGTGCGTCACGATCGCCTGCGTTGAGGATGCAAGCGGTCTCGTGCGAGACGAGCGCGCGATGCGAAAATGAGCTTTCGGAGGGAATATAGCCCTCGGCGATGGCCCATCGCTTGCGTCCAATCGCGTCCATGTCCTCGCTCCGTCATTTTTTCCATTAAGATGGGCAACGCCGACGGCCCGACCTTCGTTGCGCACGGCGGGAACTTTTCTTGCGTGTCGTGCCTTTGTGTTGTCGGGGGGCTTCGGCGACGCAATGGGATCGGTCGGTGGCCACGACGCATCCCCTTGCCGCCGCGATGGAATTCGGGCGGTCGGTTACCAGGTTGAAAATCAACCCAGCCCGAAAATCCAACCTTACATCGTCTCCAACCTGACATCGGCATCGATTGAAAGGACGGAATGCGCGCAATCACGGTTTTGCCCGGAATCGCCAATTCCGCCCGGCTCGACGAGGTGCCCGAACCGCCGCTGTCGGACGGCGCCGTCCTGGTGCGCACGCGCGCGCTCGGGGTATGTGCGACAGATCGCGAAATCCTCAGTGGTGCCTACGGCACCGCGCCTCCCGGGCAGGGGCGCCTCGTCCTCGGCCATGAGTCGCTGGGCACGGTGGAAACCGCGCCTGCCGATAGCGAGGTCGCGCCGGGCGACCTCGTGGTCGGCATCGTCCGCCGACCCGACCCCCAGCCGTGCTCGGCCTGCGCCGTCGGCGAATGGGACATGTGCCGCAACGGCGGCTACACCGAGCGCGGCATCAAGGAACGGCACGGCTACGGCGCCGAGCGTTTTCGCATCGAGCCGGAATTCGTGGTCAAGGTCGATCCTGCCCTGGATATCCTGGGCGTGCTGCTGGAGCCTGCCAGCGTCCTGGCCAAGGCATGGAATCATATCGAGCGTATCGGCCAGCGCGCCCGCGGATGGCAACCGCGGAGCCTGCTGGTGACCGGTGCGGGCCCGATCGGCCTGCTCGCCGCCTTGATGGGAAAACAACGCGGGCTCGACGTGCACGTGCTCGACCACAACAAGGTCGGCCCAAAGGAAGCGATCGTCCACGATCTCGGGGCGGTGTATCATACCGACGCGAGCACCCTCGAACGCCTCGGTCCCGACGTCCTGATGGAATGCACCGGCGCCGCCACCATGATTCGTGATTGCCTCGGCGCGGGGGCTCCTGGCGGAATCGTCTGCCTCACCGGTGTGACCGAGCCGGGCAAGACTTTTGACCTCGACATCGGCCGTCTCAACCGCAAGATGGTGCTCGACAACGAGACTGTATTCGGTAGCGTCAACGCCAACCGTCGCCATTACCAGATGGCGGCGGAGGCGCTCGCTCGCGCCGACAAGCGCTGGCTCGCGCGCTTGATTACGCGCCGGGTTGCGCTCAAGAACTGGCGCGAGGCGCTCGAGCCGCGCCCGGGCGACATCAAGGTCGTCATCGATTTTGCCCAATAGGCCATCATGCCGCTCCCCATCGAGGACTACGCCCTGATCGGCGATTGCCAAACGGCCGCCCTGGTCGGACGCGACGGCTCGATCGATTGGCTGTGCTGGCCGCGCTTCGATTCCGATGCGTGCTTTGCGGCGCTGCTCGGCACCGAGGATCGCGGGCACTGGCGGATCGCACCGCGCGATCCCGCGACGCGGGTCACCCGGCAATACCGACAGAATACACTGATCCTCGAAACCCGCTTCGAATGCAGCGAAGGCGCGGTGACGCTGATCGACTTCATGCCGATGACCGGATCGAATTCGAGCGTGGTCCGGCTGGTGGTCGGCGAGCGCGGCCGGGTGGCGATGAGCAGCCAGCTTGTGATCCGTTTCGGCTATGGCGCGATCGTCCCCTGGGTCACGCGGCTCGACGACGGCACGTTGCGCGCTGTCGCCGGGCCGGACATGGTGGTGCTGCGCACGCCGGTCGATCTCACCGGCCAGAACATGAGGACCATCGGCGAGTTCGAGGTCGCGGCCGGCGAG
>Ga0207675_100007269_pt1 | contig 10467 bp, 9 predicted proteins | sample KBSSwiS42_FD_184305 | JGI IMG/M metagenome (GOLD analysis project Ga0207675, IMG submission 184305) | Switchgrass rhizosphere microbial communities from Kellogg Biological Station, Michigan, USA - KBS Switchgrass S4-2 (SPAdes) (version 2) | ecosystem: Host-associated > Plants > Roots >...
AACGCATCGAGCATCACCAGCAGCTCCATCAAATGCGCGTCGGTCGGCGGACAAGTCGGCTGAACCAGGAACACATCGCCGCCGCGAACGTTTTCGTCAATCTGAAAGTTGAATTCACCATCAGAGAAACGTTCGGGGAACGCCTTCCCCATGTCACAACTCAGTTGGCGACAAATCTCTTCCGCCAACTTTGGATTCGCATTTCCGGAAAAGACCTTTATGCCGCCTGTTGTGCCCATAGTTTCATTGTTGATGTCCGATATGCTTTAGCTTGTCGAAGACGTTTTTAGGAAACCTCTTTTGCCACGAACGACAAGCTGAAGCATATCGAACATTGCTCAATATTTGGCTGGGGCGGGTGGATTCGAACCAACGAATGCCGGTTCCAAAGACCGGTGCCTTACCACTTGGCTACGCCCCAGTATCTGTTTGAAAGTTAAGAGAGCGTAAATAGCGGGAACCAAGATGAATCAAGCTTTTGGAGTACTCGTTCCGTGAAATCGTCTCGCACGAAAATACTCGCCACCCTTGTTCACATTTCAGAGCTGCTAAAGCCCGTTCTCTTTCGCCTACATTAGCAAAGATACCGAACACGCTCGAGCCGCTTCCAGCCAACAAACCGCCCTGCGCACCTGATTCAAGCAATGCCAACTTGGCACGCCTGATTTCAGGTTCTATCTCAAAGATCACTCCTTCAAAATCATTGTTTAGAGCACTTGGATCACAATCGCTAAAACCAGGCTCCGCGAAGGAACTTGAAAGAATAGAGACCGACCTCTGAGTTGTCAAGGAAGGGGCATTAAGAGCTGCGTACGCAGCAGCAGTGGACACTTCCGCGTTAGGTGTGATGATTATCAGGTAGACCTTAGTAACGTCTGGGAGTGCTGAAATCTCAGTACCCGTTCCCGACCCCTGCGCGGAACCACCGATCAGGAAGAAAGGAACATCCGATCCGAGTTCTCGAGCGATGCGATTAAGTTCACTCCCATCAAGCTCAAGCTGCCAAAGTCGATTTAAGGCTAACAGCGTGAGGGCAGCGTTTGACGACGCCCCACCAAGCCCGCCTTTTGCTGGAATTCGTTTTGTTAAACTGATGTCGGCACCAAGTCTAACCTTCGCCCGGTTATTTAACGCAGCAGCAGCACGAATAATGAGGTTTGTCGCATCGGTTGGAATGCTTGCTACGTCGCATTGCAGCACTAGCTCGTCATCATCACGCAACGTGAACATCAGGTCGTCATGAAGCGATACGGTTTGCAGCGTCGTATTGATCTCATGAAAACCATCGGGTCGCTTACCAATTATGCGCAGACCCCAATTAATCTTGGCGTATGAAGGAAGTGTTAGGGACGAATCGGACACCGTTATTCGATAACTCAGACTGTCATTGACTAGATTCAACGACAAGCTAAAGCATATCGAACGAGAAATCGAGCGACGAACTAACGAGTAATAAACGTTTGAGTTAAGAAGACCGAGCCGTCTGCGGCGACAAAAGTACCAACCGCCATCGCCTTGAATCCCGCGGAGAGAATATTCTCACGGTGACCGGCTGAGATCATCCATCGTTCAACTGCAAATGCGCCCGGATCGTCGTAGCCGAGATTGTAGGCGATATTTTCACCCAAAACTGTGTAGCTGGTGATTCCCACGGCTCGGGCCCGATCCCGCAAACGCTGTCCGTCCGGACTAACGTGAGCAAGGTAACCAAGTCGTGCCATGTTCGCGGACTGGCTCCTGGCCATTCGGCATAAGGCGGCGTCCCAAACGAATGGAGGCAAACCATTCTTAACGCGCTCACGATTGGTTTCGTCAAACGCTCTCTTTTCGATTGGATTTGCCTCGAGAAGACTTGGTGACAAGGTCGCGGATGCGAGAGGGGGCTGGACCGTTGGAGGGCTGATACGTCGTGGCCGAGAACCAGTTGGTGCAGAGGTGATCAATCGAGCCACGGGTCGATCTTCCCTACCCTGAGCCCTTGCACTTGGGACAAACACCCGAGCAGTCAGGAGCAACGCACTAACAATGACGAAATGAAGCCACAATGAAATACGGGATAATCCACCCTTAGTATGCTGCATTGAAAGTTATTTCTGCCTTGCAATGGCAAAGCGAAGTGGCCTTGAGGAGGGCTGTTATTTGAGAGCCATGCCGGGGCCGGCTGGCTAGAAACCAGTCAATTCAGATTAGCAGAACCCTGGAAAAGGGATCAACAGGTTTTACGGCCCGGGCCGCAACTAGGTAGGTTCTGAAAAGCGGGAGACGGTTCTTACCCAAGAGGATCTTGTCGGATAGGAATAAAGAAGGACAACAAACGAAATTGCCGCTGCAGTGTAGGTGTAAAACTCGTTCCCCATTAGTAGCGTCGCGACGAAGCCAATCACTGCAATGGCAGCCGCGAGAAGTGCCAACTGAAGAGTAGTTCTTTCAAGCGTTTTTAATAAGCCGGTAGGGCCCTGGAGAGCGCCAATGTCCTGCAATCTCATGCCCTGAAACTTCGTGCGGCGCCAGACTATCGAACCCAAACCCAAAATCAGGATCATGATTCTCACGCCCATGTCTAGCGGTCTGTTGTCTTGTGGACTCAAATGATTCCTGCTCAGAAAAGCCAGCAACGAAAGGAGAATGACTGCGACTACAAGTCCGAGAATTGTCATCGCCGCCGCCTTCTGTCGGCGTACTAGCTCAGATTGGATATTTGCAGGTGACGAATCCAAGGGTCCAGTTCCAAGCCAAATGGCAGTCAAAAATGATTATGCTAAATCTTCGGTCTAAAAATACCAGTCTTGTTGCGAAAGGGAAATGCCCTCGAAAAAAGAACGGCCCGGAATACTTCTGTTCCGGGCCGATTCTTTTTGATTGGACTTTGAAAGTCTAAGGTTTGATGACTGCGGGAGTCGGAGTTGACGCCGGCGCTACGGAATTGCCTCCGTTTGAGTTAGCTGGCGCTTTTGCCGGCACAGTCGCCGGTCGCGTGCCGCGTTGAGTGGGCGCATCAGGCGTTAGCTTTTCGGGAAGCTGACCATTGTATTTAATAGCCTCATCAATCAGGTCAGTGCCCTCCTTGCCGTCTTTGCTAATCAGAACGCCGTCTTTGTCCGTCGTCACGTCGGCCTTTCCTGAAACCTGCTGCATAAGATTGCCCATGAAGGTTACGGTCTGACGTTTTGAACAAGTGTTTGGTGTTCCCTTCTCTGGTATCGGAGCACCGATGATGTTCAATTGTTCGCGCGCCTTTTCGTTGAACTCACTGTCCGGGAAGCCCTGAATTAGTTGCTGATAGTATTTGGCAGCTTCGTCTGGCTCTTCTTCGGTTTGGTAAGTTGAAGCTAAACGAAATAGCACTTCATCGTTCAACGAGAAACACGGGTACTTATCAACAATCTCTTTCAATCTCGACTGAGCACCTTTCAAACCGCCCTTGCCCTGAATCACTTTACCGCCATAAAACCGGGCAATCGCAAGGTTGTGCATCGCCAGATTCTCTTGAACCTCTCGCAGGCGATCTTCAACTACAGGACGCAGCGAAGTCTTTGGGAACTGCTGCAACAAAGCCTTCAATCGTTGTTCGGCTTTGCGAGCGTGTGAAATGTCTCTGTCGGAAAGACCCATCTGGCGCATTTCCGCTTCGGCAACCTTCAACATTGCATCGTCAGCAAGCGGATCAGTTGGGAAGAATGTCAGCCAGTCTTGATACCCCTGTGCCGCTTGAATCAATGAACTCGATGTACCTTCAAGGAAAAATGAATCAGCGATCGCGAGCTTGGCCAACGGCAGAAACGCGGAATCCGGATAGGTGTTGATGATGGTGGCAAACAAAAGCCGGCCTGTATCGTGATGGCCTTTCCTTACTTCCTTCGCGCCCTCTTCAAACAGGGTTCGATCTCGACCCGCCAGAGCCGCTCCCGTCAGTTCTGCATATTTGTCGTCACCACTGCCTTTGAAGATTCCAAAGATTCCGCCCTTTTTCTTCTTCTTTGAACTGCTACTGGTTGAAGTCGCCGCGGTTCCACGAGCGCTTGCAGTCTGTTGAAGTGCCTGATCTACACGAGGCCCAAGTTCGGCAACCGTTGTTTCCAGTCGCTCAATTGCCGTGGTGTCAAACTTCTCAGCTCGATCATTCTTCGCCTTGAGATCACTAACTTCAGACTGGACTGAAGAAACATCCTTCTCCAATCCTTTCAGGCGCACAACGGGATCATCGGCGTTCGGCTTCGTCTTGTCGCCACTCTTTGCCGCTGGACTCATTGAGGAGATAGCGCTAGTTAGAGACCGCCGCATTAGATCAAGTTTGGAAGTCATGACTTCCAATCGTTGAGCGAGGGACGCCTCTGTCTGACCGCCTGTTCGTTGTGCAACTGCGGCCTGTGTTAGCCCTAACAACAGGACACAAGAGACCAGCAAACTAAGAAGGCGACATTTCATAAACTAAACCTCCGAAAAAAACTTTGGTTAGGCGAGAAAGGGTTTTCCTGCTTATCGGATTCACTTTTCCTTCTCTCGGTTCGCCCAACTCCCAGAAATAATAAGTATCTAAACCCACTGAACCGTGGCATTTTTCAGTTCCTTTACCGCTTTTTCAGCGTCAGAACTGCCAAATATTGCAGATCCTGCAACCAGAATTTCCGCGCCGGCACCAACCACTGTCTCGATGTTTGACTTGTCGATACCGCCATCGATCTCTATTCGAACATTAAGCTGTTTCTCATTAATCGTTTGACGTAGACGCCTGACTTTATCGATCGCCTGGGGTATGAATTTTTGTCCCCCAAACCCTGGATTTACAGACATTACCAACACATAGTCAGCAAATTGTAATGCTTCTTCTACGGCAACAACCGGCGTCGCCGGATTCAGAACTACTCCCGCTTGCGCTCCAGCAGACTTGATCGACATCAAGGTTCTGTGTAAATGCGCATCCGCTTCAACGTGAACCGAGACCATTTTTGCACCAGCGTCGACAAATTGAGCAGCATAACGGCCAGGCTCACTGATCATCAGGTGTGCATCGAGGGGCAATCGCGTTATCGCAGCCAACGATTTCACCACCGGTAATCCAATCGTGATATTGGGTACAAAGTGGCCATCCATTACGTCGACATGCAGAATCGTAGCCCCACCTCGTTCGACGGCCGCAATCTCTTCTCCAAGTCGGGAAAAGTCGGCAGACAAAATCGAGGGAGCGATATCAATAGTTCTAGTCTGCATTTCCGAAATCAGCTCAAACTCAACTTAGAGTGGCGGACGGTTTGTTGTTGACGGCGATGGCTTAGGCGCAACTCGGGGTCGGTTGTCATTTGAATCGGCTGGTTTCGTGTTCGAGTTGCCGCGATTGACGTTGGCGCGGGGTGTTTCGTTGGCATTGTCTACCGCATTCGCGTTGGGACGATTGGCATTTGGCGTCCGGTTAGCGTTGGCGGGCTTGTTTGTGTTCGCATTCGCATTGCCATTGGTATTGCCGTTTGTGTTTCCGTTGGTGTTTTTGTTTTTGGGTGGCTTGGGCTTGCTTTCGTTTGTGTTGCTCGAGTTGCTATTGGCGTTTGGATTGTCGCTCTCAACTGGTTTGACAGTTTCCGAAGCCTCACCTTCCTTCGCCACCCTACTAATGTCCATTGCCACAGTCTGACCAGCTTTGACGACTTCCCCAGGTCGTGGAAGCTGGAACAACACGGTATCTGGATTGGCTTGATTGCTAGGTCGCGTTGCACGAACGCGGAAGTTCAGGTCCGCATTGGCCAAGATCTTCTCAGCCTCAAATCGATCTTTGCCGACGACATCTGGAACCTTTACTTCCGGACTCCGCAGCGACAGATAAACGGTCGTAACGACACCGAAAAGAAAGGCAATCGCGATCACGACTATGGTCGTGATTCTTCGTATAATCGAAAGCAAATTGGCGGCTAAACTCAATGAAGTTAATGTCTCACCCGGGGAACTGCTACAAGGTCAAGACCGGTTTCGCAGTCTAGCACCCGCTCTAAAAGGCCGCAAGCGAGTGCTCCGGGAGAATTTCAGATCTCAGATTGGTTCTTCTCGAACGCACTTACAAAGAATCCATCGGTGCCATGTCGATGTGGCCAGGTTCGTATTGCGGCCGAAGAACTCAAGAAAGGAGTCTTTAAGGGAATCGGCTTAAATCGTCCCTGTCTGCGAAGAAACTCAGCAACTACCAGCTCGTTCTCCTCTTTTTCAACCGAGCACGTGGAGTAAACCAGGCGTCCACCGACCTTGACCACGTTTGATGCGTTGAGAAGAAGCTGAAGTTGTTGAGAAGCCAACCTTTCAATGTCGTCGGGTTTGAGGCGCCAGCGAATTTCAGGATTGTGTCGGAGTGTGCCAGTCCCTGAACACGGCGCATCGACTAATACTCGATCAAACGTTTCCTCACGAAACGGAAGCTGCTGGACCGCATTCAGCAACAAGAGCGAAACGTTCTTCAGTTCTTGCGATGAGACCGAACTGGCAACGGTAGCCAGCCTTCGTCGTGATACATCACTCGCCACTACAAATGCGCCGTCGGCTCGATCGGCAACCAGGGTTGTCTTCCCACCAGGCGCTGAACAAAGATCAAGAATACGTTCAGACTGCTGGGCACCCAGGAGTTCAGCCACTAACTGCGACGCTTCGTCCTGAAAGTAGATGTCGCCATTTTGAGCGAGCGCTCGTAGCACAGGTGAACCCGACGAGGCTCGCCATGCTCCGTGCGCGATGTCTGACGATTCCAGCGCAACTCCAGCACTGCTCAACTTGGCCAACACCTCGGGCGCGCTCGCTTTTGTTCGAACTATGCGAAAAGCAGTTTGCGGCGTTTCGTTGTTTGCCTTTGCGAAGGCTTCTGTCTCTTCAAATCCAAATGAATTGGTCCAGCGTTCGATCAACCAGCGTGGGTGTGACGTCTCAACTGAGATTCGCGCGATAGGATCTTGGATTTCCGACGAAGGGTTGTAGTCGGGTTCGCGAGTAGCACGTCGCAAAACCGCATTAACGAACGCTCTTGCTGAACTTAAGCGGGCGGCCTGAACAATCTTCACGGACTCATCCACGGCAGCGGATGCGGGGATGCGACTCAGAAACCGAAGCTGGTACAACCCGAGGCGTAACGCAAGGAGTACAGATCGATCAAGACTTTCTATCTTGCGGTTTGAGTAATGCTCAATTACACAATCGAGATTGAGTTGCCAACGAAGAACACCAAGGACCAGTTCGTGGCAGAGTGCGCGGTCGCTCGGCTCAAGACCCTGTTCCTCGCTGGCCAGAAGAACGGAGGAATGAACGCCGTCCTCAACCTTCCGCAGAATCTCAAACGCCACCCAACGCGCCGGTGAAACTTTATGTCTGCCCAAGGCGATCGCCAATCTTCAAATGCGTTCCATTGAGAAAATCACGTGCTGCCATACGACGTTTTGCTTCTGGTTGCAGTTCGAGCAAGCGAAGCGCCGTGTCGCCTCCGCATTTCACGATTAGGTTGTCTCCGCGCGCTTCCAACACTTCACCACAGTCAGCTCTTGAATCGGAAAGTGTTGGTTCGGCCCGCCAGATAATGAGTCCCTTTGAACTAACCGTCGTGTAAGCGTTGGGCCATGGTTGAAATCCTCTGACTCTTTGAGCAATTTCGTTTGCCGTCAGTGTCCAATCGATCAAGCCGTCTTCTTTCTTCAGAATCGGGGCAAACGTGGCCGCGTCGTGATCCTGCTCGTGCGGCGTGAGGTTATCGAGGTTCGCTAAAGTCTGGCCTAACAATTCAGCACCCGATTCAGAAAGGCGTGCCATCAACTCAGGTGCAGTTTCATCAACGCCGATCGGGGTCTTGCTTTGAAGAAGAATCGGACCGGTATCGAGTGTGGGCTCGATGAACATTGTCGTCACACCGGTTTCATGATCACCGTTGACGATCGCCCAATTGACTGGCGATGCACCTCGATACTTTGGCAAGAGTGAGAAGTGCACGTTGATACAGCCCAGGCGAGGTGCATTCAAAAACTCGACGGGAAGAATGCGACCGTAAGCAACAACTACAGCGACGTCCGCGTTGTGTGAAGCAAACAGAGCTTTGGTTTCGTCGATTTTGAGGCGTGTGGGCTGATGTACTTCTAATTGATTCTCCAGCGCAAACTCTTTAACAGGCGAGAAGAGAACCTTATTGCCGCGTCCTGAAGGTCGATCAGGTTGGGTCCAGACAGCGACAACCTCGTGTCCGTCGTCCAGACATCTACGCAGCGTTGGCACCGCTGCCGCGGGCGTTCCCATAAAAACTATGCGCATTGTGGTGCGGCTTTGCCGCCTCCCGTGCGGAAAGCCTCTGGCTTTCCGTCAAGTCCCAACTGTTTAGCGGCTATGCCGCCCGAGGCGAAGCCTCTCCTTTTATAGGTTAACGAACGGAAAGCCGGAGGCTTTCCGCACGGAACGCGGCGCAGCCGCAAAACCGATACAAAGAAAAAACAACAGGTGACAGATTGTTCTAGTCTGTCACCTGCACCACTAGCGTAAGTTACCCAAATGTCACACTGCCACTCCAACGTCAGCCCGGCGACTCGTAGTGGCGCCCATCTTCTCTGCCGAGACTTTAGCTTGCAAGAACAGCAATAAGTAATCGCGTCCACCAGCTTTAGAGTCGGTTCCCGACATGTTGAAGCCACCGAATGGATGTACGCCAACCAACGCGCCGGTGCATTTCCGATTCAAGTATAGATTCCCAACATGAAACTCTTTACGAGCACGTTGAAGCTTTTCTTCGTCAGCACTATAGACCGCTCCAGTCAAACCAAACTGAGTATCGTTAGCGATGTTCAGTGCATCGTCATAATCATCGGCCTTAATTACAGCGAGAACAGGTCCAAAGATTTCCTCCTGTTCAATCGAAGCGCCCGGTTTCACATCGGCAATCACCGTTGGCTCAATAAAGAACCCCTGTTCGCCATCAGAGCCACCGCCTATTAACACTCTCCCACCTTCAGTCTTGCCTTTCTCGATGTAACCGTTAATCGACTTGAAGGCTTTCTCGTTAATGACGGCACTCATGTTTGTGCCGGCGTCCGTCGGATCGGCAAGCTTAATCTTCGCCGTTCGCTCCACGATCTTTTCAAGCATTGTGTCGTAGACCTTGGCGTCGATGATTGCACGCGAACACGCCGAACACTTCTGACCCTGAAAACCAAAAGCAGACTGCACAACGCCAGTCGCCGCATCATCCAGATTCGCGTCGTCGGCAACGATGATCGCGTCTTTTCCGCCCATCTCCGCAACCACACGCTTGATCCAGATTTGGCCTTCGTTCACCTTTGCGGCTCGCTCGTTCACTCGCAGTCCAATTTCCTTTGAACCTGTGAAAGCAACAAAGCGAGTTTTAGGATGATCGACAACCACGTCGCCGACTTCAGCACCTGAGCCAGTCATAAAGTTAACGACTCCGGCAGGCATACCCGCTTCCTCAAGAATCTCAAAAAACTTGAACGCGATTGTCGGCGCATCCGAAGAAGGCTTCACCACAACTGTGTTTCCGGTTACTGCTGCTGCGACAGTCATTCCGGCCATGATTGCGAGCGGAAAGTTCCATGGTGGGATAACCGCGCCAACTCCAAGCGGAACATACTCGAGCGCGTTCTCCTCACCGGGGTTTTGAACCAACGGCTGATCGCCGGCATACCGAAGCATTTCACGCGCATAGAATTCACAAAAATCGATTGCCTCCGCCGTGTCGCCGTCGGCTTCGGCCCAGGTCTTTGCCACTTCGTAAATCATCCATGCAGACAATTCATGTTTGCGTTCACGCATTATCCCGGCAACTCGAAAGATCAAGTCAGCGCGTTCCTGCGCCGGCGTGTTTCTCCACGTCTTAAAGGTTTCAAAAGCAGTATCAACTGCGCGTGTCGCTAGCTCCTTGGTCGCCTTATTGAAACGGCCAACAAGCTGTGTGCGATTGGCTGGATTGATACTGTCGAGTTTACCTTCCGTCGTAATGCGCTCGCCGCCGATTACGAGCGGATACTCGCGGCCGAGTTGGCTTTTGACCTTCTCGATTGCAGCTCGCATCGCCTGCGCATTCTCTTCTTTTGTGAAATCAGTAAACGGTTCATTACGAAATTCTTCTGGCATATTTAGCTCCAATTTTGGTTTTCCAGATAGTAACGTTCTGAAAGTGCGCTAGCAAATGTAAGTATCACTCATCCCCTTTAGTGACGCCCTTCGCTTGAACGGAAGCGCTCTTCTGGGACCGCAGGCGTCCTCGCCTGCCAACGTAAGCCAAGCGAAACTGAGTGGCGACGATTGCAGGCGTCCTCGCCTGCCAACGTAAGCCAAGCGAAACTGAGTGGCGACGATTGCAGGCGAGGACGCCTGCGGTCCCAGAAGAGCGCGCTCGTTCAAATCAAGGGCGTCACTAAAGGGTATCTCCAAAACAAAAAACGCGCGTTGACCGCGCGTCCTGCCGACTGCACCTGCCTACTATTTCTTCAGCTCCACTTGCCGGCC